>Ga0209835_1000515_pt1 | contig 25208 bp, 19 predicted proteins | sample LakKivwa52mmetaG_FD_184138 | JGI IMG/M metagenome (GOLD analysis project Ga0209835, IMG submission 184138) | Anoxic lake water microbial communities from Lake Kivu, Rwanda to study Microbial Dark Matter (Phase II) - Lake Kivu water 52m metaG... | ecosystem: Environmental > Aquatic > Freshwater >... | reverse complement strand
TGTTGAATTCGTGTCTTGGGAAAAAGCTCATAAGTTGAGAGAAAATGATTCGGCCTGAATGCATTGGTCACTCCTTTCCTATTCATGATAGGAACATTATGACCAATCGGAGAAACAAAATTGAAATCGAAAACGTTCACAATCTCATTCATCATGTTGAAATAAAATAACTATTAGAATTTTTTCAAAACTTTAACCGGACAGTACTGATTGTGATATATTATTTCCGCCTATCATTAAGTGTTTGATTGTTGCCTAACCTATTAAAATTAAAATGGTATTTAGGGTGAAAATCATGGATACCCACAATTCCAAATTCACAATGGTTTTGGGGAGGCTTACAGGGGGTGCGTGGAGGAGAGCAGGGTGCCTCCCGATCGCTTGTCAATATTTACCAGAAAAACTTTCTCTTACTAATGGTATAACGGAGGCTCTATAAGGCCTCCAGCTTGGTTTTCTTGAGATGGGAAAACATTATCAAAAAAGGGTAGGAGCGTCAAGGTATTTAAAATAACGGCGACGACTACGCAGTTGTTGACAAAAAATCTAATATTTGGTATTATACTACCTATATGAAGGATCGCGCTGGGAAGGCTGAGCTGCTTTATCATGAAAAGAAGTATTTCGAGGACGGGTCATTTCGCGAATTTAAATTGTGGAGGGTGCCGCAGAGCCCGGATAAGCCGCATGGATACAAATATTCTTTTGTTTATGTCGTCAATGAGAAGCGAGTGATCGGGTATGACAATAGTGAGGGCAGGGGCGATCATAGGCACTATGGCGATAAAGAGTATCCTTATGAATTTCAAAGCCTCGAAAAGCTCTGGCAGGACTTTACGAGCGATGTCGTGAAATGGAGGGAAGGGAAACGATGAAAGTAAAAAATATTAAAATTGCCATCAAATCCGACGAGGCGATTCTCAAAGAAATTAAAGAAGCCGTTAAAAAGGTCGAGAGCGGTGAAACGGTCAAAAAACACGAAGGCATCTCTTTCGATAGCATCGACTCTATGAGAAAAGTGCTGACCGAGGAGCGGTTGAGGATTCTCAGAACTGTCAGAAAGGAACGTCCGGCTTCGGTCTATGAGTTGGCCAAAAAACTAAATCGGGATATTAAGAATACTTTTAATGATGTCCAGTTTCTCGCACAGGCGGATTTGTTGGAGCTTAAGAAGACTAAAGTTGGCAGAGAAAAAAATACCCCGTTAGTGAATTATGATAAGATATTGCTCGAGATACCAGTGTGAACGTTAATAGAGGTAGCTAACGGGGAACAATTCAAACAGTTTCTGGACGCACGGGTTCGAAGAAGCCGGTGTTAAGGGTGATTTCGTGGGTGACGACTTCTTTTGCTTTTTTGTATCCTTTGTCAACCATCTCCCGCATCTTATCGGGATCGAAATTGAGAGAGGAGTCCATCAACTCATGATCGGGTCTGATGGTTGTGATTCCTACGATTCTTTTTCCCTGGAAAGGGTTTTCGAGGCCAGCAAAGAGTTTCCGTATTTGAGAGTCGGTCAAGCCAAGTTTTTCTTTGGCATTGGTCTTAATTTGATCGAGACAGCGAATGGCTTCGCTATAAACCGTTGCGATCTTCAGATCGTTGTCCACTATCTCATCGGTCAGGAGTGCGAGCGTCCGTTTCAATATATCCATGGAACTGGTGAATTGTTTTCTGACCGGCTCTCGGTGGCCTGCATCAGGAGAGAGGATGACGGAGATGATATGCGTTGCCCCTTCATCAATCGCCTTACTGAAAGGGGCGATCTCTTTCACTCCTCCATCAACATATTGATGCTTTCCGATTTTGACGGGAGGCATCATCACAGGAACGCAGGCTGAGGCGAGGATCTTCTTAAGGAGTGTAGGCTTCGAATCCCGGTGCTGATTTCCGTATTCAATCTCTCCGGTTTGCATATTGACGACCGTGACAAACATCTCTGTTGAAGACTGCATGAGCCTCTCATAGCGTCTTCTGTCACCGAAGAATCTGGTGATCAACCTCTTAAGAGGCTTGGTATCGTTGAGGGCATCGGAAAAAAGAAAGGCGAGAAGATCAGGCCGGTCTTTGAGAATATCCTGCTGCTCCACATTCTCATAGAAGTGGATGAGATTGGCAATGTCCTGGCTTGCTACCAGGGGAGCAATCAGGGCGCCTGTGCTCGTGCCCACCACGAGGTCAAAATTGAAACCCAGCTCAACCATCAGGTATTTGACCACTCCTGCAGTAAAAGCGCCTTTTGCTCCGCCGCCACTTAAAACCAGTGCCCGTTTATTTGCCACCTTTCCCTCCCTTTAACTGATCAAGCGCCCTTTTCATTCCAGTAAGGATGGCAGAAACCAGTTGACGCTGGACTTCAGTGGAGTTGAAATTACTCCTTTCATAATGATGTTCCGGTTTCTGAAGTTCAAACATGATATCCATTTCAATGAGGTAGCCAAGATCCTTAAGTGGGTCTGTTCCTTTTAGTTCATCCATTAACTGGTTCATGGTGAGGGCTTTTTCGAGAGATGGAAGGTGGGCCACAAGAAGATTCTGTTTTGGAGGGTTGTCTCTCAGTTGGCCCCTGACGGTGGTGGTGACCAGGGCGGTCACCCTTTCAAAAAATCCCGCCAGAGGCTCCGGACCGATCTCCGGCGAAGTCTCACACGCGGAGAGGATTAGAAGGATGGATAAAAGAAAAACGATCCTGAAGATAGGGGAAAAGCATTTTCTTGAAATCATGTCTGCCTCCTACCAATCAAAGATGAATGAATATCGATTCAAATTTACTAAACAGGAGCAGGGAAGTCAATGGAAGTCAGGGGTGTTGTCAGGGGTGTAATTCCCATTTCTCACTTTTCAAGGGAGTCCAGGGATTTGGGGCGGGGCGTTTATAGCCTTTCTGAGTGGCCAGAAGGTCGAGGTGGAGGGTGGCGAGATCTTCCAGGACCGGATCGATGAGCTCGATATTTCTTGTATCAATCGTCTTAATGTATTGATGGCATTTGTCACAGGCGTCGATTCGATAGGTTTCCTCGCCCTCCGCATAGAAATAATGGGAGGAGACCTGCTCTTTATTGCCGCAGAAGGCACAGAAAATCCTGTCGATTCTCCACTGGTACCCGCAAAAAGAGCAGAGGAGAAATCTTTTTCCCTCTGTTTCCTTAAGGAGGCTCAACTGGGGCAGGGAACCGCAGACCGGGCAGATGCCCTTGAGCCAGGCTTCGGCATTGAGTTCATTGAGGAGTTTTTTCGTTCCCGCTTCAATCGAAGGCCTGATGCTCTCCTGAATGAGGAAGAGCAACACCTTTTTATCCAATCCGAACTCCCCGCCGGCAATCTTCTCTATCTTCTCTTCCCCAAAGCCTCCGGTGAACGCCTTGTTTAAATCGATCTTTTTATGGGTAATGGCCTCCTCGATCTTTTCCACCTGTTGGGCCATGTGAGGGTTTGCTTTTTTCCCGATCTCACACAGGGATCGAAATAGGGCAAGAGAGGCGTTGATATCAAGAGGGAAGTCTTTTTTTTCGAGCAAGGAGAAGCCTTCTTTGGCCAACAGGTCTTTCCACTCTTTTTTAAGAGGGATGGATTTGATCTTCAGGGAGGGTTTGATCTTTTCCTGTTCTTCTCTGATCTTCTGGTAGAAACTCAGAATCTCTTTGTAGCCGGGTCTCTTTTTTTTGAGCTGCTGGATTCGTTTTTTTATATTTTCCATAAAACCTCGAATAAGACGAATGATAGCGAATGGAACGAATCAAATCGTAATTCGTGTTATTCGGTGACATTCGGTTTTTTCATTCGTGTATTTTAAAAAAAAGACGGGCTTGTTTCAGTCAGGAAGTTCGAAACAAGCCCTTACCCCCTAAAGGGTTTTACTTGTCTTTCCCCCTCACCCCCGCCTGCCAAAGAACTTGTTCGGCGGGCAGGCGCTCCCTCTCCCCATGAGGGGAGAGGGCTGAAGGGAGGGAGTAGGATGTTATCCGATCCATTGAAAATCTTTAAGAGGCTTAAAGATCCGTCTGAGAGCAACCTTTCGGGTGATACCGATCGTATTCTCTGCGACGGCTGTTTTGTGATACTTCTTCGGGTCGTCTGTCAGGAGGAAGATGACCCGTACATCATTCGCATCTGCCAGCACGGCATCCTTATACTTCTTTTTTGCCTCGGCCAATGCCTTGTTCGCCTTGTCGAGAATGGCATGCCGATCGCCAAAGGTCATCGCGCCAGTGGGGCAGGTTTTCACGCAGGCGGGAAGCAACCCCTCTTTGATGCGATCGAAACACATGGTGCATTTGGTCATGACGCCTTTTTGCGCATTGTACCTCGGGATATCGTAGGGGCAGGATTCTTTGATTTCCTTGAAATCAGCCGGTTTTATCTTTACCTTGGGGTTGAAGATGACGGCGCCGGTTGCTTCATCGTGAAGAACAGCCCCTTTCGCCTTATCGTTTGCCACAACCTCACAGGGAGGAGAGGCACAGTGGCGGCACTGGTCCGGGAAGAAATACCATTGGATTTTGCCGTCTGTTTCTGATTCGCTGAATCTCACCAGTTTAAAGGTGGCAAAATTGAGATCGGCGGGGTTCTGATGGGACCCCCGCTGTGTCGTTTTTATTGCGGGATTCTTGTTCCACTGCTTGCAGGCGATCTGACATCCCCGGCAAGCCGTGCACTTCGTCGTATCTATGAAAATGGACTTATCTGCCATCGAATTCACCTCCTTTAACCTTTCTTCTCTATTTTCTTAGCCGGTGCCGGCTTATGGATGACTTTACTGACATTGACCATGAACGCCTTGGATTCGGGGATCATGACATTGGGATCTCCGATTGTAGGCGTTAACAGGTTTGCGGTGTCTCCGCCGTCTTTCGGGTAAATCCAGCCATAATGCCAGGGAATCCCAACCTGATGGATAGTCTGACCGGCAACGTTGAAAGGTTTGAAACGTGAAGTCACGATGGCTACCGCTTCCACTTTGCCCCTGGGCGATTCCACGCTTACCCGGTCTCCGTTTTTGATTCCTCTGAGTTTTCCCAGTTCGAGGCTCATTTCACAGAACATTTGAGGTTCTGCTTCGATCAGCCATGGGAGCCAGCGGGTGAGGACCCCGGTCTGCCAGTGTTCGGTGACCCGGTAGGTACTACAAACAAATGGGTATTTCGGATCACAGGAAGCAAATTTATCCGGGCCTCCCTCAAAGACCTTGATGACCGGATTGATCCGCTGATTGGACATCAGGTTTTTCTCAATCGGGCATTCGAGAGGTTCGTAATGCTCCGGGAACGGTCCGTCCATTAAGCCGGGGCCAAAGAGTGAAGCGACTCCGTCCGGCTTCATGATGAAGGGATAGGCGCCGTTTGTTCCCATAGGCGGTACGGCATTGTCCGGCACATCCCCGATCCATTTCTTTTCCGCAGCGTCCCACCTGATGAGTGGTCGCTTCGGATTGCGTGGATTTCCGTCCAGGTCGACCGAAGCACGGTTGTAAATGATTCTCCGATTCAGCGGCCAGCACCATGACCACTCCGGATAAAGACCTAATCCCGTCGGATCGGCTTTTTTCCGCCGTGCGGCCATGTTTCCGGCTTCGGTATAACTGCCGGAATAGAGCCAGTTGCCGCAGGAGGTCGTTCCGTCATCCTTCAAACCGACAAAATTGACCATCAATTTGCCTGTCGTAAGATCGTAACCATTGATTTCTTTAGCGACCTTATGGATGTCGAAGTGGCCACTGGTTTCATAGTCCCACTTCAGGTTTAAGATCGGTTCCGGGAAAGCTCCCTTTTCCTTCTCGTAAAGGGCCCGGACCTTCTTCAACAACTCAAACATGATATCGCCGTCGGGCAGAGCCGCTCCTGGCGGTTTGGCGCACTGATAACGCCACTGCATCCAGCGGCCGCTGTTGCTGATGCTTCCCTCTTTTTCGAGGAAAGCGGCGCAGGGAAGCAGGAAGACTTCCGTCTTGATCTTCTTCGGATCCATGCCGGGACCCTTCCAGAAAGACCCTGTTTCATTGTCAAAGACATTGACATTGACCATCCAGTCCAGTTTGGTCAAAGCCTGGCGAACTTTTCCGGCATGCGCACTCGAACAGGCCGGGTTCATTCCCCATGCGAAGAATCCGGTGAAGCTTCCTTTGAACATCTCGTCGAAGAGATTCAACCAGGAGGCGTCCTGGCCTGCATCGAGCTTGGGCATCCAACCGTATCCGAAGTCGTTCTCTTTGGTTGATTTTCCACCATACATTGCCTTTAAATAACTGACGAGGTATTTGGGACGATTTTTCCACCAGTTCACGCTCCTCGGGTCCTTGGAGGAAGGTGTGGTCTTGTTGTAGTCCTCCAGGGTTGCCCAGGGGGCCCTCGGCGTTGGCATATATCCGGGGATGATATGGAACAGCAATGCCGCATCGGTTGATCCCTGGACATTCGATTCGCCTCGAAGGGCATTGACACCGCCTCCGGCAATCCCCATGTTGCCGAGAAGGTCCTGAATGATGGCCATGGTTCGAACATTTTGAACCCCTACGGTATGCTGAGTCCATCCCATGGCATACAAGACCGTGCCGGCCTTGTCCGGCGTACAGGTTGAGCCGTAGGCTTTATAGACTTTTTCCAGGTCTGTTGTGGGAGTTCCGGTGATTTCCGAAACTTTCTGGAGCGTATAACGGGAATAGTGTTTCTTTAGAAGCTGAAAGACACAGCGCGGGTCCTGAAGGGTCATGTCCCTCTTTGGAATCCCTTGCTCGTCTTTTTCCAATGCCCAGGTGGATCGATCATATGCTCTCTTGGTGAGATCGTAACCTGAGAACAGGCCGTCATCAAAACTGTACCTGGGATTGACGATGAAAGAGGCATTGGTATAGTTCTTGACATAGAACTCATCAACCATGTTGTTGTCGATGAGATATTTGATCATCCCTCCCAGAAAAGCAATATCCGTTCCTGAGCGAAGCCGGGCAAAGATATCGGCTTTCGATGAGGTCCGGGTGAACCGGGGATCGACATGGATGAAGATGGCCCCCCTGTCTTTTGCTGCCTGGATCCATTTGAACGAGACCGGATGGTTTTCGGCAACGTTTCCACCCATGTTCAGGATGACATCGGAGTTCTTGAAATCGTTATAATGATTCGTCATTGCGCCGCGTCCGTACGACTCTGCCAGAGCCGCTACCGTAGCGCTGTGTCAGATACGGGCCTGGTGTTCGACATAAATTAATCCTAAGGCCCTTAACATCTTCGAGTAAAGCCAGCATTCCTCGTTGTCCATGGCCGCGCTTCCGACGGAGGCGATGCCATTGGTCCGGTTCACCGCTTGGCCGGCCGCGTTTTTCTCCATGAAGCTTGCGTCTCTGCTCTTTTTGATGTTGGCCGCGATTTTCTCCAGGGCCCACTCCCATTTTACCTCTTTCCATGCGGTGCTGTAGGGAGCCCGATAGAGAACCTTCTGGAGGCGACTCGAGTTGACCGCAATCTGGTAACTGGATGCTCCTTTAGCACAGAGGGAGCCCTCGCTGATGGGATGATCGGGGTCTCCTTCGGCATTGATGACCTTTCCGCCGCTATCGGTATGAACGATGATGCCGCACCCGACCGAACAGTAACAGCAGACCGTTAGGTTCTCTTTTGCACCCTTGATCCGGAGTTCCTGGGCATAAGATTCCACAGGTGAAAGATCGAATCCCAGGCCGCCCATCACCGTGCCTGCGGCTGTGGCGCCGGAAATCTTTAAAAAACTTCTTCGAGTAATCTTCATAGCCAATTGTTCACCTTCCTTTCGTAGATTTTTTCAAACGATAAAAATTTCTTCCCCCCTTTCCTTCTTTTTTATTTTAATTTTAACCGTGTTTTGAATAAACCTTGTGAAATGTAACACAACTAAATCTTTTGTCAAGAATAAAATGAAATTAATCCCCTGTTGGGATAGTCATTGAGTAATGCGTCACTCTTCCGTGAAATATCACCGTCCTTCGGGCAGGCATGTTGGAGAAAATCTTATAGCGGAAACATCAGCTTGTTCGTAAACTAAAAGGACGATCCCGTATAACAAGGTCTGTTCTACAACGGGCAATGTTGCCTTTGCCCAAAAAAAATATAAACCATCCGCTTAATAAGATTTTCGGAGACATGACGGCTCGATGGACGGATTTCCCCACGCTTCAGTGACGCATTACGTCATTGATAAAAAATAGATTGATATTCTAAATTCTCTATGATATTAAACCTTGCAGTTGCATAAACGGCCACGGGTAAACCGCTCTCCAAGGCTTCGAATGGCGGTTAATGGAATGTTTTAAGGGAATCGCCGGACTTCACCAAAGGTGAATTCCAGTATGGGTTAGATACGCGAGTCCCCTTCGGCCCGAAGGTTCGCCCCGAAGCCTTTCCGAACGGTTCACCCATGTCCGTTTAGCTCATTTTTTTACAATGTTAAGGTAAAGAGTTTAAATTATTGTCTCACTCGGGGAGAAAAACTCTCGCCTTCAGGCGAAGACTTTAGTATGCACACTGTGTGCAGGTCGCTTCGACTCGCAACCGAGTTTTTTAGATTTCCCCTCGTGAGGATTTCTGTGCTGTTTGTTTTGTCTTTAGCTGACTTCAGTCAGTAGAGAATCCACCAGCTTGTAGCTGGTGGTAGTTCAATTTAGGAAGGTGGAAAATCAAGATGGATAAAGAGTTGATGGAGTTATTGGAGGAGAAGTTATTTGTTTTTTCAAAAAGGGATGATGTGGAGAAACTGAGACAGGAAAGCAATGCGAACTTCCGTAAATTAAAAGAGGAGAATAAGGGGCTTATTCTCGGATTGATCGATGGAATAAAAGTGGATATGGAAGGGTTGAGAAGGGAAGGGATGGTGGATATCGATTCCATCCGCGAGGATATTAAAGAAGGGATGAAAAAGCTCGAGTTGAAGATTCAATCCACACTTTTCCAATCGATTCAATCCATAGAGTCATCCCTCGAGAAGATGAAAGAGGAGGCAACCTCCGCCGTCCAACCGTTTCAATGGGAGGTGGGTTCAAATCTTCAGGCAATGAAAGAGGAGACCAATGCAGCCATTCTCCGACTGGGACAGGAAATGAATTCGGGCCTTCAATTGATCAAGGAAGAGGGGAGAACGAATCTCTCTCAATCGAAAGAGGAGATGAGGGTTGATCTCAATCGGATAGGAGAAGGAGTGGGGAACTTCAGCGATCAGATCCGGAAGACGACCGAAGAGATCAAGGCATTAAATGAGAAGATCAAAGAGGGATTTAATGAGGTGAGAGAGGAGTTGGGTTCGATGATAAAGTTCTCTTATGCCGATCTGGAGAAGAGGTTCGCCACACTGGAGACCCGCATCAAAGCCCTCGAAAAACTGGTTTTACCTTAATGATATTTCGATCAGACCAGGATTTTCCTTCCATATAAATAATCCCATCACATCTTAAACGGAATTTGATCCGAAAGGTGAAGCCTACCGCCTCCGGCCACCACCAAATATGGAGCCCAGTACTCCCCGAATGATCTGCCGTCCGATCTGACTGCCAATTGCGTGGGCTGCACTTTTTGCCATCGCTTGGATGAGTCGAGTTGTATCGGATTTAGGCTCGGCGGCTTGACGTGTCTGGGATGGTTTCTCCTGAGAAGCCGGTCCGGACGACTCCGCTTTTTCCTTCAATATTTCATAAGCCGATTTACGGTCCACTATCTTTTCATAATGTCCGTACAAGACCGAGTTCTGAATGAACTGATTTCTTTCTTCCGGACTAAGTGGACTGAGTCGGCTGTGAGGAGGACAGACCAATGCACGTTCCACAATAGCTGGGGTTCCTTTTTCATCGAGCATAGATACAAGGGCCTCGCCAACAGCCAGTTCAGTAATTGTTTTTACGACGTTTAATTTGGGGTTAGCGCGAAATGTATCAGCAGCGGCCTTTACATTTTTCTGGTCCCTGGGCGTAAAGGCCCTGAGAGCATGCTGGACCCGATTCCCCAATTGCCCTAAAACCGTCTCGGGAAGATCGAGCGGGTTTTGGGTCACAAAATAGACGCCCACTCCTTTTGAACGGATGAGGCGGACAACCTGTTCGATCTTCTCTCCCAGAGCCTTTGGAACATCATCAAACAGCAGATGGGCTTCATCAAAAAAGAAGACGAGCACGGGTTTGGGAGGGTCGCCTACCTCAGGGAGTTCTTCAAAGAGTTCTGAAAGGAGCCAGAGCAGAAGCGTGGCGTAAATCCTGGGCGACTGCATCAGCCTATCGGCAGTGAGAATGTTGATCGTTCCATTGCCCTTGGAGTCGGTCTGTATGAAGTCCTGAATGTTCAGAGCGGGTTCTCCAAAAAACTTATCTCCTCCCTGTTCTTCAAGGTTAAGAAGATTTCGCTGAATGGCGCCGATGCTTGCGGTAGAAATGTTTCCATATTGTGTCTTAAATTGATCTGCCTGGTTCCCCACAAACTGCACCATCGATCGCAAGTCTTTAAGGTCAAGGAGTAAAAGGCCATTGTCGTCCGCAATTTTGAAAACGAGGCTGAGAACGCCGCCCTGGATCTCATTCAGATTGAGGATACGGCTCAAGAGGAGGGGACCCATCTCAGAGACGGTGGTTCGAACCGGATGTCCTTGTTCTCCAAAGACGTCCCAGAAGCTGACAGGGCACCCCTCAAATTTGAAACCTGCAAGCTTGAGCGCCTTGATCCGCTCGGCGATCTTTGGATTTTTTCCTCCCGGAAGAGGCAATCCGGAGAGATCCCCTTTCACATCGGCCATAAAAACGGGCACCCCAATCTTGCTGAGCCCTTCGGCTAACACCCTCAGGGTGACGGTTTTACCTGTTCCTGTGGCGCCTGCGATGAGGCCATGACGGTTAGCCATTTTTGGCAACAAGAAAATATCGCTCTTTCCTTTAGCAATTAAAAAGGGGGATGATGCTGTCTCCATGTTTTTCTCCAAGAATGATGAAATGTGGAGTGATTAGCCCCAGTATATAGGGTAATCCTTTCTTCTGTCAATCATTCAGGTTACACGTGTTTTCGATTTTTTGGAGAGGAGCTTTGCTTCAAGAAGGTATTCAATATCCTGTTCATCTTTAACGTTTGATTTTCGGATCTTTTTAAGCCTAATCAGATCATCAATCGAAGGGATTCGAAAACTGACTTTTGCTCTTTTATCCTCCTTGAGAACCGAGTTGCCATAACACCCTTCAAATTCAATCGTCTCATTCTCAGTATTCTTAACGCTCCTCTGGAACAAGAGGTCGTACTTCTTCGTCCCGGAGAATCCTATGACGATGGGTCTCTTTGTGTCAGGAGGATGGGAGAGTTCAAAATCGAGTTTCTCCGAAAGAAGTGATAAAACCTTTTTCTTATCTTCCGGGTGGAGCCAAATATCATGGTCTGCTGTCAGGACAGGCCCCCCGTAGAGTATCACCGCCCTTCGACCGATGATCAGGTAACGGATTTTATGGCGATTGAGCACCCGAACCAGTTCGAGAAATTTAACTTCTTTTTCTAGTTTCATTTCTTTTTAAACCAAACTTTTCAATGAAGTCTTGAATTTCTTCCCACTCTCGATCCATCATTTCGAGTCTCTGCACAGGAGAAAACTTCGAAAACCAGCGAAGGTCTTCTTCGAGCTGACGCTGCCGCCATGGAGGGATGTCTTTAAGGGTTTTGGGATAAACGATTTTTTTTGATGCCATCGTTTAAAATCATACCATATTAAAAACGAAATTTGAACCTAAAAATGAAGCTTCATCTCACTCATTGATTTCTCCATTGAGAATTGCTATGATCCCTCCATATTTTAATGCAAATATTACCAGCTATGGAACAGTCCAGAGCACGAGAAAAGATTCAGAGTCTTGTTGAGAAGTTCCAACGGGAACAGGTCTCCGGCGTAATTGCCCAGTATAATGAATCCGAGACGAAGACGGGTTTTATTGAACCGTTGCTTCAGGCGTTGGGATGGAACACACAGGATCGGAACGAAGTTGGACTTGAAGAAAAAATCTCAGCAGGCCGTGTCGATTACTCACTTAAGATCAAAGGTTCTCCAAAGATCTACATCGAAGCAAAACCTCCGCGAATTAAGCTCACCAAACCAGAAGCGATTTCCCAGGCCATCACTTACGGTTACAACAAGCGGTCCGTGCCGTGGGTGCTTCTAACCGATTTCCAGGAACTTCGACTTTTCGACGTTACCATCCGGCCCAATAAGAGAAACCTTGAGGCGGGCATTAGAATGGATCTCACCTATGATCGCTTTTTAGAAAGGTTTGACGACTTATGGTTTCTCTCTAAAGAATCTGTGGAGTCCGGCCTGCTGGACCGGTCTCTTCTCTCGAAAAAGCTTGATCGTTTACGTCGTCCAGTGGATAAGGAAATCCTTGAGGACATGAAGCGGTGGCGTGAACTTCTGGCCAAAAATATCTATAAAAATCATCCTGACATGACAGAAGCACAGCTTAAGGAAAACGTCCAGCGAATCCTTGACCGGATCATCTTCATCCGTTCCTGTGAGGACAGGGAGCTAACCTATGGAGAAAAGTTGCAGGAGATGGTGGCCCAGCGGCGTGATGATATTGGCACGGCATTCATGCCAGCCCTTAAGTCCCTGTTCCGCCGTTACGACAGGGATTTTAATAGCGAACTGTTTGATGAGCATGCCTGTGAAGACCTTGCGATTGATTTTCCTGTTCTAAAAGAGATCATGTTGGAAACCTATGATCCTTATCTTTTTGATGTCATCGGTGTTGAGGTGCTTGGCAACATCTATGAACAATACCTTGGTTTTGTGCCCAGGCTTACCGAGAAGCGGGTCAAGTACGAGCCGAAACCGGAAGTTCGAAAGGCCGGCGGCATCTTTTATACACCGGAATATATTGTCAATTACATTGTGAAGAATACGGTTGGCCGATTCCTCTCTGAGCGAAAACCTAAGGAGATTCAAACCCTAAGAATCTTAGACCCCGCTTGTGGGTCCGGGTCTTTCCTTATTCGGGCGTATAAAGAACTGGAAATCTACTACCAGAGCCTTAAAAAAGAGGCTTGGGAGAAACGGCAAAAGGCTATGGCCAAAGTCTATGAGGATCAAGCCCAGTTTTCGTTTGACGAAGGGGCACAAGAGACACGCTGGGAGCTGAATGTCTTTGACAAACGGAAGGTTGTCCTCAACCACCTCTTTGGAGTAGATTTAGATGAACAGGCCGTGGAAGTGACCCGGCTTTCCCTGATGCTCAGGATGCTTGAAGGAGAACATGGCATCATTCCGGGAAGGGCAGTATTGCCGACCCTCGACCATAACATCAAGTGCGGGAACAGTCTGATTTCGGCGGATGTGCTTAAACTCCAGAGTTTTTTTAAAGAAGACTGGATCAAAACCAACCCCTTTGATTGGGAAACCCAATTCCGAAAGATTGTTTCAGGTGAAGGCGGATTTGATATCATCATCGGCAATCCGCCCTATGTCCGCATCCAGACCCTTTCCAAAGACCAGGTTAATTTTTTCGGGAAGCATTTCGTATCGGCTACCGGCAATTACGACATCTACACCCTTTTTGTTGAAAGGGGGTTGCAACTCCTTAAACCAGGCGGCATCCTTGGCTTCATCCTCCCTCACAAGTTCTTTCAGGCTGCTTATGGGCAGGGGCTTCGAAAGCTCATCGCTGAGAAAAATGCGCTCATGGAAGTCGTCAATTTTCGGGATAATCAAATCTTCGAACAGGCAAGCACCTACACTTGCCTCCTTTTTCTCCAAAAGGGGAAGGACAGGGCTTTCAAGTATTCCGCAGTTGCCAAGCTTGATGATCCGGAAAAGCAACTCCGGATTATCCGCGAACATGAAGAATACCACGACGACCGGATGCGGGTTGGAAAGATACTTAAGAAGCAAGTCACAGAAGCCCCTTGGAGTTTTAGCTTTGGCGAGGAGGCTGCGCTTATTGAGAAGATAAAGTCAGTTTGGCCGACACTGGGAGACCTTTGTGACAAGATTTTCCAAGGGTTGATTACTGGTGCTGACAAGGTATTTATCTTGGAGAAAAAAGAAGTGACAACGATTGGCAAAGTTATCCGTATCTTCTCTCCAGGAACGAATACAGTTCACCAAATTGAGAAACAAATCCTAAAACCCCTTCTCAAGGGATCGCTTGATATACGCCGATACAGCATTGTTGAACCGACCCGTTATGTCATTTTCCCTTATCAAGTTGAGAAGAAAAATGCTTCTTTAATTCCCACAAAAGAGTTTGAAGAAACTTTCCCTAAATGTTGGGAGTACTTAAAGTTGAATAGGAAGGTATTAGAGAGCCGAGAAGGCGGTAAGTGGCATGGGCCACGGTGGTATGCCTTTAGCAGAACGCAAAATCTTGCTGAGTTTGATCAGCCTAAAATTCTGACTCCCTCCATTGCCAGGAAAGCGTCTTTCACTTGTGATATAAATGGCGAGTATTACTTTGTAGGCAGTGGAGGTGGAGGCGGAGGTGGCTACGGAATCATATTAAAGAAAGACGTAAAGCTTCAACCATTCTATGTGACAGCGCTCCTCAATAGCAGACTTCTCGATTTTTACCTTCAGAAAAACAGCACGCCTTTCCGTGGAGGCTTCTTTGCTTACAATCGCCAATACATTGAGCAACTTCCAATCAGAGGCATTGACTTCAACAATACCACAGAAACAAAACAACACGATGACTTGGTGAAGCTGGTGGATGTGATGCTCGGTTTACGAAAACGGGAGCAAAAAGCCGAAGGCCATGAACTTGAGCAACTCAAGAGACAGATTGAAAAGACAGACCGCGAGATCGACGAGCGGGTGTATGACTTGTATGGAATAACTGAAAAGGAAAAAAAGTTAATCGAGGAAATCCATCGTTTCTAAATGGAGACTGACTATAATGGGATGGCTTTCTATCTTGAGGAAAAAGCAGTTTGCTCGGAGTGTTACTAATGAGTCCATAATTGATAGACATATTCTTCCGAAAATCTCCCCTGACCCCTCTTTTCCAAAGAGGGGAAGTGTCTACACAATTTTGGAGTGACTAATAACTTTTCAGATCAGCGAGAGTGCATTTTATCATGATTGTTTTGCATGCGGGGGTTCTTGAGGGACAATTCTTTCTCTGGGGAGAAACTCCTGTAGAACAGAAACCCCCTTTAGACAAAAAGTCGCGGCGCAAGGATGACTCTGGATCCGCCTCCTCTTTTTCGAAACCCCTTCCTTACAATGCCGGGACGGAGAAACTTTCCGCTGCCCTTAAAGAAGCCGGACTCAGTTTCAAAGAGAGCAAGAAGTTCACTGAGACAATGATCGCCTGGCTGCCTACAGTAGACAAGCAGCCGGTTCCCTCCAGTCCGTTGATTGCTGAAACACCTGAAGGCGATGCAAAAAACATCCTGGCTCCATGGATCGTCACAGCCCTTCGTTTTTCTACGAAACAAGTTGTGGAATTCCTCTGCGCCTGCGTGGGCAAACAGACGCTGTCACCGGGCGTCATCGTGGGCAAAGACATTGCTTTCTGGACGACGGCCTTGCGCTTTGCAGGAGCCCTTGTGGCAAAGCAGGAGTTTCTTCCCGGAATGACCGAAGATAATGGAATCTATTTAGCTCGATGGAAAGCGGTCTTTTCAGGACTTAACGCTGAACGTCTATCGAAACTCGGTCAAACCATGCCGGCAGTCTCGCGAGCGCTGGCTCGTGAAGAGAAAAAACGTGACGTTCCTCTCTCTACCCCTCCATCTCCATCTTCGATTTCTGTGCTCTCTGGTTTCATCGATGAGACCGTCGATCATCTCGTCCGCTCCTCAATTAGTCCGGTAAGGGCAGGTTTAAAACCCGCACCTTTGCCAGACAGTCAACGCAAAAAGAAACCATGCGCCTATAACAGCCTTCATGATCAGTGGCTTCATAAACTGCGCTCACCCGATGGTGCTATGGAAGGCGTCTCAGCGGAATTAGCCCAGTTTGCCGCTCAAGTCGAGGAGTGGCAACGCCCAATATCCATCTCAGCCGCTGCTCCCTTCCGACTCTGTTTCCGCCTTGAGGAACCCAAAGATGATGGAAATGGCGACAAGCCTTGTCTGGGAGATGGCTTGTCTACGAAGGAGCCAATCAGTCCCTGGTATGTTCGCTACTTACTGCAGGCGGCCCATGATCCGAGTCTGCTCATAACGGCCGAAAATGTATGGAGTTCAAAAGACCAGGCGGCGCTAAAGAGCGTCTTTTCTTCAATTGGCAGGTTCAACGCACGCGAGCATCTATTATTGTCCCTGGGCCAGGCATTGGGGATCTGCCCCCGCATTGAGGCCAGCTTGAAGATGTCTACACCAGGAGGTTACGAACTTGACGCCACCGGCGCTTATGAATTCCTCACTGAAAAGGCATTGGCCTTAGAGCAGGCAGGCTTTGGCATGATGCTTCCTGCCTGGTGGACGCACAAAGGGACAAAGCTTCACCTGACTGCCCGAGCCAATGTGAAGACTCCAAAGATGCAAGGGAGCAGCGGACTTTCGCTCGATCAATTGGTTCAATTCGATTGGGAATTGGCCCTTGGCAAGGAGAAGCTTTCTTTCGAGGAACTCCAGGCCCTGGTAAAGCTTAAAGCTCCCCTGATTAAGATACGTGGCCAGTGGGTGCAGATAAACGCTGAGGAGATAAAGGCGGCGCTCGAATTCTGGAAGAAGAAAGCCGAAGGCCAGGCCACAGTCCGTGAAATAATCCAGATGGCCCTTGGCGCCAAAAAGATTTTGGGCAACGTTGCTTTTGAGGGAATCACAGCAACGGGCTGGATTGCCGACTTCTTAACAAAGATCGAAGGGCATCGCACTTTTGAAGAACTGACATCTCCGCAAGGTTTCCAGGGGACACTGAGGCCCTACCAGGTGCGTGGCTATTCTTGGCTGAGTTTCCTAAGACAGTGGGGCCTTGGCGCATGCTTGGCGGACGATATGGGGCTGGGCAAAACGATCCAGACCCTGGCCCTCATTCAAAGGGATTGGCAGTTGGACACAAAACGGCCGGTGCTTCTGGTCTGTCCCACATCCGTTGTCAGTAACTGGCAGAAGGAAGCTTCCCGATTCACGCCAGAACTTCCTGTCATGGTGCACCACGGCATTACAAGGACGAAAGGAAAAGAATTCAAAAAAATCGCCCTGAAGCAGGCCATTGTCATCTCCAGCTATGCGCTGGTGCACAGAGATTTCGAGACCCTAAAAGAGGTTCCGTGGGCCGGCGTGGTGCTCGACGAAGCTCAGAACATCAAGAACCCGGAGACGAAACAGTCAAAAGCTGCGCGGGCTTTTAAGGGAGACTATCGCATCGCCCTCACCGGCACGCCTGTGGAGAATAATGTCGGCGATCTCTGGTCGATTATGGAGTTCCTTAACCCTAACTTCCTCGGTACACAGACCGAGTTCAAAAAGAGATTCTTTGTTCCCATCCAGGCAGGCCGCGACCCGGAAGCCGTGGAGCAGTTAAAACGGTTGACCGGACCTTTCATCCTGCGACGGCTAAAAACCGACAAGTCCGTCATTGCCGACCTCCCTGAAAAGATGGAGATGAAGGTCTTTTGCACACTGACCAAGGAGCAGGCATCTCTCTATGAAGCCGTTGTGAAAGAGACCCTCGAGACCATTGATTCCACTGAGGGGATACAGCGGAAAGGCATGGTCCTGGCGACCTTATCGAAGCTCAAACAGATTTGCAACCATCCAGCGCAGTTCTTGGGTGACCATTCCCCCATCCCTGGGCGATCCGGGAAGCTGACCCGTTTGACCGAAATGATAGAAGAAATGTTAGAGGTGGGAGATCGGGCATTGGTCTTTTCACAGTTTGCCGAGATGGGCGAGATCCTCCGGCGACACCTGCAGGAAACATTCGGACAGGAGGCGCTCTTTCTGTATGGCGCTGTTCCGAGGGAAAAAAGGGATCGCATGATTGAGCGCTTCCAGAGCGATGAGGATGGTCCTCATATCTTTATCCTCTCGCTCAAGGCGGGCGGCACCGGCTTGAACCTGACACGGGCCAGCCGTGTCGTTCACTTTGACCGCTGGTGGAATCCGGCCGTGGAGAATCAAGCGACTGATCGGGCATTTCGAATCGGTCAGACGAAGAACGTCCAGGTTCACAAATTTCTTTGTGCAGGGACGCTGGAGGAAAAAATCGATGAGATGATCGAGCGGAAAAAAGAGATCGCCGAGGGAGTGATTGGAACAGGCGAGGGCTGGTTGACCGAGCTTTCGACCGCGGAGCTGAAAGACCTCTTCGCCCTGAGAAGGGAAGCGGTAGGAGAATAATATGAGACGGTGGGGATACTACGATTATTTCAGGCCTTCCATACCCCGTCCCGTTAAGGGAGGGATTAAGGCGCAGTCCAAGAGGGGCGGTTTCGGTGAGAGCTGGTGGGCCAGACGTTGGATCGCAGTGCTGGAGAGCTTTAACATCGGAGCGAGATTGGGGAGGGGGCGTTCCTATGCCAGAAATGGCCAGGTTCTCTCCATTGAGATCGAAAAGGGGGAAGTTAAGGCAAAAGTTCAGGGGTCCCGGTCCAAACCCTATGATATTAAAATCCATATCAAGGCCCTGTCAGCGACTGATTGGCGGAAGCTGGCCAAAGCGTTATCTCATCAGGCCATCTTTTTGGCAAAACTCCTGGCCGGCCAGATGCCCGAGGATATAGAAAAGGCGTTTAAAGGAGCGGGGCTGTCACTCTTCCCGGAGAGGCTGAGAGACCTGAAGACAGACTGCTCCTGCCCTGATTGGTCAAATCCCTGCAAACATATTGCGGCGGCCTACTACCTGCTGGGGGAAGAGTTCGACCGTGATCCATTCCTGATCTTCAAACTGCGCGGGATGAGCAGGGAGGAATTGGTCGGGCTTCTGGATCAGACCGGCGATAAAATAACCACCAAGAGCGCTAAGCATAAACCTCGCTTCATCCATAAGGAAGAAGAAAAGGCCCCTTTGTCTGAGCCCCTGACTTCAGATGTATCTAAGTTTTGGTCGGGTGGCAGCGTGTCTGATGATTTGCTTGGGGGAGCGCTGATCCCACTGGCGCCTGCCGCTTTACCTAAAAGGCTCGGGAATTTTCCCTTCTGGCGTGGTGAAGAGCGGTTTCTGGATGCAATCGAGCCGATTTACGTTCAGGCTTCACCATTGGGCATGAATCTATTTCTCGGAGGAAAAGGTTACTTTGATGATCCTTTAAAATAAGGCCTGGACAAATTCCGTGGCGTTGAATTCCTTGAGGTCGTCGATTGCTTCACCCACGCCCACATAACGAATGGGGATGTTTAGTTCTTCTGTGATGCCCACAATGATTCCGCCTTTGGCTGTTCCATCCAGTTTGGTCAATGCAATTCCTGTGACTCCGATGGCCTCATTAAAAAGTTTGGCCTGGGAGATGGCGTTCTGGCCTGTGGTGGCGTCAAGGACGAGAAGAATTTCATGTGGGGCGCCCGGACATTCTCTTCCGACAATTCGCTTCACCTTCTTCAACTCTTCCATCAGGTTGACTTTGGTCTGGAGCCTCCCTGCAGTATCGATGAAGACCAGGTCCGAATTTCTGGCTTTTGCTGCATGGATCGAATCGTAAGCGACCGCCGAGGGATCCGATCCTTTGGACTGTTTGATGAAGTCCGCCCCGACACGTTTCGCCCAGATCTCGAGCTGTTCGACCGCGGCTGCCCTGAAGGTATCAGCCGCACCGATCAAGACTTTTTTATTCTGGGATGAATATTGATGGGCAATCTTTCCGATCGTCGTCGTCTTGCCCGCACCATTGACTCCGACGATCATGAAAACAAAGGGTTTTGTTTTAGTGAATTCGATCGAAAGGGGCTTTTCACCTGCATGAAGTATCCGGAGGACCTCCTGTTTGATAAACTCTCTGACTCTCTCCGGATCCTGAAGGTCACCTCTTTTGAGGCCCTGCCGGACGCCCTCGATCAGTTGAGTCGTCGTCCTGACTCCCAGATCAGCTTCAATAAGGACCATCTCGAGTTCATCGAGAAGGTCGGGGCTGAAGGTCTTCTTTCCAAGAAAGAGGCGGTCGATCTTTTCAACAAACCCCTGGTGGGTTTTGGATAGGCCCTTCTTTAATTTATCGAAAAAACCCATAGATTCATCTCGCCTGATTGCTTCCGATACTAACACCCTGATAGGGCAAAATCAAATACAGAACCGGGTATTAGGCAACGGTCATCCGGTGTCTGAGTTTTCTTCAGGCTATGGTAAATTTTTTAACTTCAGGCCGGCTTTGCGAACAGCGTTTATTGTGAGGTCGATTTTAGACTTATCCTTATAGATTAAATAAAGATCGCTTCGGAAAGAAGGGGACAGGAGGTTTCTTTTTATGGTAGATTATAAATAAAGTTTTTCTACCTTACTCTTTGAGGTTTAACCTCACTCTACCATAATATATAACGTGGTTGAAAATTGATACTTTTCACTTCTAATATTTCGGTATCACATTCTAAGGTTTCTTCACGATTGTAGAGAGGGCAAATCAATTTCTTGGAGGAAATATTTTTATCCCATCTTCTCAATAGAGGCTTTGGGTGGCATTGATATATCCTCTTTGGGGGTCAGTAATGGGGGCGGGCATCGATAATTCGGAATTTGGGTTTTCATCAGGCATGGTCAGTCAAGCAATAAAATGGGTGCGGGAAAAGGCGAATGTATGATTGCAAGACCCTACACCTAATTGCCTCTTTTTAATAACTTTTCAGCCAGAGCAGGGAGGGAGATTGCCGGGACAACAGTAATTTTAGCATCCAAAGCATATTCTTGATTTCCAGGATAAACGACCCAGAGATGCTCCAGGCTGAGGCCTTGCATGGCCATCGACATTGAGCGAGTATGTCCGGGGGCGTCTGAATATTTGAACTCAAATCCATATCGCTTGCCGCCGACCATGACAAGCAGGTCTAATTCAGCCCCGGAATATGTTCCCCAGAAATAGTTATCCTTCGTTTCGAGCAGGGATAAGAGTTGTTCAAGAGCAAATCCCTCCCATGAAGCCCCGAGTTTTGGGTGTCCCTGCACATCTGCTCTGGTTGGCAAATGGAGTAGAGTGTGAAGGACCCCACTATCACGGATATATATCTTAGGCGCCTTCACCTGTCTCTTGCTGATGTTCTCGAACCATGGGGGCAGAATCCTAACCATATAGGTCCCAACAAGAATATCAAGGTATCGCCGGGCAGTATTCTCTGAGGTTCCAAGGGATCTTGCGAATTCTGCAGCATTCCAGACTTGTCCATGGTAATGCGCAATCATGGTCCAGAATCGTCTCAGAGTCTCGGCAGGGATCGTGATGCCAATCTGAGGGATATCCCTTTCAAGAAAGGTGCGAATGAAATCTTCTCGCCAAATTTTGGAGGAAGAGTCACCAGAGGCCAGGAAGGATTTTGGAAATCCCCCCCGAATCCAAAGACGGTTGAGCCTCTCAACGCCTATCTCCCGAAGGTCGAAACCTGATAGGTCAACGAAACCAATACGACCTGCAAGGGATTCGGACACATCCTTGACCAGATGAGGTGAAGCAGAACCAAGCAAAAGAAACTTAGCTTTATTCTGGGGGCGGTCAACCAAAACCCTCAGCAATTCAAAAAGGGATGGCTGGCGCTGGACTTCATCAACCACCACCAAACCCGAGAGCCCCTGAAATGCCTGCATGGGCGAAGATAGGCGACGGACATCAATAGGATTTTCAAGATCAAAAAAAGTAGAGTGCTCGCATTCAGCAATCATCCTTGCCAGTGTGGTCTTGCCGCATTGACGAGGCCCAAGAAGGGCAGCAATTGGATGAACCTCGAACACATTGCGAACCCGATTAATTGCATGGGGGCGTTGAATCATAACCATATTTTATCATTGAAAATCGTAATGTCAAGTGAGGATTTTCAAGGTTCCAAATTATGATAATGAGGCATAGAAATGCGTGCCGGGTAACGGCAATTCGGTATATTAAAAAAGGCGAGAATTTTTATTCTCGCCTTTTTTTTGATAATTTATGCAGACAGTTTATTTTTTGTCCTTCACATCCTCGTAGTCGGCATCGACCACATCTTCCTGAGCTTTAGCCCGCGGGCCTTCCTGCGCCTCTGCTCCGGGACCTGCGCCTGCAGCTCCTTTTTGAGAGGCCTTGGCATACATGGCCTCTGCCAGTTTATGAGAGGTATTGGTCAGCTCTTCCTGAGCGGATTTGATGGCGCTGAGATCGTTTGACTCCATCGCCTTTTTCGACTTTGCGATGGCATCCTCGATGTTCTGTTTTTCGGCACCACCGATCTTATCACCGTGTTCCTTCAAGGATTTCTCCGTTGTGTAGATAAGGGTGTCGAGATGGTTTCTGGCCTCTGCAAGTTCTTTTCTCTTCTTATCGTCTGCCGCATGGGCTTCTGCATCCCTGACCATCTTTTTGATCTCATCCTCGTGGAGGCCGCTCGAAGCGGTGATCTTAATGGATTGTTCTTTTCCTGTCCCAAGGTCTTTTGCCGAGACATGGACAATCCCATTTGCATCGATGTCGAAGGTCACCTCAATCTGAGGGAGGCCCCTCGGAGCAAGAGGAATGCCCACGAGTTCAAACTGACCGAGGGTTTTGTTATCAGCGGCCATTTCCCTTTCACCCTGGAGCACATGGATCGTCACCGCGGGTTGATTGTCGGATGCGGTTGAGAAGATCTGGCTCTTTTTGGTCGGGATGGTGGTGTTTCGCTCAATCAGTTTGGTGGCGACGCCACCGAGCGTTTCGATCCCGAGGGAAAGCGGGGTGACATCGAGCAGAAGCACATCCTTCACCTCACCCTGCAGGACTCCGGCCTGAATGGCGGCCCCGATGGCAACCGCCTCATCCGGGTTGACGCTCTTATTGGGTTCTTTTCCGAAGATCTGCCTCACCTTATCCTGGACCTTTGGCATTCGGGTCATCCCGCCAACGAGGATTACTTCGTCGATGTCTCTTTGTGAAAGTCCGGAATCGGCAAGAGCCTGCCGGCAAGGACCTTCCACGCTGTCGATGAGATCCTCCGTCAGTTTTTCCAGTTTGGCCCGGGTCAACTTCATATTGAGATGCTTCGGTCCGGAAGCGTCTGCCGTGACGAAGGGGAGGTTAATATCCGTCTCCATCATATTGGAGAGCTCAATCTTTGCCTTTTCCCCAGCCTCTTTCAATCTCTGGAGAGCCATCCGATCCTTTCTGAGATCGATTCCCTGATCTTTCTTAAACTCATCGGCCAGGTAGTCGATGAGGCGCTGGTCAAAATCATCTCCGCCGAGATGGGTATTCCCGTTGGTCGATTTGACTTCAAAGACGCCGTCACCCAGCTCAAGGATGGAGATATCAAACGTTCCGCCGCCCAGGTCAAAGACAGCGACCTTCTCATCTTTCTTCTTGTCGAGACCGTAAGCCAGAGAGGCAGCGGTGGGCTCATTGATGATCCGGACGACATTGAGTCCTGCGATCCTTCCGGCGTCCTTGGTCGCCTGGCGCTGGCTGTCGTTAAAGTAAGCCGGGACCGTGATCACGGCATCGGTCACCTTCTCACCGAGATAGGCTTCTGCTGTCTCCTTCATCTTCTGAAGGATGAAGGCAGAGATCTCGGGCGGGCTATATTCCTTATCCCTCGCCCTGACCCAGGCATCGCTGTTCTTGTTTTCAACGATCTTATAGGGAAGGATTTTGACATCCTTTTGAACTTCTGCATCGCTATACTTCCTTCCCATCAGTCGCTTGATGGAGAAGATAGTATTTTCGGAATTGGTAATGGCCTGACGCTTGGCAATCTGGCCGACCACCCTCTCGCCTTTATCGGTAAAGGCAACCACGGAGGGCGTTGTCCGGCCTCCTTCGGGATTGGCGATGACGACCGGATCCCCTCCTTCCATGATGGCGACAACCGAGTTGGTTGTCCCTAAATCGATTCCTATTGTTTTAGCCATGTTCATTCTCCCTTCTTCACCTTAGTGAAAAAATTATTCGGTTATCTGAGTCTCTTTCGACGGAGACTTCGATACGGATACGGTTGCGGGCCTTAAGAGCCGTTCGTTCAAGAAATATCCTCTTTGAAATTCCTCGACCACCTGATCCGGTTCGTGCCGGTCCGTTTCCACGACCAGCATCGCCTCATGGCGGGCAGGATCAAAGGGTTTGCCAACCGATTCAAACGGGGTGAGACCGAACCGGTTCAGTGTTTGGTGAATCTGTCGAAGCGTCAATTTGATCCCCTCAATCAGAACCCCCGTATCTGTCACCTTTTCCGCATGATCGACCGCCCTTTCGAGGTTGTCGATAAAAGGCAGGATCGATTTGATCAGGTCCTCATTTGAAAATTTCGTCCAGTCTTCTTTTTCCCTTGCGGCTCTCTTTTTGTAATTCTCGAAGTCGGCGGCAATTCTCAAGAGCCGGTCCAGGCTCTCTTTTGTCTCCTTTTCCTTCTCCTCGAGTTTCTTTTTCAGATCATCAAGATCGTGATCTTTGTCGTCTTTCTTTTTCTTAGGTTTATGGGATTTTAACTCAGAGTGGTTCTCCGAGAATTGCTCCCCGTCTGCTTCCAGTGTCACCGGTGTCTCTTCCTTTCCCGCTCTCCCCATCTTAAGCGCTCCGATCTTCGGATCTAATGGTAATAGGTGTCCAGCATCTCGCTCAGAAGTTTTGCCGAATAGTCCACGAGAGGGATGATCCTGGAGTAATTCATCCTCCGGGGGCCGATGACGCCAAGTGCGCCCCAAACCCTTCCCTCGCATCCGTAGGTGGATGTCACGAGACTGCACGTCTCCATCTCCTGCACCTGACTCTCCGATCCGATGGATATCCGAACCCCTCTCGGCGCCATGCATTGATCGAGGAGCTTGACCATCGTGGCCTTTTCGTCAAAGGCCCGCAGGAGGTCAGCCATGACCGAAATATTTCCGAACTCGGGCTCAGAGAGGATATGGGTCCTTCCCTCGATGAAGACATCGGTTTCATCAAATGAGGAGAAGGCTTTCCCTCCCAAATGGATCGCCTGCCGGAACAGTCGATCATAGGAATGTTTCTCCATTCTCATCCGGTCGAAAAGTTTCTCCCTCACCTGCTGGAGGGTAAGACCGGTCAGGAGTTCGTTGAGATCGTCGGAAAGATGATCCAGGTCGGATTGAGATAGATCTTCATCCATCTGGATGATCCGGTTTTGGACGATTCCCGTTGTGCTGACGAAGATGGCCAGCGTCAAATGTTTTTTCAGTTTCACAAATTCGAT
>Ga0209835_1000512_pt1 | contig 25255 bp, 16 predicted proteins | sample LakKivwa52mmetaG_FD_184138 | JGI IMG/M metagenome (GOLD analysis project Ga0209835, IMG submission 184138) | Anoxic lake water microbial communities from Lake Kivu, Rwanda to study Microbial Dark Matter (Phase II) - Lake Kivu water 52m metaG... | ecosystem: Environmental > Aquatic > Freshwater >... | reverse complement strand
GCGGTGAGAAATTTCAAGCAGCGACAGTCCGGTTCCGGCAAAATCTTTAATGGCACTAACTGTCTCATCCAATGTAAATTGCGGGAGGATAGATGGCCCGGCATAAAAATTATGTTTCTTCATACCTATAAGAATTAATAATTAGAGATTAGAATGAAAATTTTCTGCAAATTTAGAGAGAATTTGCCGATTTTCGCCTATCAATGAGTAAATTAGAACAATTCTGATTAAGAAAATCTACAGGCAATTTTGGGGCATGAGACTAAAACAACGGCAGGGTGTGATTTTGCAAACAATAAGCTAACGCAAAATCAAATTCAGGCAGTTAACTCAGGATGCGGGAAATTTTGATCGCAACAGAAACAGCCGGTAATTAATCGTCCACCGGCTTCTTCACCAGCTCTTTGGTTGACAGCAGACCACAGGCAGCGTAGATGTCCTGGCCACGTGAAACACGGATCGTGGTTCTGATGCCTTTATTGTTCAGTGCAACCATAAACTGCTCAATAGCAGCATCGTCGGATCCTTTCAGGGGAGTGTTGGGGATGGGATGAAAACGGATCAGGTTGATGCGGCAGCGGATGCCATTCAGTATCCTCGCCAGTTCTTTTACATGCCGCGGGGTATCGTTCAGGTCTTTAAACATAATGTACTCGAACGAAACACGCCGCTGACGACCCAGATCGTAGCTTCGGATGGTTTCAAGCACTTCGCTCAGGGAGAAAACCGTTTGTATCGGCATAAGCATTTTACGCTCATCTTCAAAAGGAGTGTGGAGGCTAACGGCAAGATGGCACTGGCTTTCGTCCAGAAAACGCTTTATAGCCGGCACAATGCCTATAGTTGAGACGGTGATGCGCTTCGGGCTCCAGCCATAACCCCATTCCGAAGTGAAAATTTCGAGGCTTTTCATCACCTCCTCCATGTTGTCGAAAGGCTCGCCCATTCCCATGTAAACAAGATTGGTAAGCTGGTCTTTTTCAGGAAGATTACGAACCTGATTCACAATCTGACCAGCACTCAGATTGGCCTGAAAACCCTGCTTTCCGGTCATGCAGAACAAACAGCCCATCTTACAACCAACCTGCGACGAAACACAGAGCGTTTTCCTTGTCTGCTCGGGTATGTAGGCTGCCTCGATGAATTTCAATGCTCCAACCGGAAAAAGATACTTTTTGGTTCCATCAACCGACACCTGAACTTTTGAATGCTGAACCAGACCCAGATCAAATTTCTCCTCCAGAATACGGCGGTTTTCGGCAGAGATGTCCGTCATGTCGGCAATGGCCGCTACATCCTTTTTATACAGCCAGTTGGCAATTTGCCGGGCTGTAAACTTCGGCATTCCGATCTCAGCAACAATTTCCTGAAGTTCCGATAAAGTTGTGCCGAAAAGAGATGGCTTATTCATGGTCTTGAGTTAAAAATAGATTTCGGCAATAATGTTTTCGTATGAAATTCCCTTTTCGATCAGCGCATCCCTTGTATCCACCACCATTTCAGCGCTGCCGCACAAGAAGTATCGTCTGTCGTTGGGCAAGCGTTTTTGTTCTTCGATCCATTTATTGATCCGGCCAAAATAAAGTCCATCGCCACTCTCACGCGTACAACAGCGGATATAATTGTTTTCCAGCGATTTAAACTCCTCTTCGAAATAGAAAGAGTGCAGAAACCTACCACTGTGAACCAGTATTTTATCCCTTTTCAGCCCCGATCGCCACATGGAGAGAAATGGCGCTATGCCCGTTCCGGCAGCAATCCAGACCGCAGGCTTGGCAGTGCCGTAAAAATTTCCGGTGGGCATCGAAGTGTATATTATATCGCCCGGATTAACAGCAGCTAAGGCTGGGGTAAGCTGGCCTCCCGGTTTCAGGTCGAACAGGAGCTTCACCTCAGGATCCTGCATTCCGCTGGCAATACTGTAAAACCTGTACTGATCGGTTGGCTGCATGGCCAAAGCCAGCACTTGGCCGGGAATGAAGGAGAAATCTCGCCGGAAAGAGATAAGAAACACGCTGGGGGCAATTTCAACTCTGCCAGTTATGGATACTGGGTTGAGCGTGAGTTTTTTAGTTCCGGTGAAATCGAGTGAAGTCATCAATTTTGCTCGTAATTACTCCTTAAATAACCTTATTGCCCTCGTTTTGTTTGTGCTGATGAAACATTTTGGCCAGTAGTAGGACTTCCCGATAAACCAGAGTCAAAATTGAGAGGAGAACTCCATGCATGGTAATTCTTTCATTAGCCCTAAGATTGTGGAGGATAGAGCATTAACAATCAATTCCGGGGGCTAAAATTCCAACCGCCCTCACCGGGCAGCCGTCGCCCGATTTGATGTTCCAGGGAAATGCCGCAAAATGAAACTCCCTGCCATTGAGTAAATGCAGATTCTTAAGGTTTTCGATAATGATGAAACCCTTTCCCAGCAAATGCAGGTGATTAGGGTAATTTGGAGAAGCGACCGGATCCAGGGAGGGAACATCGAGGCCAATACCCTTTAATTTGAACCGGGAGAGGTAATTGGCCGCTTCAACCGATAGCGCTGGAAATTCACCGTAATACAGATCAGTCCCCCAGTGCTTATCCCAGCCGGTGTAAATCAACGCAAAATCAGCCTTTTCCAGATTCTTTTCAAAACTTTTCAGGTGCCCGGCTGCAATCTCCTGTCCAGCTCCAAAGTTTGAACAATCCAGTACAAATCCTTTCCCGTAAAATCTGTCCACTGGCAAATTATCCAAAGTTGCGCCATCGGCAAAAAAATGAGCTGGTGTATCGAGATGGGTACCTGAGTGTGTTAGCGATTTAAACCGAATTACCTGGTAGCCATCGCTTTGATGAACATTTTTAAACTCAAAAGTTGGAGACTCCTCACCCGGATAAGCGGGCATTCCATTCTCCATAATGTGCGAAAGATCAATTAGTTGCATAGGTTTAGTATTTATTACTGGAAGCTAACTGCTGAAAACTGTTGTTGTCAAAGTTATTTGAAAAGGAAAAACTTAATCGCCAAATAATCAGAAATTTCGATTCTACTTCCACTGCACGGGCTTTCTCTTAACGGGCATGGTCATGCATCTGGCGCCGCCACCACCACGCGATAACTCTGAACCTTCGATGGTAATAACAAATTTGCGGTAATCCTGAATGTTCACCCTGTTTTTGATGATGTCTTTGGCGGCAAGCACCTCAAAACCGAATTTGTTAAGTTCTTCAATGGTGTAAACGTTTCGGCTGTAACCAATCACTTTGCCCGGGCCAATAGCAAAAAAGTTAGCGCCGCTGTGCCATTGTTCCCTTTCCTGAACCCACCCGTCGGCTTTGCCTCCGCAAAGGATGGGCTGCAGTTCGAAATTCAATTTTTCCAGTGCCTCAAGGATGTTTTTCTCCTCACTGATGGTAACTTTACGGTTATCTACCTCAATATGAATGGTTTTGTAACGGTTGGGCTGCATCACCACCGGCTCATACACCATGCATTCGTTCTGGCTGAGAAAAGTAAAAACCATGTCGAGATGAATGAACGACTCCCGGTCATTTGGGAGTTCCTGAGCGATGATGTGCACTTTACCCGGCCGATCCTTCATCTTTTCTACTATAAGATCCACACCGGCTGGCGTGGTTCGTGAGCTAAGACCAACGAGTAACACATCTTCGCTGGCTACAATCACGTCACCACCTTCGATGGAAACATTTTCGCCGGGCTTTTTCTCACCGACTGCTCCAAATGTGCTGGTGCTGAAAGTAGGATGGAAATCGAAAATCGCCTCCATGATTTGTGCTTCACGCTCTCTTACTTTGCTTGCTGTGCTGGCAATCAATACTTTATCAAAAATGGTTGCAGCGCCATCTCGTGTGAAAAAGAAATTATGCAATGGCCTGATGGCAAAACGCTGCGGGCTGAGGTAGCGGGAAAGGCTGTCGCGCTGTTGCTGTACACCTTCGATGAGCAGTCGCGCCAGTTCAGCAGGTTCCGCCTGGTAAAGCCCATCCACTGTCCTTCGATCCAGACAAGGGATACACACCTTGGATATCAGGCTATTACGGACTTTTTCATTTTTCAGCGTTGCAGCAAGGAGATCTTTGACTTCGAAAACCTGGGCAAATTTTTTCAATACACTGCTAAACTGCACAAATTCCTGTCGCAACACCGACAAGTTGAGGATGTCGCTGTACAAAGCACGCTCAGCATCTTCTGGGGTCATATTTTCCACTTCGCTGCCCGGAGTATGGATTATAACAGCCTCAAGATCGCCGACTTCGGAGAAAACTTCAACATTTAATGTCATAGGAAATTTTTCAGCAAAAGTAAGGCTTTTACTTTGCAACGGCTGAATGGGAATCAGGCAGGCCGCTGATGGAAGTTTCAGAAAATGTGTTTTAGTGGGTGATAAAAAACAAAGCGGGAACGATTTCTGTCCGATTTCGTTCCCGCTCGCTTGGCGTCCACCGTGGTGGATGTTACACGCCAGGCTACTGTTATTCTGGCTGTCCTCTGCGGTGTGCCCTTTCAGGCTTCCGCATCGGTGGCTGTTCATTCATGGCTTCCGTTTCCGGTTGTACCCTGCTGAACTGCTGCTTTTCCTGCAAGCCGCAATGCCCAACGACTCCGTGGAGCCTGGCCACGCTGCCCGATACCGGCCCTCCTGACTAACGTTTGTGTCATTTGTGCCAACATCCTGGTTCCTGCTGCCTGACCACCTTCTGTTTCACCCACGAGTGAGTGTCATTTCCGGATGATCATGCCTTCAGATGAAGCTTTTTGCAAAACTGCCGGAGTTCACCGGCCGAAACCAGGCTTGGTTTCATCATCTGCTGGTCAGTTGCTTAAAGAACTGGTTCGCATTGGTTAGGCAACCTGATGCTTTTCACCTTTGCTCACCTCCACCCGATCGTGCAATGACCTTTCGGTCGTTGTTGCTTTCAGGTTTCCGGCGTTCCAAGCCGAGCCTTTTATCTCTCACCTGGTGCAACAAAGATAATGTCAAAACCTACCGCAAGTCAAGCTTTTTCTGACTTAGATTTCCACCTGTTGCCAACAGGTTTTATCAACAATTGTTACTAACCTTTAGAGCTCTTGCTGAGTAAAGATCTCAGAGGAAAATAGTCCGGTTTTTATGATTCTGACTGTTAACAAACCTGTAAAAGACCTTCAAGGTAATGATATTCAATCCCGTACATCGCTTTTAACTGCTGAATCTGCTGCAAAATCTCTGAGTTATTAACAATTTGCTTTTTTTTCACTCCGACAATCATCACGTTTTTGGGAGTGTGCTCGGTGGAGATAAACTCAAAAACCCGCGTTTTGTAGCCATGTTTTTCCAAAATCAATGACCTTAATGCATCGGTAAGCATTTCGGCCTGTCGTTCGAGAAATATTCCGTGTTTCAGCAACGATTTCAGCGTTCCTTCCGGATTCATGGCATTTCTTACCTGTTTGTGGCAACAAGGCGCCACGACAATAAATTCTGATCCGGCGATAATTCCTTTGGCTATTGCATCATCGGTTGCTGTGTCGCAGGCATGAAGCGCTATGAGCATATCTGTGCCGGTAGCGTCATATTCCTGAATGTTGCTCTGTCGAAAATTGAGATTCGTAAAACCAATATTCCGGGCAATTTCATTGCATTGGCTTACAAGATCGCCGCGCATTTCAACGCCAACGACTTCGGCCTCCAATTTCAAATTGTTCACAAGGTGATCGTAAAGGGAAAAAGTGAGGTAGCCTTTACCCGAACCCATATCGGTAACCCGTATCTTTGAAGGCAATTTCCTGTAATCGAGCATAGAATCAATCAATTCGACAAACTTATTGATCTGCCTGAACTTATCGTTCATTTTGGGTGAAACGGAGAAGTTCGTATTGGTAATACCAAGTTGCTGCAGATAAAGATTGCCTTGAGCCTTTATAAGTCTCGATTTCTGATGGTCATGCGTAAGCGGTTGCAAAAGGCTTAATGTAGGTTTGCCAACGACCAGTCCCGGCACTCGTTTTTTATTGTAAATCAATTGAATATCATTACTTTGCGTAAAAAGCGTGGCATGAAGAAATTTATCTCCCAGCAATCCCGAAAGAACCTGACTGGCTTCCCTCGCAGGGTAATTTTTGGTGATGTCCTTTGTTTGATGACGATAGAGATATGAAATCAAAAATTCACCCTTGATCTGAACAGGCCTGATAAAGAGATTTTTAAGATCGCCCGCTGAACTGGTGGGTTTACTGAGCGTCATCTTGATGAAAATCCCTGATTCCAGTGAATTATTGAACTTATCAAGAAAAGCTGCTTTATTATCATTTTCAACCATCTACCAAAATTTTAAAACAAAAGTACACTTAATCCACCAGCACTTTGGATTAAATTATAATTTTACCGCATTCAATAAACCTTCATGCAATATGAAAACGGAAGCCTTTTTCAAATTAACCTACGGTCTTTATATTCTTAGCTCAAGAGATGGGAACAAGTTCAACGGCCACATTTCCAACACAGTTTTCCAGGTAACTGCCCAACCGCCAAGAATTGCAGTGGCTACCCATCACGATAATCTGACAACGGAGTTTATCAAAAAGAGCAGGGTTTTTTCTGTTTCAGCTTTGCAAAAGGAGGTTGATTTGGCATTTCTGGGACCGTGGGGGTTTAAAAGCGGTAGAGAAATCAACAAATTTGCCAATGCTAACTACAAAATCGGGAAGACAGGCGCGCCGATTGTTCTGGATAAAACTATTGCGTGGTATGAGTGTGAAGTTGAAGAAGTTATCGAGGTCGGAACCCATGTTATCTTTATTGGAAAAGTGGTTGACCTTGATTTGATTGATGCTTCAGCAAAGCCGCTCACCTACGATTATTACCGCGATGTAATCAAAGGAGTGTCACCGGAAAATTCTCCAACTTATCTCGGCGATTATTCAAAACCATCAAAAGAAGAATCCCTTCCTGAAAAAACAACTTCAGCAAAAAGATACCGCTGCACAGTTTGCGGGTTTATTTATGATCCTGAAGCAGCGACCCATCATGTGGAATTCCTGGAGGCACGCCTTTCGAAGATATTCCTGATAACTGGACCTGTCCGATTTGTGGAGTCACCAAGGCTGATTTTGTTCCCATTGATTAAGATCAAAAAAAAATCCCGCTCAGCTTAACCGGCGGGATCCTTTGTTTTGAATACTCAGATTAGTTGCTTGCTGTTTCTTCAGCAGCAGCGTTGGCAACCAAAGTTATGGCGATTCCCATCTCATCATTGATGAAGTTGTCTTTCAAGTCAGCAAAAAGTTTTTTCGAGCCAAACTGGACGTTCCAGTCAACGCGATCAATAAAAAACTGGTTTGTCTGAGCCATGAAAGTTGAACCTTCCATCGAAACTTTAGCATTGAATGTCAGGTTTTTGGTGATTCCCTTCATGGTTAAATTTCCTGAAATGGCATGGGTTGGAACCAGGTCGCCTTTTTCCCTGGAACGATCAACTTGTGCACCATCAACGGGGGCAACAGCGGTAATTTCAAACGTTGCTACCGGAAAAGTTTCTGCTTCGAAAAAATCAGCCGAAAGAAGGTGACCGGTAAGTTTGGCATTCATATCTGGGTCAGTAAGATCCTGAACTACAATTGATTTCATGTCAATAGTAAAAGAACCGCCAACCAATGATCCGTCACTGAATTTCAATTTTCCGTCTGCAATGGTAATAGTTCCATGATGTGTTCCTGTAGGCTTGTAACCTTCCCACTTGATCGAACTCTGGTCAAGGTTAACCTCATACTTGAGATCATAATTGTTTGCAGCTACATCAGCGGCATCTCTTGTTTCAGTTTTCTGACCACCAGAAGCGCAGGCAGTAAGAGTAATGATAACCGAAAGGATAATGAACTTTGCGAAAATTTTCATGTTACTGTTTTGTTTAATTTTTTGATTTAATTCATCAACAAAACAGGGGTTTTTGGTTTTTGTTTAAGGGTTTCTAAAAAAAAAGTTCAATCCATTGTTTTAGTTTTCAAAAAGGCTGCTGAAAAGCAAATTTCAAGAAAATGCTCTTCGAAATGAAGTATTTGTAATTAAAAAAAGGCCTGCCGTGGTTGAATACGGCAGGCCTTTTTGTGGGGCAGAATCAGGTTTAATTAACCACTCCGCCGGTTACAATAGTGTAGGTATCTTTAGCAATCATCATCTCTTCGTTGGTCGGCACAACCAGAACCTTCACCCTGGAAGTGGGTTTGGAGAGAATCATCTCTTTACCGCGAAGTCCTTTGTTGAGTTCGAAATCAAAATCAACGCCGAGGAATTCCAGCCCTTCGATCACGTTGGCGCGAGTAACTGAGTCATTCTCACCTATTCCTCCGGTAAAAACAATGATATCTACACCACCCATAGCGGCGGCGTAGGCTCCAACATATTTCTTAACCCTGTAGGCATACATCTGATAAGCCACCGCTGCCCGGTGATGGCCTTTCTCTGCAGCGAGTTCCACATCGCGCATGTCCGATGAAATTCCAGAAACGCCCAAAACTCCGCTGAATTTATTCACGAGGGTGTTGGCGATTTTTACTGTAATGTCTTCCTTATTGATAATGTGGAACAGCGCACCAACATCCAGGTCGCCGCAGCGGGTACCCATCATAACACCTTCGATGGGGGTCATACCCATGGATGTGTCCATTGATTTACCGTATTTTATGGCAGCCATCGAAGCTCCGTTTCCGAGGTGGCAGGTTACAATTTTTTTGGTGCTGATATCTTCGCCCAGAATCCCGCAAGCCCTTGCTGATACATATTTATGGCTGGTTCCATGGAAGCCGTAGCGGCGGATTTTGTACTTCTCGTACAATGAATAGGGAATGCCGTAGAGATATGAAAATTCCGGCATGGTTTGATGGAAAGCGGTGTCGAAAACACCGGCTTGTGGAACATCCGGCAGAAGCTGCTGCATGGCATAAATCCCCTTGAGATTTGGCGGGTTGTGCAATGGCGCCAGGTCAGAGGATTTTTCCAATGCTTTGATTACCTCCGTGGTGATCGCCACACTACCACTAAAATCCTCGGCGCCATGAACCACGCGGTGTCCAACAGCATCAATTTCATTGAGATTTGTCAGGCAGCCATACTCCGGGTCTATCAGAATCCCGAGCAAATATTCGATGCCGCTTTTGTGATCGAGGATTTCACCTTCCACTTTCAGTTGCTTTCCGTCGTTGCGTTCGTGCTTGATCAGAGCTCCTTTCAGCCCGATTTTGTCCACAAGCCCTTTGGCAAGTACCTCCACCTGAGGCATTTCGAATAGCTGATATTTTATGGATGAACTTCCGCAGTTTAATACGATGACTTTCATTTTCTGATGTTTTTACATTTAGACCTAAAATTTCTCGCGTCCCAGATTTTTGATACTACCGGTTTTGGCAGTTTTCAGGTTACCTTCCCATTTATAAAATCCTTCACCTACGCGCATTCCAAACATTTTTGCCCTGACCATCCTGCGAATAATTGGCGACGGTTTGTATTTCAGTTCACCAAATTCGCGGTAGAGGTTTTCCATCCATTTGTGAATTTTATCAACCCCATAGCGATCGGCCATTTCGAAGGGACCAAAGGCATTTCCGGTAACCTCCATCATTACTTTATCCACATCAGCCACCGAGGCCACTCCTTCGGTAAGGATGGCGCAGGCTTCGTTGATGATGGTAACTATCATACGGGTGCTGATGTTTCCCGGTGACTCATTGATTTTGATTACCTTTTTACCAATCATCCCCGCAAACTTGTTTACGATCTGAAATGATTCATCATTGGTATAAAAATGAGAAACTACCTCCACCAGGTTAATTTTCGACACCGGGCTGATGAAATGCATTCCGAGTGAGCGCTCAGGGTGATCAAGGACGACTGCCAGATCGGAAATCATCATGGTTGCTGTGTTTGAGGTGATCACTGTTTCGGGTTTTACAACAGCTTCAACTTTGCGAAAAACCTCTTTCCTCTCTTCAAGGTTTGCTCCGGGTTTCTGGGAATTGATGGTTTCGATGATGATGTCGCAATCCGACAGATCCTGGTAAGAAACGGAGCCTTTGATCCTGGAAAGGACGAGTTTCTTTTCGCTGCCCGTCATCCCCCAGCGGTTGATGATCTGATCGAGCTGATCCGCCATGGATTTGAGGATGGCTTCGATGAGCTGTTCATTAAGGTCAATAAATACTACCTCGATACCTTTCTGGCTGATTAGCAGCGCAATTTCCTGCCCGATGGCGCCGCAGCCAATGAGCCCGGCTTTTTGAATCTGCCCAACTGACTTCGTCTGTTTGGTCAGGCTAAACCTGTCTAAAGTGATTGACATAAATTATGGGATAAAATTTGAAACAGTTGCCAATACACCAGCAATCGAATTGTTGATGAATTGCCCGGCAAAAGTAACCAAATCAGACCATCAACTTTGAGGGGGCTTGCTATTTAAAATCGTTATAAATTTCGGTAAAGATCAAAGTCCGGTAAAAAATATCATGATGATTCCGTTGCGCTATCTATTTGATTATCTTTTATTTACAAAATAAAAGAATCTTCTTATCCATTAACTTACAAAAGATTAAGTAGCTGCATCCCTGATTGTGATTGAATTCACACGAGAATGACTGAAGAATCAGAAATTATCTTAATTTTGGCCTCTGAAATTCTGATAATGTTTTAAATAAGAACATTTTAACTTCTGATAATGAAAAGTCGTCAATCGCAGTTCACAACCATCCCTGCAAACTTTTCATTGACTCATTTACCCTTTTCCTTTCCCGGCAATTCTTCACTCACTTGTGAAACTTTTTGGCTTAATTCTCATTTCCACAGCTTGAATGAAGTTTTATCTGCAGCATTTTTAATCACAGCAAATCAATGGATAAAACATATCTATCAGTAAATCAATAATTTATTAACTTAATCAATTCAAAAATTTATGACAAACAAGATCACCAGCCTGGCCGAATACTTTGAAAAGTACCAGGAGAGTATTGCGAATCCGGAAGGATTTTGGGCGAAAATAGCCGAATCACACTATTGGCAAAAGAAATGGGATAAAGTATTGGACTGGTATTTTGAAGGCAAAGACGCACCCCACGTCAATTGGTTTGTAAATGGCAAACTGAATATTACCGAGAACATCTTCGAGCGCAACCTTTTCCTGAGGAAAAATCAACCCGCCATTATCTGGGAACCCAATGATCCCAAGGAAGAAAACAAGGTGATTACCTACGGTGAGTTGTACGAACAAGTCTGCCAGTTTGCTAATGCCTTGAAAAATATCGGTATCAAGAAAGGCGACCGCGTTGCGATTTACCTTCCGATGATTCCGGAACTGGCGGTTGCCATGCTTGCCTGCGCACGTATCGGTGCAATTCACTCCATCGTATTTGCCGGATTTTCGGCCAATGCACTGGCTGACAGGATCATTGATGCCGAATCGAATCTGGTGATTACCAGCGACGGCGCTTTCCGCGGAACAAAGAGCATTGCTCTGAAAGATATCGTTGACGAAGCAATTGCCAATTGTCCGTCGGTTAAAAACGTGATTGTTTACAACAGAACGGGAGACAATGTTGCGATGGTTCCAGGCCGCGACATCTGGTGGAATGAGCTGATCGAAGGCGTAAGCAAGGAAAATCAGGCTGAGGTAATGGATTCAGAGGACACACTCTTCATTCTTTACACTTCCGGATCAACGGGCAAGCCAAAAGGCGTCCTGCACACAACCGCCGGTTATATGGTTTACGCTGAATACACTTTTAAAAATGTATTCCAGTACAACGAGGGCGACATTTACTGGTGCACTGCCGACATTGGCTGGGTAACAGGCCACACCTACATCGTTTATGGTCCGCTGCTTACTGGCGCCACATCCATCATGTTCGAAGGCGTTCCCACTTATCCGGATGCCGGCAGATTCTGGCAAACCGTTGAAAAATACAAGGTAAAACAGTTCTACACCGCTCCTACCGCCATCCGCGCACTGATTGCTCATGGCAACGAGTATGTAAATAAATATGACCTCAGCTCACTCAAGGTTCTCGGCACCGTTGGCGAGCCAATCAACGAAGAGGCATGGCGCTGGTACCATGATGTGGTTGGAAAAGGAAAATGCCCGATTGTTGACACCTGGTGGCAAACCGAAACCGGCGGTATTATGATTACACCGCTTGCAGGAATAACCCCCACTAAACCTTCTTTTGCCACTTTACCATTACCTGGTGTGCAACCTGTTTTACTCGACAACGAAGGTAACGAACTGAAAGGCAATGGCGTAGAGGGTATTCTTTGCATAAAATTCCCATGGCCGGGTATGTTAAGAACCACTTACGGCGATCACCAGAGATGCTATCAGACCTATTTCTCCTCGTTCAAAGGTTACTACCTCACCGGTGACGGCGCCAAACGCGACGAAGAGGGTTTCTATCGTATCATCGGCCGTATTGACGATGTTATAAACGTTTCAGGTCACCGTATCGGCACTGCCGAAGTGGAAGATGCCATCAATCAGCATCCGAAGGTAAATGAATCGGCTGTTGTAGGTTATCCTCACGAAATCAAAGGTTCAGGTATTTATGCCTATGTAACCTGCGAAGAGCTTTCGGAGCACGAAATGGCAACCATCGAACAGGAAATCCGCGATACCGTTACCAAGTTTATCGGACCTATCGCCAAACCGGACATTATCCAGTTGGTGAGCGGTCTGCCGAAGACCCGTTCAGGGAAGATCATGCGCAGAATCCTCCGCAAAATTGGCGAAGGCGATGCCTCCAATCTGGGCGATACCTCCACATTGCTCGATCCGGGTGTAGTAGAGGAGATCATTGCCGGAGCAAAAGTTCAGGTAAAACGTTAACTTAATATTAATCAATGATATAAAAGGCATTTTTGATCGCTATGGTCTCAAATGCCTTTTGTTTTTCATTTAAAAAGAATGAACTTTTATGGCTGCAGAACAAAAAATTAAAAACAGGAATCTGGTTGTATTGGGGGCGATAATGATACAACTGGCTTTGGGCGCAATCTATGCCTGGTCGGTTTACACCCGGACGCTGGTGGATGCCGGCTGGTCAAAAGCCCAGACGCAATGGGTGTTTTCAGCAGGACTTGCCATGTTTGCCGTTTTGATGGTTGTTTCCGGCAGATTGATGCCAAAAGTCGGCCCACAGAAACTTGCCATGGCCGGCGGGATAGTGCTGGGATTGGGATACATTCTGGCAGGTATTTTCGGCGCTGAGAATTTCACCACTACCTTCATTTTTGTCGGGCTAATGGGAGGCAGCGGCATTGGTCTGGGTTATGTGGTTCCAATTGCCGTTGGGATGCGCTGGTTTCCGGATAAGAAAGGATTAATCACCGGATTAGCTGTTGCAGGATTTGGCTTCGGAGCAACGCTTTGGATGGCGGTAGCGGACAAACTGGGACCGCTGGGGGGCGGTCAGTTGCTTTCCACTGTGGGAATTTCAAAAACATTCATCATCTATGGAATTGCCTACCTGGTGATTGTGAGCATCGGCAGCATCTGGATGGTGATGCCAACACCTTGCTGGAAGCCAGAAGGATGGAACCCTTCAGGAAGCACAAAAAATCCAAAAATCCCCGCCGAATCGGTGGATTTTACCAGCAGCGAAATGTTGCGTACTCCACAGTTTTACCTGATACTGCTCACCTTCACCTTTGGCGCTGCCGCTGGATTGATGAGCATCGGGCTGATGCGACTCTGGCCGCAGGAAGCCCTTACCAATGCCGGTTTTTCAAAAGAAGAGGCAGGAGCTGCCGCAACGCTGGCGATGGCTGTATTTTTTGCTCTTTTCAATGGACTTGGCAGAATTGTATGGGGTATGATCAGCGACAAGATTGGACGGAAATCCTCTATCATCATCATGATGGCTACCCAGGGTGTGTTTGTGTTTCTTTTCCAATGGATGGCCGGCAACCCGCTCACGCTCTATCTGTTTGCCATTTTGATCGGGTTTAATTTCGGTGGTAATTTTGCTCTGTTCCCAACAATGACTGCCGATACTTTCGGCACCAAATACGTTGGTCAAAATTACGGCTGGGTATTCCTGGCTTACGCAGTTGGCGGTATTTTTGGACCGGTCATGGGCGGCAAACTCGGCGATATGGGAAATTTCCCGCTGGCATTTTCCATTTGCGGAGTGCTTTGCCTGGTGGCTGTTTTGACTATCTATCTTGTAAAGCCCGCAACCAAACCAAATGCAGTGAATTGATTTTACCCAAAATACAAAGACCAAAATTAACAATGGCCATAGGTTCCCAAAAATAACCTGTGGCCATTTGCTTTGCTGTCTTTTGCAGACTGCCGATTTATTCTTCAGAATCCAGGGTCTGATAATAATCTTACCTGGACTTCACCTCCACCTCCAGCGGTCTTTTAGTGTCACCTGCCAGGTGCAACGTTTGTGTCGGGAAGGCAAAATCAATTCCTTCAGTATTAAATCTGCGGATTATTTCAAAATTCACTCTTTCGTTAAAGGCCATGTAATCCCAATATTCCGGCGGGTGGTACCAGAAAGTGAACTGGATATTAAGCGAAGCAGGATTAAATTCGTTGAAGAAAACACGCGGCGGTAAATTTGGATTCATACCCTCATGGTCAGCAAGGATTTCTTTAATGATTTCCACTGATTTATGAATTTTCTCAATCGGAGTATCATAAGTGATGGTAATATTTCCCACGCGTCTGATGTATTCGCGCTGACCTATGTTCCTGATGGTTAGATTCGCCAGGATTCCGTTAGGAATGGTAACCAGATGCCCCTCAAGGGTTCGGATATTGGCGCTGCGCAACCCGATGGATTCTATTACCCCTTCGTGACCATCTACCGCTATACGCTGACCGATTTCGAATGGCTTGTCGCCCGCAATCACAAACGAGCCGATAAAATGCTTGAGTGTATCCTGGGCAGCCAGTGCAATGGCCAAACTACCAATCCCAAGTCCTGCAATGATTGTAGCAATAGGTTTATCATACATCATCTGGAAGATCTGAAGAATGACACCGATAATTACTGCGAGGCGGAGCGTTTTTCGGATCACCGGAATAATCATCTTATTCATGGTGGATTTTTCCTGCTTATCAATGACGGTCTCGAACCAGACACCCGGGACATCTATCAACTGGTAAACAATGTAACCGAATGAGATGACAATCAGCACCTTTTTAATCATCGAAATAACTTCGTGGTATTGCTCCGGAACCACCAGTATACCGCTTCCCAGAGCAAGCCCCACCACCACCAGAAAGAAGGTTACTGAATTGGCGATAGCCGACAGGAAACTGGCATATACCGGATTGTTGATTAGTGCCTGCCTGCGGGATGCTCTGCGGATAAGATACCTCAGCAGCTTGCCGGTCAGGAATAGTGATACCAAAAGGATCGCCAGCAAAAAGTAGCTGTGCCAAACCTTATCATGGGCATGAGAGTTTAAAATCGAGGTTAAATATTCCATAAAAGTCAAATTTTTTGCTTTACGAATTTGATTGCTTCAATCTGATAATACTTATTCAAAACAGGAAAAATCCTGAACATGTTCATTGGATGTTTTAGGTAAATCAAGACTTCATCCATTCAAACAGGCGGTAGTGATTGCCGTCCATTCCCATTTGTTCGTAAACGCGGCCTGCCACCTCATTGTGATGGATCATGTAGAGCCTGATTCCGGCAACATTCTCATTTTCAATCACAAGACTGCGGATATGCTCGTACATTTTACTGAAGACTCCATGCCTGCGGTACTGAGGAATGACATACACCGATTGCAGCCACCAAACCAGCGAATTGCGCCAGTCGCTCCATTCGTAGGTTACCATCAGGCTGGCAATCACTTCACCGTTATTTTCGGCAATAAAGTAACTGCCAAGGTGAGGATTTTCAAAAACAGCCTTCACCCCTTTTTTAATGGTGTCGGGTTGCAGTGTAACTTTTTCTGTTTCCCAGGCCATTTCGGTCTGAAACTGCACTATCGCCTCCTGCTCTGATGGATGCGCTTCCCGGACAGTGATTTGCGGTTGGATTTTATTTTCCATGAAATATTAGCTGTTGAATGTGCGTTTAACGATTGTTTGTTTTAGGTCTAACTAATTTTATTAATTAACTTACTACTTGCAACGACTCCCCGGAAACGGGGAGTTTTTTTTTAATCAAATGTTATGATTATCAACAATTTGTACAATATGTTTGCTTAGGATTTTGGTTGATTGATTTCAGGATTTTACCAATGCATTGTGCATCACTTCAATCGGATGGAGGGCAACTCTTCCGGTGCCATCTTTGATCTGATGCCTGCATGAGGTTCCGGGCGCCGAAATGTCCACCTCCTCCGGAGTTTTGCGAACGGCAGGAAACAGCACCAACTCACCCACTTTCATCGAAACTTCATAATGCTCGACTTCGTAGCCAAATGACCCGGCCATTCCACAGCAACCACTTTTAATCTCCTCAACCTCAAAGTTTTCCGGGAAAGATAACATAGCTACCGACGGCGCAATGGATGCCAGCGACTTCTGATGACAATGCCCGTGCAGTTTGATCTTCAGGTGATCTGAAGTAAACAGGTTTTTTGAAATCCTGCCTGCTTTCATCTCCCGCTCAAAGAATTCGTCGAACATCAAGGAATTTTTTGCCAGCAATCTGGCTGTGTTTCTCAGCGATTTATCCACCAAATCGGGGTATTCATCCCTGAAAGAGAGTATCCCCGACGGTTCAATGCCGATCAGTGGAGTTTCGTCGTTCACGATGTCCTTAAACGCATTGACGTTAAAATTGGCCAACTTTGCCGCTTTTCTAACCAAACCCTTCGAAAGGAATGTCCGACCACTCTCTTTGTGAGGAGCGATCTTTACCTCATACCCAAGTCTGCTGAGCAACTCCACGGCTTTTATACCGATTTCGGTGTCGTTGTATTCGGTAAACTCATCAATGAACAGGTAAACCGAGCCACGTTTTGTTTGGGACGACGAAAGCGATTTCTGGTTTTTTTTGAGCCAGGAGGACAAAGTATGACGATATAATAAAGGAATGGATCGCTTTGGAGCAAAGCCCAGCATCCATTTTAAAAATCCTGAGGTTAATTTATTGGTAAAGAAGAAATTGGTCATTGCCGGGAGGAGCATTCCGAGGCGGTTCAATGATGAGATGTAAGCGATGACGCGGGTGCGGAAAGGGATGCCGTGCTCGTCGTACCAGTGCTGCAGAAATTCGGCCTTGTAGCGGGCAATGTCCACACTCGACGGGCATTCGGATTTGCAACCTTTACAGGAAAGGCAAAGATCCATCACCTCATAAATTTCGCGGTGGTTGAAGGGATTACGTTTTGGCGAATGGGTAAGAAACTCGCGCAGGGTATTGGCTCTGGCCCTGGTAGTGTGGCTTTCGTTGCGGGTGGCCATGTAGCTGGGGCACATGGTACCTCCAACAATCTCCGTTTTGCGGCAATCGCCCGATCCATTGCACTTTTCCACCGCCCGCATCATACCCTGGTCGTCAGAAAAGTCAAAAACCGTTTTTAGCTCACGTGTCTTTTTGCCTGGCTCATATCGCAGGCTGGACTTCATCGAAGGAGTGTCGGTGATTTTTCCGGGGTTGAAGATATTCTGCGGATCCCACGCAAACTTGATTTCCTTGAGAAGCCGGTAGTTATGGTCGCCGATCATCAACGGGATAAATTCGCCGCGCAGCCTTCCATCTCCGTGCTCGCCGCTGAGCGAACCCCGGTATTTCTTCACCAGCCTGGCCGTCTCCAGTGCTATGGTATAAAAGAGTTCGACATCTTTTGGATTCTTCAGGTCGAGCACCGGACGCAGGTGAAGCTCGCCGGTGGCAATGTGAGCGTGATAAACCGCCGTAAGGTTATATTTGTCAAGAAGTTGCTGAAATTCAGCAAGATATTGTGGTAAAACCTCTGGATTGACGGCGGTATCTTCCACCAGCGAAACAGGTTTTGCATCACCGGGGATATTCGAGAGCAGGCCAAGTCCGGCTTTTCGCAATGCCCATACCCGCCTGATGTCAGCGCCAAAGACCCGCGGAAAATGATATCCCAGGCCGGCAGCCCGCATATCAGCCTCCATCTGCTCCGCAATAGCAAGGATTTCTTCTTTGGAGTCGCGTGCAAATTCGATGATCAGAATGGCGGCAGGATCGCCCTGAACAAAGAAACGGTTGCGTGCCTGTTCCAGGTTGTCCTTGGTCTGCTGCAGGATGATATCATCCATCAGCTCCGCAGCTCCGGGCTTATGTTTCAGGGCAATCAAATTGGCATGAAAAGCATCGGTCAGGCTTTTGAAATGAACGCAAACGAGGCCTTTGACCCTAGGAGGTAGCGGGACAAGGTTGAGTTTGATTTCGGTAGTAAAAGCAAGCGTTCCTTCCGAACCGGCCAGTAGTTTACAAAAGTTGAAAGGAGTCTGATTTCCTGTAAATGGTTCTGTTTCAAGCAGCAGGTCAATGGCATAGCCGGTGTTTCTCCTTTTCACCGCCGGGTCAGGATATTCATTACGGATTTGCTCCTGGTTTGCGGGTAGTGACAGGATTCCGGCAATATTCCGGTAGATCCTGCTTTCGAGGGTGTCGCCGATCTGTTTGTTTTCAAATTCCTTACGTGTCAGCGATTTGAAAACGGCTTCAGAGCCGTCGCTTAAAATCGCTTCCAGTTCGAGGGTGTGCTCGCGCGTGCTTCCGTAAATCAGCGAGTGGGCGCCGCAAGAGTTGTTTCCCACCATTCCACCGATTACACAGCGGTTGGAAGTACTGGTTTCGGGACCGAAAAAGAGGCCGTATTTTTCCAGTTCTATGTTCAGTTCATCCAGCACCACTCCCGGCTGCACCCGCACCCAATGTTGCGCTGCATTGATTTCCAGAATCCTGTTCATGTACATCGAAACATCCACAACGATCCCCTGGCCAACCACCTGACCGGCAAGCGAAGTTCCGGCGCCGCGCGGGATCAGAGGAATGTTGTGCTGCCCGGCAAACAAAACCAACTGGCGGATATCCTCCTTGCTTTTAGGCTTAACCACGGCAAGCGGCATCTCCCTGTAAGCCGATGCATCGGTAGCGTAAAGAATACGGGTGGCATTGTCGGTGAATAAATCGCCCTCAAGGGTCAGTTTAAGCTGTTTGAGCGCCTTAAGCGCCATTGATCTGTCCATGTAAAAGCTGAATTTTGAACGGTAAAATTACAAATTATCCCTGTGAGCCGACATTGATGTCTGCGCGACTTTGAACAGACGGCTTAAGCAATGCTGAATTGCCTGCAAAGCCCACTGCAGTTTCAAATTTGGTGGGGGTTTGGTAGGATTCACGGGGTGATTGTAAAGCCACATTCACCCCGTGAATAGCCTGCAAAAGCCACCAAAGTTTGAGGTTTGTTGGGGGTTTGGTAGGATTCACGGGGTGAATTCGGGGTTTAATAACCATCTAGTATGGCTCCCAGCCACCCTATGACTAAAAATTTACCTTGTTTGATTAGCGATAGGATCACTCGAAGCGCTATAGTTGAATGGGTTTAGCGATAGGATCGCTGAGAGCGATACTATCGCTTATTGATAGTCATAGTATGGCTCTCAGCCACCCTATGACTAAAAATTTTCCTTGTTGGATTAGCGATAGGATCACTCGAAGCGCTATGGTTGAATGGGTTTAGCGATAGGATCGCTGAGAGCGATACTATCGCTTATTGATAGTCATAGTATGGCTCCAAGCCATCCTATGACTAAATATTTACCCAAACCGTTTACGGCAAAACTTAGCTACTTTTGCCCATGCTTTTAAAGTTTCCAATGGCTTTGCTCAACGAGACCGATCCCGGATTCCTGGCTGCAAAAAGAAGCCTGAAAACATTTGCAGCGGTTATCCTGCCGCTGTTCATCTTTTACAATGAGCCAAAGTTTGCTCTGCTGGCCGTTATCTCGGCGTTGCTTTTCAGCCGTTCCCAATACGGTTCAACCATCGAGGAGCGGAAATTCACCCTTTTGCTCACTGGTGCTGTCATGACTTTGATCGCTGTTCCCATTTCATTCATCGGCGATAATGAGGTTGTGTCGGTCATTTTCGTCTTCCTGTTTGCCTTTGCGGTATTTTTCCTCATCGGTCTGAAGATCGTTCCGGATTTTCCTGCGATCGTAATTTTATCGGTAAGCGTGGTGGAAATGGCGTTTTCGAACAGTCTTGAGACCGGATTGAAATATTCCGGAATGTTTGCAATGGTCACAGCTTTGGTGTATGTGCTTCATTTCTGGGTGTTCCCCACCAAACCGCGCCGAAGACTTCAACTGCAAACCCGTTTTATGATTACCGGCCTGGAAAAATATCTCAGCTCGGTTACCAACGATTACCCTGACCTGGAAACAGCCATTGCCGAAACCCAAAAGAGCAGCTATGCTTTGAGGAAATCAATCAACGAATTCCGGCGCCTGTGGCAGCTTTTTCACATCCAGACCACCTCGGAGGAGAGCGACGAGGGGAGATTAATGAAACTTTCGCTATCCATCGAAAAAATCTACGAAAACCTGGTGATGATCTGGCAGTTAAGGGCGGGTGTGTGGGATTCACCGCTTTTTAACAGGCTGATTATCAATGAACCAAAACTGTTATCGGTTTTGCAGCATTTAACGGGCATGTTGCATCCGGAGCGTTGTGGCGAGAGAAAGAATGAATTGGATCAATGGCTGAATGACATCGTGAAAATTCAGGAAAATTACCTTGCAATGTTTCATCAACAGCAGTCGGAAGCATCAAGGGAGGAATGGGTGGCGGTGTTCAACGCGCTCGGTGTTTTGCAGGATTTGCTGAATGAACTAAAAATCTTCCGCCCGGAAGCCAACATCGAAATTCCGGAATTTTCGGCAAAAAAGAAGACGGCCGGGTTCTTACGCAGTTTATCGGGCATTACAGCCAGCCTGAACATGTCCAATCCAGCTTTCCGGTTTGGATTGCGGTCGGCCATTATCGTTGGCACGTCGCAGGCGTTTTTCAGATTTTTCGAACCTGAATTTGGCTATTGGCTGGTTCTGTTCGCAGTGCTTCTGATCCGCCCCAATCTTGGAATTTCCATCCGTACAGGCCTCGAAAGGTTCTGGGGAACGATTGCGGGCGGTCTGGTGGCCTTTGCGTTTCTTTCATTGGTTCAACCCGAAGGAATCCTCTTTTACGCAACGCTCCTCATCGCCGCCTTCCTGATGATCTGGATGGCCAACCTCAACAAACCCTTTTACATGGTAATAGCCCTTACCTTTCTGATTATCTGTGTGTTCTCATTACTGTATGCGCAACATGAGCGGCTGATCGTTCTGCGGATCATTTATACCACCGGGGTTGTGGTGATGGTTATTGCGCTGTCTTCGCTGCTCTGGCCCGAAAAAGCACGTAAAAACCTTGCCCTGGCGCTGGCCACTTCGTTGGAAAAAGAAAAAATCTACTTCAACCTGATCCTAAAATCGCTGACCGGCGATGATCTGGAAAAAGAAAAAATGGCGCTGAAGTCCGGCATTGATCAACAGTTTAAAAAAATGGATGACCTGATGGAAGCTGCTAAAAATGAAGTGGTTCAGGTGAAAACGCTTACCCACGGGATAAAAATCAGGATCTACATCAAAAGGTTAAATCATACCCTCCGTTCCATGGATTTGAACGCCGAAAAAGGCAGCTTAGGCGATGATGCCAAAGAACTGGTCTTAGACATCAGCACTTACGCTGAAAAAATCAACCGCGCATTCGACTCGGTCATCAGCGCTTTGCAAAACCTTAGCTATCCTGCTGATTTTCCGGAGTTGGAAAAAGAGCTGGACGAGATCATTCTGCTTCTGAGAAAAATCAGAAAAGATGGATCAACGGAAAATCATGAGATGATATATCTCTGGCGCAACTCCGCTTTCGTGTGGAATTTCAGACCTCTCATCAAGGAGCTTGAAGGCATTAAAACTGAGATTGAACTGAAGATGAATGGGTTGTAAATCCAAACCCGACTTATTCCCCTTTCAAATTCTCCATAAGAAAATCCGTCATCTTTTTATAAAGATGAAACCGCGTATTTCGGCCGGTGTAGATTCCATGGTTTGAGTTGGGATAGAGCATCAGCTCAAAATCCTTGTCGGCGGCCACCAGCGCAGTGATCAGGTCGTAGGTATTCTCGGGATGCACATTGTCGTCGGCCATGCCATGCACCAGCAGGTATTTCCCTTTCATTTTATCCACGTGGTTGATCGGCGAATTATCGTCGTAGCCTTCGGGATTTTCCTGCGGTGTACGCATGAAGCGTTCGGTGTAAATGTTGTCATAGAACCGCCAGTTGGTTACGGGCGCCACAGCGATGGCCACGTCGAAAATGTCAGCGCCTTTGGTAATGCAGAGCGTTGACATATAACCTCCATAGCTCCAGCCAAATACGCCGATTTTGGTTTCGTCCACATAAGGCAGCGTGGCCAGGTATTTAGCAGCTTCAATCTGGTCAATGGTTTCATATTTTCCCAGCTGCAGGTAGGTCATTTTCTTGAACTCCTCGCCCCGGAAACCTGTGCCTCGGTTATCCACCGAAACCACCATAATTCCCTCCTGGGCAAGGTATTGCTCCCACATCTCGCCGGCAAAGGAGTTGCGCACGGTTTGCGAACCAGGGCCGCCATAGATGGTGAACATCACTGGGTACTTTTTGGCCGGATCGAAGTTGTGCGGCATAATCCTCCAGGCATTCAGCTCAACGCCTTCAGAGGTGGTGATGGTGAAAAATTCCTTTGGCGACAGGCTATATTCAGCGCGCTTTTCGATCAGTTTTTTATTGTCAATTATCGGCCTGATCTCTTTGCCGTCTTTCCCACTGTTGACCGTATAAACAGGCGGCGTGGCGGCATCGCTGAAAGTCTTGATAAAGTAAGTAAAATCGGCGCTGAACTGTGTGGAGTTCCAACCCTTTTGCGGGGTCAGCGCTTTTTTTCCTTTTCCATCAAAGCCCACCACATAAACATTCCGCTCCAAAGGCGAAACTTCGGTGGATTCGTAATAAACCTTCCGGTTTTTCTGGTCAATGCCCAACACGTTGGTAACCTCCCATTTTCCGCTCGTAATCTGGCTGACCTGCTTACTGCTCATGTCGTGCAGGTAGAGGTGATTGAAGCCATCTTTTTCGCTTTTGATAATCAGCTCTTTGCCGTTTTCCAGGAAGACGATGTTATCGTAATTGTTTTCATCGAGGTAATACTTGTTTTCTTCGGTGTACATCACGTTGGACGTTCCTGATTTCGCATCAGCCAGCAGAATTTCGAGTTTGTTCTGGTGGCGGTTTACGCGGAAAATGGCCAGCGTTTCAGGATTTTTCGTCCACCGGATGCGGGGGATATACTGATCGGTTTCCTGGCCGGTATCCATCCTGGCAGTTTTTCCCGATCCGAGATCATACACATGAACGGTAACGACGGAGTTGTCTTCGCCGGCTTTCGGGTACTTGTAGCGATGATACTCCGGGTAAAGTTCGCCATAGTTGGGCAGCCACCATTCCTTCACTGCAGATTCGTCGAAACGCATGAAGGCGATTTTGTTCCCGTCCGGCGACCACTCAAACCCTTTGGTGATGGCAAATTCCTCCTCATACACCCAGTCGGTGGTACCGTTGATGATGTGGCGGTCAAGCCCGTCGAAAGTGATCTGCTTTTTTTCACCGCTTTTCAGGTCGGTGATGAAAAGATTGTTTTCGCGAACGAAAGCTACCTTGGTTGCATCCGGCGAAAAATCAGCCAGTCCTTGCTTTCCATTTCCCGACAAAGCCTTCAATTCCCGCGTTTTACGGTCAAAAATATAATAGTTCGACCGGGATGAGTAGCGGTAAATGGGATCGGTTTCGGTGGCAAAAAGGATTTTGGATTCATCGGCGCTGAATTCGAAACCCCAAAGTGGGATCGGTACGGTGTCGCCGGCCGGTACAAGTTCTGACGAGGTTACGATTACCTCAGCCAGTTTGCCGTTTTCGTAAAAGTAAGCATTGATGGAGTCGTTGGTCAACTGGATGTACCGTTTACCGTCGTTGAGCGACTGCAATCCCTGCATCCGTGATGAAGCGAACTCGCGGGATTTGAATACCAGGTCAAGGGTCAGTTTCTTTTTTTCCTGTGCGTGAAGGCTTATCAGAATAAGACCAGTTATCAGGAATGTCAGCATTTTTCTCATTGTATTGATTATTAAAGTGGATAAATTAGCGTGTGTGATAGGTTACCTGGCTGAGTTTTTCCCAGGCCCCCCTCGTAAAATCGGGAACCTGAACCGGCATGCCGTTGTTGGCGACCGAAATCCTCGATAGTTCGATGATTGCCGACCATTCGGCGGCGTCGTAAACATCCTGGTCGAGCGGCAGGCCATTGCGAAGGCAGTAGATCAGCCGGTAGTCCATGATGAAATCCATACCGCCGTGACCGCCTACCTCTTTGGCTTTCTGACCGACTTCGGTAACAATCGGGTGTTCGTATTTTGCCAACAGTGAGTCCATTTGTGCATTGGTGAGCCACGAATGTCCATCGGGTTCGAGGGTGATTCCTTTGCGCGGCCATTTCTGGGCGAAACCCTTTGTTCCGCTCACCATGTGTATTCTGCTGTAGGGTCGCGGGCTGGTAACATCATGCTGGATCATCATGGTTTTTCCTTTGTGGGTTTTGATGATGGTGGTGTTCATGTCGCCTTTTTTGTAATCTCGTTTGGCGTAATCGGAATCCTCTCCGAATTTTTCCCTGGCATAAGCCGTCATCCCAAACTGGTTGCTGGAGACCGAAACCAGGAAGTCCATCTTGTCGCCGCGGTGAATGTTGAGGATATGAGCAACCGGTCCAAGGCCGTGGGTCGGGTAGAGGTTTCCGTCGTACTTTTCGTTGTGTTTGAGCCTCCACATGTTCCAATAGCCGGTGCTGTCATCAAAATTCAGCCAGCGAAGGTCGTGGATGTAAGCGCCCTCCACATGGACTATCTCGCCGAAAAGTCCCTGCTGCGCCATGTTGAGTGTGGCCATCTCGAAGAAGTCGTAGTTACAATTTTCGAGCATCATACAATGGCGGCGGGTTTTTTCTGCGGTATTCACCAGTTGCCAGCACTCGTCAATAGTCAGTGCTGCCGGCACTTCCATCGCCACATGTTTTCCGTTTTCCATGGCTTCAACAGCGATGGGCGTGTGCAGGTCCCAGTGCGTGCAAACGTAAACCAGGTCAACGTCATCCCGTTGGCAAATGGCTTTCCAGTCCTCAGTGCCGCTGAAACCGGCAGCTTCGGGTT
>Ga0209835_1000511_pt1 | contig 25410 bp, 21 predicted proteins | sample LakKivwa52mmetaG_FD_184138 | JGI IMG/M metagenome (GOLD analysis project Ga0209835, IMG submission 184138) | Anoxic lake water microbial communities from Lake Kivu, Rwanda to study Microbial Dark Matter (Phase II) - Lake Kivu water 52m metaG... | ecosystem: Environmental > Aquatic > Freshwater >... | reverse complement strand
TGTCTAAGACGATATTCGATTACAGCATCAAGGGCAGAACCGGAACCACTTTTCCTCCCAGAGAGATCGAAGGTGAGATCGGCTCGGTCATAAACAGCAAATTCCAGCGCAAGGAAAATGCTAGGCTTCCGGAAGTAACGGAGCTGGAATGCATGCGGCACTATATCTCCCTAAGTCATAAGAACCACTTTATCGAAAAGGGCTTGTATCCACTCGGTTCCTGCACGATGAAGTATAACCCCAAAGTGCACGAAGCAATCGTGCGGCACTCCTGTTTCAATAATATCCATCCCTATCAACCCGAAGAGACTTTGCAAGGCAATCTCGAGATATTATTTGAACTGCAGGAAGACCTGGCTGAGATCTCCGGCATGGCAAAGGTTACCTTACAGCCGGTTGCCGGAGCCCAGGGAGAGTTCACCGGGATCAAGATCATCGAGGCCTATCACAAAGCCAAAGGCAATACCCACAAACGCAAGATCATCATGCCGGACTCTGCTCATGGCACCAATCCTGCCACCTGCTCTTTGGTTGGTTATGAAGTCGTTGAGATAAAATCGAATGAACAGGGCAGGGTGGATCTTGCCCGTTTGAAAGAACTGGTCGATGATGACGTTGCAGGATTTATGCTTACCAATCCCAACACGCTTGGTTTGTTTGAGAACCAGATCGAAGAGATTGCAGAACTTATTCATAGTGTGGATGGTCTGATCTATATGGACGGAGCCAATCTAAATGCGCTGCTGGGTATTGTCCAGCCCGGTAAGATCGGATTTGATGTGATGCACTATAATCTTCATAAGACCTTCACCACTCCGCATGGCGGGGGTGGACCAGGTTGCGGTCCGGTCGGTGTAGTTGAGAAGCTTGTTCCCTATCTTCCGGTTCCAATGATCAACAAGAATGAAGATGGATACTTCTTTGATTATGGCCATGCCAGGACCAGCATTGGCAAAGTGCACACCTTCTATGGCAATTTTGCCATCATGCTACGTGCCTATCTCTATATCAAGATGGTGGGACCGGATGGTTTGCGGAAAGTCTCAGAAAACGCGATCATCAATGCAAACTATCTGATGAAGAAGCTGGAACCGCATTACCATATCCAGTATCAGGAGTATTGTATGCACGAGTTTGTTGCAGATGGAACCTGGCAAAAGAAGAACTATGGCGTCTCCACGCTTGATATAGCCAAGCGCTTGCTGGACAAGGGATATCATGCTCCGACGGTGTATTTCCCGCTGATTGTTCCAGAGGCCTTGATGGTTGAGCCGACTGAGACGGAAAGTATGGAGTCCATTGATGCCTTTGCCGATGCTATGATCGAGATTGCAGAAGAATGCAAGGAAAATCCTGAACTGTTGCATGATGCACCACTAACGACTCCTGTTCGCAGAGCAGATGACGTTCGGGCAGTCAAGGTTCTTGACGTTAAGTATCTCATAAATTGAATACATAAAGCTGTGGCGCAATAGAAAGTGCCAGGAAAACCAAGGCGGAAGAAAAACGCTATAACAAACAAGGAGAATAAATGAAAAAGTTACTGTTGGCAACGATCCTGATCGCAGGGCTGTGTCTGGGATTTGCCCAGACCGTTAAACTTGGATATGTGAATACAGATAGAATCCTCATCCAGAGTAATGAGGCTGCTGAGATTGCCCGGCTCTTTAATCTGGACAAGCAAAACTGGTCCAATCAGATCCGTCAACTGGATGAAGAGATCAAGCAGATGGAACGCCAGTATGAGATCGACCGCCTCACCAAGAATGAAGCAGCCAAACGTGAAGCCCAAAGCCAGATCGAAGCAAAAAAGGCAGAAGCCGGACGCCTGCTGGAAGAATACTTTGGTGATGGTGGCAGAGCTGAACTGAGATACCAGGAGCTTATCGAACCCCTCACTGAAAAGATCCACAACCTGATCGTGAAAACCGCTGAGGATGAAAAATACACCATGATCTTCGACGTTAGCATGGGAACCATTCTCTATGCCCTTCCAACCATAGATATAACAGAACAGATCATCCTGGAATTAAATAAGGGAACTGTCCCTCCAGGAGATGCTTCGCAGATCACACCACCCACCAACGAGACAAAAAAGCCAAACGACAGCACAGCACCCAAAGAAGAACCAAAATTCTGATGAAAAGCATCGGCAAAGTTCTCAAGGCAAAGGATATCCAACTTCTGGCAAGTTATGGAGTTTTGGATAATACCACAGCTATGGAGTTGATGGGTGATCCTGAAGTCCAAATTGACAACATTGCCGATCCATCCGAGTCCAATCCCGCTTCCCTGATCTTTCTTGAGCAGGAAAAGTTTTTTGAGCGGGTTCTGTCTTCAGAGGCGGGTCTGATCATTACCACCAATACTTTTGCTGCGAGGTTGACGGGAAGGAATCTCCTGATCGTGGAAAAGCCATATTATACCATCCTGAAGCTCGTTGCCATCATGCAGGCAGAGAAACTGAGCCGGCTCGAATACACAAGATCGGAAAAGGTTCACATTGGAAAAGGAACAATCCTACCAGAGAAGATTCTCATCCAAGATGATGTCTGGATTGGTGAAAATTGCCAGCTTGGCAACAGAGTCATCATTGAGGCCGGTTGTGTGGTCGGAGACAATTGCAGGATTGGGGATGGCTGCCATCTCTATCCCAGAGTTGTTGTCTATGAGGATTGTGTTCTGATGGAGAGAGTAACTTTGCATGCCGGAGTGGTGATCGGAGCTGATGGCTTTGGCTACTTGCTGATGGACGGGAAACAGCAGAAAATCCCACAAATTGGCAACGTTATCATTCACTCCGATGTGGAGATAGGTGCCGGAAGCACAATCGACCGGGGAACCATTGGCTCTACAGTGATTGGGGAAGGAACCAAAATCGACAACCTGGTCCAGATCGGTCATAACTGCGTAATTGGCAAACACAGCATCCTTTGTGCTCAAGTTGGTCTGGCAGGAAGCACGATTGTTGGGGACTATGTCTATCTGGCTGGCCAGGTGGGAGTTGCCGGACATTTGACTATTGGCGATGGAGCGATGGTTGGTGCTCAGTCCGGTGTTGCCCATGACATAGAACCCGGGGGAAAATACTTTGGATATCCAGCCCGGGAAGCAGGTTTGATGAAACGGATCATGGCAGCAGAGAAGAAATTGCCAGACATCTACCGTGCCTTTATGAAGAACAAGTAGGAACCAAAGCATGAATTGTATTATTGTTTAGGTTGCAGGATGAAAATAAGATCAACATTTTGATTTCTATAAAGAAGAGGATAACTCATGACAGAACATAAACATACGATAGCAGGATCAACTTCTTATACCGGTATTGGACTTCACTCCGGTGAGATATCTACCATAACATTCAAACCTGCCGGAATGGACGATGGAATCATCTTTATCCGGATCGATCTACCCAATAGCCCCGAAATTCCAGCAGATATCGATCACGTAGTTGATATCTCCCGGGGAACGACAATCGGGATCGGAAAGGCCACAGTCGGAACCATCGAGCATGTTCTTTCTGCTATCAAAGGTTTGAATATAGACAATATCCGGATCGAGATAGATGGCCCGGAAGCTCCGGTGGCAGACGGCTCTCCTATTGTATTTCTCAATTTGCTGAAGAATGTTGGCGTTGTTCCACAGGAATCTGAGCGGATCTATTTTGAGCTGGACCAACCGATTAATTTCTCGGCTCCGGATGAGAATGTCGATGTCGTGATCGTCCCTTCCAATGAACTCAAGATCACCTTTATGATCGACTATAAGCATCCATATCTTGGCACCCAATATACCTGGCTGCCAAACATGCAACATTATGAAAAGGAATTTGCCGGAGCCAGAACCTTCTGCTTTATCAATGAGATACTATATCTGAAGGAGAAGGGACTGATCAAAGGAGGTTCTCTGGAAAACGCTCTGGTGATAGCCGAGCCCAATATGAGCGAAGCAGAACTGAACCATTTGAGAGATATCTTTGGTTACCATGAACCGGTGACGGTTTCGGCCCAGGGGATCCTGAACAGCCATCCGCTGCGCTATCACAATGAATTTGTGCGGCATAAAGTGGTTGACCTGCTTGGTGATATTGCGCTTCTGGGGATGCCCATCAAAGGACATATTCTGGCTGCTCGTAGTGGACACAAGACCAATATCGAGCTCGTGAAAAAACTCCGGCAGATCCAGAAGAAAAACCAACTTCAAGCCCTGTATCAAAAACAGAAAACCACTCAGGTTGTCTTTGATATCAATGCTATAATGCGGATTTTGCCACATCGCTATCCCTTCCTGCTGGTTGATAAGATTATCGAGTTTGAAGTTGACAAACGCATCGTCGGGATCAAAAGCGTGACAATCAACGAGCCATTCTTCCAGGGTCACTTTCCCGGACATCCAATTATGCCGGGTGTGCTGATTATCGAAGGCATGGCACAGACTGGTGGGATAATGTTACTGAACCAACTGGAAGACCCCACAAGGCATGTGGCTTATTTTGCTGCGATAGACAATGTTAAATTCCGCAAACCGGTGATGCCGGGTGACACCCTGAGATATGAGCTAACCGTGATTTCGCTCAAACGTTCACTCGCCAAGATGCACGCCGACGCCTTTGTGGGCAATGATAAGGTCTGTGAAGGTGACTTCCTGGCAATGATCATGGAGAAAAATCAATGATTAGTATTCATCCAACAGCTATTGTACACCCCGGAGCCAGGATTGATGAGGACTGCAACATCGGTCCTTACTGCATAATAGGAGAAAACGTCGCACTTGGTAAGGGGAATATTCTGGTCTCTCATGTTGTCATCGATGGGATCACAACCATCGGCGATAACAACAAGATATTTTCTTATGCCGTGATTGGAACCGACCCGCAGGATTTGAAATTCAAAAATGAACCGACCCGCCTAAACATTGGCAGCAACAACACGATCCGTGAATTTGTTACCATCAATCGTTCCAATCAGATCGAAGAAGACACCAACGTTGGAGATTCCAACTTGCTGATGGAATATCTCCACATTGCCCACAACTGCCAGATCGGAAACGGTTGCGTGATCGCCAACGCTGTCCAGATGGCCGGACATGTCCACATAGCAGATAATGCCATAATTGGTGGCCAAACCGCCATACACCAGTTTGTCCACATCGGGGCTTATGCTTTTGTGGGTGGTGCTTCTGCCATAAAAAAGGATATTTTCCCCTTCACACGGGGACAGGGAAATCCATATAAGACAGTGGGATTGAACAGCGTTGGTCTAATGCGCCGGGGCTTTTCCTCTGAGACGATAGCTCTGATCAAAGATATGTATAATCTCTTCTACCGCAGTGGTTTGAACACATCTCAGGCATTGGAAAAGGCGGGTAAGCTGGATAATCCCTCTGCAGAGCAACAACTTATCATTGATTTTGTTCAGAAAGCGGAGCGGGGACTGTCAAATTAAACATCGGCTTGGCTGATTAGATTTCAAATCAAACCTTGACAAAAAGCGGTCTTGTAGAAAACTGAACCCTGCCAGGTACAGCGCAATGGCTGCTTGTGAACCATGTCAGGTCAGGAATGAAGCAGCATTAAGCAATAACAGTCATGTGACGCTGCTTGCCTGGCATTTTTTTTGGTATTCGGTATGGATTATGCTTTATTCTGAAACAGTGCTTTTCCAATTGGTGGTAGTAGTCCAATTCGTTATGGAGTGCTTTGGACCAAAGGAAAAGTTACATCACACCAAGCATAGAAATGAGGATAAATAACACAATGAAAAGTTTGATTTTAATGATGATCACCGGGTTGATCATAGTGGGTCTGAATGCCTTTCCGGTTCACATCGAGAGCTGGAAAATTGACGAAGACATCAAAACCCTGAATGCCCTAAGCGTCAGTGTGGACAATGTCAACCGACAGACAAATTCGATTTCGGTCTATGTCCGGAACGATGATGAGTTTCAGAGAGTTCTTTCCAGCGGACTGGCTGCCACTCGCTTGCCTGATCTGGCCCGGGAAAAAGCCCGGCAGATTCATTCGGGTGTTCGAGATCCGGAAAATGCATATTATTCCCTTGATGAATATCATCAGTTCATGCAGCAAACCGCTGCTCAATATCCTGCCATTTGCCAGCTTGTCCAGTTCGGCACCAGTGGTCAGAACAGACCATTATACATAATGAAGATCACCAATTCCACCAACCAGATACCCAAACCTCAGTTCCGTTTTATGAGCAGCATCCATGGAAACGAGGTGGTTGGCTATGATCTTTTGATTCGATTGATCCAGTTGCTTACCAGCCAATATGGAGTCAATACCAGAATCACAACCATGGTCGATAATGCCGAGATCTGGCTCAATCCCATGTTCAATCCGGATGGTTATGTTCTGGGGCAAAGATACAATGCAGCCGGATATGACCTGAACCGGAATTATCCTATGCCGACGGGTGTCCAGCATCCCGATGGTAATCCCTGGGGAGTGGAAAACATTGCCTTTATGGACTTTGCAGAAGATAAGAACTTCATCCTCTCGGGCATGTTCCATGGCGGAGCATTGGTTATGAACTATCCATGGGATTATACTTATCAGCTTGCTCCGGATGATGCTCTTCTGCAGCAGATCTCACTAAGCTATTCCATCCACAATACCCAGATGTATAATAGCAGCAGCTTTCCAAATGGGATCACAAATGGCGCTGCCTGGTATGTTATCACCGGCTCACATCAGGACTGGAATTACTTTTATACCGACTGCATTGATATTACCATTGAAGTTGGAGACAACATGTGGCCACCCTCATCCACCCTCGATAACTATTGGCAAGCCAATCAGGAATCCATGCTATCCTATCTGGAAAATGTCTATAAAGGGGTGCGTGGTTTGGTGCAAAGCACCTCCGGACAGCCACTTACCGCCAGTATTCAGGTAGGCAGTAACTCCAAGATCATAAAAACTCAGGCAGCTACCGGCTTCTACCACAGAATGCTGCTGCCCGGCACTTATGACATAACTGCCTCCGCAACTGGATATATTTCTCAAACACAGCCGGTTACGATTGCAGCACTTAATTATACTACCCTCAATTTTACTCTTCAACCTGCACAAATGATGGCCTTTCAGGGGCAGGTTAGAGATCCAGCCGGGAATCCGGTTTCAAATGCCGCAATCACAATAAATTCCGATCCCGTGATTAATGTCACCACCAATATCAATGGTGTTTTTAACATTCCATCTCTCTATGAGGGTGATTATCAAATCCAGATCATGGCCAGCGGATTTGGAGTTTTCAGCCAGGAAGTTGCCTTTCGCCTCGAAAATGATTCCCAGGTCTTTGTGCTTGCACCACCTATCTTCACAGATACATTTGATAATGGGATCGGCAACTGGAATGTCCAGCCGGCTTGGGCTGTTATCAACGATAATGGAAACTACGTTTTGACGGATTCGCCTGCCGGAAGCTATTCTAATAATTGGAACAGATCGGCGACGCTTTCACCTCCGCTCAACCTTTTCGGCATAAGCCAACCGGTTCTTTCTTTTAGAGCAAAGTTTGAACTGGAAAGCGGTTATGACTTTGTTTACGTAGAGGTTTCAAACAGTGGTAGCAACTGGACTCAGATCGAGAGCTTTTCCGGTGAGCAAAGCACCTGGCAACAATACACTTACTCACTTGATGCCTTTGCCGGGCAGACCTTGCACCTGCGGTTCAGGATCAGGACAGACAGCAGTGTTATATCAGACGGGATATATCTGGATGATGTCGTGATCTCAGGAGCAAATGCTTCCCTGAATATCTATGGTGATGTGAACCGCAATGGAGTGGTCGAACTAACTGATGCGCAGTCGGTTTTGGATTATAGTGCCTGGCTCGATCCGCTGCCGGAGATCGATCCTGCTCCCTGGCAGGGACAAACAATTACCCTGGCAGATGTTAATGCCGATGGTGATATTTGTTCAATGGATGCCTGGCTGATCCAGAACTATCTCAGCGATCCAGCTTTCCGCTTTCCAGTGCAGACCGGTTCCCCCTACCAGACGCCTCAACCCGCCATCCAGTATTCACATTCCGGAAACAGGATCAGGATAACATTCGAGGAACCGGCAAATCTTTTGGCTTTTAACCTTGACTTTTTGGAACAGACGGGTTTTACTGTCAACGGACTTGGATGGGGAAATAATGCTCAGACGGGTTTGAGTGCCAGCAACATCCAGATTGGGACTGATGGGTTCAACCATTTTGCCTGGCTGAAAAGAGATGGCAATTTTGATTATATTGATATTGATTACTCCAGCGGTTTACCTGAGATCCTATTGGATTACAGGATCAATGGGATTTCTGGACAACTTACTATCAATCTTTTAGTTGAGAATTCGGATCAATTTGGAGCTCCCCCCGTCTTTGGACTCATGCAGAACCATCCCAATCCCTTCAACCCCTCCACCACCATCCGCTATTCTCTTGCTGGTGGCAAGGATGCAGTCCCGGTTACTCTGAGGGTTTATAATCACAAAGGCCAGATGGTTAGAAGCCTGTTTAGTGGTCTCCAAAACACCGGTACTCACAGCATGGTATTTGATGGGAAAGATGAAGCAGGAAAAGCTCTTTCCTCTGGAGTTTATTTCTACCGTTTAATTTCTGGCAATCAGATCCAGACCCGGAAGATGATCCTGCTCAAATGAAATACCTGTTTCTGTTCCTGATTTTGGTGCTTCTTTTTGCCTGCCGGCCGGAAAAACAGGATATGGATTCTGGAGCGGTTGTGGATTCTCTTCCCAAACCGGAACTGCAATTTCATCATGATGGTGAACTGAAGATCTTTGATGCCAAAGATAAGGAAATAACCACTTTTAAAATAGAGATCGCACAAACGGTTGATTCCAGAATGCGGGGTCTGATGCAGCGTGAAAGCATGGAGGACGACCAGGGGATGCTCTTCATTCATGAATATCCTGATTTTCACAGTTTTTGGATGAAAGATACCTACCTGCCTTTGGATATGATCTTCATCGACGAGAACAAACGCATTTTCTATATTCACGAAAATGCCGAACCCTTCAGCGAAGACCTTATCTTCCCGGATGCCAAAGCCCTCTATACACTGGAACTCAAAGCCGGGATTTCAAAACGCTGGAACCTCAAACCCGGAGATCGCATCCGCTGGACAAGGAACTATAACTAATGCAAAGATTTATCCACATTGCAATCCTGATCTTTCTGATAATTATCGTTCTTGGCTCTTGCCGTAAGCATAGAGATAACAATTCAGCAAGACAGGAACAAGATGGAACCAGTAACTTGGATGAAGATTATTCCGATCTGGAAGCATATCCGGATGAGGGCATGCAACAAGCCGATTCAACCGATGTTTCCAGGAATCAAACTCCAGTTTCCAGATATAACTATTCCTGGACTGGTAAGGACGATATTCCACCTGTCGTGATAATTATCGACGATTTTGGAGAAGTGGGAGGATCGCTCCTGGACGATTTCTGCACACTGCCAAAAGAGGTCGTTTTTGCCATTTTACCTGATCTCCGCAATACAAAACTGGCTGCTCAGAAAGCAGCCAATAGCGATAGAGAGGTAATCATGCACATCCCAATGGAACCGGATAAACTGACTACCAGCCCTGGTGTGCGCTATATAAAAACCGGAATGCAACCCGCAGAGATCAATGCCATGGTGGGTGAGTTCTATGCCCAGATGCCTATGGCAGTTGGTGCAAACAACCACATGGGTAGCAAGGTAACCCGGGACAGGGCAGTGATGAATTCCGTTTTGGAGTCATTGCACGAAGAGAACCTTTTCTTTGTGGATAGCTTCACTCATTCAAAAGCAATCGGATTTGATCTGGCAAGAGAAAAGAACTATTTAAGTGCAAAACGGGATATTTTTTTGGACGTTCCTGATAATAGCGACGTGACCCTGATCTCCAAGATCGAAAGCCTGAGCAAGTTCAAGGGAAGAAGTGAGCCAATTGTGATCATCACTCATTGCCACAACCGTAAAAAGCTCGAGAGCTTGCAAAAGTTTATTGCACAGATCAAAGCAATGGGAGTGGATCTGATCCCGCTCTCTGATGCTGTGCGCCAATATCCGGGATGATGTTATGTGAAGGGATTGTTCTGCTATATTCTGATGTTGTCTGTGGGAATCAGCTATCAAGATCACCAATTGCTAATAGAAGTATCATCATAATATAAAGCCAGATATGCAATTATGTTGTGCTGATCAAATCTTATGACAATCTTTTTCAAAGAGGGCTGGAGTTAACAAGGAACACATTTCCAGGAAACCTCCAGGATATTTTTCCCAGTTGTATTAACGAATAAGCTCTATCTTTTTGAGCATTATGTTTTTGGAAACAACCCCAATCGAGGTGTCAACCAACTTTCCATTCTTGAAGAAAAGGAGGGTGGGGATGCTCATAACATTATACTTGGAAGCAAGTTCCGGATAATCATCAACATTAACTTTGCCAACTACAACATCGCTCATTTCCTTTGCGATCTCATCGACCACCGGACTGAGCATCTTACATGGACCACACCAATCAGCCCAAAAATCCACCATAACCACCCCTTCCTTGATCGTCTGATCAAAACTTTCATGCGTCAGTATTTTCAACATTTCATTTTCCTCTGGCCAAGCTCCACAGGGCTTACCTATCTGTTCGTTTCTGCTTACATAATAACCTTGAATGGAGAAATGTCAAATACATAAGTGATTCTGAGGACTTCTGAAGCCCATTGCTCTTCGCCCTTCGCCCTTAGCGCTTAACCAGCTAACCTTCCTCGGCCAGGAGCTTGGTAAATTTCTGCACCACTGCATCCAGAGCATCCTTGGGGCTGCTTGTACCGGAGATAGCTTTTTCCAATTCTCCTTTCAGCTCCCGCCTTGCGCTGAACCAGGCAGCATTCTGTGGTTCATACACTGCAGTTTCCAACTGAGTAAAGATCGCTGCAAATTGGGGATACTCTTTCAGAAAATCCTTCAAAATGGGGCTTTGCATAGCGCTCCTACGCACCGGCATATAGAAAGTTTTTGAGCTCCACTTGGCAGTCTGCTCCGTGTCTGTAAACCACTTGATAAACTCGTAGGCGGCTTTTTCACGTTTGGAATTACCGCTCTTGAAGATCACTATATTGGCACCACTTACCGAGCTTTTGGAAGTACGGAAGGTTGGCAGAGGAGCATAACCCATGTTGAAATTTATCGGTTGCTGGCGCATGTGGGTGATGGAAACGCTGGAGCCCTCATACATGGCAACTTTACCGGCCAGGAAGTCATTTTGGCCTTCATAATCCTGCACTATGTAGATACTTTTGTCCTTGTTCAATAGGTCAGTGATAAAAGATAGGGCTTCGATCCCAAACTCGCTATTCAACTCTGGTTTCATATCTTCAGAGATGACTCTTCCCCCGGCCTGGAACAGCAAGTTAATAAACTGCCATTCATTTACATTGAAATTAGTTCCGAAAATGTATGGTCTGGTCTCGCCAGGTTTGGTTTTGGTGAACTTCCTGCAATAGTCGCGAAACTCATCCCAGGTTTTGGGGAAGTAGTTGGGATCGAGACCATTGCGATAGAACTCGTCTTTGTTATAGAAGTAGGCACGGACGCTTTTATTAAAGGGCATGGACATGATCTTGCCATCGAATGTATTGGACTCCAGAAAGACAGGATAAATATCAGCGATCCGTTCTGGCGACATATCTTTGTCTTGGGAAAGGAGGTCTCCGATATTGACCAGGACCTCAGCATCGATGTATTTGGAAGTCCAGGACTCAAAGACTTGGGCTATATCGGGTTGTTTCTTAGCCTGGATGGAAGCCATCAGCTTCTGGGATAGAGCAGCGTAACTGCTAATCGGATTGGCAACTATCTCGATATCGGGATGGCTGCGGTTGAATTCCCGGATCATTTCATTCAGAACGTCTCCGATCGGGCCACTGAGGCCATGCCAGAAAGTCACTTTGGTTTTGCCTGATCCTGCAATCCTGCCACAGGCCATCAGAACCATAATACTGCATATAGTTATAATCAGAAGTTTACGCATTTATTCTCCCACAACCACTTCCCCGAGCCAGATCGGGGTGCATATTATACAGGGTTGTTCTGTCCTTTTTGCCAAGAAAAAGAAATGCTGCTTGACGTCAATAGCTTTTCATTTCAATATGCCCAAAATGGCAGTACAACCTCTGCCATGACCTTGCTATAAACTGTCTAACAGGATTTTGTCACGAGAGCTGAGGTCAAACATCCCGAAGGAGATAACATGATAAAACAGGCCGATTTCTCTGAGGTCTATTCCAAAGTGCATCTGCCAGCAAAGGTAGTGCTGGCTGTGACTAAAAAACCTGATGAGGGATATAAGCTCATCACTTTGGAATGGTTTATGCGCACATCGATCCAACCCCCAATGTTTGCCATTTCCATTGGACACTCACGCTACTCCCTGGAGTGTCTGGAAAACTTTCGCTTTTTCAATCTGGTCTTCCCCTCTCCGGAACAAAAACCCCTGCTTACCTTGAGTGGCTCTAACAGTGGAAGGGATATGGATAAGTTCAAAGTGGGAAACGTAGATTTTTTACCCGGTAAGCTAGCAAAACTCCCGGTCCTGAAAGAAGCTATCGTTAATCTTGAGTGCGAGATCGTAACCCAGGTCAAGAGCGGAGACCATTGCATCTATGTTGGCCAGGTGCATTATTGCTGGCTCAATAGCGAGAAGGAACTTTTCTACTATCCCAATAAGTAATCCTCAAACGGTAGCAGCAAAGGATAATCCATGTTATGGATCATCTATCTGTCTTCCGCACAGATAACTATTGAAGTATGAAAATTACGGTGTTTACTCCGATATTTCTAATTTGCATGGATTCGTGATCTGATTAGATTGTCATCAAATTGATTTGGAATTTATTACCGAAGCAATAAATCAAAAGTTAATCCCGTTCTCCAGGTTTACCTGGAAGCGGAAGAGGAGAAAGACATGACACAAAGAAAAGCCGGCTTACTAAAAGGTAGCACACTCTTGCTAATTGTTTTGTTTATAGTATCTGCCACTGCATTGTCAGCGCAGGTACTGCTGAGATTTAATGTTCAAAACATGTTGTCCTCGGATCGAACCGGACCTTGGACAGTTGATTATGACGATGTCGGGTTCCCCACTCAGGATGGAAATTTTTTCACATTTGCACCCAGCCCAACCTATCTTTATCATGACTATGCTTATATGCAATTTGGCAAAGATGGCTCCACCGTTAATACCTGTATTTTTGAGGATCTTGCCTTCCTGGATGGAACTGACGGGATAACGGTAGAATTCAACAATTTCAACCTGGTGGGATTTGACAAGTACAACACAGTGATACCACTGTTGCCATGGAATACTGTAGGTCAGGCTGGAGACCACAGAGTGTATGCCAATGGCTACATAGATTTCTTTCACAACAATGTACTCAAACTGCGCTTGATCGACAACCAGATCGACATCCGCACCCCCTATCCCAACCGGGATCAGATCCGTGCCTTCAATCCAGTACTATTAGGCAACTGGCAAAACCCGATTGGAACTGGTGACCTGATCACGTCCAGCGGAATTGGAGAGGTTGATTATGACAATTCTGATCCGGCTTGGGCTGCTGCAATGGCTAATCCCATGAACGACTTGGTTGTTTATCAGTTAAGCAATATTAGCTACCAGTTGCTTTTTCCGCCTCTACTGCCAGATACAATTTTGAAGTGGAAATCGGGCCTGCTCCCTATCAACAAAACGCTGTCAATCTAACTGTTACGCCACTTGTTCCGGTCATCGTTCCCGCCGTTTCAATGGAGCTCCTGTTTAACTCTCTGGAACCTGGTGGTGCTGGGATGAATCTTACTTCTCTAAGCATAATCCAAAGGGACTTTCCGCCAACCAAGGTCTTTGCTTATGCAACAAAATATTGGCAGATCACCACAACACTTGCCTCATACAACTTAGACTTCACTTTCGATCTTACCGGGGAAGTACTTGGACCACAAGAAAATTGGCGGGTATATAGAAGAGAAAATGAAGATGCTCCCTGGGTGGAATGGACTGGCCTATATCAGACCCTTCCTGGAAACAAAATCAAGGTCTTTGGAGTTACCGAACTGAGCGACTGGACCGTTGGAACCCTGGTAGATCCGACACTACCGGTTGAGCTTGCATCTTTCTCCGCCTCTGTCAACGCCCAGAACCTTGTCCAAATCGACTGGATTACCCACTCCGAGACAAACCTGGTTGGCTTCAATCTATTCCGCAATGAAAGCGACCAGTCCAGCAACGCCCTGATGATCAATACTGGCATCATTCAACCTCACAACACTTCCAGCACAAGTGCTTATAGCTTTACAGATAAGGAAGTTCAGCCCGGTGCTGTTTATTATTACTGGTTGCAGAGTGTTGAAATGGATGGTCAGAATGAACTTTATGGTCCGGTTAGCATCATGGTTGATGAGAATACCGTTCCAGAACTGCCTCAAATCTCAACTATGAGTAGCGCATATCCCAATCCCTTCCGGACTAATGAGATAACCAATATCGATGTCTCGCTGAAACAAAACGAGACCGGAACAGTCACGATCTACAATCTGAAGGGACAAGCCCTCAAAAGCTATCCCCTGGGACATGGCAATCACAGGGTCCAATGGGATGGAAAAGACAGAGATGGTTCTCTCTGTGGTTCAGGTATTTATTTATATCGTCTGAACACTTCTTCTGTGATCAAAACCGGCAAGGTCGTTATAGTTAAATAACATCCACAGATACATATATACAAAGCCCCGGATATCGATGCCGGGGCTTTGTGTTTTAAGAGGGAAATTATGTTTCTTATTCTTCTTCTGATTCTTTCTCGTAGAGGTCGAATATCTCTTCAAACTTGGCAACGATGGTATTGTAAAGATCGTCGTCCTCGACAAATGAGAACTCAAGGTTCTCGTCCTGTTCTTCCATTTCCATGATATAATACTCTTCGCCTTCTGGTTCTGCCAGAGCGACGTACTTTATGCCTTCGTGTTCAATAATCTCAAGGATCTGAAATTCCTTGGTCGTTCCGTCTTCCATTTCAAAGGTCAGGGTATCGCAACCGCAATCGCAGTTGTCGTCTTCGCAGGTGCAATCCGGAGTGTTTTCATCGCAGTTGCAATTGCAGTTTGTTTTCTCTTTATCGGACATCGGTGGGGACTCCTAAGTGATTTTTGTACCAATAAATATGATACAGAGATTTTGGCAAGAACTAAATTGGAATAGTAGCACAGGGCATGGTATGAAGAGCTTGGAGCTTGATCCACTCATGAAATGCATAATATCTTTGTTCAAGATTTTCGGTGAATTAGCACAGATAACAGATAAAGCAAAAACTCAAAGAGAACAATCGCTGCTCCAGTTGGTAGATTCAACCACCAGGAAAGGGCAAAGCCCCCTCCAGCCGATACCATGGCAATCATTACCCCCACTATCAGTGCCGGGCGGAAGTGGGGACAAATCCGGAAGGCAATTGTTGCCGGAAGAATGAGCTGAGCTGTTACCAGGATGATTCCAGTGATCTTTAGATTGATCACAATGTTTACAGCAAGGAGGATCAGGAAAAGGTAGTTCACAAGTCCGGTGCGAATCCTGTAAACACTCGCGATCTCCACATTATAGCTGAGATAAAATAACTCCTTGAAAAACCACACCACAAAGCTCACATTGACCACACCAAGGACAGCTAACGAGATAAGATCTGTCCTGCTAACAAATAGTACATTGCCAAATAGATAGCTGGCCAGATCAAAAGTATAGCTTTTCTTCAGTGCAATCAGAGCAATGCCCAAGGCCATCGAAACCGAAAGAAAAATAGTGATGGTATTGGATTCGTCGATCTTGAAGCGCTTGGAAACAACCCCGATCAGGACACTTACCCCAACCACAAATACAAGCGTAGTTATCTGGAGATTGAGTCCGGAAAAAATGGCAATGGCAATACCGGCAAATGCAATATGAGAAAGCGCTTCCCCCATATACGAGATCTTTCTTAAAGTCACGAAGGGAGAAAACAGCGCCAGGCAAATCCCGGAAAGGAGTGATCCCAAAACTGCCTGAAAGATAAGAGAAGATATCACCTGCCCCCCCCTAATAATGCTTATCCACCAGATGGATGGCATCGCCAAAGGTCTTGTGGATGGTCTCAGAAGTGAGTAGCTCTGTCCTGGAATGACAGTGCAGCGTGATATTCAAGCAGATCAAAAAACTACAGTAACTTGTCAGGGTGTGTAGATCGTGAGAGATCGTTATTATTGTTCTGCCAAGGGCATGAACCCCTTTCAAAATCTCAAAAAAGCTCTTTACGCCAGGTTGATCGATACCGGCCTCCGGTTCATCCAGGATCAGATATTTACTCTCTGTGGCTAATGCCCGGGCCAGAAGTACCCTTTGAAATTCCCCTCCGGAAAGAGTTCCTATTCTGGCATGCCTGTGCCGGAGCACCCCACATAGGTCCAGATAACTTTCGGCTTTACGGATCTGGGCGCGGGTAAATCTCCAGCCGCTTGGGTTTTCAGGAACCATTGCCATGAGAGCTATATCCAGTGCGTTTGCCGGGAAGCTTCTATCATAGGCTTCCTTCTGGGGAAGGTAAGCAATTGTGTTACTTTTCAACCATATACGGTTGGGGATACCATTGATCAGAACCTCTCCGCTACTGGGTTGGAGCAAAGTAAGCAGGATCCTGATCAAAGACGATTTCCCAGCTCCGTTGGGACCAACTATTGCAGCAAATTCTCCCTCTGGAAGAGTAAAACTGATGTCCTTGAGGATTTCGGTCGAACCCACCTGATAATTGATATTGCGAAATTCAATCATTGGGGTTTGCTTTCACTCCTTATTGGCTCCCGGGCTGCTGGCAATGGCGGGAAGCGAAGTGAATGATGTATGGATAAATTCAATGAGATTAATTGCCCCTTGCTCTCTAGCTCTTAGCCAAAAAGGATTGTTTCATTACTTCCCAGTTCTTGCGGATAAACTCAGAGATAGTCTTGACTTGCAGAGTCGTTCCCAGCGGGTCAAGTTCCAGTATCTTCAGTTCCAGTTTTTTGGCAAGTTCTTCAGCAGGTTTTTTATTCATTTGTGGTTCTGTGAAGATGGTTGTGACTTTGTATTGTTTGATTCTATTGCTGATTTCTGCCAGCTCTTTCAGGGTTGGTTCCTTGCCAGGAGAAGTTTGGATCGAGCCGGCATAGGCAATTCCATACTGGGAAATGAAATAAGCAAAGCTGTTGTGAAATGTTAGAATCGCAGGATTAGTATAATTGCCAACCTCAGATTTGATCGTTTGGTGGAGCTGGGTCAGTTCCCTGATCACGATTTCAGTATTGGCATTGATGGTCTTCCGGTGTTTGGGATAGGTCTTGATCAATTCGTCAGCCAGAGTTGTGGATATGAGGATCAGGAACTCCGGAGAAGTCCAGATATGGGGATCGATGCTGTGATCATGCTCGGGTTCCAGTTCATGGCCATGATCTTCATCATGTTTTTCTGCCTCATGATGATGCTCTTCAGATTCAGCATGGTGTTCTACTCCCTCAGCAGTTTCCTTTCTGATCTTGTCCAGGTTCTTGCCCAAAAGTGTTTCAAGATCGATGTTATCCGCGATGGCAACGTGCTTATCTTGATACATATCAAATACTTTTTTAAGATTTGTCTCAAGCCCCATACCATTGGAAATGATCAGTCCTGCCTCATCCAGATCTTTTAGATCACTGGGATTGGGAGACCAGGTGTGGGGTGATGCATTAGCCGGAATCAGGGTTTTTACCATGAAATCACTCCCAAGCAATTGCTTAACTATCAGTTCATAAGGATAGATGGAAGTGATCACCAGATTACTGTGTCCACGTTTCTTCCTGCTGCAGGAGGTAAAGCCAGCCAGTATAATCAGGAGGATAATACCCAAGAGAATGGTGATGTGTGTTTTGCGCATTTTGGTTTGTCCTTTATAGGTTATAACGCTTACCAGAAGCGTTGTTTATGGATGTTGGTTTGTACTGGATCCATCCTGAATGTAGTCATTGATCAGATAGGTTTTTTCTGCCTCCAAAATTACCTCGATCACAATTCCATCATCCAGATAGTTCTCAGATATCACCTTTCCAATCTCATGCAGCTTGGAAAGCAGCCCCCCTTTTTCGAAAGGAAGCTTGATCCGGTGTTTTGTGCTCCGAAAGAGATCTTGCTCTATCCTTTCCAGCAAAGCAGGGATATTAGTTTGCTCACTTGCCGAGATCAGAACTGCCTTGGGATGCCTTTTGGCTATCAGGACTTTGAAGCTTGTTTCCAACCGATCTGTTTTATTCAACACCAGCAGAGTATTGATCTGCTCTGCCCCGATCTCAGAAAGAACCAGTTGTACTTGCGCAATGTAATAATCCATCCTGTCATCCGCGGCATCAACCACATGCAGCAACAAATTGGCATCCTTTACTTCCATCAGAGTAGCCCGGAATGAAGCTACCAAATGATGGGGCAAATTGGAGATGAAGCCCACAGTGTCTGAGATCACAACCGGAAGTCCGGTATTGAGCTTAAGTTGTCTGGAAGTCGAATCCAGAGTGGCAAACAGCTTGTCTTCCACCAAAACACCGGCATCGGTCAAAGTATTGAAAAGAGTTGACTTTCCGGCATTGGTATATCCCACAAGACATATTTTTTTTGTGGTTTCCCGCTGCTTACGTTGGGTTTCTTTTTGGTGCATGATATCGTCGAGGTTCTTCTTATAACGCTTTATCTGCAAGCGTATAAGGCGTTTATCGATCTCGATCTGCTTCTCTCCCATCCCTCTGGCCGCAGAACCACCAACGCTTCTAACGGAACCCCTTTCCTTGTCAAAATGCCCCCAGAGCTTTCGCAGCCGGGGTAACTGGTATTCAAGTTCAGCAAGTTTGACCTGGAGTTTGGCTTCCCGGGTCTTGGCATGGTCATGAAAGATACTGAGGATAAGCTCAGTTCTGTCAACCACCCGGATATGGAATTTTTGATCGATATTGCGTGCCTGCATGGGGCTGAGTTCTTCATTGACAATTAGAAGCTCGGCCTGTGCCTGCAGCATTTTGGCATGGATATCTGTTAGGAACCCCTTGCCAAAAAAGTTTCCGCGTTCCGGAGTATTGCGTTTTTGGTAATATCTGCCCAGCACGGTAATGCCCGCAGTGTCTGCCAGGCGTTCCAATTCATCCAGGTTGGCATCGATCTTGGATTGGGTTTCTCCCTGCCGAACCAATGAGACAATAAATGCCGTGTCTTCAGCTTTTTCCAGGGGCTCCCAGTTTTCCAGTTCATCGAAACCGGAAAGTAAGTCCTCTTCCTCATCCTTGGATTTAAAATCCAAATCATTCGGTTCAGTCAGTTCTTTTATTTTCTTTTTCATTATCAGTTCTGCTTCCGGTATTACTGGATTCCCAATCGGGGTTGGGAATGACTGGAAAAGTGAACTTAAAGGTGCTTCCCTTTCCCAGTTCACTCTCCACAACTACAATGCCATTATGCATATCCATCATTTCTTTGCAGATAATGAGACCAAGGCCGGATCCCGTCTCGGCTTGAGTTCCCTGGGTAGATTCGATCTGATCTATTTTAAAGAGTTGATCCAACCGTTCCGGTGTGATCCCAACTCCATGATCTTTCACCCTGATACAGACAAGCTTGGGGGTCTGCACCACCGAGACCTGAATTGTACCACCGGTTTGCGAGAATTTGATGGCATTGGAGATCGCATTGCGGATAATTGTGCTGATCATGAATGGATCAGCCAAAACCTCCGCATTGTCCGGACAATCAATTTCGAGAGTTAGTTTCTTGCTGAAAAGGGAAGAATACAATATTGACTGCTCGTCTGATATTATTTTTTTCAGGGGGAGCACTTCTGGAGCAAAACGCATATTTCCAGTCTGGATCCTGGCCCATTGCAGCAGGTCTTCAAGGAGCAGATGCGCCTGACGCGAGGCTTCGTAGATCATATCATTCATTTCAAACAGCTCTTCTGCCCGGAATGTTGTCTTGCTTTTCCGGATCAGATCCGAGAAACCAATTATGGCATTGAAAGGATTCTTAAGGTCGCGGGCTATGATTGAGAAAAGCCGGTTCTTGGTTGCATTAAGCTGCCGTAATTGGGTTTCGGACTCCATCAGTGTCCTGATAATTTGCTTGCGCTCTGTGATATCCCGGATCGCAGCAACCCTCACATCCTTTCCCATATAGTTATAGGGACGCGACATCAATTCTGCATCAATGACTGCTCCATCCTTCTTAAGTATCTGGATCTCATAATTCTGCAAGGTCTTGCTGGCTATTGCCTGCTTTACTGATTCATGGAATTTTTCAGGAACAAATTTAAGGGTCTGGGCTCCATTAAGTTCAGCTCTGGTATAACCCAACATGTTGCAGATCTGATCATTAACCTCCAGGGTTACACCTTGATCATGAACAATCAATCCCTCATAGGAAGCATTGGCAAATTGCTTCAGACGCTCGATGTTTTTACGTTTGGCCCGGATGGAATTTAAACCGAGAATGATAATGACTACCATAAGCACCAGGATGCTGCTGCTGAAGATAATGATAGTCCTCTGGCGTGATTTCAATGCCCGGTTTTCTATATCCTTTACATGATTTTGGATCGCAGTATGCAGTTGGGTCAAACTTTCGGATGACCTTATCTGCAACAGGGAATCGCTATATAAAGAAAACTCCTCAAAATACTTGATGGAATTGGCAGGATCATTCAATTTGTTATAGCCTCGAACCAGAAGCCCGGAGCTGGATCGGATAAAATCAAGGATGCCAAGTTGCTTTGATTTGTTGTAAACGTCTGTGGCTATTTGAACTGCTTCCTCATAGGCAGACTGTGTATATTTCTGAAATGCCTTCTGCATTAGATATGAGGACATGGTATAGATATCATTGATTTTGGTGGCGGTCTGAATGGATTGTTCCAACCAATAATCAGCTTCCTCTTGCCGGTTCCGGGAACGGGATATATGCCGCATGGCTTGTTCAGAGATGCTTTTCAACTGGTGAGCCTCGTCTCTCAAGCCGGGGTTATTTTCCACCTCAGAAATGATCTGCAGAAAGATGTTTTCTGCTTTGTCCAGATCACCAATAAAGTGATACAAACTCGCTATGTATTGCTTCGAATGCAAGATCAGGAACTTGTCCTTCAGCGTCTTGCGGATGTCCAATGCCTGATTGAAATAGACCAGTGCACTATCAGGATCACCCTTGGAGGCCTTGCAAAGAGCTATATTGTTTAGCATTACAGCCGATCCAAAGTCATCCTTCAGTTTTTTGGTTATACGGAGCCCATTCCGGTAATATGGTTCAGCAATATCAAACTGCCCCAAGGCATAATATACATTGGCTATATCAGAATATAAATACGAGATGTTCTCATTATCCTTGATCTTGGTGCTATATTCAAATGCCTTTGTAAAATAGTCCATGGCAAAGCGCTGAAGATCGAGCTGAAGATAAACCTGTCCAATTCTGGAAGTTATGGTCATCAACTGCAGATAGTTCTTTTGCTTTTCATAGATCTCCAAAGCTTTCTGAAATTGCTGGATCGCACGGTTGGGATCCCGCACAGAGAGGCTGTTGCCATGTTCATAATATAGCCGGGCAATTGTAGAATCCGGACGGCTGTGGGCAATGGAAAACTGGAGGGTGGCCTCGATGTTTTCGCTGCTCTGTTGGGCAAACAAAACCCCCGTCAAAAAAACTATAAGTATAAGCAACCAGCTTCTGGTCAGCATGTAAATGGTTTGTGCTCCTTGTTTGATCGCGTACTCCTAACTATGATCATTATGAGTGGACTCAGATCCACCCCTTTCAGAATAAATATTCATTTCCTCATTTCAAGAGAATGGCCCTGGCGCTACGAACACCACCGGAGGTCTTGAGGCGGACAATATAAATACCTGAACCCGCTTCATCCCCTCTATCATCTCTGCCATCCCATTTCATAATATGATCTCCAGCCGGTTTGCTTCCATTATAAAGCGACCTGATTAGTTGACCTTTTAGATTGAAGATCTGGACCGAGACCTCAGTTCTGGTATCTACCTTAAACGAAATTCTGGTTTCCGGATTGAATGGATTAGGAAAGATGGCAATTCCTGACGAGAACTCCGGCATCAATCCATCCTGAGACGAACTCACTTCTCCATAAGTATATCTGTTTCTGCTCAAGGGGCTCAGATCTTCAATAAAATACTCGGACACGGTCAAAACGTCAAGGTTGTTAGCAGCATTGTAACTATAATCGATTTGACCGACCGGATTCCACTCACCCATCATATCAGACTCTACGGATTGAGTTATTTTATTGGCAGCATTGTAGCTATGCTCCATTTTCTTGCTTTCATACCACAAGCTGTTATACCAGCTATAATAGAGTTCCTCATCCAGCTTGAGCTTTGTTGTGTATGGATAGAGTTCCATATAATGCCACATCCATTGCCAGATCAGGATATTGACAAAATCCTGATAAGTACTTGTGTCCTCTGGAATATAAGAAAAGACGCCACGGTCGATGAAAGCCCAGGTATCGTTCACCATTTCCTGATAGAGTGAGGTGATCATTCTGCCATTTGCGTCATAATCATAACTTGTTTTGGATATTTCGACCGGCCTTTCTTCATTATCCCATTGTGTGATATGATATGCAATCCGGTTTTGCTCATTGTAAAAGTACTCTGTCATCTGCATTGGATCAGCACTACCAATATCTGTCATCGAGATCTGGGAAATCCTGGTTCCATCCCAGGAATAATTTATGGTAGTGACCGGAACCCATATCCTCTCAACCCCATACCAGACAGAAATAAGGATACTACTTGGCTGATTGTTGGTATTATATGTTATGGTGAATTTGGTATCGTCGATCCAGATACCGAGATCATCATAATAACTGCTGGTCAGTTCCCCGATCTTCATGCCATAGGTGTATTGAATCTGAACCTGTTGCTCCTGAAACCAGGAAGCAGCCCAGTAATCATAAGTATCCATAAAATAGCCGGTTAAAGCTATTACCCGGGATCCATCCACGGGCAGCATCCGGGGCATTCTGAACTGGCTGGATTGAGCAGTACTGATCTCATGACGGGTAGTATCTATCCTTTCTTCCAAAGAAGAAGCCAATAGATTTGACGTCAAAATCACTACAACCAATCCCAAGATCAGCATTGGCTTTTTCATAACAAAACCTCTTGCAGTTTTCCTTAAGGGTCATAGTGAAGCGATGGTCATTTTAGTCAAGCAGTTTTTTTGCTACTTCATTGATTTCCTGTTTCCTGTTTCAAGTACAAACTCCGCTCTCCGTGCAATTTTGAGATTGACAAAATTGTGAAAGCCAGAAAGCATCATCCTCAGAGAAAAAATATTATGCACAAAAAGTACCTGACCCTGATCCTGCTGATTTTATTGGTCGCAGTCCTCTCTGCTGAAGTGGCAGATAAAGTCCCTCTGAAGGCAATGCTCTATTCAGCAGTGCCCGGAGGCGGGCAGATCTATAACCAGAAATATCTGAAGGCTGGAATCGTCATCGGCATCCAGGGGTATCTCATTGGCAGCGCTGTTTATAATGATGCCCAAAGAGATAAGTTTGCCGGAAAAGCACGCAAGGAACTCAATCCTGCCCTGAAAGCCGAATACGATCTCCGCAAAAAAGAATACTTTGAAAAACTCCGGAACGACTATTGGTGGATAGGAATAACAGCCGTGCTGGCAACTGCCGATGCTTTTGTCGATGCCCATCTCCACGATTTCGAAAAACGAAAACGGGATGTGGAACTGAAGTTCTCGGATAAAATGCTGCTCATTGAATATAACTGGTAGTCCAGGATATAATATATGAATAAGTCTATGGCAGGGCTTTCACCCAATTCAAGGTTCCGGAAGGGGATACGTCTTCTTCTTGCAGCTTTGTTCTCATTTCTTTGGGTAAATTCCTGTTCCCAACAGGTGGTAAATATGCAGGACATCAGCAAACAGGTCTTCGAAATGACCAATCAGGAAAGAGCCAGGTTTGGGCTTCCTCCCTTGAAACCGGAAGTCGGCCTCGATTCTTTGGCACGTTATCACAGCTCCAATATGCTCAAACAAAAATTCTTCTCCCACACCGATCTCTTTGGCGATGAGGTCTCCGGCCGTGCCAAAAAGCGCTATCCGGAACTACTATACTCTTCTATTGGAGAAAATATTGCCCATACCTCAGGGCTCGATGATCACCTGATCGCTGCCAATATTATGGATGGATGGATGAAATCCAAAGGCCACCGGGAAAATATCTTATCGAACCAGTTCACTCATCTGGGTGTGGGCATTGCCCAGGAACGCTCTGTCTTTTATGCCACCCAGAACTTTGCCACCCCCATCGTCAAGTCAATCGGTATCCCCAGCAAATCCGCATCTTTGAATCAGACAATTGCTCTCGAATTCCTCCTGCTGGCTGATTTCCCGGCCAGGGAACTGAACGCCATCCTGGAATATCCGGATTCCAATGCCAGATTCCAGATCGACGAACGCTATTACACACTTGGCTATGAACCACTTTCTGTGCAATGGCTGGCTGGAGATAAGCACTTCCGGTTAAACCTCAAATTCGATCAGGGCCCGGGTGTCTATCAGATCTGCTTTGGCAGGGGAGACAAGTATTTTGCAGAAGGATTTAAAATACTGGCGCGCTAAGTCCTGCTGATGCCGATCTTCTTCACGAATTCAGTCAGCAGCCCATGACCATCTATTCCCATAAAACAGGATTTTCAAATGTCTTCAGCCAATAAACTGCGGCATTCACCGCCTGTTGCAGATTATATTCATCAATTGCGAGTAATCCCTTATCGGTGCTTTCTCCGGCCTGGTTGAAGCTGTGTCCTCCAGCCAGAGCCACCACCGGAATGGAGGCCTTGCATCCTGCCAGGTAGTGGTATAAATTGTTCAGACGGCAGTTATGAAAGTCCTCACTGCCCAAAATGAACACAACCTTGCGGAACTCGCTCTGAAGGTCTGGATAATATTCCGCTCCGGCTGTGCTGTCTGGTATGATTGGTGTCAACAACAGGCAACCTTTCAGCTCAGGTCGGTCTTGAAAAACAGCATAGGCATACAAAGAGCCCAGAGACTTCCCTGCCAGATATACTTTGGTGGAATCAATCGCCGGCATCAGTTTCGTCAAAGCCAATACCGTCTCAATGTTTCCCAGTTCCTGCTTTCCATCCCGGGAGGGATTGGTTTTTTCGATGAAGAAAGTCCAGTTGAACCGCACGGCTACAAAACCTTCTTTCACTGCTGCATCGGCAAGATCTTTGATGAGAGGGAGATCCATGTGATATCCTCTTCCGGGACATATAATTACACAGGGAAAGG
>Ga0209835_1000510_pt1 | contig 25464 bp, 20 predicted proteins | sample LakKivwa52mmetaG_FD_184138 | JGI IMG/M metagenome (GOLD analysis project Ga0209835, IMG submission 184138) | Anoxic lake water microbial communities from Lake Kivu, Rwanda to study Microbial Dark Matter (Phase II) - Lake Kivu water 52m metaG... | ecosystem: Environmental > Aquatic > Freshwater >... | reverse complement strand
CGCTTCAAACCTCGGAAGAAGGGTTAAGCGAGGCGGAGGCCAAAAAACGCCTTGGGAAATATGGGCCCAATAGGCTTCCTGAGGAAAAGGCCATCGGTAAACTCAAGATTCTTCTCCACCAGTTTACAAGCCCCCTGATCTACATTCTTCTCGTTGCGGCGGTGGTGACGACAATCCTTGGGGATTACATTGATACGGGCGTCATCGTGGCGATTTTAATCCTCAATGCCACCATCGGATATTTCCAGGAATTCAAGGCCGAGACGAGCGTGAGAGCCTTAAAAAACATGTTTGTCCCGAAAACGAGAGTGGTGAGGGAGGGCAAAGAACGAGAGATTCTCAGTGAGCGCCTTGTGCCGGGTGATATCGTCCTCCTTGCATCAGGCATGAGGGTGCCTGCTGACCTGAGAATCTTTAAGGCCGCTGAACTTAGGATCGAAGAAGCCGCCCTCACGGGCGAATCGGTTCCAGTTGAAAAGAAGCCACGGCACATCCCAGAAGAAAATCTTACTCCGGGCGACCAAACAAATATGGCCTTTTTGGGAACGGTGGTTGTGAACGGCAGGGCCAAAGGTATGGTTGTGGAGACAGGCTCAAAAACTGTTCTTGGCCAAATTGCCCACGAGGTAAAGGAGTTATCTGTTACGCAGACCCCTCTTCAGCAAAAGATCACAAAATTTGCTCACCTCATCGGTTTCCTCGTCCTCGGAAGCGCTGTGGCGATCTCCATTCTTGGATTCTCCCTCGGCATGACGATTGCCGAGATGTTTAAGATCGTTGTGGCGGCCTCGGTTGCCGCAGTCCCGGAAGGACTCCCCATCGTCGTCACCATCACCATGGCCATCGGGATCAGCCGGATGGCCAAACGAAATGCCATCATCCGAAAGCTGCCTGCGGTTGAAACCCTCGGAAGCACGACCGTGATCTGCTCCGACAAAACAGGAACTCTGACAAAGAACGAGATGACGGTCAAGGCGATCTATGATGGCCACCACTCCTATGAAGTGACAGGAAGCGGCTACGACCCGGAAGGGGAAATCCTTCATGACTGGGAACCGTGCGATCCATCCGCTCTAAAGGGCCTCTTTGGCGTGGCCCGGATCGGAATGCTCTGTAATGAATCGAACCTTTACGAGGAGAATGGCCAACTCAAGGTTGACGGAGACCCGACGGAGGGTGCGCTCATTGTCTCGGCGATGAAAGTCGGTCTCGTCCCCGGGGAGGAGAAAAAACAATTCCCCCAACTTTCAATTCTCCCTTTCGAGTCAGATCGCGGGTTTATGGCGACCCTTCATCAACATGACGGCAGAAAGACGATATTCGTCAAAGGTGCGCCCGAAAGGGTGGTTGAGATGTGTTCCCGGAGTTCATCCGGGGAATTCCTCGACAAGAAGAAGGTTCTGGAGACAGCCGATCATTTTGCAAGCGACGGAATGAGAGTGCTTGCAATGGCCTATCAAGAGGCTCCCGATGATCTCTCAGAATTGACCTATGAGTATGTTCAAGCGGGTCTGGTCTTCGCGGGGATGCAGGGGATGATTGATCCCCCGAGACCCGAAGCAATTGACGCCGTCAGGGGCTGCCATGAGGCAGGGATCCGGGTGGCAATGATCACAGGAGACCATGCCGTGACAGCGAGTGCCATCGGGAAGATGATGGGGATCACCCAAAAGGATTCTCAGGTTTTGACCGGTAGAGAGATCGAAACCATGACCGACGAAGACCTCTATGCCAGGGTGAACGAGGTGTCGGTCTTTGCAAGGGTTTCTCCCCAGCATAAACTAAGGATCGTTCAGCAGGTGATGAAACACGGCGAGGTGGTCGCTGTGACCGGAGATGGGGTGAACGACGCCCCGGCCCTCAAGGTCGCCCATATCGGTGTTGCGATGGGGAAAACGGGCACCGATGTTGCGAAAGAGGCGTCCGACATGGTGATCACCGATGATAATTTTGTAAGTATCTTCCATGCGGTTGAAGAGGGGCGGGTGGTCTTTGACAATATCCGGAAGGTGACGCTTTTTCTCATCCCTACCGGTTTTGCAGCGATCGTCTCCATCCTGATCGCAATGGCCCTGGATATCCCGATCCCTTACGTGGCCGCCCAGCTTCTCTGGATCAATCTGGTGACCAATGGCCTCCAGGATGTGGCCCTTGCCTTTGAGCCGGGAGAGAAAGATGTGATCAAACGGAAACCGAGAAACCCGAAAGAGGGAATCATGTCAAGGCTGATGTATGAGAGGAGCGTCCTGGTTGGGCTGATCATTTCTGCTGGTGTGATCTATAATTTTATTCAAGCCCTCGATGACGGGGTCTCTTTGGAGCGGGCAAGAACCATTGCCGTTACCACGATGGTTCTGTTCCAGTTCTTCCAGGCGTGGAATTCACGGTCTGAACTTCAGTCCGTTTTTCGAATCAACCCTCTCAGCAATCCCTTTCTCTTTTACAGCATAGTGGCCGCCTTTCTTGCTCAATTGGCAGTCGTTTACGTTCCCGCCCTTCAATGGGTCTTCAGAACGGAAGCCTTAGCGTTATCGGACTGGCTGCAGATCGTCTTGGTCAGCCTCACGGTGGTCATTGCGGTAGAAACGGATAAGGCGATACGGAGACATCGAATAAAAAGGAGAGTTGCGAATGAGTAAAAAAATCAAAACCAAACTTTTTCCTTCAGCCCTTGAGGATGCCCGGGCAGCGGAATTATGTGTTCCTTCTCCCCAGACTCTTTCTCCTTCTTACCGGCTGGCTTACCGAGATCATGACTTTCTGTTAAAGGACGAACTCCGTCCTATCCGTCTGCAACTTGAATTACTGAAACCGGAACTTATCCTGCAGGAACATCAGATTGAAAGCACCATCGTGATCTTTGGAGGCAGCCGAATTCCGGAGCCAAAAGTCGCCCGCAAATTGTTGGCAGAGGCGGAATCAATAGCGGCAAAAAACCCTGGAGATCAAACCCTTTTGCGCAAAGCGAGAATAGCGGGCAGGATTGCCGAAACCTCCCGATATTATGAAGATGCGCGTAAACTCGCCTCGCTGATTTCAAAAGCCACTCAGACACGGAATAACTCCAAAGAGGTGGTTGTCACAGGAGGGGGGCCTGGAATCATGGAAGCAGGAAATCGAGGGGCTTATGAGGCAGGGGCTAAAAGCATCGGCCTCAATATCGTTCTTCCTTTTGAGCAAAGACCCAATGAATACATCACCCCCGAACTCTGCTTTCAGTTTCACTATTTTGCGATACGGAAGATGCACTTCCTCATGCGCGCCAAAGCCCTGGTCGTCTTCCCCGGCGGATTCGGTACACTCGATGAACTTTTTGAAACCCTGACTCTGATTCAGACGAAAAAGATCAAGCCCATCCCTGTGCTCGTTTTCGGAAGGAAGTTCTGGGAGCGGATCATCAACTTTGAAGCGCTTGTGGAAGAGGGAACCATTTCTCCGGAAGACATCGAACTCTTTCAGTACGTTGAGACCGCTGAGGAAGCCTGGGAGGTGATTTCAAGGATTTACAAAAGAGGGGATTTTTATGAATGAACACCGAACCATTGCCTATTTCTCCATGGAAATTGGCCTTGATCCGGCCATACCAACATACAGCGGTGGTTTGGGGGTGCTCGCAGGAGATACGATTCGCTCTGCGGCCGATCTCAGGGTGCCGATGGTTGCGGTGACACTTCTTCATCGGAAAGGGTATTTTCATCAAAAACTCGGTTCTGACGGGGAGCAAAATGAAGAACCGATGGAATGGGATGTCGAAGAATTTCTAAAGGAGATGCTGCCGAAAGTCTCTGTGACGATAGAAGGCCGGGATCGTTTTGTGGACGTGGTGAGACACTCGATTGCTCTCAATGGCTCGTTTTTCAACACCCATCGAATGATCCAGGAATATGTGTTGAAGGCCTATTTTCGTTAAAAAATATTAGGAGGAGGAAGAAAGATGAACAGTTCATCATTGAAAGGCGCATGGAAGATTGGGACCGTGATGGGAATCCCCATACGCGTCCATTTTTCGTGGCTCATTATTTTCGGGTTGCTGACCTGGCTGTTGTCTTCCCGCTATTTTCCCCAGGTCACGCCGGACCTTCCTTTCGTTTCTTATTGGATCAGCGGCATCCTGGCGGCGCTGCTCCTCTTTGCCTCCGTGGCCTTTCATGAACTTGCTCATTCCTATGTGGCACAGAAATACAGACTGACGATCGAGAGCATCACGCTCTTCATCTTTGGAGGAGTGGCCCAACTGAAGGGAGATCCGCCCCATCCCAGGGCGGAGTTCTGGATTGCGATTGCCGGACCCCTCTCCAGCTTTCTCCTTTCAGTGGTCTTCTTCTTTTTGATGATCAATACGGCTGGAGGAACGAAGGCCCTCTTCGGCTATCTTGCAAGAATCAATTTGCTTCTCGGTATTTTCAATCTGATTCCCGGATTTCCGATGGACGGGGGGAGAGTGCTCAGGGCAGCCATCTGGGGAAAGAAGAAGGATTATTTGTATGCCACACAGAAGGCCTCCGGCATCGGAAGAGGGATCGCCCTCTTTTTCATCTTCTTCGGGCTCTTTTCAATTCTGACGGGTGGCACGGGAGGCTTGTGGTTGATGTTCATCGGATGGTTTCTCTACAGCGCGGCACAGGCAAGCTATCAACAGGCCTCGCTCCAGGAGGTTCTCTCGGGAATTAAGGTTAAAGATATCATGGTCAGGGAGATCAAGACCCTTGATCCGTCGATTTCCCTCGAGAAGGCAGTGAATGATTATTTTCTCAGGACAGGGTACGGGGGTTTTCCTGTCATCGATGACGGCCGTTTTCTTGGCATCCTCACCCTCAAGGAAGTCAAAGATGTTCCGCGAGAGGATTGGGGAAGAGTGAAGGTGTCAGAGGTTTATGTTCCTCATGACAAGCGGTGGGAGGTTTCTCCGGAGACCGACACGATGAAAGCTCTCGAATTGATGATCAAGGAGGATAAAGGACGGATCGTGGTCACAGAAAAGGACAGGATCGTAGGCTTAATCACAAGAAACGGGATTGCCCGTTACGTCCAGATTAAAGGGAAATAATCCGATGTCACAAAGGACAAAAATTTTTTCATTGCCAGGGTGGTTATCCGGATGGGTCCAAAGGGTTATCGTTTTCGCCCTTCTGTGGTGGATTTTAGTAAAGGGACACCCAGGGTCCTTCTGGTACGGTATCCCTGTGGTGATCATCACCTCACTGGTAAGCATGGCCATTCACCCTGGGCGGAGCCGGCGATGGCGCATCAAAGGGTTTGTCCGGTTTCTTCCGTTTTTTTTGTGGCAGTCGCTCCAGGGAGGTTTTGACGTTGCCCGCCGTGTGTTTGATCCGCGACTGCCCATTGCTCCATCCTTTATTACTTATTCCATACGGTTGACGGACGAGGGGGCAAGAATTTTTCTGGCAGGCACCATCAGTCTCCTGCCCGGGACGCTGAGCGCTGAGTTAGAAGGAGCCAATCTAAATGTACATGTCCTCGATGACTCCCAGCCCGTTCTCCATAAACTCCTGGCCGTCGAGGAACGGATTGCCGAACTTTACGGGATCCCTCAGCTTTCGTCAGGGGATGAAACTGCTTCAGGTGACCAATCTTCATGAATCAACTCTATATCTTCCTTGCCCTCTTTCTTTTATTGAACCTGGCCGTGGGTCTGGTGCGCGTTTTCCGTGGGCCCACCTCAGCCGACCGGATGCTTTCAGCCCAGTTGTTCGGCACGACGGGAGTAACCATCCTTCTGCTTCTTGCACAGGGGCTGGCCAACCCCATGCTGCGGGATATTGCACTCGTTTTTGTTCTGCTCTCAATTCTCGCTGTAGCGGCCTTTGTAAAACGGATCAAGCCTGAGACCGGGGGAGAAGCCGATGAGCCTTAGGGACGTCCTTTCTTTCATCTTTCTTTTGGCGGGAATCTTTTTTTTCCTGGCCGGGACATTAGGGGTGCTTCGATTTCCAGATGTCTATGGACGCCTTCATGCCTTGACCAAGGCGGATAACCTCGGACTCGGTCTGACCGTAATCGGGCTTATGATGCAGGCGGGGTCATGGCTTGAAGTCCTGAAACTTCTGTTGATCTGGATCCTTGTTCTGTTGGCCAGTGCTACCGCTTCTTTTCTGATCGCACGAACAGCCCTGCGAAGCGGCATCCCCCCATGGAGACCTTGATGATAGAAGCACTCACACTTTTCGATGGCCTGTTAGGATTTTTGCTTTTAGGGCTTGCATGGAGCGTGCTGGCCTCAAAAGACCTTTTCAGGAGCGTGGTGCTCTTTATTGTTTTTGGGTTGATAATGGCCATGGCCTGGGTGCGCCTGAAGGCCCCTGATATTGCCCTCGCCGAAGCGGCGATCGGGACGGGATTAACCGGCGTCCTGCTCCTTGACACTCTGGGATTTATATCCCGCAATAGGTCGGAAGGCAAAAGCAAGGAGAAACAAGGTAGAAAGGGAACCGAATAAGAGGTAGGGGGACTATGGCATGATGCGATGGGTCATTGGATCGGTGATGATTGCTTTCGGAGGAATCTTGGTCTGGGGTGTAATGAGTCTGCCGGGAGGGGATGGTCTTACAGTCAAGGTCGAAGAAAGGATGGAGATGAGCGGAGTCACCCATCCGGTCACTGCGGTCTTGCTCAATTTCCGGGGTTACGATACCCTTCTCGAAATCGGCGTGCTCCTGCTTGCATTGTTCGGGGTTTATTCCCTCCGAAGATCTCGTCCAGATCCTACGGGCGTTTCGGTATCCCATCCATTTCTGCTCGCCCTGACACGGTTGCTTGTTCCCGTGATGATTCTTATGGGCGGTTATCTTTTCTGGTCAGGGGCTTATGCTCCGGGTGGCGCCTTTCAAGCAGGCGCTGTGTTGGGTGCTGCAGGGGTTTTGCTTTATCTGAACGGATTCGATCTCCCAGGACGGAAAAAGGAGTGGCTCCTCCGCCTTTATCTGGCAATCGGATTTGTTTTCTTCCTGGGAATCGGAGGGGGGCTGGTGGCAGCAGGGAACCGCCTGCTCGAATACCCGCCGGATCTGGCCGGCAGCCTGATCATTATAATCGAAGCAGGGTTGACCCTTTCCATTGGGTTTATACTGGCCGAATTGTACATCAGCAATTCTTCTTTGGAGATAGGGCCGGACGTCTTCGTGACCGAGAAAGGATGAACCATGAATGTCATGTATCTTTACGCAGTCGTTGCTGTTCTCCTATTCGTGATCGGACTTCACGGGGTGATCGCTTATTCCCATCTTCTGCGTAAGATTGTAGCCCTTAACATCATGGGGAGCGGGACCTTTCTCCTGCTGGTCAGTATTGCTTACGGCAGGCCGGAGGGGGGACCGGACCCTGTTCCCCATGCGATGGTGCTCACGGGTATTGTTGTGGCGGTGAGTGCAACCGCTTTTGGACTCGCCCTTGTCCGCCGCCTTTACTCGGAAACCGGCAAACCCTACCTGCCCAACGGAGATACGGAAAAAAGCGGACGATGAAGGAGCCCGGATGAATGGCATAGTTTCAATTCCATGGGTGGCATGGGCAGTTCTCTTCCCCCTTGCCTCTGCTATTCTCTCTTTTCTTCTTGGACAGAAAAGGGTTCTCTGGGCGGGGATTCCTGGAGTGTTTGGCACTTTTCTGTCCGTTCTCCTGCTGTCCAGTCAGGTCTGGCAGCAGGGACCTCAGCGCTATGCTATCGGAGGATGGAGAGCGCCTCTCGGGATCGAATGGCATGTGGATGGATTAAGCATCGTGATGCTTCTGATGACTGCAGTGTCCGGACTATTCATCAGTATTTATGCCGTAGGCTACTATTCCCGTCAAAGCCGTGGCCACAAACATTCTAACAATCTTTTCTGGCCCCTGTGGCTCTTTCTCTGGGCTGCTCTGAACGGACTCTTCCTCTCAGCAGACCTGTTTAATCTTTATGTGACACTCGAGCTGGCCGGAATTGCGGCAGTGGCGCTGGTTACCCTAACAGGTGGGCAGGTGGCCCTTTCCGCCGGGTTGCGGTATCTGCTGGCAGCTCTCCTGGGAGCGATGTCCTATCTCATGGGTGTGGCCCTGCTTTATGCTTCCTTCGGCGTTCTGGATATCCGGATGCTCAGCGCTCTTGCAGCGCCCGGTCCTGCGGTCTTCATCTCTGCCACACTGATGACGCTCGGCCTCCTGATCAAGACAGCGCTTTTTCCTCTCCATTTCTGGCTGCCGCCTGCCCATGCCAATGCTCCAGCGCCCGTGAGCGCCATGCTCTCGGGCCTTGTAGTTAAAGGGTCTTTCTACCTGATGATGAGGCTCTGGGTCGAAGTCTTTCCCTCTTCACTGTGGCCAATAGGAGGCCAGTTCCTGGGGGTTCTGGCTGGGGCGGCCATTCTCTGGGGATCGATCATGGCCCTGCGACAGGGGAGCCTCAAAATGACGATTGCCTATTCCACAGTGGCTCAGATCGGTTATCTGTTTCTTTTTTTTCCATTAGCTTCTCCAAGGCTATTTATCGCGGAAGGAGAGGTTTCGGGTCCGGGGCTCTACGCCTTCTGGGGATGCGTCTATCAAGCTCTTTCTCATGCGCTGGCCAAAGCGGCTATGTTTATGGCCGCAGGGAATATAATGCGCGTATTGGGACATGATTGTATTGGAAGGATGGACGGCGTTAATCAACGATTACCCCTCACCCTGTTCGCCTTCGGGTTGAGCGGGGTCAGTCTCATGGGATTACCTCCCAGCGGCGGCTTTGTGGCTAAATGGCTGCTTCTGAAGGCCGCACTGGAAAAGGAACATTGGGGGTTGGTCTTGATCATTGTGGCAGGCGGCCTGCTGGCCTCGGCCTATGTGTTCAAGGTCTTGAAACACGCCCTTGCCCAATCCTCTCAAAATGATCTTTTAGAGCGTGTGCCTCCTACCATGGATATCCCAACCCTGATATTGGCCACTCTCTCATTGCTTCTCGGGTTTACGGCGAGGCCACTGTTGTCGCTCCTGACCCGGGGTTCAATTTTTTAAGAGAGAATGAAAACCCTGAAACCTCCTTGCTTCACTTGGGGGAATGGAGGATTATGAATTTAGACCAATGGCTTCCCGTCTTTGTGGTGTTGAGTTCTCTCCTGACCGGAATCATCATCTTTTTCCTCAAAGAGGAACAGCACGGGATCCGCACCGCGTTGAACATGGCGGGGGCCATCATCAAGCTGATTGTAATCGGGGTCATGCTCCACGGAGTGTTCCACGAACAAGTTTATGAATTTCGCCTGCCTCTCCTGCCAGGCCTCGACCTGGTTCTACGTGCGGATGCACTGGCCATGTTGTTTGTGGTTCTTTCAGCCGTTTTGTGGCTTGTGACGACTGTCTATGCCATAGGATATCTGGAGGGTTCGCCCAACCGCAGTCGCTTTTTTGCTTTCTTCAGCCTCTGCGTCACCTCCACGATGGGAATCTCATTAGCCGGAAACCTATTCACATTTCTCATATTTTACGAAGCGTTGACGATTGCGACCTACCCTCTGGTGGTTCACCGGGGGACACAAAAGGCCCTCCGAGCCGGCACAATCTATCTGATCTACACCCTGGGCGGAGGGGCCATATTGCTGACCGGTGTTGTGTGGCTCCATATTCTGACCGGTTCGGTGGAGTTTACACAGGGGGGAGCCATAGGACAACTGGGTGCGGGAGAGCGTCCGGTTCTGACGTTGATCTTCTTCATCCTCATCTTGGGCCTTGGGGTCAAATCTGCATTGGTTCCTCTCCATGGTTGGCTTCCGATAGCGATGGTTGCCCCTGCTCCGGTGAGCGCTCTCCTTCATGCAGTTGCCGTTGTAAAGGCGGGCGCTTTCGGGATTGCCCGCATCGTGTATAACGTCTATGGCATAGAGTTTGCTGCCGATCTGGGGGTAACCTTTCCACTTGCAGTCGCCGCCTCTGTTACAATCGTCTATGGATCCCTTCTTGCCTTAAAACAGGACGAACTCAAAAAAAGGCTGGCCTATTCCACGGTAAGCCAGCTTTCTTACATCGCCCTTGGGATGGCGGTTGCCGGGCCACTGTCCATGGTAGGAGGCCTGGTTCACATTGTTCATCAGGGTATCATGAAGATCACCCTCTTTTTCTGCGCTGGCAACCTCGCTGAAACGCTTGGAATCCATCATATTCATGAAATGGACGGCGTGGGCCGCCGCATGCCATGGACCATGGCAGCTTTCACAGTGGCCGCCTTCGGTATGATTGGAGTGCCGCCCACTGCAGGGTTCATCAGCAAATGGTATCTGGGTCTGGGAGCGTTGGAAGCGGAGCAACCCTGGGTGTTAGCTGTACTGGTCGTCAGCACTCTGCTCAATGCCGCATATTTTCTCCCCATTGTAAGGGCTGCCTGGTTCGGGAAGCCGCCGGAGGCATGGTCGGATGACCGCGGGGCTGGCCGTTTTGAAACAGATTGGACACTGCTGGCGCCGCCCATTTTTACAGCACTTTTAACCCTTGGGGCAGGGCTTGTAGCGTCCATGCCGATCAGTCCACTCCAGTGGGCCCGGTTGATCACGCAACGAGAATACTGGCCATGATAGAAGTCGGAATGAAGTTGAATTATCGCACCAGTTGCAAAAACGGGCAAGGGCAATCCGCCCTACAAGGCTTCGAATGGCGGTTTTTTATCATTTTATGGAAAACGGAGGACTTCACTCAAAGTGAATTCCGGCAGGGAAACGAAACGGTTGTGCTGATACGGAAAAAGGTTCGCCTCGAAGCCTTTCCGAACGGATCGCCCTTGCCCGTTTGAGCAGAAATTATGAAACATCTGGGTTATTTATATCTGCTTTCAATCACTCTGCCTCTTATTTTAGGCGCTTTGCTGATCATTTTCCGCATCAGGCATTCCGGAGCAGTCATTGCGGCTTCGTGGGGATCGCTCCCGGCTTTCTTGCTTTCTCTCTGGACTATGGCGGTTCCGGAAATGACGGGAGACATCCGACTCCCCTGGTTTCTGGTTGGCATTGAATTGGGGCTTGATGATCTGGCGGCCCCATTTCTGTTTTTTACCTCGATACTGTGGATGGTTGCGGGTATCTATGGCTATAGTTACATGGAAAAAGATGGCGGACTGCAACGGTTTTTCGGATTCTTCTCAGCCTCGTTGGCCGGCAACATCGGATTGGTCCTCGCCAGAGACATGGTCTCTTTCTATCTTTTCTTTGCCTTGATGACTTTTTCTGCCTATGGCCTTGTCGTTCACAGCGGTTCGGCCCCGGCCCGCAGAGCCGGGCGCATTTACATCATTCTTGCGGTGATCGGAGAGTCTCTGGTGATCACAGCCATGCTTCTCATCGTTTCCGCCGGAGGAATGACGGGTTTCAAAGGAATTTCCCATGGAGTGGCGATTTCTCCTTTTCGGGATGCAATCATCGGCCTGGTGCTGGCGGGTTTCGGGATCAAAGCCGGGGTTCTCCCACTTCATGTCTGGCTGCCCCTTGCTCATCCGGTTGCCCCAACTCCTGCAAGCGCTGTTTTGAGCGGTGCGATGATCAAAGCAGGACTTCTTGCATGGCTCCGTTTTCTGCCTTTGGGAGAAGGTTCCTTTCCCGAATGGGGCGTCCTTTGTGTGGTGATTGGATTGGCAGGGGCCTTCTATGCCGTGGCTGTGGGTTTGGCCCAAGATGATCCCAAGACCCTTCTTGCTTATTCGAGTGTCAGTCAGATGGGTATTCTGACAATCGGGGTGGGGGTAGGACTGATGAAAGGCGAAGCATGGCCGATCTGTCTGTCTGCAATCTCAGCCTACGGTCTGCACCATGGCCTGACCAAGGGCGCTCTTTTTCTTGGAGTAGGGGTAGCCGGTGCAACAAAACACCCCCACTATCACAGGCTGATTCTCGCCGGCGTAGTCTTGTCGTCTCTCGGTTTGGCCGGGGCTCCGCTGACCAGCGGTTTCGTTGCAAAGGCAGCCTTGAAGGATATAACATCGCTTCTCCCCGGCGGTTGGTCCGGTTTGCTTGGCTGGCTGCTGCCTCTGACATCTGCGGGGACGACCCTGCTGATGGGCCGTTTTCTGCTGCTTCTCAGGATTCGGTCAGCGGGCGGGGCCGGAAAAAAATTATCAGTTGGCCTGTGGCTGCCATGGGCCGCGTTGGTGGTTTTGGCAGGAATGGCAGTATGGCTTTGGTCTTTTTTTGATAAATGGGTGGATCCGGGACGATTCATTTCTTCAGCTAATCTCGCGGCAGCTCTCTGGCCAATCTTAGCGGGAGGACTGATGGCATGGGGAGTCTATTCTCTGTCGAGGAAAATAAGAATTCATCCCCCTGTTCGAATTCCACCGGGTGATCTATTGGAATTGCTGTCAAACCTGCCCCCAAAATATCAGGTTTTTCAGGAAATGGCACACCAAATGCTTTACACTGGATGGAAGAGGAAATTTCTTTTCGGTTTGCAACATCTTAATGTTTATCGAGAAATGTTTTTAAGCAAACTCCACCGGATGGAAAAAACTCTTTCTCATTGGACCCCAGCTATGATAATATTTTTATTAATGGCGGCAATCCTCTTCGCCTGGATGTTTTTCATCCCAATGGTTCAGCAACAATAGCTTGTATAATGGTTCTGGTTTATCATCGCCAGGGGGGTTATATTATCAACGATAACTATACGGTCGTAAAAGCAAGTAAGGTTAGGGACACGAAAGCCTTTGAACCGTTTCATTCTTTGATATAACGGGTAAAACGATGATTGGTGTTGAATACATTTTCGTCGGAGCGGGTGTTCTTTTGCTTCTGAGCATCATTGCCAGCAAGACATCTGGCAGACTCGGAGTTCCTTCTCTTCTTTTCTTTCTCATCATCGGGATGCTTGCGGGGTCAGAGGGCCTCGGGAGAATCCATTTCGAAGATCCGTGGCTGGCTCAATCGCTCGGAGTGTTGGCACTTGCTTTTATCCTTTTTTCCGGCGGGCTGGATACGGATTGGAAAGTAGTCAGGCAGGTTGTTTGGAAAGGGATTGCCCTGTCCACCCTGGGGGTGGTGGGGACGGCCTGTCTGGTGGGATGGTTCTCAACCATGCTCCTCAACCTTTCCCTGTTCGAGGGCTTTTTGTTAGGCGCCATCGTCTCTTCAACCGATGCCGCAGCAGTATTCTCCATATTGAGGTCCAAAAAGGTAAGCTTGAAGGGATCTCTCAAGCCTCTCCTTGAGCTGGAATCCGGCAGCAATGATCCGATGGCCGTTTTCCTGACGATTGGGTTTATCCATCTGCTCACTCAGACCGATGCTTCACTGGTTGATTTTGTTCCGATGTTTTTCTCACAGATGGCCCTGGGAGGAGCTTTTGGTTATGGAATGGGACGGGGAGCTGTTTTTGTGGCCAACCGCCTGAGGCTTGAATATGAGGGCCTCTATTCCGTTTTTACACTGACGCTCGTTTTACTAACTTACGGGATCACCGCCTCTCTGGGAGGGAATGGGTTTCTTGCCGTTTATCTGGCTGGGCTGGTGATGGGAAACAGCGACTTCGTTCACAAAAGGAGCATCATCCGTTTTCATGACGGCCTTGCCTGGCTTATGCAAATTGCCATGTTTCTGACATTAGGGTTGCTCGTCTTTCCCTCTCGCCTCATTCCAATCGCAGGGATTAGCTTGCTGGTCTCTCTCTTCCTGATGTTTGTTGCCCGTCCTGTCAGCGTTCTTGTCCTTCTCCTTTTTGCAAAGATGGATTTCCGGGGAAAGGCCATGGTTTCCTGGGTCGGCTTACGCGGAGCCGTGCCGATTGTCTTAGCCACTTTTCCTCTTCTTGCGAGGGTTCCCAATGCAGAAATGATCTTTAACATCGTTTTCTTCATTGTTTTTACCTCCGTGGTTTTTCAGGGAACCTCGATCCCAATAGTGGCAAGGTGGCTCCGGGTGGATGCCCCCTTTCTTCCAAAACCTCAGCCCCTGTTAGAGATCGGACCATCGTGCAATATTGCGAATGAGCTGGTCGAAATTACAATTCCCCCCAGCTCCCCCGCGGTAGGAAAACAGGTTGTGGAACTCGGACTGCCTCCGGGCACATTGATCGTTCTGATTAGCAGGAATGGCGAGTCTTTTGTTCCCGGCGGAGGGACAGTTCTCGCCGAAAATGACTCAGTGCTTTTTCTCGCCGAAAGAGCGGACATAGGAAGGATCCGTTCGATTCTGGAAAGATCCGGAGAGATGAGATGAGAACCGATAAGATCATGGGAAAGGGCAAATTTTTTATCTTTTTTGTTCTAACCGTATTGTTTGGGAAGATGAACTCAAATATTCTGTCTGGTGGATGGGGATAACCGTATGACGATTGAAGTCTTTGATAATATCTTCGGACAGATTGCTGTCTTACTCCTGGCGGCCGTGGGGGTCGGTACTTTAAGCGTTTGGCTGAAACAGCCCCTGATTCTCGGTTACATCTTCGTTGGTATTCTTGTAGGACCTTCGGTCTTCGGGTGGGTGATCGCCAAGGACCAGATTGACCTCTTGGCACGGATGGGTATTGCCATCTTGCTGTTCGTCGTAGGCCTCAAACTCGATCTGCATTTAATCCGGACCCTGGGACCAGTGGCACTTGCGACCGGTTTAGGACAGATCTTCTTCACCTCTGTCATCGGCTATTTTCTGGCGATAGCACTGGGGATGGAACCGGTTGCCGCCATTTATGTGGCCGTGGCTCTGACCTTTTCCAGCACGATTATCATTGTTAAACTTCTATCTGACAAACGGGAGATAGACACACTTCATGGCCGTATTGCCGTTGGTTTTCTGATTGTTCAGGACATTGTGGTGGTGTTGGTCATGATTGGTCTTTCTGCTTACGGTGTAGCTGGCGCATCGGATGAGATCGGCCAGACCTTGGTATTTCTCCTGTTGAAGGGGGGCGGACTTCTTGCAGGTATCGGGCTTCTGATGCGGTATGTCTTGCCCTGGCTCTTACACCACCTTGCCCGGTCCCTCGAACTCCTCATGCTTTTCTCGATCGCCTGGGCAGTATTTCTTGCCATTTTGGGTGACTCGCTGGGTTTCAGCAAAGAAGTGGGGGCTTTTCTTGCCGGCATCTCTCTGGCCTCCACACGATACCGTGAAGCCATTGGTACCCGGTTGATCAGCCTCCGGGATTTTTTGCTTCTCTTCTTTTTCCTCGATTTAGGGGCCCAATTGGATATGGGTGCCTTGGGGGTGCAGATAGGACCTGCCATTACCCTGTCACTGTTTGTGCTCATCGGGAATCCGTTAATCGTTATGGTGATCATGGGGATCATGGGATACCGCCGGAAAACAGGCTTTTTATCCGGACTCACCGTAGCCCAAATCAGTGAGTTTTCATTAATCCTTGCTGCGTTAGGGGTAGGAATAGGACACATAGGAAAGGATACCCTTGGGTTGATTACACTCGTCGGCCTGATTACGATCGGACTTTCCACTTATCTGATTATTTATTCCCATCCATTATATAACCGTTTGGCCCAATGGCTAAAAATCTTCGAGCGGAAAATCCCTTACCGTGAGAGGGAAGAAGAAGTGTTACCCGGAGATCGAATGGTGGACGTGATCCTCTTTGGCCTGGGTCGTTACGGCGGCCATCTTGCCAGAAACCTTCGCCAGCGCGGCTTGAAGGTTCTGGGAGTTGATTTTAATTCAAGAATGGTCTCGGAGTGGAATCAAGAGGGATTCCAGGCCCTATTTGGAGATGCGGAAGATCCGGAATTCCCATCGATATTGCCTCTCAACCAGGTCCAATGGGTTGTCAGCACCATCCCCCAGCGGGATGTCAATCTTAGCCTTCTCGATGCCCTGCACCACTATGGTTTTGAAGGGCAGAAGGCGGTTACCGCACATAATAACCGTGATGCAGAGATTCTGAGGGAATCAGGGGCAGATCTGGTCCTTTTCCCGTTTCTCGATGCAGCCAAAGAGGCGGCAGAATTGATCGGGACCGAATAGAGATCGACCGATTAAAAAGATCAACCCTGTTTTACAAAAATGGCCATCCTGAAATACTGAAATGGGTTGCTCCATCAAACATTCAGGAGATGAAGCGTCGAAGATGAAGACGGTTTGGTATGGGTTTGCTTTTGTCCTTTTACTCACCCTCCCTGCACTGGCAACTGAAGAAGTTCCTCGGGTCGAAGCACCCTCGGCAAAAGAGCCACTCCAGATCATTGTGACGGGAGTGCAAGCAGATGAATTGAAAAATGTTTGGGCGGCACTTGCCCTTCCGGCAGGACTCGTCCGTGAAGGGAAGGTGGATCTCCTATGGCTGGAACGCTTTAAAAATCAGATCCCGGAAAGAGTCGGCCGTGGACTCGAACCGTTCGGTTATTATCATGTTAAGACCCAGGTCCTGCTTGAAAAGGTGGAGGAAGGGGTATACCAAATACGGGTTGATGTCGAGTTAGGCAGGCCGGTAAGGGTGACTTCGGTCAATGTGTCCATACAGGGGTCCGGGGCGGACGAGAGAGCCTTGAACAGGTTATGGAGGGCCTTTCCATTGAAGAAAGGCGATATCTTAAACCACCCAAAATACGAAGAAGCGAAAGGAGGTCTCCTTACTGAGGCCCTGAATCTGGGTTACCTCGATGCAGAGTTCACTGCCCATGTGATCCGGGTGTCTCAAATCGAATATAGCGCCGAGATCGAACTGATCCTTGAGACAGGCCCCCGGTACTATTTCGGAGCGGTACATCTGGAAGGCGCTCCGGAGTATCCTGAGCGTTTTTTAATGAGATATTTCACTTTCCAATCCAGAGAAGCTTTTTCTTATCCCAAAATCTTCCAAACCCAGATCAACCTCAACAATTCGGATCGTTTTAAAGAGGTTATCCTCCTTGCGGAAAAAGAATCCGCAAAAGACAATCATATCCCGGTGAGGGTGAAACTGACTCCCTCCCGGCCTAAAAGGTTGAGGATAGGGATCGGTTATAGCACAGACTCCGGGGCAAGGATCACGGGGAATTATCAGGATTTGAATTTTAATCATTGGGGGCATGAGCTCCATGTCCAGGCTAATGTCTCCGAACGTCTTCCGAATTTTATTGCGCGCTATGTCATGCCCGGCCTTTCGGATCTGAACAGTTTCACGTCGCTTAAAGGCGGCGTGGAACACGAGCGTGTCAAGACATTTGAGAGCCAGGCCTTTACCCTGGAGATCGAACATGTGCGCAGTCTGGGAAAAAAACGGCTTGGCTCCGGATATCTCCGGGTCCGGCGGGAGGATTTTGAAGTTGGAATCCAGGAGGGCCGCTCCCGTCTGGTGATGCCCGGCCTCCGTTTCAATGAGCGACAATACGACGACCTGGTCCGTCCTAAAAAGGGATATCGATATGAATTTGACTTGAGGGGGACGGACGAGTTTCTTGGGTCGGATACGAGTTTCTTACAATTATTAATCAATGGAGACCTGATCGTTCCCCTGCCTTTGCAGTTCGCTCTCTTTGCACGAGGGCAAGGCGGGTTTACTCTTCTGAGCAACCCCCTTCGTGAACTTCCGCCCTCTGTCCGCTTCTTTGCCGGAGGCGACCGGTCCATCCGTGGTTTCGCCTACCAGTCCCTCGGTCCCAGGGATGCGAGCGGCAAGGTCGCGGGAGGTAAACATCTTCTGGTCGGAAGCGTGGAGATTGAGCGAGCGATTAGCAAAATCTGGGCCTTAGCCGCTTTTTATGATATCGGGAATGCCTTTAATCATTTTGGAAAGATCGATCCCCAGCATGGGGCTGGCCTGGGGATCAGGCTTTATACCCCAGTTGGCCCCATCCGACTGGATCTTGCATACCAGTTGGGAGTGAAAGATCCGGATTTCCGGATACACCTGAGCGTAGGTTTTGGACTATGAGGCGCTGGATTATTTTAGGTCTGTTGATTCTGTTGTTGTCCGTTGCATTGATTGGAAGTCTCTATTGGCTCATGGGAACCGCTGGAGGCGCCCGCTGGATATTGACGTCTATCTCCCGCTGGACGTCTGTCAAGATCGAGATCCAGGAGGTCTCCGGAAAGATGGGACATCAACTTCATCTCAAGGGGCTTCAACTCTCCTGGCCCCAGGGGGATGCAAAGATTGAGAATTTTCATATTCGGTGGCAGCCTTTCCATCTGTTGACGGGACAGGCGGTGGTCGACGAGCTGGTGTTCCTAAGGGTTGAAATTCAGGACCATCGGCCCGAGATGAAGACCGCCCCTGATTTTGAATGGCCCACCGCACCGGGTCTCTTTCTTTGGATCCACGGCAAGGTCAAGATCTTGCGGATAGAAGAGTTTTTATACCGACGGTTGAATCGCGATCCCGTAAGGGTGGACAGATTGACCACACGCCTTAACTGGAGCTTTGGTCTTTTAACGCTGGAAAACATCGACCTCAAATTGGCCTCGGGAATTGTGAAAGGGGCGGTCGAATTGGGTCTTGCGAAGCCAGGTCTTCATCTTCATCTCAATCTTTCGCCTTATCGGGGCATCCATGGTATCGACAGCATCCATGTCAGCTCAAGGCTCCTCCCGGTTAAAGGACCTGAACACACCACGGGGAATGTGATCATCGAGGGAATATCCGGACCCGTCAAACAATTTTTATTGGAGACGGAAATCGGGTTAGACCGGAACATGCTCCACCTGAGAAATTTGCTCTTTTCAAGACCCGGGCGGCAGGGGACATTGGCAGGGAGCGGTCAGATTCTCTTTACCAGTGACGCTCCGATATTTAATTTGAAGACGAAATTTTCCGATATTGACCTGTCCCAGGAAACAGGCATCCAGGCTTTCCTTTCCGGAATGCTTGAGATAGAGGGCAGTCCCAATGATTACAGGGGACTTGTCAGAATCGAAAACATGAAAGGGAAATGGTATTCAGGATATCTCTCGGGGACATTCAAAGGAGGACTGGAAGAGGCCCAATTGATCGTTCTCGATGGCTCCATGCTCGATGGAAAGTTTAAAGGCCATCTGAATGCACAATGGAGAGAGGGCATCTCCCTGAACGGAGTTCTCGAGGCCAAAAATCTCGATCCCGCAGGAATCACTCCGGATTGGGAGGGAAGGGTCAATCTGGACCTTGAAGGATCATTTCATCGGTCGGAAAAAAAACCACCGGAAGGAAGGCTCAGGGTTCACCTCCCTCAAAGCCATGTTCGGGGTCAACCTTTAACCGGAGATATTGAACTGCGGATGGAAAAGTCTCTTCTGCACATCATTAAGGCAGACCTTAAAGGAAAAGGTTTCGATCTCTCCGCCCGGGGAACGCTATATGAACAAATCCTCTTCCATGCGGACATCAACGACCTTTCAGGATTGATTTTAGAAACAAAGGGCCGTTTATTCGCTAAAGGAACCATCCTCTGGCGGGATCAACAATTGGCTCTCGATTTGAAAGGCCAGGGGAAAGACCTTTTCATGAAAGAGTTGGCAATAGGATCGGTCGATCTGGCCGCCCGCTTTGACGAGAAAGAGGACGCTCCAGTGGATCTGAAGGGTAAATTTCAGAACGTGGCCTATCGATCCTTCAAGATGGATTCCATGACGGTGGAGGCAACCGGCAAGTTATCGGCTCACCGGATGATGATCACAGCACACCATCCCGATTGGCAGATAAGATCTATCTTGGAAGGAAGTTTCAAGGACCGGGACTGGCAAGGGAGTATTCGTGATCTGGAAGGAAGGGACGCTCTGAGCCGATGGAAACTGAAAACACCTGCCCCCGTAGAAGTTTCACCTGATCGTATAAGAGTGAACTCCTTTGACCTCATCAGTTCCAAGGGAGAGACTCTCCACATCGATAGCGATCTTACCCTCCAGCCGATTCGAGGAATATTACAGGTCAGATGGCATCCTTTGAACCTTGCCCGGGCTAATCCATGGCTTGAAACCGTGCGCCTGACCGGAGATACCAGAGGAGATTTAACCATCCAGTGGTTTGGAGAAGACCGTCTGAGAATGGCCGGAGCCCTTCGCTTCGAAGGGACGGTTGAGGGGCCAACAATGAGACTGGATCGTGCAAAGGGAAGGGTGAAGTTTGATTGGGATGAAAAGTTGCTTCAGGCTTCGACGGACATTGAACTCTCAGACGGCGGCAGGTTTCATGCGAAACTTTCATCTCCTCAACCTGCACGGATGGAGTTGCCCCAGCAGGTTCGGGTGGATGGACGCTGGGAGTCGATCGACCTTTTCCTCTTTAAACCCTGGCTTCCCAAGACAGTGGAGATAGACGGAAAGATTTCGGGCCGACTCTCCGGTCTGTGGAGGCATGGTTCGCGCTTCGATCATACAGGTTCCCTCAAGGTCTTTCAGGGCCATTTGATGTGGCGCGACAAACAGGAGGAGATCTCTGCCAATTTACAGACAGTGGATTTGAACTGGACTTGGGAAGGTGTCACCTTCAAAGGCCATTTTTCTTTAGCTCTTGCAGATTATGCCATGCTGAAGGGAACATTTCATATTCCGGTAGCCCCGCAACAACCTTTGGCCATACAGGCTGAAGATCCCCTCCGGATTTCTTTACAGGGTTCGATAAGGGAACGGGGATTGCTCCCTGTTTTCTTTCCGGACTTGATTCAGAAAAGTCAGGGCCAGATCGATTTCAATTTAAACGCTCGTGGAACATGGATAAAACCGCACCTTGAGGGAGTTCTCAAGCTGAAAAAGACAGAAGTCCATCTGCTTTCAGGAAAAACCGGTTCACCTCCCTCGAAGAACAATCTATCCATTTCCCCTTTGAAGGTAGAGGTGGTGCAAGGGGTGATCCAGTTGGACTGGGGCGAAAAAGGGCTTCTTTCTTCATGCGACCTCAATTTTGGGAAGGGTGTTCAGTTTCAGGCCAATATCTCATCGCCACAGCCTGCTCAGATGGCTTTTCCTGACAGGGGAACAGTTACAGCCAATTGGTCGGGGATAGACCTAAGTCTTTTAAAACCCTATATGCCCCGCCAGGTCATGTTCGAAGGCGGGGTGTTCGGTCACCTTTCCGGACAGTGGGCCAATGATCGATTCGATACAACAGGCGAAATGAGGTTCTCCAAAGGGGTCGTGGGCTGGCAGAACGAAGAGGGTTCGATCAGGATTCCCCTGCGAGAGGCTAATATAAAATGGGTCTGGCGTGAGGAGCATTTGTTGGGAGAGGCTTCTCTTTCCTTTGTTGAATACGGATATGTGAAAGGAAGTTTCCAACTGCCCATGGCTTCCCGTTTTCCTGTAATTATTAAACCCGGTGGCCCCATAACACTTTCTCTCGACGGAAGTTTTAAAGAAAAGGGATTGCTTCCTGTCTTCTTACCTGGAATCGTTCAAGAGAGCCAGGGCCAAATCAATCTGAACCTCAGGGGGAGTGGAACATGGGAAAAGCCTAATCTGATGGGCAGCCTGAAGTTGGAGAAAGCAGGAGGTTATTTGCCCGGGGTGGGGATTCTCCTGAAAGATATAAGTGCGGAGGCTCAATGGATGAAAGACCAGATTCGCCTCTCTTCGATTAAAATCCGCTCAGGAGCAGGCTATCTGGATGGGAATGCTACGATCGGACTTAAAAACTGGAAGGTTTCTCACTATGAAGGTCAATTGAAGGGAGACCGGTTTCAAACCATCCACCTTCCAGAGCTTCAGGCATTGAGCAACCCGCGTCTCAATTTTCATGGCACTCCTCAAAAAATAGTTATCAGAGGAGATATCGACATTCCCGAGCTATTGGTTTCAGGTCCACCCACACAGGATGTGATTCGCCCGAGCCCTGATGTCATCATCGTCGATGCACCCGGGGTGCCGAAATCGAAATTTCCTCTTGCTCTGGATGTCCAGATCCGGTTGCTTTTGGGGGAGAAGGTTTTTGTCAAAACCGAAGGAATGGATGTTCGATTGATAGGACAATTGACCCTCAAGGTCCAGGACCCTGCCAGGGCGAATGCCGAAGGAGAGATTCGGTCTGTCGAAGGCCATTATACTGCCTTCGGAAAAAAACTTGAATTTATAAGGGGACGAATGCTCTTTACCGGTGGCCCTTTCGATAACCCCACTCTGGATGGTATTGCCGCAAAAAAGATCGGGGAAGTTCAGGCAGGGGTGGCGGTGACCGGAACGTTACAAAAACCATTGGTGAAGTTATATTCAAGGCCTCCCATGCCAGAGACGGACATCCTCGCCTACATCGTTCTCGGCCAACCTCTGGGCAAAGGAACGGAAGCCACCCCCTCTCTCATCCAGGCTGCGGGGGCATTCCTTTCGGCAGGAGAATCCGTGCTCCTCCAGGGCCAGCTCAAAAAACTCTTTGGTCTGGACACATTGGATATAACCACTCCGCCAGGAGAGAGCGAGGTCTCCCGTTCCATGGTCACCATTGGAAAGTACCTGACGCCCAAACTCTATATCAGCCTGGGCCGTTCCCTGTTCACTGACACAACCCTTGTCACACTCCGATACACCCTTTCCAAACGATTGGAGGTTGAGACCACCACAGGGACTGAAACCGGAGCCACATTCTTTTATAGAATCGAATTCAGGTAGTGAACCCCGTTAGAAAGTTTTCGACTTTCCAAAGGGATGGCTCACCCCGCAAGACCTTCGGTCTCTTACGGGGCTCAACACCCCGATAGAAGTCAGGCTTCGCACGGGGCAAGCAGCAGGGCTTTTTAACGGGGTGAAGGGAACAGATTCGAATAGGTGTTGATACGGCTTGTGAAAAATAGGATAACGGAACGGTTAAGAAACCCTGAGGGGAAATCACATCTCTTCAAGCTTCCGGTAGAGGGTTTTTCGGTCGAGGCCAAGCCGTTCGGCGGCTTTGGACTTGTTGCCTCCCACCTCCGTGAGAACCCTTTTGATATATTCTTTTTCCAACTGATCCAAAGTGAACTTTTCATCCATCGCTCTTTCAAAGAGTCTCTCATCGGTCTTCTGAATCATCGAAGCGGGCAAATCATCCGGAAGAATGACCTCCTGTTGGGTCAGGGCAATCGCCCTCTGAATCACATTCTCCAATTCCCTCACATTTCCGGGCCATGAATAGTTTAATAAAAGTTTCAGGGCATTTTCTGAAATTCCAGATATGTTCTTCTTGGATTCGCCACCGAATTTGGCGATAAAATGTTGAATCAGCATCGGGACATCCTCCCTCCGTTCACGAAGGGGCGGCATCTCAATATCGATCACCTTCAACCGGTAGCAAAGGTCCTCTCGAAATCGCCCTTGCTTGATCGCCATTTCGATATCGCGGTTGGACGTGGAGATGATTCTCACCTCAATGGAATAGGAATGCGTATCTCCAAGAGGCCGTATCTCTCTGTCCTCGATCGCCCGGAGCAATTTGGCCTGGAGGGTAAGCACCATTTCAGTTACCTCGTCCAGAAAGAGCGTTCCCTCATGGGCTTCAACAAAGAGTCCTTTCTTGTCCGACCTGGCGTCGGTAAAGGCGCCCTTCTTATAACCGAACAGCTCACTCTCAAGGAGGGTCTCCGGGATGGCGGCGCAATTGACGGCTATAAAGGGGCCTGCCTTTCTGCTCCCGCTGTAATGAACCGCCTTCGCCACCAACTCTTTTCCCGGACCCTACCACGATAAGGTTGATATCTAATTCATCCGAATGTTCGATAATCCTTTCAAACGGAATCCCAAAGCGGACGAGGATCTCAACAGAAGAGACTCCCTTCTTTTTCAGATCCATCTCCATTTCTCTCAACTTCTCTGTTTCCATTCTCCTTATTTTACCCTTGTCGATCTTAAGTCCGCTCATTTCAGGGAGACGTGAATCAACGATAAAAGGTGCCGCTGTAAAGGCTTGGGAAGCCTCCGCTTCCCGTGTCCGCCCAGCATACCCACCTCCCTTTTTGTATGATATTTACGCAACTGCAAGGTCAAGATAGCTTATCTTGAGAATTATGACATGAAACTTGGGATAATGATCACCTCAGGAGTGGATCTCTGGCTGAATACCCCTCAGCCCCCTATGGAGGCTTTAGGAACAAGCGGGATGAAAGCAGCGCTCAATGGCGTTCCGAATCCTACAGAGGGGAGCTTATAGAGGGCGGATTCAATGGGTTTTCTGTCAGAGCGCAGCTACCGGGATGGATTGAACGGACGGCGTAAGTGGTAAGTGTTGTTCTGTGAGACAGATGATGCCGCCAGGGCCGATAGGCATCTTCAGCTTTTCCAGCACCTGGAAGTGCCTGACATCCTTCTTCTCGGGCGAAGCGCTTTTCTTAATTTCCAGAGGATAGGCAGTGCCATCTTGGAGGATAAGAAGGTCGATCTCTTTCTGGTCCTTATCGCGATAGAAGTAAAAAGGGGCGTGTCGGCCATTGTGCCAATAGCTTTTCAGGAGTTCTCCCATGATCCAGGTCTCCAGGATTGGGCCGGACATGGCCCCTGCCTCAAGTGTTTCCGGGCCTGACCATTCCGTGATATAGGCACATAGTCCGGTGTCGAGGAGGTAGAGTTTCGGGGCCTTCACTAAGCGTTTTGTCACATTTGTATGGTAGGGTTGCAGCAGGTAAGCTATCCCGGAGGCTTCCAGGATCGAAAGCCAGCTCTTTGCCGTGTTAGGGGCGATGCCGGCATCCCGGGATAGTTCTGCAAGTTTTAGCATCTGCCCTGTTCGTGCCGCAGCTGCCCGGAGGAAGCGTAGGAAGGCCATCTCATCACCGACCCGGGCAAGATCTCGGATGTCGCGCTGGAGATAGGTCTGGACATAAGAGCCGTAGAAAAGGTCGCGATCCATTTCCTCATTCAAGGCGATCCCGGGAAAGGCTCCTCGCCAGATCAGCCGGTACAAATCTTTCAATGAGAGGTTATCCCCTGCCTTGATTCGTCTCCGGACTTGCAGCGATTTAGGCAGAAAGGGATGTGATTCCAGGCTTTGCCCCGCCAGTTCCCGTCTGGAAAGCCCCAGCAACTGAACAACGCCGACACGACCCGCAAGAGATTCGGATACCCCCTTCATCAGATGAAAATGCTGAGAACCAGTGAGCCAGAACAAACCGTGTTTTCTGTTTTTGTCGACCTCCATTTTGATATGGGGCAGTAATTCCAGTGCGTACTGGATTTCGTCGATGAGCAGCGGTGGCCGAAATCGCTGTAAAAAGAGGGCCGGGTCTTCTTTGGCCAGAGTCAACACCAGCGGATCATCGAGTGTAACATAGGTCCGATCTGCTTGAGCGATGTGTTTTAGAAGCGTAGTTTTGCCCACCTGCCTGGCCCCGGTGACCAGCAGCACAGGGAACTGCTTTGTTGCAGCGCTTACAAACGATTCAATGGTTCGCGGAACATACATTGAGTCAATCCATACATCGTCCAGAATGCAATTCAATTGCAATATAGACGATTATTTTCGTGTTGTCAAGAAGCTACATCCAAAGGCACGCTCCCGCGCGGGGAGCGACAGGATGGTTCTGCTTTGGGGGAAGGAACGGACTGAATGATACGGAAGATGCCTTCCGTATTAGCACAATCGGTTTCTCTCAGCTTCCCGTCCGGAGCAAGCAACTTCAACCCGTGACAAAGTGTCACGACTTCGCTTCCTTCCTCCTTGAGTCTC
>Ga0209835_1000508_pt1 | contig 25543 bp, 27 predicted proteins | sample LakKivwa52mmetaG_FD_184138 | JGI IMG/M metagenome (GOLD analysis project Ga0209835, IMG submission 184138) | Anoxic lake water microbial communities from Lake Kivu, Rwanda to study Microbial Dark Matter (Phase II) - Lake Kivu water 52m metaG... | ecosystem: Environmental > Aquatic > Freshwater >... | reverse complement strand
GTGACTTCGACGATATGGCCCTCGGGCCGTCCCTTGCGGTCGATGCCGACGATGCGCGCGATGACATGGTCGCCGTGCAGCACCTTGGCCATCTCCTTCTCGGGCAGGAACAGGTCCGCGCCTTTGTCATCGCGCGTGAGGAAGCCGAAGCCGTCGGGATGACCCTGTATGCGGCCCTTGATCAGGTCGGCCTTGTCGGGCAGCAGCCAGTCGTTGCGGCGGTTCTGCATGAGTTGGGCGTCGCGCGCCATCGCGCCGAGGCGGCGCTGGAAAGGTTCGCGTTCGAAGTCGGTGACGTCGAGCAGGTGGCAGAGGCGATCGAAACTGGTCGGCACGCCCTGCTCGGCAAGCGTTTGCAGGATGTATTCGCGGCTGGGGAGGGGGAAGGGATACTTTTCGCTTTCGCGCGCGAACTCAGGGTCGGCGCGGCGGATTTTCGAAAGTTTCCGGGGCGGTGCGGGTTGCTGGTGTTTGTTTGACATTGATGGTTTTTTCATTAGAATGCGCGCCTCTCGTGTTGTGCGCCTGCCCAGGTGGCGGAATTGGTAGACGCACTAGTTTCAGGTACTAGCGGGTAACACCGTGGAGGTTCGAGTCCTCTCCTGGGCACCACAGATGGCACGACATGAGAATACATGAAGCCGCTGCAGCCGACGTTGCTCAGCGGCTTTTTTGTTGTCCGAAAGTCGGCGCTGGCACGACGGCACGACAGTAACCCTCACGCGTTTTCCCGTCCGATATTGGCCGCCCATGCCAGGGCTTGCGTGATGCAGGCATTGACGACCAGATGGTTTGCGCCAGGCAGCCGTTCAGTTAGCGCATGGCAGGATTCGCCATCGCCCTGCTCGAGTGCTTCGGCGAGTTGCAGCATGCCGCCGAGCGTTCCTCCCTTGAACTCGATGGCTTGCTGGACATCGGCAGAGAGATGCACGCTCTTGAGAATTTCTTCCAGCGGCATGCCCATCAGCGTCGGTATCAGCGACATGATGCCGGTCATGAAGGCCTGATCCTCGAATTCGCGCACACCCGGCCGGACCTTGGCGGCCAGCAGTTCGAGAAAGCGGCCGCGCGTCGCGGCGAGTTGCAGCAGCGGCCCGGCGACATCGCCGCTGCCGCTTGGGTTGGTGTAAAGCAGCAGTTGCAGCCAGCGCTGCAATTGCGTGCGGCCGAGCACGGTGATCGCGTGGCGCAGGCTGGTGATGCGGGCGCGCACGCCGGTGGCCACCGAATTTGTCAGGCGCATCAGGTTGATCGCAAGTCCCGGTTCATGTTTCAACACACCCTCGATCTCTCGTGTCTCGGCGTCTTCCAGCACCAGTCCAAGCAGGCGCATCAACGAGAGTTGCGAGTGGCTGAGCTTTTTCCCGGCGATGATCACCGGCTTGGCGAAGTAATAACCCTGGAACAGGTGATAACCGAGCTGGTGACACATCTCGGCCTGTTCGCGGCTATCCACCTTCTCGGCCAGCAGCGTCAGCGGGCGACGTTGCAGCGCGCGGGTGACCTCGGTGAGTTGTTCCACATCCATCGAAAGGACATCGACCTTGACGATGTCGATCAGGTCGAGCAGCGGCAGCCACTTGTCTTCGTAGCTGACGAAGTCGTCGAGCGCGATCGTGAAACCGCGCGTCTTGAGATCGCGACAGCGCTCGATGATGCCCGGCGTGATGGCGACGGTCTCCAGCACCTCCAGCACAATCTTGTCAGGCGGCAGGATTTCGAGCATGTCCGACAACAGAAGGCTGTCGTCGCAGTTGATGAAGCCCTTGCAGGGGCCGAGCGCCTGCTCGATGCCAAGCTCGGCGAAGGCGTGGTTGATGACGTTCGCGGTCGCGCCGAGGTCGTCGTGGATGTGGGCCTCGTTCTTCACAGCCCCGCTGCGGAACAGCAGTTCGTAGGCAACCAGCCGGTGTTCGCGGTCGAGGATCGGCTGGCGGCCGATGAAGATTTCCTCAGTGGCCATGCTTGTAATGCACGTCCAGCCCCGGCCAGACGGATTCCAGTGCCGCCTTGAAATCGGCCTGGATGCGCGCCAGCGCCTTGGCGTTGTCGGCCTCGAAGCGCAGCACGATCACTGGCGTGGTGTTCGAGGCGCGGGCGAGGCCGAAGCCGTCGGCATATTCGGCGCGCACGCCGTCGATGGTGACCAGTTCGCGGGCGCCGGGAAACTTGCCCACTTTCTGTAGTTTGCCGATCAGCTTGTGCGGCTCGCCTTCCTGCATCTTCAAATTCAATTCTGGCGTCGAAATCGCATTCGGCAGGTGTTTTAGCGGCCAGTTGGCATCCTTCCAGCGCGAGATGATTTCGAGCAGGCGCGCGCCGGCGTAGAGGCCGTCGTCGAAGCCGTACCAGCGCTCGTTGAAGAACATGTGGCCGCTCATCTCTCCCGCCAGCGGTGCGCCGGTCTCGCGCAGCTTGGCCTTGATCAGTGCGTGGCCGGTGTTCCACATCAGCGGCACGCCGCCCTGGAAGCGGACCGACTCGGCAACCCAGCGCGAGCACTTCACGTCGTGGATGATCGTGGCGCCCGGATTGCGCGCGAGGATGTCGGCGGCGAACAGCATCAGCTGGCGATCCGGATAGATGATCTCGCCATCCTTGGTGACGACGCCGAGGCGATCGCCGTCGCCGTCGAAGGCGAGGCCCAGTTCGGCGTCGGTCTCGCGCAGCACGCGCTGCACGTCGCGCAGGTTCTCAGGCTTCGAGGGATCGGGATGGTGGTTCGGGAAATGGCCGTCGATTTGACAGAACAGTTCGATCACTTCGCAGCCCATGCGGCGGAACAGTTCGGGCGCCAGTTCGCCGGCGACGCCGTTGCCGCAGTCGACGACGATCTTCATCGGCCGCGCGAGTTTGACGTCTTTGACGATACGGTCGAGGTAGGCCTGGCGGACATCGGTGCGGCAGAACACACCTTTGCCTTTTGCAAAGTCGGCGCCGCTACTATTTCCCAATATACGGCTCAACAGACCCTGGATGCGTGCGCCGTAGAGCGTTTCGCCGCCGAGCACCATCTTGAAGCCGTTGTAGTCGGGCGGATTGTGGCTGCCGGTGACCGAGACGCAGCTCTGCGTGCCGAGGTGATAGGCGGCGAAATAGGTCACCGGCGTCGGCACGCATCCGATATCGACGGCGTCGGTGCCGGTACTGACGATGCCCTCGGCGAGCGCGGCGGCGAGCGCCGGACCCGAAAGGCGACCATCGCGGCCGATGGCGATCGTGGTCAGCCCGGCGGTACGCGCTTCGCTGCCGAGTACCTGGCCGATCAATCGGGCCGTGTCGGGTGTCAGCGATTTGTCGATGATGCCGCGGATATCGTAGGCCTTGAAGATTTCGGGAGCGATCATGAGGATTCCTGTCAGTGCAGAATTTGCGGCGCATCGCCAATGCTGCTGGGCGGCACGGGCGAAGCATGGTGGACGATCATGCGCCAGCCGAGCGCGCCACGGATGAAGACGTTGGTGGCGACGACGGGTGCCGCGAGGTGCTTCTGCCCGACGACGGCGATCTGCTCGATGATGCTATGCACGGCCGTGAAGGGCGCATGCACGGTAGAGAGCGCCAGCAACTGCACCTTGAGCCGCGTGCCGCCTTCGAAGATGCGGCGCCAGCCTTCCCGGACGAGCGCGTAGCCTGTCAGGCGCGGGCCGCCGGGATGCACGCAAACGATCTCCTCGTCTTCCGACCAGACGCCCATCATCGCGTCGAGATCGCCGCGCTCCAGTGCCTCGTAGAAGGCGGCTTCGGCTTCCTGCGGTGAAGTGAAGATCGGTTTCTTGGGCATCAGAGTTTCAAGGCGGCGAGGACATGTTCGGGTGCGATGTCTTCGAGGCAGCGCAGGGTATCGGGCGGGCCGAGCGGACATTCCCGCTTGAAGCAGGGGCTGCAGTCGAGGCCGAGCGAAAGGATTGTCGCACGTGCAGAGAGCGGCGGCGTGTAAGCAGGACTCGACGATCCGTAGAGCGCGACCATGGGCCGGTTGAGGGCGGCGGCGACGTGCATCAGGCCGGAATCGTTGCTGACCACGGCGTGCGCGCCGGCGATCAGGTCGATGGCCTGTTCAAGGTTGGTACGGCCGCAGAGGTTGAGTGCCTTGCCTTCGGACAGTTGCTCTATCTCCGCGCCGACCGGCGCATCCTTGTGCGAACCGATTATCCAGACGGGTTTGTCGAGCATCTTCGCCAATGCCGCATAGTGATGGATTGGCCAGCGCTTGGCGGGGCCGTATTCCGCGCCAGGACAGAACACTACCGGCGCAGTGTCCTGCGCCTGGCCCAGCGCGGCGCGGGCGGCCTGTTGCTGTTCCGGCGTCGAACTCAGGCGGGGTTCCGGCGTCGGCGTGGCGAAATCTCCGGCCAGCGAGGCGTAGCGGTCTACGAGGCGGGGCAGGGTGCTCTTGGGGAAACGCCGGTTGAGCAGGACATAGCGCGCTTCGCCGTGGTAACCGATGCGTTCGGGAATCTTCGCGAAGAAGGGCGCGAGCGCCGACTTCCACGAGTTCGGCAGCACGTAGGCTTGTTGAAAGTCGGCTTTGGCGAGACGGCACCCCAAGGCCTTGCGGCCGGTCCAATCGAATTTTCCATGGGCGAAGGGGTTCCCGATGCTGGCGGTGACTTCCGGCATGCGCGCCAGCAGCGGCGCACTCCACGCCGGTGCGAGGACGTGGATTCCGGCCTGCGGATGTAACTCGCGCAGCCGCATCAGCAGCGGCTGCATCATGATCGTGTCGCCGATCCAGGACGGCGCGACCACAAGAATCCCCCCCGTAATCCTCGCTCCGCTCGGCTCTCCCCCCAGGGGGCCAAGAAACACTCGGGGCGGCCCTTCGTGTTTCTTGCGAATCTTCAGTGGTGGCCTTTCGGTTTTTCGCCGCTGAAACGATATTTCGTCCCGCAGTACGGGCAGATCGTTTCATCGTTTTTCAGCACGTCGAGGAAGACGCGCGGGTGACGTGCCCACAGCGGGGCGCCGGGACGCGGGCAGTGCAGCGGCAGGTCGTGTGCGGTGACGGCGACCTCGCGATCCTTTTCGTTCAGCGTGCTCATGTCAATCTCCCTGAATGAACATCAAACCGGGCTGAGCCAGTCGGCATGGGCCGGCACCTTGCCGTTGACCACGTCGAAGAACAGGCTCTGGATTTTCGTCGTCAACGGGCCGCGGTGGCCGGCGCCGATCTGACGGCCGTCAAGCTCGCGGATCGGCGTGACTTCGGCGGCCGTGCCGGTGAAGAAGGCTTCGTCGGCGATGTAGATGTCGTCGCGCGTCAGGCGCTTGGAGGCGACCGTATAGCCGAGTTCCGCGGCGAGCGTGTGCACCGTGGCACGCGTGATGCCGACCAGCGCCGAGGCGATCTCGGGCTCGTAGATCTTGTTGTCCTTGACGACGAACAGGTTTTCGCCCGCGCCCTCGGCCACGAAGCCGTCGACGTCGAGCAGCAGCGCCTCGTCGTAGCCGTGCTCGGTCGCTTCCATGTTGGCGAGGATCGAGTTGGCGTAGGTGCCGGAATACTTGGCGCGGCACATCGAGACATTGACGTGATGGCGCGCGTAGCTGGAGGTCTTGACGCGGATGCCCTTCTCCATGCCTTCCTCGCCGAGGTAGGCGCCCCAAGGCCAGGCTGCGATCGAGATATGCACCTTGGCGCCCTTGGGCGACACGCCCATCTTCTCCGAGCCGTAGAAGGCGATCGGGCGGATGTAGGCGGATTCGAGCTTGTTGGCGCGCACGACATCCTTCTGCGCGGCCATCAGCGTTTCCTTGTCGAACGGCATGGCCATGCGGTAGATGTGCGCAGAGTTGAACAGCCGGTCGGTGTGTTCCTTGAGGCGGAAGATGGCGGTACCGTTGACGGTCTTGTACGCGCGGACGCCCTCGAAGACGGCGAGGCCGTAGTGCAGCGAGTGGGTCAGCACGTGGGTGGTGGCCTCGCGCCAGGGCACGAGTCGGCCGTCGTGCCAGATGAAGCCGTCGCGGTCTGCCATGGACATGTTCGATCTCCGATGCAATTACGAAAAGGCGATTCTAACGTGCCTGTAGAATGCGTGGCATGGATCGCATCTGGAAGCCCAACGTCAGCGTCGCCGCGTTGATGGAACGCGACGGCCGCTTCCTCCTCGTCGAGGAAGAGACGGACGACGGTATCCGTTTCAACCAGCCGGCCGGCCATTTGGACGAGGGCGAGTCGCTGGTCGAGGCCTGTGGTCGCGAGGCCATGGAAGAAACCGCCCATGCCTTCACGCCGACCGAACTGGTCGGCATCTACCAGTGGCCCCGTCCGCAGGGAGACATCACCTACCTGCGCTTCGCCTTCGCGGGAAAAGTCGGCGCTCGCGAGACGGCACGGCAACTCGATGCCGGCATCCTGCGCACGGTGTGGCTGACGCCCGCCGAAATCGAGGCTTGCGCCGACCGCCACCGCAGCCCGCTGGTGCTGCAATGCGTGCGCGACTGGCTGGCCGGACGGCGATTTCCTTTGGATGTGATCCGCCACTATGGCTAAAGTCATCGTCGGAATGTCCGGCGGCGTCGATTCCTCGGTCGCCGCGCTGCTGCTGAAGCGGCAGGGCCACGAGGTTATCGGCCTGTTCATGAAGAACTGGGAAGACGACGATACGGAAGACTACTGCTCATCGCGGCAGGATCTGATCGACGCGACCGCTGCCGCCGACGTGATCGGCATCGAACTGGAAGCAGTCAACTTCGCTGCCGAATACCGCGAACGGGTCTTCGCCAATTTCCTCGATGAATACCGCACCGGGCGCACGCCGAACCCGGACATCCTCTGCAACTCCGAGATCAAGTTCAAGGCTTTCCTGGACCATGCCCTGCGGCTCGGCGCGGACTACATCGCCACCGGCCACTACGCGCAGGTGCGCGAGTTTCTCGGCGAGTATCAATTGCTCAAGGCCGAGGACGGCACCAAGGACCAGAGCTATTTCCTCTATCGCCTCAACCAGCAGCAGCTGGCGAAGACCCTGTTCCCGCTCGGCGAGCTGTACAAGCGCGAGGTGCGCAAGATCGCGGCGGAGGCCGGCCTGTCCAACCACGCGAAGAAGGATTCGACCGGCATCTGCTTCATCGGCGAGCGGCGCTTCCGCGAATTCCTGGCGCGCTACCTGCCGAAGCAGCCGGGCGAGATCCGCCGCCTCGACGACGAGCGCGAGGTCGGCCAGCATGAAGGCTTGAGCTACTACACGCTCGGCCAGCGCGAAGGCCTCGGCATCGGCGGCGTCAAGGATGCCCCCGAGGAACCTTGGTTCGTCGCCGCGAAGGACATGGCGCGGAACATCCTCTACGTCGTGCAGGGCCATGATCATCCGGCCCTGCTGCGCGACCGTCTGACGGCGGGGCAGTTGTCGTGGATATCGCCGCGGCCGCCGCGCCCGCACTGGGTCTATGCGGCGAAGACCCGCTACCGCATGCCTGATGCGGCCTGCGATATCGAAGTGCTGGAGGGGAATCGCTGCGACGTGGCCTTCGCCACGCCGCAATGGGCGGTGACGCCGGGCCAGTCGGTGGTGCTCTACGAAAGCCGCGTCTGCCTCGGCGGCGGCGTGATCCTCTAGCCGGTTTTACCCCTGGGGCACGGTGTCGGCGAAGGACGGTCGCTGCATCAGCTTGTCGTAGTGCTTCGCGAGGTTCGCGTACTGGCCGCGCCAGTCGATGTCGGGATAGCGGAACACCAGATAGCCGAGCATGCTGCCGAGCGCGATGTCGGCCAGCGTGATGGCGGTGCCATGGCACCACGGATGCTCATCCAGGTCGCGCGCGCAGGCGGCGAGTGCGAGATCGATGACCTTGCGCTGGCGGTCGATCCAGCCCTGGCTGCGCTCGCCGTCGGGGCGGCGGCTTTCCATGACGGCGGCGACGGCGGCGTCGACCGTCCCGTCGCACAGGGCTTCCCAGCGGCGGATCAGCGTGCGTTCGCGGCCGGGCGGGGGAATCAGGCGGTTGTTGGGAGCGAGGTTGTCGAGGTACTCGACGATCACGCGCGAATCGAACAGGCTGCTGCCGTCGTCGAGCAGCAGAACCGGCACTCGGCAGAGGGGATTGTGCGCAGCCAGGCCGCTGCCATCAGGACCGCCGTTATCGATAACCAGCTCGCAGTCGATCTTCTTTTCCGCGAGGACGATGCGCGTCTTGCGAACATAGGGACTGGTCAGCGATCCGAGTATTTTCATGGGTGGTGCCGTGATTTCAACAAAACGGACTCCATCATCGCACGGGAGCTGTTTTCATTGCATAGTCTGATGCAATGCAGCAATAAAAATCGGCAATCAGTAGGTGAAAACCCTAGTGCCTTCATCTGTTTCGACAACGAGCGGCCTGAACCATGTGGCTGAATCGGCCTTGGTCCAGACGCCCACATGGCCGCGCAGTGGCGCTTCGGAGTGGTACTCGACGAGCGCTTGCTGGTCGACACTGCAATGGATCGATGGACCGGCGATGTTCACGCACAACTGGTACCAGCGACCCGAGGCGATAGGTAAGTCCGCAGTGCAGCGCTCGATGCGCCGGCCATTCACGAATTCGAACAGGATGGCGTTATGCTCGAGTGCGTTGATGCGGAAGACGAAATAGTTTGCCGCGTTCTTTAGGCCGAAGATGATGCCTCCAGCCCGGTCGATGAGGCCACCCTCGGGCATCAGTTCGACCGCGACACTGCCGTCGGCCATCTCGCTGTTCTTGGCGATCGCGAGTGGAAAGTAGAAGTAGGCGCCGATGCTGTCGAGCAGTTCCTGGTAGGAGGCGCCGATGGCCTTGCCGATGATCCCGGAAAGCGCTCCCGCGACCGGTTTTTCCGCTGTCCGGCCGCTTTGGTGGAGGCAGGTCGTGCCATCGTGCTCGCGCCGCGACCAGTGTCCCTGCTGGATGTAAAAGTTGTCCGGCTGTGTTGCGTCGCGCGGTTTGAGCAGGTCGTAATCGCCGGCCATGAAGGCCGCGACGAGCGTATCGACGGCTTCCTCGTTGGTGAGTGTCATGTCGAGCAATCTGCAGCTGGCGAGCAGACGCCCGAGCTGGTCGAGCCGATCCTTCGTCGCATCCGGGCCGTGCCGGTTGAAGGTCGCCTCGATGAGGTCGCCCTGCAGTTCAATCTGGAAGCCAAGCTGTTCGAGCACCGTGCCGAGGAACCGGATGCGCAGCGAACGCCCGAAAAAGTTGCCGGCGCCGCCTGCGAACTGCAGGGTCACATAATTGTGGCTGGCGTCGTCGCCGCAGAGCGCGTCGATCGTTGCATAGTGGTAGCCGAACTTTGCGCTGAAGTTCATGTAGTCGAGCGAGATCAGCGCATAGCTGTCGCCGCCGGGTTCCGGGCCGAGTTCGGAAGTCGCGATCGAGGCCATGAGCGACATGAAGCGGCTGGAAGCGAAATTGACCGTTCCTTCCCAGCTGACGCCCGGATGCGTGAGGCCTTTCCAGATCGCCTGCAGGGGGACTGAAGCAAAGTCTTCCGGGTCGATTGCCTTGCGCGCCTTGTGCGCCGTATGGCGTGCGCCCAATCCACCGCCGAGGTCGATCACATGAACGGCAAGCGGGAGGTGCGTCGCTACCTTGGCAGCCGCGCCGGACCCGTCGGCATCCGACGAGAGATCGAACATCGCACGCATCGCGTGTTCGTGGCAGAAGCGGATCACGTCGTGATAGCTGCGGCAGTTGCCCGGCGCGAAGTCGGGCGAACGGCTGTCGGTCAGATTGAGCGGCGCCACGCGATCGAGCAGGGCACGGAGTTTCCTGTGTGCCGGGCTGCCGACATAGCGCTTGCGCGCGGGGCGCATATGTTCGCGCAAGCGGTCGGGCGTGCCACTCACGATGGCAACCTGGTTGCCGGCGACCACGGTGACTTCGGTTCCCTGTGCGAGGGCCTGCGTCGCCCCCGCGCTGCCCATGATCGCCGGGATGCCGAACTCGCGCGCCACCGAGGCGAGGTGGCTGGTGATGCTGCCGACATCGGTGACGAGTCCGGCAATACGCCCCATCACCGCCGCGTAAGCCGGTGCGGCGGTGCGGGTAACCAGAATTGCATGGTCGGGGATGGCGCCCAGCGCGCGTTCGTCAAGTGCGACATGAACCTTGCCGGCCGCGATCCCGCGCGAGGCGGCAATACCGTCGGACAGGAGGATATCCAGGTCGGCCAGATCGTCGTCCGGGGCCGGTTCGGCTTGTGGCGCGAGATGCAGAGGACGGGTTTGCAGGAAGTAGAGCCGGTCGGCGGCATCGAGCGCCCACTCGATGTCCTGCGCGCTGCCTTCATGGGCCTCGATGCATGCCGCACCCGCACACAGTTGTCGCAGGATCCCGTCATCAAGCGAGGGCAGCGACTGGCGCTCCGCTTGCATGGCTTCCAGCCGGGTGCCGCCCGTTGCGAGCGGTATCAGCGCCGCGACCTTGCGCGCGATCTGCCGCGCCACGACTTCCCCCGTCTGCTTGTCGACCAGAAATTCATCCGGCGTCGCGCCGCCGCCGACGAGTTGTTCGCCCAATCCCCACAGGGAACTGATCTTGACGTGCCGGTCTTCGAGCGTTTCCGGATCGAGCGAGTACGTCACGCCGCTGGCTTGGGCATCGACCATTGCCAGGCCGAGCACGCACATCGGCGTGTCGGCGTCATCCAGGCCGAGCAACTGCCGGTAGGAAATGGCGCGCGGCGAATACTTGCTTGCCACGACGCGCTTGAACGCCGCCAGCAGGTCGTCGCCTGTGACGTTCAGGACGGTCGAATACTGGCCCGCGAAGGAAGCATCGCCGTCTTCGCCCACCGCGCTGCTGCGCACGGCGATGCGCACCCCCTTTCCTGTCTTCGCTTCGAGGGCTGCATAGGCGTCGTGGATGGCCAGTGACAATTCATCCGGCAATGGCGCCGCGCGAACCCATGCGCGAATCCGCTCGCTGCCTTCCTCGAGTCCGGCCAGGTCTTCGGGCGACAGCCGCGCCAGTTCCGCGCGAATCCGGTCCTGCAAGCCGTCTGTCGCGAGGAAACGCTCGGTGGCGCCTGCCGTGATGACGAAACCCTCCGGTACCGGCAGATGGAGCACATTCTTCATCAACGCCAGACCGGCAGCCTTGCCGCCGATGCTGGCCGACAGGTTTGCCCCGATGTCTGCCAGTGCCAGGACATCGTCGGGACAGGAGCCATTGATCTGCGGCGTCAATGCGCCGGCGATCCCGGCTTCGATTGAACGGCAGGATTCGAAAAGTGCCGCGAAGCGGTCATCGGTGAGTGCATTCAGCGCTGCGGCCAGTCCCAGCACATGTTCGCGCAATTGTGCGTGATGGCCTGCGACGGTACGCGCGTCGATCGGGTGGTCGCTGTAATAGATCTGCTCGAGTTCGGCCATGTGGCGCAGCGCATCGCGATTGTGGTTGAGCAGGGCGCGAAAATGCCGGTACCTGTCCTGGAGCGGTTGTTTCGTGCCGCTGCGCAGTGCGGCGATTTGCTTCAGCGAAAAGAAGTCGCGCAGCTTCATTCTTCGCCTCCCAGATAGGGCAGGATGCGGGCGCGCATGTCGTCGCGCAGCTTGCGCGTGCGGTTGAGATCGCCGATGCCGAAGAAGGGGCTGGTGAATGGATCGTCGAAAGGCATGTGCTTGCGGCGGCCCTGCCCGGGGAAGGCAGTACAGAATTCGTCCGCGCTCGAACACAGCGAAACGATGACGTCGAAACGGCAGCCGAGGAACAGATCAATATGCTTGGGCTTGCTGCCGGCCAGTTCGATGCCAATCTCCCTGAGCGCCGTGGCGACGGGCTTCCAGAGCGGCATCGGAAACAGGCCGCCGGAAAACGCGGCCCACTCCTTGCCGAGATAGTGATTGGTGATGGCTTCGGCGGTCTGGGAACGCACGGCGTTGCCGGAGCAGATGAACAGTACCGTCTTGCGGCCCAGCGCGCGCGCCAGATGCCAGCGTACGACCTCGCGATCGGGAATGCTGTGCGTGGTCAGGCAGGCTGTGCAGGCAACCTGGCCATGGTCGGACAGGCAGGGGCGCACCAGATTTCCGTCGATGAAAAGGCGCGGCGAATTGACCGAGGCGTCGCTGCTTTGCTGGAGCGGAAAATCCTCAGGAATGCCGAGCATGACCATGGCGAAACTCAACTCGCAGCGCAACTCCTCGGCGGCGGTGCAGTTCGGTTGAGCGACGAGCCGGATCTCCATGCGGCAACTATACCCAGTAAGGCGGACTGCGGAGGCCGGGCAGGCACACTGTAAAATGCATGTTTTCCATTCAACGCCGTGCTCCCATGTCCATTTCCAGTCTTGGCGCCCTGACGGCGCTTTCCCCGCTCGACGGCCGCTATGCCGCCAAGGTCGAGCCGCTGCGTGCTCATTTTTCCGAATATGGCTTGATCAGAAACCGGATCAAGGTGGAGATCGAGTGGCTCAAGGCATTGGCCGCGAATCCGGCGATCGCCGAAGTGCCGGCGTTTTCCGCGGCGACTGTTGCGGAACTGGACGCCGCGGTGGCGAATTTCAGTGTCGGCGACGCCGATGCGGTGAAGAAGATCGAGTCCGTCACCAACCACGACGTCAAGGCGGTCGAATACTGGCTCAAGGAGCGCTTCAAGGACAACGCCGAGGTGATGAAGGTCTCCGAGTTCATCCATTTCGGCTGCACCTCCGAGGACATCAACAACACCTCCCACGCACTGATGCTGAACGACGCGCGCGCGCAGATCCTGCTGCCGGGACTGGACAAGGTGATCGAGCGCTTCCGCACACTGGCGCACGACCTGGCCGAATTGCCGATCCTGTCACGCACGCATGGCCAGCCGGCCACGCCGAGCACGCTCGGCAAGGAGATGGCCAACATCGCCGCGCGCCTGATCCGTGCGCGCGAACGCATCGCCAGCGTCAAGATGATGGCGAAGTTCAACGGCGCGGTCGGCAACTACAACGCGCACCTGTCCGCGTATCCCGAGCTCGACTGGGAGGGCATCGCGAGGAAGTTCATCGAGTCGCTGGGCTTGAGCTTCAACCCCTACACCATCCAGATCGAGCCGCACGATGCGATGGCCGAGTTGTTCGATGCCATCGCGCGCTGCAACACTATCCTGATCGATGCCGACCGCGACATCTGGCAGTACATCTCGATGGGTTATTTCAAGCAGAAGACCAAGGCCGGCGAGATCGGCTCGTCGACCATGCCGCACAAGGTCAATCCGATCGACTTCGAGAACTCCGAAGGCAACCTCGGCATCGCGAATTCCATCCTGCGTCACCTTTCGGAAAAGCTGCCGATCTCGCGCCTCCAGCGTGACCTGACCGATTCCACCGTGCTGCGCAACATGGGCGTGGCTTTCGGTTACGTGGTGCTGGCGCACGACTCGACGATGCGCGGCCTCAACAAGCTGGAGGCAAATCCCGCCCGCCTGGCCGAAGACCTCGACGCCTGCTGGGAAGTGCTGGCCGAACCGGTACAGACGGTGATGCGCCGCTATGGCGTGCCCAATCCCTACGAGCAGCTCAAGGAGTTGACGCGCGGCAAGGGCATCGAGCCGGAGGCCCTGCGTGTCTTCATCGACGGTTTGGCCATCCCGGCTGCCGAGAAGGTCCGCTTGAGGGAATTGACGCCGGCGACCTATATCGGCAAGGCGGTCGAACTGGCGAAGGCAATTTGACATGGCTTTCGCCGACAACCTCAAACAGCTGCCGAAAGTTTCGCATCTCGCCGCGCTACAGCTGATCGACAAGGAAGGCGCCATTGTCGCCACCATCGAAAACAAGCCGGGTCAGACCGGCTCGCTGGCGGTGTACAACCACCTCGCGCAACTGTATGGCGCGATCACGGTCGAGGCAGCGCGCAAAGGCATGGAACTCTATGCCGAACACACGGTCGATGCCCAAGCACATCCTGGCAAGCATCCAAATATCGACCGCTTGGTGACTTTGGTCACCGAAGGCGGGCAGTTCCGGGTAAAGCAGGTGTTTGCCGCAGGTGAATGACATACAATAAATTTGCCGTACACCCAACCACACAGGAGAACCACATGAATAAAACTTACAAAACACTCGTCGCCGGTCTGACGCTGGCCGCCATTGCCGGCTCCGCCGCCGCCCAGGTCATCGGCAAGATGGAAGACCAGATCCGCTGGCGTCAGTCGGCCTACCACACGATGGCCTGGAGCATGGCCCGCATCAAGACCAACGTGGATGGAACTTTCAACAAGGATCAGGTCGTCGAGGCCGCTAACGTCATCCAGGCGATTGCCAATTCCAAGATGGGTGCGCTGTACCAGCCGGGTTCCGACAAGGGCAAGGGCTGGAAGGAAACCCGCCTGAAGTCCGAGTTCTTCGGCAGCCCCGACCTCGGCCAGATCGCCGGGAACTTCGGGTCCGCCGCCAACGAGATGGCCAAGGTCGCCGCGAGTGGCGATGCCGCAGCCGTCAAGGCCCAGTTCGGCAAGCTCGGCGAAGCTTGCAAGGGCTGTCATGACAAGTTCAGAAAAGAAGACTGAACAGCAATTCCTCTGACATGAAAAAGGCCACCCGCGGGTGGCCTTTTTCATGGCTGCGTCAAAAGTCGGCGCTGGCGGGACGGCACTAAAACGCCGGCACGGCTGAAGCAGGCGGGGCAGGCGGCGGGGGTGGCAGCAGGGCGCCGGACGCGGCCCAGACGGCGGCGACCGCGATCAGCAGCGCGAGTACGAAGGCCGTGGGTCTGGAAGGTCGGGCCGAGCGTTCGGGCGTACCCGCGGTCCAGCCGGTGAGCATTGGCTTCACCAGGTTGTGCTTGCGGACGTGGGTGTAGAAGAGGATCGCGCCGATGTGCAGCGCGACGAGCGCCATGAGCACTTTTTCGAGCAGGTGGTGGATGCCGGTGATCTGTCCGGAAAGCTCGCTGCCGACCAGGGAAGCGAGGTAACCCTCGAAGGCGATGTCGTCGTTGGCGAACAGGCCGGTTGTGGCTTGCGCAGTCAGGATGCCGAGCAAGCCCAGCACTGACAAGGCGCCGAGGGGGTTGTGGCCAAGTCCTTGCCACTGCCCGCGCAGGTAGGCGAGGATCGCCGCCGGACCGCGCACGAAGGTGGCGAAGCGCGCGTAGGTCGAGCCGACGAAGCCCCAGACGATGCGGAATACCAGCAAACCGACGATGGCCAGTCCCAGCCGGCCATGCCAGAGCATCGCGTTGCCGCCGATCTTGGCGGTGATGAATGCACCCACGACGAGTATCACCAGCGCCCAGTGGAACAGCCGCGTCGGAATATCCCAGACGTAAGCCTTCATGGCTTGTTCAGACGCAAGCGCCATCCTCGGTGGTGCCTTCCGGCTTATCCTTCTTCGGCTTGACGAACTGCGCGCGCGTCACGCCAAGCCACATCACCAGCGGGCTGGCGACCAGCACCGACGAATAGATGCCGAACAGGATGCCGATGGTCAGCGCCAGCGCGAAGTAGTAGAGCGCCGGGCCGCCGAAAATCAGCATCGATAACACCATCAGTTGCGTCGAACCGTGGGTGATCACGGTGCGCGAGATGGTGCTGGTGATCGCGTGGTCGAGGATCTCCGGCGTGGTCATGCCGCGCACCTTCTTGAAGGTTTCGCGTACGCGGTCGAACACCACGACCGATTCGTTCACCGAGTAGCCCAGCACGGCGAGCACCGCGGCCAGGACCGGCAGCGAAAACTCCCACTGAAAGAAGGCGAAGAAGCCGAGGATGATCACCACGTCGTGCAGGTTGGCGATGATCGCCGAGATGGCAAAACGCCACTCGAAGCGGAAAGCGAGATACACGACGATGCCGATGATCACCAGCAGCAAGGCAAGCGCGCCATCTTCGGCAAGCTCCTTGCCGACCTGCGGGCCGACGAATTCGACGCGTTTGATCTGCGGGTTGTCGCCGAGCGCGGCGAGGCTGTCCGCCACCCGCTGGCTGACGCGGTCGGTTTCACCTGCTTTCAGGGGGACGCGGATCAGCACGTCGCGCGAGGAGCCGAAGTTGATCACCTGCGTGTCGGTGAAACCGTCGGTTTCGAGCTTGCCACGGATCTTCTCGAGGTCAGCGGCTTGCGTGTAGCCGACCTCGACCAGCGTGCCGCCGGTGAACTCGATCGACAGGTGCAGGCCCTTGGTGGCAAGGAAGAATACCGCCAGCACGAAAGTAAGCAACGAGATGACGTTGAACACCTTCGCGTGACGCATGAAGGGAATGTCTTTGCTGATGCGGAAAAATTCCATGATCGGTTCCCCTTACTTCGTCGCCACGCCGGGCTTCCAGACCTGGCCGATGCTGAGCTTGTCCAGCTTGCGGCGGCTGCCGTAAACCCAGTTCGCCATGGCGCGCGAGACGACGACGGCGCTGAAGATCGACGTCAGGATGCCGAGGCAATGCACCACCGCGAAGCCGCGCACCGGGCCGGAGCCGAAGATCAGCAGCGCGACGCCGGCGATCAGCGTGGTGATATTGGAATCGAGAATCGTGCCCCAGGCACGCTCGTAGCCGACATCGATGGCTGAATGCGGGGTGACGCCGTTGCGCAACTCCTCGCGGATGCGTTCGTTGATCAGCACGTTGGCGTCGATGGCCATGCCCAGCGTCAGTGCCACGGCCGCGATGCCGGGCAGCGTCAGCGTCGCCTGCAGCAGCGACAGCAGCCCGACGAGCAGCAGCAGGTTGACCGTCAGCGCCGTGACCGAAATGAGGCCGAACAGCATGTAGTAGCCGATCATGAACACGGCGATGGCAAGGAAACCCCACAGCGTGGCGCTGGTGCCCTTGGCGATATTGTCGGCGCCCAGCGAGGGGCCGATGGTGCGCTCCTCGATGATTTCCATCGGTGCGGCCAGCGAACCGGCACGCAACAGCAACGCGACGTCGTTCGCCTCGGTGGTCGTCATGCGGCCGGAAATCTGCACGCGGCCGCCGCCGATCTCGGTGCGGATCACCGGTGCGGTGACGACTTCGCCCTTGCCCTTTTCAACCAGCACGATGGCCATGCGCTTGCCGACGCTCTCGCGTGTCACGTCCCTGAAGATGCGCGCGCCGGCCGAGTCGAGCGTGAGGTGCACCGCCGGTTCCTGCGTCTGGCTGTCAAAGCCCGCCTGGGCATCGGTGAGCCGCTCGCCGGTCAGTACCACCTGCTTCCTGACCAGCAGGCCGCGGCCGCCGCGTTCGACGTAATAGTCGGTGCCGGCGGGCGGCTGGCCAGCCGCGGCCATTTCCATGACGGTCGGGTTGGCGCTGCCTTCGTCGTCGACCATGCGGATTTCCAGCGTGGCCGTGCGGCCGAGGATGTCCTTGGCTTTGGCGGTGTCCTGCACGCCGGGCAGTTGGACGACGATGCGGTCGGCGCCCTGCTGCTGGATCACGGGTTCGGCGACGCCCAGTTCGTTGATCCGGTTGCCCAGCGTCGTGATGTTCTGCTTGAGGGCGAATTCCTGGATGCGCTTCTGCGCTTCTGGCTTGAGCGTGGCGACGAGCAGGAAGTCGGCATCGGTCTGGCGTTCCTGCAGTTCGAGGTCGGGCTGGTTGTCGAGCAATACGCCGCGCGCTTTTTCACGTGTTTCGGCATCGCGGAAGCGGATCGCCAGCGTGTTGCCCTCGCGCTGGATGCCGCCGTGGCGGATGGACTTGTCGCGCATCAGGGTGCGCAGGTCGGCGCCGGTGGAATCGAGCCGTTTGGTCAAGGCGCCTTTCATATCGACCTGCAGCAGGAAGTGCACGCCGCCGCGCAGGTCGAGGCCCAGATACATCGGCAGGGCATTCAGTCCGGTCAGCCAGTCGGGCGAAGCGGATAGCAGGTTGAGCGCCACGCTGTAAGAGGCATCGGCGGGATCGGGATTGAGCGCCCGTTCGACCGCATCCTTGGCCTTGAGCTGGGTATCGGTGTCGGCGAGGCGGACGCGGATGCTGTTCGGATCGAAGAACAGGCCGGTCGGCTGGATGCCGGCCGCGGCAAGGGTTTCCTCGACGCGTGTTTGCAGTTTGGTATCGACCTTGATGGTCGCCTTGACGCTCGATACCTGCACGGCAGGCACCTCGCCAAAGAAATTCGGCAGGGTGTAGAGCAGACCAAGAATCAACGCCACGATGACCGTGGCGTTCTTCCAGAGTGGATATTTGTTCATCAGAAGGCTTAGAGATTCTTGAGTGTGCCCTTGGGCAACAGCGCGCCGATGGCTTGTTTCTGGATCTGCACTTCGACAGGTACGTCCTTGAGCGTGGCGATCTCGACCGTGACGTAGTTCTCGCCAACCTTGGTGATCTTCCCGGTCATGCCGCCCTGGGTGACGACTTCGTCGCCCTTGGCCAGTTCGCTGACCAGCTTCTGGTGTTCCTTGGCCTTCTTCATCTGCGGGCGGATCATCAGGAACCACAGCACGACGAACATCAGGATGATGGGCAACAGGCCCATCAGACCGCCGGTCGGGTCATTGGCGGCGGCGGCTTGGGCGTAAGCATTGGAAATCAGCATGTTCGGATCACTCCAAAGAGGTGGGCAGGGTGAGAAACAAAGTCGGGCATTATACCTGCGCCGCCTGACGGTCCCGGTGGAAGCCGGCAACGCAGGCCGCGAGTTCGCCGACAGCGATGGCGGCGCGCAATTCGCGCATCAGCGTCTGGTAGTAATGCAGGTTGTGGAGGGTGTTCAGGCGTGCGCCGAGGATCTCGTTGCAGCGGTGCAGATGGTGCAGGTAGGCACGCGAAAAGTTGCGGCAGCAATAGCAGTCGCAGGTTTCGTCGAGCGGCCGGGTGTCGTTCTTGTGTATGGCGTTCTTGATGCGGATGTCGCCGAAGCGGGTGAACAGGTGGCCGTTGCGCGCGTTGCGGGTCGGCATCACGCAGTCGAACATGTCAATGCCATGACTGACCGCATAGACGATGTCTTCCGGGGTGCCGACACCCATCAGATACCGGGGCTTATGCGTCGGCAGGCGCGGCGCGGTGTGGGCAAGGATGCGTGCGAACTCTTCCTTCGGTTCGCCGACCGAGAGGCCGCCGATGGCCATGCCGTCAAACCCGATGTCATTCAATCCCGTCAGTGATTCGTCACGAAGATTCTCGTGCATGCCACCCTGCACGATGCCAAACAGCGCGTTCGAGTTGCCGAGGCGGTCATGTTCGTCGCGCGATCGGCGCGCCCAGCGCAGCGAAAGGCGCATCGAGTCGGCCGCCTGCTTCAGGTCGGCGGGGTAGGGTGTGCATTCGTCGAAGATCATCGCGATGTCCGAGTTCAGGATGTGCTGGATCTGCATCGAATCCTCGGGACGCATGAACAGTTTGTCGCCATTGATCGGCGAGGCGAACTTCACACCCTCTTCGCTGATCTTGCGCAAGTCACCGAGCGAGAACACCTGAAAACCGCCCGAATCGGTAAGGATCGGTTTGTCCCAGCCCATGAAACGGTGCAGACCGCCATGCGCGCCGATGACATCCAGACCCGGCCGCAGCCACAGGTGGAAGGTGTTGCCGAGCACGATCTGCGCGCCGATGTCGAGGAGTTCGTTCGGCGCCATCGCCTTCACCGAGCCGTAGGTGCCGACCGGCATGAAGACGGGGGTTTCCACCGTGCCGTGGGTGAGGGTCAGCGTACCGCACCGCGCGGCGCCATCGGTGGCGAGCAGTTCAAATTTCATGATTGGCGGTGAATCAGCATGGCGTCGCCGTAGCTGAAGAAGCGGTAGTTATTGTCGATGGCGTGGCGATAGGCGGCACGGATTTCCACCATGCCGCCAAAGGCGGAGACGAGCATCAGCAGTGTGGATTTCGGCAGGTGGAAATTGGTGATCAGCAGGTCGACGGCGCGGAACCGGTAGCCCGGCGTGACGAACAGTGCCGTCTCGCCAGCGCCGACTTTTACGCTGCCATCATCTTGGGCCGCCGATTCGAGCGTGCGCAGTGAAGTGGTCCCGACAGCGACGATGCGTCCGCCGTGTTTCCTCGTCGCGGCGATGGCCTCGGCCGTCGCCTGCGGAACGTGGTAGCGCTCGGTGTGCATGCGGTGCTGCGAAATATCCTGCACGCGTACCGGCTGGAAGGTGCCGGCGCCGACATGCAGCGTGACATGGGCAATCCCGACGCCCGTGTCGCGCAAGCGTTCGAGCAGCGGCGCATCGAAATGCAGACCGGCCGTCGGCGCGGCGACCGAGCCATGTTCCCGGGCATACACGGTTTGATAACGCTCTTCGTCCGCGCTGGCGGCGCTGCGCTCGATGTAGGGCGGTAGCGGCAGACGGCCGTGCTGCTCGATCAGGTCCACGGCATCACCTGGAAACCGGAGTAGATAGAACTCGCCTTCCCGGCCGAGGACCTCGACATCGAAAGCATCTTCGAGCCTGATTTGGCCGCCGGGCTTCGGCGACTTGCTGGCCCGCACCTGCGCCAGCACCGTGTCCTCGCCGGTGACACGCTCGACCAGCACCTCGACCTGTCCGCCGGTCTCCTTTTGGCCGAGCAGTCGTGCATGCAGCACGCGCGTGTCGTTCATCACCAGCAGGTCGCCGGGCAGCAGCAAGTCGGGCAGGTCGGTGAAGTTGCGGTCGGTCAGCGTGGTTCCACCCATGACCAGCAGCCGGCTTGCGCTGCGCTCGGCCAGCGGCGCCTGGGCGATCCGGTCGGGCGGCAGCGGATAGTCGAAATCGTCGAGGGTGAGAGACATGGCTTGTCGGAATGGGGTTTGCGGATAGAATGCGCGCTCTATTCGCTTTGGGAGGCACGCATTGTACGTGTCCTCCACACCCGGCCGGGGTGGCGGAATCGGTAGACGCAGCGGACTCAAAATCCGCCGCCGCAAGGTGTAAGGGTTCGAGTCCCTTCCCCGGCACCAGAAAAATGTACGGAAAGCCCATGCCCGATCGCCTTGTTTGCGCTAGGGATTAGGGCTATATTGGCCGCATAAATCAACTTCGGGCAAGGGAGATGGCTGCCATTTCTTCAACAAGCGGACTGCAGGGTGTGACGCAAACTGCTTTCCAGCAGTTGAAGTTGCAGCAGGCGCGGCAGAATGCCGACCGCGCCGAGCAGCAGGCTCGTGGCTTGCAAATTCAGGCCGCCGAAGCGCAGCGCGATGCCGACCGTGCGCAGGAAAATGCCCGTGATCTATCGGTACGGTCGAGTCGCGCGCAAAGCGAGGCCGGCCGTGCGCGGCAAGGACTGGCGATGATCAATTCGGCGAACCGGATGAAGTCCGAGATTTCGACCGTGTTGGCGCGTGTGGATACGTCCGCGAACAAGGTGGAAAGTACGTCGGCGAACACCGTGCCGGTCGTCAATACCTCAGGTCAATTGACCGGCTCCATGGTCAATACGGTCGCCTGACAGTCGCGGGACAGGAAAGGAGTCAATATGGAGATCAGTTCGATTGGTTCATCCGGTGCGGCGCTCCAGCAGCAGTTCACGGCTGCCAAAACCCAGTCGGAATACCCGGATCAGGCGCGCGCAAGCGAAGAATCCGTGCGCACGAACGAGACGCAGTCGACCAGCACCGAAAATGTCGAAGCAGGTGCCGCGCAGACGCAGGAAAGCAACGAACAGCCCGCAAGGGCCGAGGCGCCGAAAGTATTTGTCAATGCGCAGGGCCAAAAGACGGGTACCATTATCAATGAGACCGCTTGAGGGCGGTCTGTTTTAATCCAGCCGCAGTCAAACAATCGAGGAGCGTAAACCCATGAACAAATCCGAACTGATCGAAGCCACCGCGAAAGCCGCCGACATTTCCAAGGCTGCTGCCGACCGTGCCCTGTCCGCCGTCATGGATGCCGTCGTCAAGGCCGTTGCCAAGGGCGACTCCGTCACGCTGGTCGGCTTCGGTTCCTTCAAGCCCGCGAAGCGTGCCGCCCGCACCGGCAAGAACCCGAAGACCGGCGCGCCGCTGAAGATCGCCGCGACCACCGTGCCCAAATTCACCGCCGGCGCGAGCTTCAAGGCCGCCGTGGCTGGCAAGAAGGCCAAGAAAAAGTAAGCAGGGATTCCCCCGCCAACAGGCCAGCCCGCGGGCTGGCTTTTTTACGTCCGTTGTGCGGCGAGCCGCTTGCTTGCCCAGTCGATGGCCCTGTCGAGATGCATCGCGGCGGAGGGTGAGAGCGGTTTGCCGAGTTCGAAGCTTTCGCCACGGATGGCGAGCAACTCGCAGGGCGGCGGATCGTCGTCGTGCAGGTCGAAATACACCTGCATGAGGGCTTCCGGTGTCATGGCGTGAGTGCTGAAGTTGTGATCGTGCCCTGGCGAAAGTCGGCTGTGGCGATACGGCACTTCGCAGTCCAGGCTGGCATCGACGAACAGGATGAGTTGCCGGTCCGTGAGGTCGAGCGCATGCTCCACCTGCAGCTGGAAGTCGGTCAGGCATTCGACCCCCGGGATGTGCATGGCCGCAATCCGTTCCACGAACAAGGGGCCGAGCGCGTCGTCGCCACGCGAGGGGTTGCCCCAGCCGAAAACGAGGATCGGCGCGGTCATGAACGGGCAAACCTGCCGCTGCTGTCGCGGGTGGCCCGGTCAAGTACCGTCCCGCCAGCGCCGACTATTTCGATTTCGAGCGGCATGCGGCCCAGTGCGTGCGTGGCGCAGGAGAGGCAGGGGTCGAAGCAGCGGATCGCGACCTCGATGTGGTTGAGCAGTCCTTCGGTGATTTCCCGGCCATCGAAAAATTGTCGTGCCACGCTGCGGATCGCCGCGTTCATCGCCTGGTTGTTGTGGGTCGTCGAAACGATCAGGTTGGCGCGGATCACCTGGTCGTTCTCATCGACGCGATAGTGGTGGATCAGCGTGCCGCGTGGCGCTTCTATGACGCCCACGCCGCGTTCCTGGCGTTGCCCGCTGGCGACGAGATCGTGGCCGACGATGGCGTCGTCGTGCAGCAGTTCCTTGATTGCTTCGGCGGCATGCAGCATCTCGATCATGCGCGCCCAGTGAAAGCCGAGCGTGGCACGCGTGGCTGCTCCGTCGGCGAAGGCGAGGAATTCCTGCCGTTCGCGTTCGGCGAGCGGCGTCGGGATGAAGTCGCATTGGGTGACGCGCGTCAGCGGCCCGACGCGATACCACCCGCTGTCCGCATCACCCAGCTGGCGCAGGAAGGGAAACTTCATATAGCTCCAGGGCTTGACGTCCTCGACGATCGCATCCCAGTAGCGGTCGGTGTCGAAGTGATCGAAGAGTGTTGGGCCATCGATCCGCCGCGCGCGCAACCCGCCGTCGTAGAAATCCAGTGCACCGTCGGCACGCACGAGACAGAGCGAGTGCGCGTCGAAGTGCGCGAAATCGCGGTACTGTGCCAGATGCCTCTCGAACAGCGACTTGATTATGCCGATCGCTTCGCGGCTCCAGCCGATGATCGCGTAGATGTCCTTGAGCAACGCAGCGCGATCTTCCGGCGCCAGCGACTTGTTGACGCCGCCGGGTATCGAGCCGGTGCCATGCACGCGCTTGCCGGCCGTCATCCGGATGATTTCCTGCCCGTACTTGCGCAGCAGCACGCCTTTCTTCACGATGGCCGGATCGCGGGCGGCCAGTCCAACGATGTTGCGTTGCGCGGCATCCGCAGCGAAACCGAACAGCAGATCGGGCGAGGCGAGGTGGAAGAAGTGCAGCGCGTGCGATTGGAGGATCTGGCCGTAGTGCATCAGGCGGCGGATCTTCTCGGCCGTCGGCGTCAGCGTCGCGCCGACGATCTGGTCCATTGCCTTCGAGGCGGCGAGGTGGTGCGATACCGGGCAGATGCCGCACAGTCGCTGCACCATCACCGGTACTTCCCAATATGGGCGGCCCTCGATGAACTTCTCGAAGCCGCGGAATTCGACGATGTGCAGCCGCGCCTGCCGCACGCGGTTGTCCGCGTCGAGCAGCAGCGTGACCTTGCCGTGACCCTCGACGCGCGAGAGCGGCTCGATGGCGACACGCCGCAGGTTTTCCGGGTGGCTGGCGGTTTCGAGATCAGTCATAGTGCAGCAGTTGTGTGGCGACGCGAGGCTCGCGGCCGGCGATCAGGTCGGTGAGGAATTGCCAGATGGCATCGGCGCTTGGCGGGCAGCCAGGCAGGAAGAAATCGATCTTTACCACTTCGTGTAGCGGCCGCACCTGTGCGAGCGGCAGGGGCAGCTCGGGGTCGTCCGGAATGCGCGTTCCGGCAGCAAGGCTGGCTTCCGTCGCATAGACGGTGGCGAGGATGTCGCGCAGGTCGAGGTGGTTGCGCTGCGCCGGCAGGCCGCCATTCACCGCGCAGGCGCCGATGGCGACGAGGATGCGGCAGTTGGCGCGAAAGTCTTGCAGCACCTGCACGTTCTCTGCGTTGCATACGCCACCCTCGATGATGCCGATGTCGCAGGGGCCCTGCGTGCCGATTTCCTTGGTGTCAGTGAGTGGCGAACGGTCGAACTCGACCAGTTCCAGCAGATCGAACAGCCGTTCGTCGATGTCGAGCAGCGACATGTGGCAGCCGAAGCAGCCGGCGAGGCTCGTGGTGGCGACGCGCAGTTTCTTCATGCGTCACTCTCCTTGGTGAACTCGGCGACGTGCGCCGAGATCGGGGCGTCATCAAAGCGACGCGCGCCGATCGGCACGGCGAAGCCCTTGCGCTTCGGCAGAATGACCCCGACCGGGCAGACCTGCGCGGCCTTGTCGGCGAGCGCGAAGTTCGTGTCGCCGAGCTTGCCGGATTCGGCATTGACGATGAGGTGCTTGCCGATGCCGCGCCCGGCGAGCGCGAAGACATGCTTGCCATCCACCTCCGCGCTGGCGTGGATGCACAACTCGCAGAGGATGCAGCGGTTGAAGTCGAGCAGCACGTCGGGGTGCGAGAAGTCGACCGGGCGGCTCGGATAGAGTTGGCGGAAGTGCGGCGACATCACGCCGAGCTCGTAGCCGAGCGCCTGCAGCAGGCACTTGCCGCTCTTCTCGCAGCTCGGGCAGAAATGATTGCCTTCGACAAGGAGCATCTGGATCAGCGCGCGCCGCTCGTTGCGGATTGTCTCCGTCTCGCTGTCGACGCGCAGGCCGGCGGCAGCCGGCAGGGTGCAGGCGCTCATGCTGCGGCCGTTCGCGGTCACGGTGCACAGCTTGCAGCTGCCGTGCGGCTTGAATTCCGGGTGATAGCAGAGATGCGGGATGTAGATGCCGGCGGCTAGCGCGGCCTGCAGCACCGTCTGGCCCGGTGCGAACGGCACGTCACGACCATCGAGCAGGAAAGTGTCGCTCATGGCGCGAGGTGGGCCGCGGGGTCGTCGCGACGCGTCATTTGCCGCGCCGGCGCGAGTGCGGCATCGAGGTTGATCGCCGGCACGAAATCGAGCGACTTCAGCCGCCGTTCCCAGGACGGGGCGAACTTGCGCAAACCGTCGGCCAGCGGATTGCCGGCCGTGCGGCCGAGGCCGCAGTGGGCCGTGGCGTTCATTACATCGATGAGCTGGCGGATTTCCTCGATGTCGTAGCGTGTGCCGTGGCCACGCGCGATCTTGTCCATGCGTTGGCGCAACAGCGTGGTGCCGACGCGGCAAGGCGTGCAGAAGCCGCAGGATTCGTGCTGAAAGAAATGGTTGAAGTTGCGTGCGACTTCGAACAGGTCGCGGCGTTGGTCGAAGACCATGAACGCACCGGCGGTCGGCAGGTCTTCGAAGCC
>Ga0209835_1000507_pt1 | contig 25603 bp, 16 predicted proteins | sample LakKivwa52mmetaG_FD_184138 | JGI IMG/M metagenome (GOLD analysis project Ga0209835, IMG submission 184138) | Anoxic lake water microbial communities from Lake Kivu, Rwanda to study Microbial Dark Matter (Phase II) - Lake Kivu water 52m metaG... | ecosystem: Environmental > Aquatic > Freshwater >... | reverse complement strand
CCTGAACACCTACTGGAACATCGAGGTGATTGGGAAGGGTTACAGTGTTGCTGGGCTGCGTGATTACCAGCAGGCGGATGTGCGTCTGATGGTTGCGGCCTGTAAGGGGGAGGCGAAGCAGCGGCAGGTTCGTCTGAAAGCACGGCAGATCGGGTACACGACGGTCGCCTGCGGCTTCGGATTCCACAATGCTTTCTTCAACGCCCATCATCCGTGGCTGGCTGCGCAGCAGTCAGAGGATGAGGCGCAGAAGACGCTGCTGTCGAAAGTGAAGATTCCGTATTCGATGCTCCCCGAATGGATGCGCAGCCGTGGGCCTCGGGTGATCGTCGATAACTCACAGGAGTTGGGGTTCGACAATGGAAGTTCTTTCAGCGCTGTGCATTCTGGTGCTGCGGCTGCTCGTGGCCGTGCGGTCTATGGTGCGATCATGGATGAAGCCGCCTTCATGGAGGATGCCGAGTCGCTGTTTGCCGCCCTCGACCCGCTGACCTACGGTCCCCTGTTCCTGTTCTCCACGGCGAATGGCCTGGGGAACTTCTTCGCTGACACCTGGCAGGATGCGGAGCTTCCCGACTCCGAATGGGAGCGTGCCTTCCACCCGTGGTCGGTGGTGCCTGGGCGCAGCGAAGACTGGTTCAAGCGCACCCTGCGCAGGTACCGTGGCCGTGAATGGCTGTTCTACCAGGAGTACCCGACCACCGCTGCGGAGGCGTTCGCCAAGTCGGGCCGCACCGCTTTCGCCCTCGACCTGTTGGAGGCGAACCATGATTGGGGGCCTGCCAACTGGCGGCTGGACCTCACCCTGCTGCAAGGACCGAAGGTGGATGCTGCTCTCGCCCTGGCCGAAATCCTGCCAGGCGACGAGCGTGACTTCGAGCTTTCCATCTGGACCTGGCCGTATGTGCTGCGTGACGACTACGGCATCGTGGTGCAGCAGCCGAACTTCGTGGTCGGCGCCGATGTGTCCGAGGGCCTGGAAGACCTGGACTACTCGGCTATCTGCGTGTGGGATGCGAACACCCTGGAGGTCGTAGCAGCAGCCAAAGCGTACATCCCTGTTGAGGACCTGGGGCAGATGATCGAATGGCTCGGCTACTGGTACTACACCGCCCTGGTGGCGGTGGAACGCAACAACCAGGGCCTGGTGCCCCTCACCTACCTGTCGCAGCGGCAGTACCCTCGTCTCATGCGCATGGACAGCATCGCCAGCATCAAACGGGGTGACCGCACCCCACGCTACGGGTGGCACACCAACCGCAGCACCAAGCCGAAGATGGTGATCGAGTTCGCCAAAGCGGTGCGGGAAGACACCATCCGTCTGCGTGACCCCCGCTTCCTGCATGAGGCCCGCACCTTCCTGTCGGACGGCGCAGGCTCCTACGGGGCCTCCGACGGCAACCACGACGACCTGATCATGGCCTACCTGATCGGCTACCAGGCATGCTTGGACATCGGCAAGTACCCTCGGGTGTGGGTGGATCACACGAAGCGGCCCATCACCATCGACGAGGTTCTCGCCATCACCATGCCGAAAGCCGTCCAGAAGGGAAGCTCCCCGCTGTACACACCGTTGGGCAGGCGCACAGACAGCGACTACGATCATCGCTCCTGGGAGATGCTCCCCGCCAACATCCTGTCGACACCTGACCCTGATGTGTAGGAGGACCTATGAGTAGCTACCCCGACACTCACCCCTGCGAGATTCCTGTGCGGAAGGCAGAGGAACCTGGGCTGGGCCGTGTACGGCCCGACGAGTCAGCCGTTGCTGACCGTGCTGTGAGCGGCCCCTTCAAGGGTGCCCGTGGACCCGCCGAGATCGGCCTGAACCCGCCCAGCCCAGACTTCCTGGGCCAGGTGGCCCCCAGCGGCTCCCACCTGGAGAACACCCTCACTGAGGATCGTGTCGCTCCTGTGGCGTGGAACGGTGACGATGGCATCCCGCTGTTCAAGCAGCGTGGCCCCGTCCACTTCGTACCCAAGTAGGTCTGTCGACACGCAACCCCTTTCTTGTGAGAGAGTCACACCTGTGACTCCGCTGTCTGAAACAAGGAAAGGAGGCTTGCAATGTCATACCTGCCTCAGCCCTTGAACTCCATCGCCCATCCGCCCTTTGACGGAGTGGCGAGCCTGCGGAAGCATGTCATCCTTCGGGATGACTTCTGCCACGGGCCTGTCACCACGGCTCTGATTGGGGAACTCGGGTGGGTGGTCACCTCTGTGGTCGGTGCTGCAGGGTCCGATGTGGACCTTGTCGCCACCGCCGCCACAGTGCAGGACCATCCTGGCGTGATCCAGTTGAACACTGGCCCCACCACGCCCGCCATCGGCGACGAAGGATCGTTGTTCCTGGCGCACCCCGATGCGGTCATTCTGCCTGACGGTGAATCGGAAGCGATTTACCTGGCGGCGATTGTCCGTTTCCCCTCGGTCACTGCGATTGAGTTCAACTTCGGCCTGTTCGATGCGTACAACGCTGCGGGGCGTGGAGTCAACTCCGTGTCCTGCGAGTTGGACATCTCGGCAGACACCGAGTTCAATCTGGTCGTGGTCGATGGTTCCGCCGCCACGGCGGTCGCCACCGATGTCACCGCTGTGATTGACACCTGGTATCTGATCGAGATTCTGGCGCACGAAGATGAGTGCCAGTTGTTCATCGACGGCGTACTGAAAGCCTACACCCGTAGCGCCAACATTCCCGACGATGAAGGACTCACCGCTGGATTCAAGGTCGCAACCGAGGCGGCTGGCGAGAAGGGTTTCCTCATCGACGCTTTCATGATGAGAATCCCCGTCAGCCGATAGTCCGAAAGGAACCGATGGGTGTGGGGGGCTTCGGCCCCCCACCCCGAACCACCATGAACCACGAACCCGAAATGCACCAGGGCGGCATCGCCCACACCGACGAATGGCTGCCAGGAGGCCCAGACGACTGCGGCTTCTGCAAGCGTGCCCTCGCAGACATGCGTGCTGCGAAGAACGGCGGCACTGTGATGGCGAACATCATGCGCCTGAAGTCAGACAACGCCTCCCATGTCACCCAGAACGAGATCGGGCGGGAGATCGTCGAAACCGCCAAGCGTGACGGTCGTGAGATCGAACGGTACAGGGGTTAGCGGATGCGCTATGTAGGTGTCGCCGCAGAGAACCTCAGAGCCGAAGAGTGGTCTGAGGCTGTCAACTACGCCCGCCAGCTTCTGACAGTGGCGCAGCAGCAGCGCACCTCCAAGCGTGAGACAGCCTGGAAACAGTCGGAGCAGCAGTACCAGGGCGACCAGTGGGCCACCACCCCTACCTCACAGGACCCCACCGCCGACCTGATCACCATCAACATCAGCTTCTCCACCGTCAACACCATCGTCCCCTACATCTCAGGGTCCGACCCCAACTTCGTGATCACCCCCTGGTCCCTCGACGCCACCATGTCGAACGCCCGTGCCCAGGAGGCGTGGCTGAACCGCTGGTGGCAGTCCCTCGACTCGGGCGCCGCCAGAGCCGTCCAGTCCGTGGCCTTCGACTCCCTCATCTACGGCGACGGCTACGCCAAGGTGTCCTACAAGTTCTCGAAGGAAGGCCAGTACACCAAGGCCGACATCATGCTCGACGCCGTCGACCCCTGGAACATCTGGGTTGACCCGATGGCAAGAGACTTCATCGACGCCCGCTGGGTGTGCGAGAAGATCAGGACCACGAAGGAAGAGCTTGAAGACTCTGGCCTGTACGACGCCCTCCCCGACGATCTGCTCGGCATCGACCAGGCTGAGATCGCCACCGAAGACGAAGCCCACTTCCGTCCTGCCGACGACGGCAAACAGTGGGTCGACATCTACGAGTTCTGGGATCGCATCGAAGACCGCCTCATCGTCTTCGGCGCCGCAGGCGACCGCCCCCTCCGTGTGATCGAACAGGCCAAGTGCCCGATCATCAACCTGCCCAACCACTGGCTCCCGAAGATGCCCTACCACATGGGCGAGTTGGAGCAGATATGGTCCCTGCAGCAGGAGTTGAACAAGAGCCGCAGCCAGATGCTCACGCATCGGCGCCGCAACATCCCCAAGTTCCTGGTGAAGGCCGATGTCCTCGACGCAGAGACAGAGGACGCCCTCACCTCCCAGGTCGTCAACCAGATGGTGAAGATCAAGGGCGACCGTCCGCTGATGGATGTCATCCAGGCTATCGGCCTCACCCCGCTCACCTCGGAGCAGTACAATGTCTCCGACCTCATCCAGCGGGATGTCTACGAGGTCACAGGTGTCAACGAGTACCTGAGGGGCGCCACCCCTGAGATCAGGCGCACCGCCACCGAAGCGTCCATCATCGAAGGCGCCTCCAACATCAAGACCGCCCACAAGCTGCGCAAAGTGGAGCAGTTCACCCGCCTGGCAGCCACCCTCGTCCTCGGCTTCGCCGCCGATGTCTTCCCCGTCACCGACTACGAAGAGACAGCCCTGCTCATCTCTGGACGGGATGCGGAGGCCATCAACAAGGCTGCGATGCGGGAGAAGATGGACTCCATCGCCGCCAAGGGCGCCAAACCCGAAGTCCTCGCCGCCGAGATGGCAGGCACCCCCGTCAACGGCGATGTCGAAGTCTCCCTCGGCGCCGACATGTTCGTCGGTGTGTACAACATCGAGGTGCTGCAGAACTCCACCGAGTTGCGCAACCCCATCTTCAAGGAGCAGAAGTTCCGTGAGATGGCTGTGCAGCTTGCCCAACTGGCACCTGGCCTCATGCAGTTCGGGGTGAACCTGAACCTGCGACGGGTGTTCGAGTTGTGGTTCGAGGCGGCTGGCATCCTCGATGTCGACGCCATGTTCCAGCAGCCCCAACCGCCCGCACCCATGGGCATGGGCGGGATGCCGCCCCAGCCTGGCATGGGCCAGCAGCAGGGGCCAGGCGACCTGTCCTCCCTCGTCAACGCACAACCCAACCTGGCTTCGGCTGTGCCCCCAACTGAGGCTCTGAGCGCCCTCAACACGGGTCAGATGCCGCCCGCCTAGAACAGAATGTCGACACCGCTCCCTCTTCTATGAGGGAGCATCTGCTCCTTCGAGAAAGGAAGTACCAATGCCCAACGACGGATTCGCACCGTCACTTGCGGCAGCACTGGACGCAGCGGTCACCGAGTCTGGGGTGGCAATCCCAGACGGAGACGCCACAGACTTGCCCTCTGTGAGCGAAGACGGCGACTTCTACTTCCAGCACGCTGACGACACGACAGGTGTGGAACAACCCACCAAGGGCGGGGACGAAATCGCATCCCTCTTGGAGGCCACGGTCGAAAAGACCGAAGGCGCCGAGAACATGGTCGACCTGAACTCTGACGAGTTCTGGGAGGTTATGGTGGATGTGGAGACAAGCGATGGCCCTAAGACCGAGTCCATTGACGGACTCCGCAAGGGGTACATGCGTCAAGCTGACTACACCAAGAAGACGCAGGAGCTTGCTCGGGAACGAGAACTGACGGCTGAAGCAGTCGCACTCCATAAGGCCATGCTCGAAGACCCGAAGGGCTTCGCCCGCATGATCGCAGCCAAGGCTGGTCTGATCGAAGACGGCGAAGCACCCGTGAAGGATGTCAAGCTGTGGACCGATGCAGATGTGGACGCCGAGGTGACGAAGCGAGTGGACGCCAAGCTCGCAGAACACCCGATGGTCAAGAAGGCTCAGGAGCAGGAAGCGGTCGCTGCGGTGACCAAGGCTTTCGACGCTCTGGAGCAGAAGTACAACACGAAGCTGTCCAACGAGCATCGCATGCTCGTTCTGGAAGAGGCGCAGAAGCGTGGTGTCACCGACCTTGACTTCGTTTTCCAAGCTCTCCTGTATCAGGGGAGTCAGAAGATTGCCCAGCGGAAAGGCATGCAGAAGGCTGGCACCCAACGGACCACGATGGGAACCTCGACAGAGGCCCCGCCCAAGCCCGTGGGGAAGCTGACGCCTGCGCAGGCCATGGACCTGGCGCTACAGGAGCTAGGCGCACTGTCGGCCTAGCCTACCTATCCCTGACAGAGAAAAGGAGGGTCGCAAAAACTAGATGCCAAACTCGACTTACGGCACGGATGGCCTGTTGGCTACCACGCTGAAGCACTACATCCCGACGCTCGCAGACAATGTCTTCACCTCGAAGCCGTTGCTCTGGGTGCTGAAGGCTGCTGGCCGAATCGAGAACCAGGAGGGTGGCGAGAAGATCGTCCAGCCTCTGGTGTACGCTCAGGCTGCGAACAAGGGTTCCTACTCGGGTAGTGATCCGTTCACGACCAATGCGAACACTGGTATTTCTGCCGCTGAGTTCCCCTGGAAGCAGTTCTACGGACTGTTCTCCATCGAGGGGATCGAGGTTGCGAAGAACAAGGGCCGTGCAGCCCTGCTCTCGCTGCTCTCGGCTCGGCTGCAGCAACTGGAGTTGACCATGTCCGAACAACTCGAAGTGATGCTGTTCGGAGACGGTTCTGGCAACGCTGGCAAGGACTTCTACGGTCTGGAGGCCATCGTTGATTCGGCAGACCCAGCCTGGGGCGACCTTGGTGGGATCGACCGTACTGTTGCTGGAGGGGCCTACTGGCGTGCAACGGAAACCGCTGTCGGCGGCGCTCTGAGCGTCGCTGCGATGGTGACCTTGTACAACGGAATCTCCGAAGGCAACGATCATCCGACCAATGTGTTCACCGATGCAGAGCGGTTCGGGGACTACGAGGCGCTGATTCAGACGAACCAGCGTTTCGAGGACCCGAAGATGGCAGATGCAGGTTTCCAGAATCTCATGTTCAAGGGGGCGCCCATGGCGTTCTCTGCGAACTGCACCTCTGGTTACATGTACATGCTGAACCTGAAGTACCTGTACCTGAAGTACCTGAGCGGCGTGTGGTTCAAGCCCAGCGAGATGCGGGCGCCCACGAATCAGGATGTCTGGTACAAGCACATCTTGTGCTACGGCAACTTCGTTCCGTCCAACTGCAAGAGGCACGGGAAGCTGACTGGCCTGACCTAAGCCAGTGCGGTTGCGCACACCTGTGAGTGCGTCGGCGTGATCGGTGTCAAAGCTGCTCACGCCACTATGACAGACAAACCACGCCCTGTTGTGATGGCAGGGGCTTCCACGGCGGGCCGTCCGCTGCAGGATGCCCCCCGAGCGGTCAGTTCAGGGGACGCCAGATTGGTGACGGCCCCTGGGCTTCCGTTCGTCCCAACCAACTGCCAGGGGACCACCCGTGGCGGCGAAGCCTGCACGGCACCGCCGACCAAGGGGTCCTTCTTCTGTGTCGGCCATCAGAAGCAGATGGCGAAGAAGGTGAAGGATGGCAACCCTTAGCGAACTCCGCACCTATGTGCGGCACATGACGCTGGTGGAGTTGGACGACATTCAGGATTCCGAGTTGACCGTGTGGCTCAACGAGGGTCTGCGCCGTCTCGCCAACCGCTGGCCGTGGCCGTGGCTGCATGAGACGGCCACCATCACCACTGTGGCTGCGCAGCGGGTCTACTCTAAGCCCGCCGACTTCCGCAAGGCCCTGGGCATCACCGAGGTAGGATACGACAGGCGCCTCACCCGCCTCTCCTGGGAGCAGGCGATCTCCAAGTGGGGCGACGACTTCCCCGACGCCAACCGTGCCTCCTGGTACTTCATCTACGAGGATCAGATCAGTCTGGTCCCCGTGCCCTCCACTGCGGCCAAGACCTACACCCTGTACTACCTGAAGGCGCCGACTGCGCTGGTCAACGATGGCGACAGCCCAGAGTTCGATGTCGAGTTCCACTATGTCCTCGCCTCCTACGCCATCGCCCGTGTGTGGGAGCATGAAGAGGACATGGAGAAGTCGCTGTACTTCGACGGTCGCTTCGACAACGAGGTGGGCGAAATGGTCGCCCTCTACATCAAGGAAGCCGAGGACTACCCCCGTGTCTACGGGGCGGGTCCGACCCCCGCACCGTACACGACGAACATGCCCTGGCTCGACGGGGTGTAGTCGTGGCGTTGAAGTCCTCCCTCAACTCCTTCATCCTCATGGGCCTCCCTGGCGGGCTGAACCGAGAGGCCGACCCTCTGATGGTCGAGCCGACCCAGTCCCCCGACTGCCTGAATGTGAACTTCGGCCCGAAAGGCGAGATCATCTCCCGCAAGGGCTACACCTACTACGACGACACCTGCGCAGGCGCCGCCCCTGGCGCTGGCGCCCATGACGCCCGTGCCCTGTTCTCCTTCCATGTGACAGGCGGCTCCGAGTACATCGTCTCGGTCTGCGAGACGGACAACGCTGGTGGTGCAGTCAGCGACATCTGGGCGGGCATCTACGGCAACGCCCTGGCCTCTTCGGCACACAACATCGGCCCTGCCACCAACTACTACAACTGGCATGTGGCTTTCGCCGTGCTGAACAACACCATGTACTTGACCAGCCTGTCCGCTACGGGCGGGCATTCGTTCACGGGCGCCGCCTGGGCAGATGTCACCGCCACCACCTTCGACGGCACCCCCAACAGGTTCCCTGTCGCACGGTTCCTCTGCACCCACCATGACCGCCTGTGGGCGGGCAACATCTTGAACGCTGCCACCCGCTACCCGTCGAGGGTGTACTACTCTGACGCCCTCACCCCAGAAACCTGGCCTGCCTCGCAGTTCATCGACTTCGACCCCAACGACGGCGGCGAGATCATGGCGATGGTGCCCTTCGGGGAGGCGCTGCTGGTGCTGAAGCAGCACGCCGTGCATCTGCTCACAGGGAAGAGCGAGGACTCGTTCCAGCGGTACAAGGTGGAATCCCAGATTGGCACCGAATGCCCTGAGGGTGTGGCCGTGCAGGGCGGCATGGCCTACTTCTTCGACCCGAACACGGGGGTGTGGGCCTTCGACGGGGCACAGTTCACCTCGCTGGACCCCGCCATCAAGAACTACATGCTGGGTGGGATGAACCGCACCAACATCTACCGTGCCGTCGTGTGGGTATGGGATGATCGCCTCTATGTCTCCCTGCCTTGGGGGGCTGCTGCCTACCCGAATCGCACCTTCGTGCTGGAGTTGTCCACGGGCGCTTGGACCGAGTACGACTACGGGGTGCAGGCTGTCGCTGTCTGCTCGAACAATGTGCTGCTCGGCTACGGGTCGAGGGACCTGGAAAGCATCCAGCGCCTAGAGTACGGGCACTACGATGAGACGACCCCAGCGCCAGCCCGAACAGGGTCGGCCATCGCCGCCTACTGCTACACGCCCTGGATGATGCCCCAGGGCCTGCCCCACTCGAAGCATCGCACGGTGCGCATGGACACCATCTGGGCTGCTGCTGGTGACTTCGACATGCACCTGGAGTCCTACCGTGACTTCCTCAGCGCCAGCCCAACCATCACCAAGACGGTGAACACGGACGCTGGTGGCATGACCTGGGGGGCAGCCCTGCCAGCAGGAAGCCCGTGGGGCACCCCCACCCTATGGGGAGCCGCCTTCGACTCGATCATCGACCGTGGCACAGGCTGGGGCAACCACCGCTGGCGGGCCATCCAGTACAAGTTCTACATCGACGGTGCGGACGAGAGCATGCAGTTGAACTATGTCCACATCGTCTACTCCAGCTTGGAGAGAGTGAGGGGAGAGCCGTAGTCGACATTGACGACTACCTTCTGAGATGGCCGCTGTTGCTGTAACCCACACCTTCGTCAACGGCTCTGTAGCCGACGCCACCCAGGTCAACACCAACTTCTCTGACCTGGTGGCGTACATCAACGCATCCGTCATTCGCACAGACGGCACAAACGCCATGGCCGCTGCACTCGCCATGGGCACCAACAGGATCACGGGTCTAGGCGACCCTGTCAACGCTCAGGATGCTGCCACGAAGACCTGGGTCGAAACGGCTGCTGTCATCAATGCGGACACGGTCGACGGCGCCCACGCCGCCGCATTCATCAGGGAAAATGGTACCATCCCCTTTTCGGGCAACCAGGCCATGGGCGGCTTCCTGCTCACGGGCCTGGGAGCTGCCGTGGCGGGCGGGGACGCTCTCAGTCGCACGGCGGGCGATGCCCGCTACGCCCTGAAGGACATGACCTCCAGGGTGCCCACCATCACGGGTTCGGTCGCCAATCCCGACAAGGGTGCCACAGGCTACCTGGTGGGACGCTACTGGCATCAGGACGAATGGTGCTACGAGCAGGGCTACATCTACTTCAAGGGTGCTGGGTTGACCCCAGGGAATGGCACCTGGACTCTCAACCTGCCAGTCAACTCGGAGAACAGTGACGCCTTCCTGGCCCTCGGCCCGATCTGTGGCATCGGCGTGTCGGGCACAGGTGCTGGGCCTTCCCTCTACTTCTACCTGGCTTTCAGAGTCAGCGCCACCTCGGTGCGGTTCTACCGCATCACTCAGAACTCCCTCACGCTGATGACCCACGCCGACTTTGTCGGGGTCAATGATGAGTTCTTCGCCTGGACGCTCTTCTACCCCACCACGACCTTCGCACCGTAGGCCGATATGGCGAGACAGTACGAGCATCCCCTCAGATACCGCACCACGGTAACAGCGGAGCTTTGCTCCACGCTGGAACGCAACCGTATCGACCTGGAAGAGTTCCTCAACAACTGGCTGGTACGCATCGACCCTGATGTGGCCCGTTCTGTCAACGACGCACCTGTCTGGGATGGCGCCAACTGGACACCCGCTGCTGTGGCACTCGGTGGTCACAACCACGACACGGCCTACATCAGCATCATCGCCGCCCCAGCGGCCAACCACTTCCCCTACCAGACCGCAGGTGGGGAACTCATCGACTCGGCCTTCGACGCCGCCGACTTTGCCACAGCAGCCCACAACCATGACCTCGACTACATCAGCATCGTGGCGGCAGCCACAGCAGGCAACTTCCCCACCCTTACGGCAGGTGGCGAACTTGCCAACTCGGTGTACGGCCCGACCTCGTTCCTCGGCGCCACAGCGACGGGCAACTACCTGGCAGCAGGAACAGTCACAGCAACCGCTCTAGCATACTCGCTGACCACGGCCCTGGCCGACATCGGCATCGTCTGCGAACCAGCGATCACCTCGGGGGCAGATGTCATAGTCCTCGTCTGGGCGATTGCCACTGCTGAAAGCCTGGCAACAGGCGACTGGTGGCGCCTGCAGATCACTGTTGAAGGGGCTGCCAAGGGCATCTACATGGAGGCCGACACCAGCACGGCGGGCGGCACGGGCAACACGGGCGCCTCCAGCGCCGCCAATACGGGCGCTTCCAGCGCCGCCAGCACGGGCGGCTCCAGCGCCGCCAACTCGGGTTACGAGTCGGCGCACACACATTCGGCGGGTGGTGCCAGCATCAACAACATCAGCGGCCCCGCATCGGCGGGCACCGCCCACACCCACACTTCGGGCACCTACAACTGGTCGGTACTCACCACGGGTGCAGGCTCGCAGCATCGTCACACCATCTCCCACACCCACACCATCACCCACACCCACACCATCGCCCACACTCACGCTGGCCCCTCCCACACTCACAGCCAGGCTTCCAACACGATCACCACCTTCTGGGTGGGTGCTGTCACAGAGGGGGGCGATGGCAAGATCACCATCGGCCTGCAGGCCCGTGGGCAGACGGCGGCGGGCGCTATCAACCGTGCCCAGATCAGCTACCTGATCCTGCGGGGCTAGGTGTCGACAACCTCTTCTACTCTATGAGATGCCTTCCAAGAACCCCAAACGGGGCACGCCGCAGCAGGACCCCGATCTCTTCCTTGCCGAGAGCCTGGCCGAGTTCAAGCGTCTGAACCGTGAGGAACTCCGTGCCCTGATGGAACAGATCAGGGGCGACTACCGTGCCCAACGGACAGACCTACGGGCGCAGCGTGCGGGCCTCGACGAGGCCACCAACACCCAAATGACCGCCCTCGGCCAGCAGAAGGATGATGCCCTGGAGGCCACCCAGAACAGCGCCCTTGAGCGGGGCATGCTGCAGTCGGGTGTCTACGCCAAGGGCGTTGGCAATGTGCTGGAACAGGCGGGTGCTGCCGAAATGCAGATTCGTTCCAATGAGCAGAATCAGCGTGAACAGATCAACACCGCCCTGCACCGCCTGCGGGGCGACATGTCCGCTGAGATCGCCGCCGCACGGGGCGACTCGGACATGGCGATGCTCCAGTTCCTCCAGCAGCAGCAGTGGGCGAACCTGCTGGCCCAGCAGCCCGTGGCCCCTGTGCCGCCACCTGCCCCCGTGATTCCGCCCGTCGTGGTGCCGCCCGCACAGCCGATGCCGCCGCAGCCTGCACCGTGGGACCTCTACGGTCAGCCTGGCGGGTACCAGGGCATCACCCCGCCTCAGCCTGCCTACACGGGCGGCGGCGGGTTCACTGGTGCTGGCACTGGGACGATGACGCCAGCCCAACTTGCCGCCTATCAGGCGTGGTACCGTCAGCAGCAGACGCAGCCTGCAGTGCGCCCGCCCGCTCAGCCTGTCCGACCTGGACCCAGCCCGAAGGCGATCTAGCATGGCGCTGAAGTTCCGCACCCGTGCCGCACTCTTCGGCACGGGCCAGTCGACCCAGGCTGAACCCACCAGCACCACCATCCCGCCGATTGGGGCTGTCATCCCTCCCTCCACAGCACCGCCGTCGCCAGGTGTCGGCTGGCAGTGGGTCGGCCCGAACGCTGCCTACCCGCAGGGTGGTTGGATTCCGCCTGGGGCGGTGCTGCCCTCCAACATGCCGAGTCTCAGCTATGTGGGCATCCAGCAGCAGGCCCAACAGTACACTGCGGCCAACCCCTATCAGAATCAGATGAGCCTGTTCCCCTCCCCTGGGGCATCTGGTTCCCCAGGCGGATGGGGGCCGTCTTCCCCAGGCGGATGGGGGCCGTCCTCTACCCCGTCGATAGGGCCTTGGGGTGGTTCCTCCAGCCCCGATGGGGTTTCCATACTGACCCAGCCTCCAGGCTGGCCCGATTCCATCTACTGGGGGGCCATGGAAGAGCAGGACCCCTCGGCCTGGACTAGTGCGGTGGAAGCCCAGCGCAAGCAGTATCTGACCAACATGCAGAATGCTCTCGCCGTTGGCGCCGACATTGCGGCTGGCGTGTTCAACGAGCAACTCTCCCTGCTGAATGGGGAGATGACCCGTATCACTGCAGCCCAGGGCCGTGTGAACGGCCTGTGGAACGCCTGGCGTGAAGGCGCCCTTTCGGCAATCGAGCGCACTGCCCAAGCAACCCGTGATGCTTACACGGAATATGAGGGGTTGGTCCGTCAGGGTTACTCGGAATACGACGCAGAAGTGAAATCTCGTTGGCGTGAATACCAGGACAAGATGAACCGCATGCTTAACGAGTACATGACCTACACGGGCGAGGACTACGAACGAGCCATGGGCCGTCTCCCCAAGTATTGGCAGAAGGTGGTAGACCGCATTTCAGTGGGCGACATGAAAGCCATCGCCCATGTGCGCAAGCATGAGGTGGCAGAAACAGACTCTATAGCCAAAGCAGTCGAATCCAACTCGGCTGAGTTCCGTCGTGCCATGCGGGTCATCGGTGCGGACGATCCTGGCCTGGTCGACGAGGTCATGGGCGACCTTCGTGAGGTTGCCGCCGTGGCCGTGGAGCAGGCCGAGTATGAGGGCCTGTGGGGCACGCAGCTACAGGAGTCACTCGGTGACCTTGCCCGTAAGGCTTCCCGCTACCAGGTGGCTGCCCGCCTGAAGACCCTAGAGGGACAGCGGTACTCGGCAGTGATGGATGCCGAACGAACCCGCTACCAGTTGCAGACGCAGAGCAGCGCCCAGATGGCGCAGCTTCTGGAGCAGTCTGGGGCCAGCCTGGAGCAGATCATCGCCAACAACGACGCTGCCCTGCAGAACATCCTCAACCAGTTGGATGCTCAGGAGGATCAGGTCATGGTGGCCGCCCAGGAAGGCGCCGAAGCCATGTTCTGGGAGCTTTCCGAAACGATGCGCAGAATGCAGCAGAACTACGCTCTCACTGCGGCTCAGCGCCAGCAGGGTATCGACAGCATGACATGGGACTACTACAACCAGTACGCTAACGCAGATGCTCTACAGGTGGGTCAGTCCGAATACGCTCTGTCCTACGCCGCCAACGAGATAGCCCGTGCGGTCGACCTGGCGGGCATCGACGAAACCGTTTTCGACGATGTCGCCATGCAAACCCTGATGGCTGACCTAACAGCCTTCTGGACGGGTTCGGCTGATGGGCTGCAGGGGCAGCGCATCACAACCTTCGAGGGGTTCCAACTCCACATGGCCGACCTCCAAGCCGCAGCCGAAGCGCAGCAAGCCGAAAAGGTTCATCAACTGACCAGCAGTTGGGATGAGGATGTCGCACGGCAACGGGGCCAGATTGCCCAAAGGCTAGGGATAGCGGGGGCCAGCAGTGTACTGGACCCCCTGGACCCCAACACCCGCCGCTTCGGGGAGTTGAGTGTAGCTGAGTCGCAGACGCTGCGTGATGCGCTCAACGACATTGTCCGTCAGCAGATGATTGACAGTGGCGAATGGCCCCGTGGGATCGATCCCTGGATGCGCAACCTGTACCGTGTCGGCTTCGAGGCTCTCAACTCGGGTTCTGCACAGTGGGTCACCGACCAGGAGCAGATCAACGCCCCGAATCTGGCCTGGGTGCTGCCTGGTGTGAGCTTCGACAGAGTGTCCAACAACTTCGGAGAGTGGCGCCCCATTACGGGCACCAGCCACGGCGGGGTGGACATAAACGCCCCAGCAGGCAACCCGATCATGGCTTTCATGGGCGGCACCATCCACGCAATCGACTTTCAACCTGACCCCACCGCTGGTGGCGGCGTGATCGTGGATGTGCTTGGCCTCGATAACCGCCACTACCGCTACGCTCACATGTTCGGGAAGGGGGTCACCTACCAGCAGGCACTCGCCCAACTTGCCACCATCGGCATCTCCCGTGGCGCCAAGGTCGCCACAGGCCAGCAGATCGGCTGGGTGGGCAACTCGGGCAACGCCTTCACCAATCACCTGCATTTCAGCGTCACCGCTCCTGGCAGTTCGATAAGGGTGAACCCCTACCCGTTCCTGGCAGCCCTCTTCACTGGAGCGCCCTCCTAATGACCGTCACTGACACGGTCAACCGCATCTACTCGAACAGCGTGTGGGAAACCCAGCAGCGCCTTGATCAGGCCAGGCAGTTGTTGGGGCAGAACAACGATGGCAGCATGCGCATTGCCAGCAGCTTCATGGACCGTCTGTATGCTGTGAAGCCTGGCACGATGGCAACGATCCTCTCTCCCGCACATCCTGACCGTTGGATGGGTGAGCAGTACGATCAACCGAACACGGGCATGGTGTCCTCGGATGATGCCCTGAAGTCGATTCAGCGCACCATCGACGACATCAACGACCTGCTCGCCCAGCCTGACCTCAGCACCGACGAACGGGCCTCTCTAATGCAGGAGAGGGATGCCCTGTCGGGCGCCTATCAGGACATGACAGGCGGCAGGAGCATCGGCGGCTGGTGGAACCGCAACATGGGCTGGTTCGGGAAGGTTCTGGACTACGCCCTGTTGAGGCCCACCCAGGTGGTGGCGGCCTCGACAGGTCTGCTCACCTATTACTTCGGCGGTGACGGCCCAGAAGAGGGCGGTGGCAACGAGCGTGGCGTGTCCTTCACCGACATCGCCTCCATCATCACGGGCGACCGTGAACGCCTCGCCACAGACAGGGCCGCTGCCTTCGGAGCGGACGGCATGTTCTTCGGCTCTGACATACACAACATGCTGGGCTGGAAAGCCCAGGATGGCGGGGTCGACTGGTCAAGCCCTACTTCGATTGGTGAGGGTGTCATTCGTTTCATTCCGACCTTGTGGCTGGATGTTTACCTTGATCCTATGGCCCGTATCACCTTCGGCGGCACTTTCACGGGGGCGGTTGCGAGAGGTGAAGCCGCATCAGGTGTTCTTCGCCGTGCCGTTGCTGTGGCAGCGGCCCGCAAGTTCGACCAGGCAGGCATGCAGGCCCTGATCCCCAGACTGCTCAACAGCGCAGGTTACAAAACAGTCGCAGAACTGGAAGCGGCTATGCCAAGGTTTGCGAAGTCCAAGTTCGTCACCCGCACCTACGGCCTGCTCTCCAAGCATCTGGACGATGTGGTGACAGAACACTTTGACAAGATCAACGCCGCACTGTCAAAGATGACGGCTGTTCCCAAACCAATCAGTTACAACCAGTTGAGCAAACTAGTCGGCCCCGAAGAGGCGAAAGCCCTGTTCACCGACCCTCTCACCCTGGCCTGGGAACACATGGACACCGCCGTCAACCGTTTGATGTACACGACGGTGAATGGCATTCCGCAGTCGTCCGACTTCCTGATCCACACCTACGAGGCGGCGGTGCGGCGTAGGTTCTTCGAGCTTGAAGATGACTTTGCCGACATCGTGCGTCTAGGGCCTAGCGAAGGCATGCCCGCCTACATGGCAGGCGGCATCCGCTTCGGCAGCATCACTGGCCGCTACGGATGGTTCACCGTTCCTGGCACCCGAGGGCTGGGAAGCAAACTGAGGGTCGCAACCTTCGGCAAGGCTTGGGAGAAGACCGCAGAAACCTTCCCCAGCATCGGGCACTTCGCCCGCAAGACAGACGAGTTCATTGCCAAGCACGGTCGGGGTCACATGCTCACCTGGCTAGGACGCCGCAAGAACGCTGCGGCCATAGCCATGTCCGAAGCGAAAGCTATCCCTGCCATCAATGTGATGGTGATGCAGGCCCAGGCTAGGCTGGTCGGGGTCACTTCCCGTGTCGCCAAACTGGCGGCTCGGAAGGGGGTAGACTTCGACAAGATCGAGCGTGAGGTGACCGAGTTCCTCACCGCCCCCGCAGAGCGGCAGCGTGACTACCGTTCTGGGCAAGTGCTGATAGGCGGGGATAAGGAGATTCACGACGCTGCCATGCGGGAAGCCGACAAGGTTCGTGAGATATACGCCATCTTCCTGCGCAAGGCTAAAGAGTACAACCAAGACATGGGCAGCATTGACAACTATGTGCCTGTCGTCACAAGTTCGTGGATGAGACTGGCCGCTGAAATCATTGCCAAGGAAGGTATTGACATTGACCCGAAACTTGGCATCGGCCATCAGATGCTGTCCGATTTCATAGCTGCCACCTCCATCAAGACATCCTTCTCGAAGATCGGCATGGCCCCCGAAATGAAAGAGCGCACCCTGGGGCGAGTTGCCTTCCGCATGTGGGGTCCTGAAGGCAACGGCCTGATGGACTCTGCCGTCAACGGTCGGCTCGTCGGTGGAACCTGGATCGGCCCTGTGGAGGCCAACCGTCTCATGGGTGAGGCCCTGCAAGATGTGATAGACCGCAACCCCTCACTGCGCCTGCCCAAACTTGGCAAGGCCGACACCCTGCCGCTGGCAGATGGAAGGATGGTCCCCAGAGTGTTCGAGGACCAGTCGGCTACCCTGATCCGCAACTACATCTTCGACATGGGCGAGGCCTTGAAGGAGTGGGCGCTTGTCTCCGAGTGGGAGAAGATCGGCACTGTCACTCTCCGCAAACTCGGCCACGGTCGGGGTGTGAAGGTGCAGGATGTGCTTCTCAACATCTTCTCGGGGAACTGGGGCGGCGACGACATCCAGAAGCATCTGCGCAACATCCTCGCCAATGGCCCAGCCCCCAAGATGAAGACGGCCACCATCGACCTGGGTGGTGGGGAAACCATAGAAGTCTGGGAGGGAATAGCCAACCATCCCATCGTGCAGCGTGCCGTCAAACGGCTGAGACAGGCAGAAGCGTTCACCCCTGCGGCGGATGTCACCCGTAGCGCCGAACGGGAAGGCATGGTCAAGCAGGCGATGAAACGGTTCAAGCTACCCCGCCACATGGCAGAAGCCATCGTGGACCTCGGCCCCGACGAGGCGGTGGCCGACCTGGCAGCCGCTCTTCGCCTCGCCGCCAAAGACATGCAATGGTGGCTGCGGGAGTCCTTCGACCGTGCCCTCAACCTGATGGGTCCGACAGCCAAGGCGAAGGTGCTGGCGAGCAAGGGCGCCAGGTCAGGCGACAACGCTCTGGACGCCCTCGAAAGGCGCATGACCTCGATTGACAGGGCTGCCCAGCGGGCGGTCGAACAGGCCCACAAAACACTGGTGAAGCGGGTGCGGGAGGTGGCGAAGCGGATACCAGTGGTAACAGCGGCCAAACGCACCACCCTCGGATTCGAGGAAGCCGTCCCTACCGACGAACTTCCCATGGTGGAATCCATGCAGCGGCCTATCTTCCTGCAAGAGCAGGACATGGTGCAGGTCGCCGCCTTCCTGTGGGAAGGGGTGGAGGCTCGTCGTAGGACCTTGGTGAGAGAGATCGATCTTGAAATGCGGGAGATTGAAGCGGCCCGCAAGGCGGGGGCCGACATGCCGAACGGCGACGGCGTGGCGGGTGACCTGGGCAAGGTGGAGGCCGAACTGGCAGCGAAGGACCATGAGTACCATTCGCTGATTGGCCGTATCGCTGCGGCCCGCCGAGAGAAGAAACCGCCCAAGCATCCAGCTTGGCGTATTCCTAATCCCGAATGGGACGAGGCTCAGGGCCGTTCGGTGCGCCTGTTCACCCATCAGGAAGAACTCCAGCTTCTGGAGGCCATTCGTCTGGAACGGGGCACCCCCTCCACCCCAGGTGTGCCAGGTTCGGTGGACAACGCTCTTTACGGGATCAACGCTACCAGAGTCAAGATGGGCAAGGCGCAACTCCCCGAAGATGTGAAGACCCGCCTCATCGACCCTGCATCTTACGGTGAGGATGAGGCCGCTAATGCGACGGCACTGTCCGCCCTGCTGGCCGAAGCCGAACAGACGAAGGCGATCCTCGACCGCCTACGGGAACTGCACAAGAACCTGGTGACCGTGGCCCGCTACGACTATTCGACTGGTAGACGGTATGAGTGGCTGTCGGCCATGCGCAAACTGCTCCTGTCCAAGGACAATGGGCAGGCCGCCGCAGCCACCGTGTTCATGGACGAGGCCACCAACCTTCGCCTGTACTACTCACATCAAGCCGCACTGTCCGCTCTGGAGATCGTTGGCGACCTTGGTGGGTGGAAGAAGTGGAAGGGGGTTTGGTTGGGCAAGGAGGTCGACTGGACACCTGCCGAAGTAGGCCTGGAGGCGGAACGCTTGGTGAGGGAGATTCTGCAGAAGGGCGGCTCCGAAACGGTGGGCAGTCAGGCCTTCTTCTCGTTCCCCCCCCTGCAGGAGCGGCTGAAGGAGGCCGCCCGCAGAGGCGAGTTGTCCCTGGTAGACGAAGACGATCTGCGAGTCGCCTCGGACCTCTGGTCCTGGGACGCACCCAACAAGTCCTTGCAAGAGGCCATGGCCCGTGAGGCTGGTCTAACAGGCCAAGCTCTTGATGATGCTGTTGCCACAAGCTCTGCCTGGGAGGCAGAGTTCAAGGCCCTCCAGGCTGGCGCCGAAGATGTGACGGCGGCTAAGGCGGCGAAGAAGGGCGTGAAGGGGAAGAAGGCCGACTTCCTGATGGTGGTGTCGAAGAAGAACCAGGAACTGGTTCGCAAGGCGAGACTGATCGAGGCCGAACGGATGGTCAAGACTCTGCACTGGCAGGCCCGCCACTGGAACGACGGCCCCCTGCTGGACACAGCTTCCAGCTATGGGATCACCCCAGAGCGTTCGGCTGACAGGGCGCTGCTGAAACAGTGGTGGCTGGAAAGCAAGGTGCGTCACGCCATCGACGATGCGACTGGCAAGCCGAAAGTGTGGACGGAGGAAGCTATCTTGAACATGGCCGAAGGCCTGAAGATGCATCCGTCGCAAGTGAGGGAGATAGTCGAGAGGACTATTGGTGCCCCTTACACGCTGGAAGGCTCTGGCGACCTAGTCGTTTCGCTCGCCAAGGGAGGCAAGTTTGCCCAGACCGACGACCTGGTGGTGAAGCAGGCCATAGTCGGCCACTGGTACAGGATCGCTGAGAACCGTGTGAAAGAACTTGAGCGGTTCATGTGGGATGTCACCTCCCATTTCGATGAGCGCCCGTTGCGGGCCAATCCACTGCGCCCAGGGGACATGACGGGGAGTCCTAAGGCCTGGGCTACACCTGCCATTCCACCCGAAGGCTACAAGTCGAATCCGTTCTTCCCACTGGACGAACGCATGGGTGACCGCTGGTTCGCTGCCATCTCCGAGTTCGTACATGAGTTCAATGGCAGCATCATGCAGCCCATGCGTCGGCCCGATGGCACCTGGGGGATCGCCATCGTGCCCCCAACCCGCACAGTGCAGGAGAGACGGGTGCGCCTGCACCAGGCGCAAAGAGATTTCGACGGTAGAGTGGCGAAGTACGAAGCGGCACCCAGTGTCCCTTACGAGGTAGGCCCGCTCGGTGTCTACGATAGGCGTTCGTTGGGCGGAACAGCATGGTTCCATGTCACCAGCAAAGCTGAAGAGCCAGGTTTGCACATCGGATTCGATCCGCTCAGGCACGGCGACCGCCGCACCCCCGACATCAACTGCACCTACGGCGCCCACCTCACCGCCGACAGGTCAGCCGCCGAAATCATGGCAGCCGACCCCGTCCGAGGCGGTAAGGCTTGGGTTCTCGATGAGGCGGGAGAACCCGTAGAAGAGATCGCTCTGAGCGAGGGCTTCAGAAGGCCTAACTTGGGTGTGTTCCAATACGCCGTTGATCTTCGGCAGCCTAGAGTGTTCACTGCCACCTCACATCACAAGCCCATCCCTGTGGGGGCCACTATGGACCAGTGGGCGCCCGACGAAACGGAGGGCCTGGCCGCTGCGGCTGGTCAAGGGCCTTGGGGTTTGCCTGTTGCTGAGTGGGAGATGAATGCTGAGGCCTTCGCCGCCAACCTGCGCTACGGCCCCCTGGGGTCGGCAGACATGGAGGACCTGGTCAACTGGCTCCCCGAGGACGACCGTGTGATCATCGGGTCGGCCCGAGGTGGGCCTCCCGTCGATGTCGCCACACATCCGTACTTCCAGAACTCGGGGGGCTACGGCGGCTTCGGCTACAGGCAAATCCGCAGGGAGATCATGGTCCATTGGGATCAGATGATCACTGCCCTGCGGGCCGATCCCGACCTGAAGATATGGGAGTGGCTGATGCAGCAGCCAACCTTCGTGGCGGCTCTCCGAGATGCCTCCACATATTGGGGCGCCCAGATCGGGGAGGTTCCTTCTGCCCTCAGATTTATCAACGACCTCGTGCAGGACATAGCCACCAATCACAGTCCCAACCGTGAGATGTTCGGAAAGGTGTTCGACGATGCCCTGGCCCGTGATGGTTTCGACGGCATCGCCTACTGGAACTGCACTGAGAGGCCAGCGGCAGGCCTGGGGAACTTCCAAGACTACCTGAACCCGACAGACGACACTGCGGCGCAGGTCCTTGGTCAGGGCGGCGATGCCGCAGCCCTGCGCATCGCACTCGGCAAGGAGATATACGCAGGGCTGTCGGACGATGTGCGCCGTAGCCTGCAAGCGTTGGAGCCGAAGAAGGGCATGCAAATGTCCGACTACTCGAAGGCCCTCACAGAATGGGAAGAGGCCCTAGCCGACGAGAGGGCTAAACTACCTGCCTGGCGCAGAGCGGGGCAATGGTCGCTGATCGTGCCCCGCACCCAGTTGGGCCGTGCCCGTGTGAAGCGGGCCTACACAATGGAGATGGGAAAGCAGCGCAAGGTGCTGACAGAATGGGAGCCTGCTGTTCTGGCCGACGATGAGATCACACGGTTCGTGGACGCTCTCGTAGCCCATGTGCGGTCCAGCCGAAAGCTTCCTGGTGGCACGCCGCAAGGGCCAATATGGGAGCCGCCCGAGGCGTGGACAGTTGGACTCTTCACAGACCCAGACCGCAGAGTCGCTACTGCCAGCCTAACACAGGAGCTACTGGATGATCCTGTGGCCGTGCGTGCCCTTGACACGATTGCGGGCATCGAAGACACCCTCGACCTGTACCGCAGCGCCTACCAAGCGCACAGGCAGTACTTGCAGGCAGGGGCCGAGATTGCTGCGGACGCTGGCATCCCACCCGAAAGGGGCACTGTTCTGCAGGTGCTGCGCAAGGATGCGGAGGAACTGGAGGACCTGTATCTTCGTCTGCGTCCGAAGTTGAATCAGGCGGTTCGACAGTCTGACGGCGCAGGCAAGGCCCTGTGGGATCATCTGTACGATGCGAAGGGCAAGCTGACGGAAGACGGGGCGAAGCTGAAGAAGCTGCTGAAGCCTGACGATTGGCAGCGCCTGCAGGCGCAGACCGAGTTCCTCAGGGTGGCAGAGCAGTTGGAAGCGATGGGCGATCAGGCTATGGTCGTGTACCATGAGGCCGAGAAGGCGTTCCATCTGCAGGCCAGCATAGCTGGCACCCTCGATCCTGTGGCTGCCCGCAGGGGCGTGAAGATCGCCATCGAGCAGGTTGAAGCGATGAAGAAGTCGGAACTGGTCACGAACCAGGAGATGCTCGACACAGTTGCGCAGTTCCTGCACGACTTCGATGGTTTGCTCGACGAGTTCGGCGCAGTGATGACCCCTGAGGGCAAGCTGTTGCTAGATGATGCTTTGCTGGTAGATGTGGAGGACAGACTGGAGGATTCGCTGGTGGGCCTGCGGAAGGGTGCGAAGAAGCTGGTGAAACAGGGCGTGCTGACCGAGAGCCAGTACCGCAAGATGATGAAGGTCCTCACCACCCGTGGCAATCGCACCACCACGGCTAACACTCCAGGGTTTGCCAACCCTGCACAGTTCGGCTATGCGGGAGGCCCCCTGGAGGGTCGCAATGTGACCCCAGAGGTGCGCTTGTGGTTCGACAACTACGCCCAGGTGGCTGGGCGCATCTCACAGTTCCCATCGATGCGGGCCGCCGCCCGAGGGTTCCAGCGGCTCTACGCCAACTGGAAAACCCAGGTGACAGTGGGCAACTTCTTGTCGTTCATTCCCCGCAACCTGTGGGGCGGCTGGTGGAACGGCATGGCGAGCGGCGTCCGCACTGTCGACTACGCTCGCTCCAGCAGGCTGCTGCACGCCTGGAACAAGATGCACAAAGAGGTGGTGGGTACAGGCGACGATCTTTTCGACACAACTGCGTTCAGGGAGCTTGCCCCTGGCGACCAGAAAACCCTGGTGGACGCCTACGAGAACGGCATCTTCAACACCTTCGCCAGCACCGAGTTCGTGAACCAGATGTCTGGTATCGCACCCCTGTCCACGGTGCGGGGCTGGCTGTCCTCGCTGAAGCTGTGGAACCGCAAGGAGGCCCTGCATGTCAGGGCTGGGGTCCATCTCATGCAGTCGTCCGAGAACCTGATGCGTCTGGCCGCCTTTGTCCGACACTACGACCCGACCATTCCTGGGGCAGGACGCTTCGGCGCCTCCATGTCGATGGCGGTCCACTTCGACTACTCGGACCTGACCAACATGGAACGCTGGATCAAGGACCACATGATCCCCTTCTATGTGTGGGGCAAGCGGAACATGGAACTGCAGGTGCGTATGGCACTTGAACGGCCCGAACTTCTGATGCGCTACTTCAAGATCATGCGCAACATCCAAGAGAACTTCGGTGGTGGCGACGAGTATGACAGGTACGGACAGCCCGACTACTACGGGGTGGGCGCTGTGGGCACTGGTCTTGTCCTGAATGCGGACACGCCCTGGTGGGCGAGGATGTTCATCGACCCTGACCTGCCGATCAATGACCTGTTCGATGTGGCTAACGCAACTGATGTGGGCATGTCACCGATGGGGGTGCTGTCGTTCCTGGCGAACATGATGGGTCCGCAGGTGGAGATTCCTGCCGCTTTCCTGGTCGATCCGAGTCGCAACGACCCCTACACGGTGTACGCTCCGATGGGCCTGATGCAGGCCCTGAAGCTGACGAATGCCCTGCTGCCTGGCAGCCCCTTTGCTGAAACACCAGAAGGGCAGATAGGGGTGGATTCTAAGACACGGGAGTTGTTCAACCTGCTGCTGCCGTGGGTGCAGCCGACTGTGGGCGCCTGGGTGGAACCGTTCTTCCCGCTCGACCCGAAGACGGCTCAACGGTACGGGTACACCCCTGGCGAGCGTGACTGGATCGACAGGTTGACGGGGTTTGCCATCCGCAACAGCGGTGGCTTCGGCCTCAGGTTCGCCACCCCAGCCAACACGAGGTCGACCCAATACGGTCGCCAGCAGGAGTTGGGGCAGATGAGGGATGACATGGAGTTCCAGGGCCAATGGGCCACTCCCTACAGGGCCGAGTCTGGAATGTCCGATGGGGAACTGGCAAGCATCCTGGCACGCCTCTATCCTGGTGGCGGGTAGCGCCCAAGATGTCGACTGGATGTCCTAGTAGTAGGAGGTGTCTATGCGTTTCGTGATGCCCGAAGAGTGGGGGGCGAAGGTTCTGACCGACAAGGTGGTCTGGTCGGATGACAAGCGGTACGCCCCGCATCTCACCATCGTCCACTATGGGGGCGGCACCAACGCTGCTGGCGGCTCCGAATGGGGGACGCCACCGTACTCGTTCGAGGCGGAATGCCGTGTTCTCCGCTCCTGGGAGGCGTACCACACGGGTCCTTCCAAGGGCATGCGGGCCATCGCCTACAACTTCGGCATCGGTCAGACAGGCCGAGTGTACTGGCTGAGAGGCCCTCAGCATTCCAACGGGGGCCAGTGGAGCAGCGACGACTGCCCCTCAGACGACGGTGAACCCGCCAACTACCACTCCCGTGCTGTGGTCTTCATCCTGGGAGGCGCTCAGAGGCCCTCCAGAGCCGCCAGGACGGCGTTTGGCCGTCTCTGGGTAGAGTCACCCCTCGACAGCACTGTTTACTGCCACAGCGACCTCTCAGACACCTCCTGTCCAGGCGCACATCTCACGCCATGGGTGGACGGCAGGCTGTTCATCGACGACCTGGGGGTGTGGCAGCGGGGAGAACGGGGCAGAACCGTCCTCTCCATCCGCCGCCGCCTGCAGGACCTGGGCTTCAAGCCCGCCTTCGGCCTGGGCGACGACAAGGTTTTCACCCGCAGACTAGAGAAGCGGGTCAAAGAGTTCCAGACCGTGTACAGGGGGCTGGAACCTGACGGCATCGTGGGTTACGACACCTTCGAGGCCATGTCACTTGCGAAAGGAAGGGGGTAACCCATGAGTGTGATCTACCGAGCGCCAGTGCAGAACGCCCGATCCACCGTCGGCGTCGCAACCACGGACGGCATCCTCCACTCCCCCTCAACGGGGAACAAGGTCAAGGTGGTCGGCTTCGCCATCGCAACCGACGGCGCCCAGACCGTGACCATCGAATCTGACGACGCCGCAGGGGACCGAGTCCTCTACAGGGCGCACATGGCAGCCACCACCCAGGTGGATGTCATGGCGCCTGTCGGCTGCTACCTGGCAGAGACAGAGGCGGGGGCCGACCTGCTCTGGACAACCAGCGTAGCCACGAACGCCCACATCACTGTTCTCTTCGTCGAGGAACCGTAGGTCTGATGGGCTACCGTCCAGGCATCAGCACAGCAGATGGGAAGCGCACCAGGCTTCACGGCCTCGGTGCTTGCGTGTCCGCTACGGTCGGCACGACGGCCATCGTGCGATGGCTCCCTGCTCTGCGCCTCGGGGGGTGCTTGTCGTGGTAGAGGCCGT
>Ga0209835_1000506_pt1 | contig 25626 bp, 21 predicted proteins | sample LakKivwa52mmetaG_FD_184138 | JGI IMG/M metagenome (GOLD analysis project Ga0209835, IMG submission 184138) | Anoxic lake water microbial communities from Lake Kivu, Rwanda to study Microbial Dark Matter (Phase II) - Lake Kivu water 52m metaG... | ecosystem: Environmental > Aquatic > Freshwater >... | reverse complement strand
ACCAACTACACGCCCGCCGGACTGGCCGACGGCAGCGCCAACGGCTTCGTCTGCCAGGCCGCCACGGCGGCGGCCATTCTCGGCACGGCCGGCTCGGCCGCTGCGCTCTGGCAGGACAAGGCCGGCTGGCGCCAGCTGCAGCGCAACGCGATGGCCGGCGACTTCCGCTGGGCCGGGCCGGCGCGGCAGTATCTCGACCTTTATCAAGGCCTGATTGCATGATCGTGCTCATCGCCGCCGTGGCGAAGAACGGCGTGATCGGCAAGGACAACGCGCTGCCCTGGCACCTGCCCGAGGATTTGCAGCACTTCAAGGCGCTGACGACCGGGCATGCGGTCCTGATGGGGCGCATGACCTGGGAATCGCTGCCGCCCAAATTCCGGCCGCTGCCGAACCGCCGCAACTTCGTGCTGACCCGCGATGCGTCCTATGTCGCGCCCGGGGCGACCGTCGTGTGCTCACTCGACGACGCCGTTAAAGTAAGCTCCGGCGAGACGGCACTTTTCGTCATTGGCGGCGCGGAACTGTATACCCACGCGCTGCCGCGGGCCGACCGGCTCGAACTCACCGAGATCGATGCCGCCTTCGCGGGCGACGCACGCTTTCCCGCCTTCGACCACACGCAGTGGCGCGCAGTGAAACGTGAGCCAGGCATCGGTGCCGACGGCTTGCGCTACGCCTTCGTCAGCTACGAACGCTGCTGAGCCACTGGAATCCCGCCGTCAGGCCATGATGCCGGCGGTGCCGCGGTACATGCCTTCGATCAGGTCGGCAAACTGGTGGTTGATGGCGCGCCGCTTGACCTTCATCGTCGGCGTCACCTCGCCATCTTCCTCCAGCAGCTTCTTCGGCAGGATGCTGAAGCGCTTGATCTGCTCGACACGCGCCAGTTCCTGATTCACCTTGCGAACCTCCGCAAGGATGAGTTCGCCGATCGCATGGGCTTCGGCGAGCGAGGCGTAGGTGGTGTAGTGCACCTTGTGAATCTGTGCGTACTTGATCACGTTCTCTTCGTCCAGGACGATCAGCGCGGTGATGTGGTTGCGGCCGTCGCCGATGAGGATGGCGTCGGTAATGTAGGGGCTGGTCTTGAGCTGGTTTTCGATCGGCTGCGGCGCGATGTTTTTGCCGCCGGAGGTGATCAGCAGATCCTTCTTGCGGTCGGTGATCGCGAGGAAGCCGCGCGGATCGAGCGTGCCGACGTCGCCGGTGTGGAGCCAGCCGCCTTCGAGTGTTTCGGCGGTTGCTTCCGGATTGCGGTAGTAGCCGAGGAAAACGTTGGGGCCGCGCATCAGGATCTCGCCGTCGTCCGCGATCCTGAGTTCAACGCCGGGAATGGCCGGTCCCGTGTTGGCGGGATCGATGCGGTCGCCGCTGTGGCAGCTGGTCGGGCCGCTGCCCTCGGTCTGGCCGTAAATCTGGCGCAGCGGCACGCCGATGGCGTGGAAGAAGCGCAGCACGTCGGGCGAGATCGCCGCCGCACCGCTGACCGCGACCTGCAGACGGTCGAAGCCGAGGCGCTCGCGCAGCTTGGTCAGCACCGTCAATTCGGCGAGGCGGAAGGCGGCCGCCAGCCAGAGCGGCTCGCGGCCGGCATCGAGCCGCGCGCGGGCATGGGCGCGGCCGACCGCGATGGCGGCGCCCAGCGCCAGGCGCTTGAACCATTGCGCCTCCTTCAGGCGGATCAGGATCAGCGACTGGTATTTTTCCCAGATGCGCGGCACCGAGAACATGAGCGTCGGCGAAACCTCGACGATGTTCTGCATCACGGCATCGACGTTCTCGATGAAATGCACACGATAGCCGGCCGCCAGCGCGAGATAGGTCGACAGCATGCGCTCGGCGATGTGCGACAGCGGCAGGAAGGAGACGACGTCCTCGTCGGGGCCGACGCCGAAGACGCCGATCAGGCAGCGAGCGGTCCAGGTGATGTTGCGGTGGCTGAGCATCGCGCCCTTGGGCGGGCCGGTGGTGCCGGAGGTGTAGATGAGGATGGCGGCGCTGTCCGGCTCGAGTGCGGCAAGACACGCCTTGAAATCCGCCGCTCCGCCGACACGGGCACTGCCGCGGGCGAGCAATTCGTCCCACGAGATCACCATCGGGTCGGAAAAATCGCGCAGGCCCTCCATGTCCATGACGACGATCCATTGCAGGGCCGGCAACTGCTCGCGCACCAGGAGTGTCTTGTCGAGCTGTTCCTCGTTCTCGACGATGAAGACGACACTCTCCGAGTGGCCGAGGATGTAGGCGCATTCGGTGGCCGCGTTGGTCGTGTAGATGCCGACAGTGACGGCGCCGATCGCCTGTGCCGCCAGGTCGGCGTACAGCCACTCGCGCCGGTTCTCGCCGATCACCGCCACGCGGTCGCCGGCCGCGACGCCCAGCGCCATCAGGCCGCATCCGGCCAAGCGGACGGCGTCGGCATATTCGGCGAAGCTGACGTCGCGCCACAGGCCGAGGTGCTTGTAGCGCAATGCCGTGGTGGCGCCGTCCTTCGCGGCACGCGCGAACAGCAGGGCGGGGGCGGATTCGCCAGGCGGCGGGGTGCTTGCTAATTCCATTCCGGGTCTTCGCTGCGGCCAATAAAGGGATGCGCTTGTCGCTGTTTTACGAACATAGTAGCATCTGACGGCGCCATAAAAAAACTGGCTGCAGCAAGGCGCGGAGGAGACAGGATGGACATGAAGCGTTCCTACTACGAGGACCTGCGGCTGTTCAGCACGCTGCCGCTGTCCCTGTGGCTGGCCGCCTGTGCCATCGGCGCATTGGCCGCGCCTTTCCTGTTCGGCAATTACCTGCTTTACGTATTCGGCTATATCGCCATCAATGTCATCGTGGCGATCGGCCTCAACATCCTGGTCGGTTTCACCGGCCAGATTTCGCTCGGCCATGCGGGTTTCTTCGCCATTGGCGCTTATGCCACGGTGCTGCTGGCCAATGCCGGCCTGCCGATCCTGCTGGCTCTCCCGGCCGCCGCGCTGATCGCGGCCGCTTTCGGTTTCCTGCTCGGCCTGCCGGCGCTGCGACTCGAAGGGCCCTATCTTGCGGTGGTCACGCTCGGCTTCGGTCTCGCGGTCGAGAACATCTTCGCCAAGGCCGCCATCTTTGGCGGCGCGACCGGGCCGGCGGTGCCCGCTTTCGATGTCGCCTTCTTCCCGGGCTTCAGCCGCGAGCAGAACCTGTACGCGCTCATCGTGGTGATTGCCTTTGCTGCGCTGCTGGCGGTGCGCAACCTGATGCGCACGCGCACCGGTCGCGCTTTCGTCGCCATCCGCGACTCGGACGTCGCCGCCGCCTGCGCCGGGGTGGACCTGACTTGGTACAAAACCCTGGCTTTTGCCGTGAGTGCCTTTTTTACCGGCATCGCCGGCGGCCTGTTCGCGTTCCACCTCGGCCAGGTCGATCCGACCAGCTTCAACCTGATGCTGTCGATCCTGTTTCTCGCCATGGTGGTGATCGGCGGCGTCGGCTCCATCCTCGGACCGGTGCTCGGTGCCGTGGTCATCAGCCTGCTCAACCTCAAGCTCAAGGGCCTGAAGATGGCGGACTTCTCCGAGATCCCGCTGTTCGGTCCCGACATCGCCGCCTTTCTCGGCCGCTACTTCATGGAAACCGGCATGGCCAATATCCAGTTCATCGTCTATGGCGCGATCCTGGTGCTGATCATGCTGTTCGAGCCGCTCGGCCTCTACGGCCTGTGGATCCGCGCGAAGCGCTACTGGCGCACCTGGCCGCTGTGATGGACAGTCTCGGCGCCCTGCCCCAGGTACTGTTCAGCGGCCTTGCCGCCGGATCGGTCTATGCGCTGATCGCGCTGGCGATGGTGATCATCTACCGCACGACCGAGGTGCTCAACTTCGCGCAGGGCGACATGGCGATGATGACGACCTATGTCGGGCTGGCCTTCATGGTGGCCGGCGGCATGCCGTTCCTCGGCGCGGCGCTGGCGGCGCTGGCTTTCGCCGCAGTGCTCGGCGCTTGTGCCGAGTTCATGCTGCTGCGGCGGGCGAAGGAGCCTTCGGTGCTCGGCCTGATCATCATCACACTCGGCCTCGAGATGATCGTATTCGGCTTCGCCTCGTGGAAGTGGGGCGGCGAGCCTCGCGACATGACGATCCCGCTCGCGCCCACCGACGTCACTGTTGTCGGGGGGGTGATCATGAGCCATCTCGAGCTTGCCGCCATCGCTGTGGCCGCGTTGGTCATTGCGGCGCTGTTCCTGTTCCTCAATCGCTCGAAGGCCGGCCTGGCGATGCGCGCGACGCAGCAGAACCGACCCGTGGCGCGGCTGATGGGCATACGCGTGCGGCGTGTCGAGATGGGCGTGTGGGCGCTGGCCGCGGTGATCGGCGGCAGCGCCGGACTGCTGGTTGGTCCCGCGGCGACCGTCGAACCCTACATGATGTGGGATCCGATGATGAAGGGTTTCGCCGCCGCCGTGCTCGGCGGCATGACCTCGCTGGCCGGCGCGGCGCTCGGCGGCGCCATCATCGGTATCGTCGAGAACCTCTTCGGCTACTACGTTTCGACCGCGTTCAAGTCAGTCGTTCCCTTCGCGGTCATCCTGCTGATGCTCGCAATCAAGCCGTCGGGCCTGCTGGCCCGGCATTACGTCAAGAAGGTGTAACCCTAGAGGAGGAGAGAGTCATGCTCGACAAGTTCAGGAATGCAGCGGCGGCCCTGGCGACTGGCCTGCTATGCTTCGCGGCGCCGGCGCAGGCCCAGCCGGCCGCGCTGGCCGGCGTTACCGACACCGAAATTCACATCGGCCAGTGGGGCCCGCAGACCGGGCCGGCCGCGGCGTGGGGCTCCGTGGCGCGCGGCACCGCCATGCTGTTCCAGATGGTCAATGATGCTGGTGGCATCCATGGCCGCAAGATCGTCTATCACATGTTCGACGACCAGTACAACCCGGCCAGGACCATTGCCGGCGTCAAGGAACTGGTCGAGAAGTCGCCGGGCATCTTCGGCTTCGCCTCTGGCGTCGGCACCTCGCCCGGGCTGGCGGTGAAGGATTACCTGATGGAGCGGGGCATCCCCTGGGTCGGGCCGGCCGCCGGCTCGCTGCACTGGATCACGCCGCCGCAGAAGGCGCTGTTCGCTCTCTACCCGCTTTACGCAGACGAGGCCAAGCTGCTGGTGCGTCATCTGGTCGAGAAGGAAGGCAAGAAGAAGATCGCCATCCTTTACGCCAGCGACGAGTACGGCGAGAACGGCCACCGCGGAGCGGTCGCCGAGATGCAGCGTTTCGGTCTGGCGCCAGCCGTCGAGGTCGCCGTCAATCAGGCCGACCGTGACCTCAAGTCGCATGTGCTCAAGCTCAAGGAGAGCGGCGCCGACGCCGTGCTGATGTGGGTCAACCCGACGCATGCCGTCATCACGCTGAAGACGGCGGCGGCCTTGCAGTTCGCGCCGCAGTGGGCGGCGAGTTCGACGCTGTCCGACGTGCCGCTGATGCAGACCATCACCGGCGGGCTGTGGAAGAACATCATCTTCGCCAGTTTCAGCGAGCTGCCCGACGCCGACCTGCCCGAGGTGAAGAAGTATCGCGATGCCTTTCCGAAATACGCGCAGCAGGGCGAGCGCTGGGGCGTGTTCTTCATGGCCGGTATCGGCTTCGTCGAGCCGATGGTCGAAGGCCTGCGCCGTGCCGGCCGCAACCTGACGCGCGAAAGCTTCATCGCCGCGATGGAGTCGATCCGCGGCTACAAGGGGCTGATGGGCAAGGTCAGTTTCGGACCGGGCGAGCGCCAGGGGCAGCGCGAGATCTTTCTCGCCCGCACCGACGACTCGGGAACCAGGGTCACCCAGCTCACCCCTTGGGCCGAGGTGAAATAGATCTTGCTGCTGGAAATCGAGGGACTGGAGATTTCCTTCGGCGGCGTCAAGGCCCTCCATGGCGTGGGCCTGGCGCTGGCCGCCGGCGAGATCCTTGCGCTGATCGGCCCGAATGGCGCCGGCAAGACGACGGTCTTCAATTGCATCACTGGCCTGTATCGGCCTGATGCCGGCCGCATCGTGCTGGACGGGCGCGAGATCCAGGGGCTGGTGCCGCATCGTGTCGCCGCCGCCGGCATTGCGCGTACCTTCCAGAACATCGAGTTGTTTCGCCATCTGAGCACGGTGGATAACCTGTTGCTCGGCCGCCACCAGCACATGCGTGGCGGGGTGCTTTCCGGTATGTCCCTGTTCGGGCCCGGAAGCCCCGCGGCGCGGGAGGAAATGCGCCATCGCGAGAAGGTCGAGGAGATCATCGACTTTCTCGACTTGCAGGCCGTGCGCAGCCAGCCCGTCGGCAGCCTGCCCTACGGCACGCAGAAGGTGGTGGAGCTGGGCCGCGCACTGGCGATGGAGCCGCGCGTGCTGCTGCTCGACGAACCGGCCGCCGGCATGAACCACGAGGAAAAGCACGACCTCCGCATCTGGATCGAGGACATCTGCTCGTTGTTCGGCGTTTCCGTCCTGCTCATCGAACACGACATGCAGTTCGTCGGCGATCTGGCCGATCGTGTCGTCGCGCTTAATTATGGCGAACGTATCGCCGAGGGCACGCCGGCCGAGGTGCGCACGCACCCGGACGTGCTGAAGGCCTATCTGGGCGGGGAGCAGCCGTGAATCCGCTGCTGCAGCTCGCCAGCGTCGATACCTATTACGGTCGTATCCAGGCCCTGCGCGGCGCCTCGCTCGACATTGCTGCCGGCGGCATCACTGCCGTGCTCGGCGCCAATGGCGCAGGCAAGTCGACGCTGCTGAAGACCGTGATGGGCCTGATCGAGGATCAGCCGGACAAGGGCACCATCCATTTCGACGGCCGGCCGATTCATGGCGCGGAAACCGAGGACATCGCGCGCGCCGGCATCGCTTACGTGCCCGAGGGACGCGAGGTGTTCCGCGAACTGACGGTGCTTGAAAACCTGCACGCCGGCGCCTTCGCGCGCCGCGACGGCACTGCCGCCGATCTCGAGCGCATGTTCGGCTACTTCCCGCGCCTGCGCGAGCGACGCGAGCAGTGGGCCGGCACCCTGTCCGGCGGCGAGCAGCAGATGCTCGCCATCGCCCGTGCGCTGATGGGGCGGCCGCGTCTGCTGCTGCTCGACGAGCCTTCGCTGGGACTGTCCCCGCTGCTGGTGAAGGAAATATTCGCCATCCTGCGCATCATCAACGCAGCCGGCGTGACCATAGTCCTCGTCGAGCAGAACGCGCGCATGGCGTTGTCCGTCGCCGCCCGCGCGCTGGTGATGGAGCGTGGCCGCTTCGTGCTCGATGGCACGGCGGAGGAACTTGCCGCCGATCCCGACGTGCAGGAGTTCTACCTGGGGATCGGCACCGACGAATCGGTCAGGGGGATCAAGCGCTACCGGCGCAAGAAGCGCTGGCGCTGAGCATCACGGCGCCGTGCCGTCGGCACCGACTTTTCACTGGCTCACGCAATCAACGTAGTAGCCGTTGCCGTTCTCCTTGACGAGGCCGTGGATGTCGGTCTCGAAGCCGGGGAAGCGGGCATTGAACTCGCGCGCGAACTTGAGGTAGCGCACGATGGTGGCGTTGAAGCGCTCGCCGGGAATCAGCAGCGGGATGCCGGGCGGGTAGGGCGTGAGCAGCACGGCCGTGACGCGGCCTTCGAGCCGGTCGAGCGGCACGCGTTCGATCTCGCGGTGGGCCATTTTCGCGAAGGCGTCGGCCGGGCGCATCGCCGGTTCCATGGCGGAGAGATACATCTCGGTGGTGAGGCGCGCGATGTCCTTGGCCTTGTACACATCGTGAATCTGGGTGCACAGGTCCTTGAGACCGATGCGTTCGTAGCGCGGGTGCTTGGCGACGAACTCGGGCAGCACCTTCCAGAGCGGCTGGTTCTTGTCGTAGTCGTCCTTGAACTGCTGCAGCGCGGTGACCAGCGTGTTCCAGCGGCCCTTGGTGATGCCGATGGTGAACATGATGAAGAAGCTGTAGAGGCCGCACTTCTCGACGATGACGCCGTGTTCGGCGAGGTACTTGGTGACGATGGCGGCCGGGATGCCAAGCTCGTCGGAAAAATCGCCATCGACGTCGAGCCCCGGGGTGATGACGGTGGCCTTGATCGGGTCGAGCAGGTTGAAGCCCTTGGCGAGCTTGCCGAAGCCGTGCCAGCGCTCACCGGGCTTGAGCATCCAGGCTTCGCGTTCCTCGATGCCTTCCTCGGAAAGATCTTTCGGACCCCAGACCTGGAACCACCAGTCGGCGCCAAATTCCTTGTCCACCTTGCGCATGGCGCGGCGGAAATCGAGCGCCTCCTTGATCGATTCCTCGACCAGCGCGGTGCCGCCGGGCTCTTCCATCATCGCCGCGGCGACGTCGCAGGAGGCGATGATCGAATACTGCGGCGAGGTCGAGGTGTGCATCAGGTAGGCTTCGTTGAACACATCGCGGTCGAGCTTGTGGTTCTCGGCGTCCTGCACGAGGATCTGCGAGGCCTGGCTCAGGCCGGCCAGCAGCTTGTGCGTCGATTGCGTGGCGAACACCATCGACTCCTGGCAGCGCGCACGGCCCGCGCCGATGGCGTGGTAATCGCCGTAGAAGTCGTGGAAGGCGGCGTGCGGCAGCCAGGCTTCATCGAAGTGCAGCGTATCGATCTTGCCGTCGAGTTCCTGCTTGATGTCCTCGACGTTGTACATCACGCCGTCGTAAGTGCTCTGCGTGATGGTGAGCACGCGGGGCTGACCCTTGACCTTCGAGGCGAACGGATGGGCGGCGATCTTCTTCTGGATGTTCTTCCAGCGGAACTCTTCCTTCGGGATCGGGCCGATGATGCCGTAGTTGTTGCGCGTCGGCATGAGGAAGACCGGGATCGCCCCGGTCATCATGATCGCGTGCAACACCGACTTGTGGCAGTTGCGGTCGACGATGACCACGTCGCCGGGGGCGACGGTGGAATGCCAGACGATCTTGTTCGAGGTCGAGGTGCCGTTGGTGACGAAATAAAGATGGTCGGCGTTGAAGATGCGCGCGGCGTTGCGCTCGGAAGCGGCGACCGGACCGGTATGGTCGAGCAGCTGGCCGAGTTCTTCGACGGCATTGCAGACGTCGGCGCGCAGCATGTTTTCGCCGAAAAACTGGTGGAACATCTGGCCAACCGGGCTCTTGAGGAAGGCGACGCCGCCCGAGTGGCCGGGGCAGTGCCAGGAGTAGGAGCCGTCGGCGGCGTAGTGGGTCAGCGCGCGGAAGAAGGGCGGCGGCAACGAGTCGACGTAACTCTTCGCTTCGCGCACGACATGGCGCGCGATGAATTCCGGCGTGTCCTCGTACATGTGGATGAAGCCATGCAGTTCGCGCAGCACGTCGTTCGGGATGTGGCGGCTGGTGCGCGTCTCGCCATGCAGGAAGATCGGAATCTCGGCGTTCTTGCAGCGAATTTCCTTGACGAAGGCGCGCAGCTCGGCGATGGTTTCCTCTTCCTCGTTGGCAAGCTCCTCGTCGTCGACGGAGAGAATGAAGGCCGAGGCGCGGCTCTGCTGCTGGGCGAAGGAGGTCAGGTCGCCGTAGCTGGTGACGCCCAGTACGTCCATGCCTTCCTTCTCGATGGCGGCCGCGAGCGCGCGGATGCCGAGGCCGGAGGCGTTTTCCGAGCGGAAGTCTTCGTCGATGATGATGACGGGAAAATGGAAGCGCATGGCGGGCTCCTGTAAATGGACGGGCGGCGGACGGCTTTATCCGGCGAAAGTATTGGTCAGGGTGCCGATGCCGGGAATACAGACGTCGATACGACAGCCCGCCGGCATGGTTTCAACGCCCACCGAGGTACCGCAGCAGATCAGGTCGCCGCGGTTCAATGTCATGTCGTGCGACAGGCGGCTGACTATCTCGCGCGGGCTGAAGAACATGTCGATCACCGGGTAGTTCTGCTTCTTGATGCCGTCGAGCCAGGTTTCGACGTGCAAGGCGCCGGGGTCAAGACCATCGACGATCCACGGACCGAACGGGCCGAAGCTGTCAAAGCTCTTGGCACGCACCCACTGCGGAAAGGATGGATCGGACTTGAGGATGCCGCGCGCCGTCACGTCGTTTACACAGGTGTAGCCGAAGATGTAGTCGTCGGCTTGGTCCGGCGCGATCCTTGCGCAGCTGCGGCCGATGACGATACCCAGTTCGCCTTCGTACACGATCGGTCCGTCGTAGCCTGGCGGGCGGCGTATCGTCCCGCCCGAAGGCAGGTAACAGTTATCGGTCTTGATGAAGTAGAGCGGATGGTCGGGCCGTGCCAGGCCTTCGATCCGTGCGCGTTCATGGAAATTGTTCCAGAGGCCGACGAGTTTTCCCGGCGTGCAGGGCGTGAGGAGCTCGACCGCAGCCAGCGGTGCGGCATTGCCCAGGGACTGCGGCGTCGGCAACACGTCGCCTGCGTGGAAATGCACGGTGTCGCCATCGAGGCGGCCGAAGCGTACGTGCCCCTCGTGCCGACAGCGAAGCCAGGTTGTCATCGCGCGAAGTTCCGCCGGATCAGATCTTCGGCAGGGTGACGCCGACCTGCCCCTGATACTTGCCGCCCCGGTCGCGGTAGGAGGTTTCGCAGATCTCGTCGGACTCGAAGAAAATCACCTGGGCGCAGCCCTCGCCGGCGTAGATCTTGGCTGGCAGCGGGGTGGTGTTGGAAAACTCGAGGGTCACGTAGCCCTCCCATTCAGGCTCGAAGGGCGTGACGTTCACGATGATGCCGCAGCGCGCATAGGTGCTCTTGCCGAGGCACACGGTGAGGACGCTGCGCGGGATGCGGAAGTATTCGACGGTGCGGGCCAGCGCGAAGGAGTTCGGCGGGATCACGCAATAGCCCTTGCCGGAGACCTCGACGAAGGAGTTCGGGTCGAAGTTCTTCGGGTCGACGATGGTCGAATTGATGTTGGTGAAGACGCGGAATTCATCGGCGCAACGGATGTCGTAGCCGTAGCTCGACGTGCCGTAGGAAACGATCTTCTGGCCATTCACCTCGCGCACGAGTTCGGGGGAGTACGGCTCGATCATGCCGTGCTCCTGCGCCATGCGGCGAATCCACTTGTCCGACTTGATGCTCATCCGATCGTCTCTCCGAAAAGACAGCGCCCCAAGCAAGAGCGCCCCGACAAGGCGGGGCGCTGGCGGGGCGCGCGAATTACACCATAAATGCCAGGGCCTTAGGTGTTCTGGACGACGATGCTCGGGAACTTGGCGGAGTGGTCCTTGGCCTGCTCGGCGATTTTGACGCCGATGCGGCGCGCGATGCCCTTGTAGATCTCTGCGACGCGGCCGGCCGGGTCGGCGACCACGGTCGGATGTCCGGAGTCAACCTGTTCGCGGATGGCGCGATCGAGCGGCAGGGCGCCAAGCAGCTCGGTCTCGTAGTCCGCGCACATCTTTTCACCGCCGCCGGAACCGAAGATGTGCTCCTCGTGGCCGCACTTCGAGCAGATGTGGATGCTCATGTTCTCGACGATGCCGAGGATCGGGATGCCCACCTTCTCGAACATCTTGAGGCCCTTGCGCGCGTCGAGGAGGGCGATGTCCTGCGGCGTGGTGACGATCACCGCGCCGGTGACGGGCACCTGCTGGGCGAGGGTGAGCTGGATGTCGCCGGTGCCCGGCGGCAGGTCGACGACGAGATAGTCGAGATCGCGCCAGTTGGTGTCGCCGAGCAATTGGTTGAGCGCCTGCGTGACCATCGGGCCGCGCCAGACCATCGGGGTTTCCGGGTCGATCAGGAAGCCGATCGACATCGCCTGGATGCCGTGGGCATCCATCGGCTCGAGCTTCTTGCCGTCGGTGGATTCCGGCTGGAGATCGGGAATGCCCAGCATCTGGGGCTGCGAAGGGCCATAGATGTCGGCGTCGAGGAGGCCGACCGTGGCGCCTTCGGCAGCAAGGGCAAGCGCAAGGTTGACCGCCGTGGTTGATTTGCCGACACCGCCCTTGCCGGAGGCGACGGCGATGATGTTCTTCACGCCCGGGATCAGCTTCACGCCCTTTTGCACGGCATGGGAAACGATCTTCTGGAAGACATTGGCCGAAACATTGCCCACACCGGGAATCGACTTGATCGCGTCGATCACTGCCTTGCGGATCGCATCGATCTGGCTCTTGGCCGGATAGCCCAGCTCGACATCGAGGGAAACGTCGGCACCAGCGATCTTGATGTTCTTGAGGCTGCGGCTGGAGACGAGATCCTTCTGGGTATTGGGATCGATGACGGCCTTGAGGGCCTCCTGGACGGACTGTTCTGTAAGGGACATGGGGAAAAGCCTTTCTGGATCGGGGGGATGAATTCTAGCAAGGCGCACATGAGGGCGAACCGGGCCGCTTCAAGCGACAATACGCCCTATGGGTGAGATCCAAAAAGTCGGCTCTGGCGATACGGCACTGGCGTGCCGTCCGGGATGTGCAGCCTGCTGCATCGCGCCGTCGATCTCGACGCTGGTCAAGCCGGCGGGTGTGCCCTGCCTGCACCTGACCGCCGATTTACGCTGCGCGCTGTTCGGCCAGCCCGAACGGCCGGCCTGTTGCGGCGGCCTGCAGCCCTCCGCCGAGATGTGTGGCGACAACCGCGAGCAGGCGCTTGCCTTTCTGACCGCGCTGGAAGAGGCGACACGCTAGAATCGCCCCATTGATTCATCGGGTTTCTTCCACATGTCCGCACGCAAAATCCTCGTCACCTCCGCCCTGCCGTACGCCAACGGCGCCATCCACCTCGGCCACCTCGTCGAATACATCCAGACCGACATCTGGGTGCGCTTCCAGAAGCTGCGCGGCAACGAGTGCTGGTACGTCTGCGCCGACGACACGCATGGCACGCCGATCATGCTGCGCGCCGAGAAGGAGGGCATTACGCCCGAGCAACTGATCGCCCGAGTGCATGGCGAACACAGCCGTGACTTCGCCGGCTTTCACATCGCTTTCGACAACTACTATTCGACCCATTCCGCCGAGACGCGTTTCTACTCCGAGGACATCTACACCAAGCTCAAGGCCGCCGGCCTGATCGAGGTGCGCGCCATCGAGCAGTACTACGATCCGGTCAAGCAGATGTTCCTGCCCGACCGCTTCATCAAGGGCGAGTGTCCGAAGTGCGGTGCCAAGGACCAGTACGGCGATTCCTGCGAGTCCTGCGGTGCGGCCTATGCGCCGACCGAACTGAAGAATCCCTATTCGGCCGTGTCGGGTGCCCAGCCGGTGCTCAAGTCGTCCGACCATTATTTCTTCAAGCTTTCCGACCCGCGCTGCCAAGCCTTCCTGCGCCAATGGACGCGCAAGGGCAGCCTGCAGCACGAAGCGGCCAACAAACTGCACGAATGGCTCGGTGACGAAGGCGAGAACAAGTTGACCGACTGGGACATCTCGCGCGACGCGCCCTATTTCGGCTTCGAGATTCCTGGTGCGCCCGGGAAATACTTCTACGTCTGGCTCGACGCGCCGATCGGCTACATGGGTTCGTTCAAGAATTTCTGCGCGAAGCAGGGCCTGAATTTCGACGACTGGTGGAAGCCGGACTCGAAGGCCGAGCTGTATCACTTCATCGGCAAGGACATCCTGTACTTCCACGCGCTGTTCTGGCCCGCCGAGCTGCAGCACGCCGGCTACCGCACGCCGACCAACGTCTTCGCCCATGGTTTTCTGACCGTCGATGGCGCCAAGATGTCGAAATCGCGCGGCACCTTCATTACCGCCGAGAGCTACCTGCAGCAGGGACTGAATCCCGAATGGCTGCGTTACTACTTCGCGGCCAAGCTCAACGGCACGATGGAGGATATCGACCTCAATCTCGACGACTTCGTCAGTCGCGTGAATAGCGACCTCGTCGGCAAGTTCATCAACATCGCCAGTCGGGCTGCCGGCTTCATCGCCAAGCAATTCGACGGCAAGCTGCTCGACGAAGCCTTCCACGATCGCTTCATGGCCAGTCTGCCCGAGTTGCTGCTCGCCGCCGAGGAAATCGCCGGTTACTACGAAGCACGCGACTTCGGCCGGGCGATCCGCCGCATCATGGCGCTGGCCGACCAGGTGAACCAGTACGTCGACCAGCATCAGCCGTGGAAGCTTGCCAAGCAGGGCGGTCAGGAACGCGAGCTGCACGTCGTCTGCACCATGCTGATCAACGCCTTCCGCCTGCTTGCGCTCTACCTCAAGCCGGTGCTGCCGAAGCTGGTGCAGCGTGCCGAAGAGTTCTTGAACGTCGCGCCGCTGCACTGGCGCGACGCCGCGCACCTGCTGCCGCCTTCACATGCGATCAATCCCTACGAACACCTGATGACACGCATCGAAGGCAAGCAGGTCGAGGCGCTGCTGGCCGCCAACCAGCAGTCGCTGGCGCCGACCCCCGCGCAGCAATCGCCGCAGCGCCACGCGCAACACCAGACAGGAGAAACAGTGGAAGCCACCGAACACATCAGCATCGACGACTTCAGCAAGATCGACCTGCGCATCGCCCGCATCGCCAACGCCGAACATGTCGAAGGCGCGGACAAACTGCTCAAGCTATCGCTCGACCTTGGCCCGCTCGGCACGCGGCAAGTGTTCGCCGGCATCAAGGCCGCCTACGATCCGGCTACGCTGGTCGGCCGGCTGACCGTGATGGTCGCCAACCTCGCGCCGCGCAAGATGAAGTTCGGCATGAGCGAAGGCATGGTGCTCGCGGGTTCCGATCCGGAGGGCAAGACCGCCGGCCTCTACCTGCTGTCTCCCGATGCCGGTGCTACACCGGGCATGAAGGTGAAGTGAGTCAAGAGGTCAGACATTTCGTCATCACCGGACGAGTGCAAGGCGTCTGGTTCCGCGGCAGCATGGCGCAGGAGGCACAGCGGCTGGGCGTCACCGGTTGGGTGCGCAACCGCGCCGATGGCAGTGTCGAGGCAATGGTGGCGGGGTCGGCCGAACAGGTCGCCGCGATCATGAACTGGGCGCGGCGGGGCCCACCCAACGCAGCGGTCGAACAGCTTGCCGTCGAGTTGGGTGAAGGCGAGTTCAGCGGCTTCGAGCAGCGCGCCTCCCTGTAAAAAGTCGGCGCTGGCAGGACGGCATACCTGCCCCAAAGAGCAGTTGTGTTTTGGTGCTATCCGGATATCATTTCCCCAGTCACGGAAATGGAAAGATCCGCTCGAAAATGAAAGAAATCATCTCCACCCAGCAAGTCGAGAAGGGCATGTTCGTGCTCGAGCTCGATCGCCCCTGGCTGGAGACGCCTTTTCTGCTTCAGGGCTTTCTCATCGAGGATGACGATCAGATCGCCGACCTGAAGAAATACTGCACGACGGTCACCATCGATCGCTGCCGTTCGGCCGGTACGCAATACGTTGCCGAAAAGCAGGAAAAGATCCGCCCGCACTTGCGGACAGGTTTGCAGCAAACGGTGACGACGGTGCAGGCGGTCAATGAGGACTTCGGCAGTTTCCTCAAGAAGCTGAGCGAGAAGCCGCCCAAGCGACGCCCGGACCGTCGCCCTCCCGCGATTTCCACGGTCGATCACCAAAGCCCGCTGGAAGAGGAGCTGGTCTATTCCGCGCCAATCGTTGATGACGTCAAGGAAAAACTCCAGTCGATCCGCGAATCACTGGATATGAACATCTCCGGGGATATCCGCGAAGTTGTCGGTCTGGTGTCCGAGATGGCCGAGGCGGTGGAGCGCAACCCGGATGCGATGATCTGGCTCGCCCGCCTGCGCTCGACCGACGAGTATTCCTACGACCATGCCGTCGATGTCTCGGTGCACATCATGGTGCTCGCGCGCTTTCTCGGCATGCCGGCCAAGACGGTGGAAATGCTCGGCCAGGTCGGCCTGATGCAGGATATCGGCAAGATCAACCTGCCCGACACCGTTCTCAACAAGCAGGAAGACCTGACCGAAGAAGAGTTGGCGCTGGTGCAGTCGCATGTGGCCAGTTCGCTGGAGATACTCGCCGGGCAGCATGGTTTCAGCTTCGAGGCGCTGGCGATCGTCGGCAGCCACCACGAGCGTTTCGACGGCAGCGGCTATCCGCGGCAGATCCAGGGCGAGCGCATCAGCCTGCATGCGGAACTGGCCGGGCTGCTCGACTGTTATTGTGCGATGACGCGCAAGCGCTCCTACCGGGCAGCCGTCTCGAACCAGCAGGCGCTCGAAAGCCTGATCGGCATGCGCGGCACGAAATTCCGCGCGCCAATCATCGACCAGCTCGTGCAATGCCTCGGCCTCTATCCGATCGGCTCGCTGGTCGAGCTGAACAGCGGCGAGGTCGGCGTGGTGATCCAGCAGAACAACGTGCGCCGGCTCAAGCCACGCGTCATGGTGATCCTCAATCCGGACAAATCGGTCGAACGGCGGCCGCGCACGCTCGACCTGATCATGGACCCGGCGACGCCGACGGGCGAGTTGTACCGGATCGTCCGCTCCCTGCCGATGAACGCCTACGGCATCAACCCTGCCGATTTCTATCTTGGCTGACAGCGAAGCTCTCTCCCTGCATCTTGAAAAGCGCCGCATCGATCTGGGCACGGGATTACCCAGCCTGCCGGTGGCATGGGAGGACATTACCCACCTGGCGCAGCAACTCGACGCGGCGTACTGCCTCGGCATCATTACGCTGGCGGTGTTGCCCGACCCCGTGTTATTGCGCCTGGTGCCGGAGGCCAGTCGCGACCTGCGAGTGGCCATCACGCGACGCATCGAATCGGCCCTGCGGCCGCAAGATCGCCTGTATGCCGCCGAGCACTGGGAATGGCTGCTCGTGCTCGACAAGCTGCCGAGCAGTGCTCCACTCATGTTGGCGCTGATCAAGCTTGATGCCCTGTTCGCAGAACCGGTTCGCGCACTCGATGGCAGCATGTTGTTGCTGCGGGTCGCCTGTGGGGGCGCCTTGTGTCCCGATGATGGCACCGAGGCGCGGCACCTCGTCCAATCGGCGCGCATCGCCTGCCTGCAGGCCGATCGCAGCGGCAGTCGTTACGCGACCTATGCGCCGGCGATGGAACAGAGCGATACAGTCCAGCAGCAACTGCATGTCGAGTTGCCGCGTGTGCTGAGCGGCGCGCCGGGGCTCTCGCTATATCTGCAACCGCAGATCGATTTGGCCGATGGCCGCTGCCGTGCCTGCGAGGCGCTGCTGCGCTGGCAGTTGCCCAGCGGCGAGTGGGTCGCGCCACCGCATACCCTGGCCGTGGTCGAGCGCCTCGGCCTGCGCGGCAAGTTCACCCGTTGGCTATTGCAACAGGCCATGCAGATCCAGGCACACCTGCGCGCCGAAGGCATCCATATTGTCTTGTCGATCAACCTGTCGGCCAACGATCTGCTCGATGCCGAACTGCCCGAACTGATCGAGCAGACGCTCGCGACCTGGGAACTCACGGCCGACTGCCTGCAGCTCGAGTTGACCGAGACGCTGATGATCGAGGACACCGAGCAGGTCATCGAAATCCTTGGCCGCCTGCGCCAGCAGGGGTTCCAGCTTTCCGTCGATGATTTCGGCACGGGCTACGCGAGCATGAGCTACCTGCAACGCCTGCCGGTGCAGGAGGTCAAGATCGACCAGAGCTTCGTACTGCATGCAGAAACCTCCGAGCGTGACCGCGAAATCATCGCTTCCGTGGTGCAGCTCGCCCATCGCCTGGGCATACAGGTGGTGGCTGAAGGGGTGGAAACCGAAGCCGCCGCCGCGATCGTCAGGCAACTTGGCTGCGACCGGGCGCAGGGCTATCGCTACGCGACCGCGCTGCCGCTCGAACCGTTCGTCGCCTGGTGGCAGGGCCACGAAAGTCGGCGCTGACGAGACGGCATCAGTGGTAGATCAGGCGGACGTTTTCCTGCTCCAGCCAGTCGGATAGTTCATTGATCAGCCGGTCATCGAGTCGCACGCGCCAGGCGTCGGGCAGGGTAAGTTCGGTTTCGGCATCCGCATTGCGATAGTGGATGCGTACCGGGCAGGCACCGTCCGTCGAACGGTAAGGAGACAATAGCGTACGCAACCGGCGGGCAGTTTCGCTGGTCGTCTGGCCGTTGAACGAAAGCTTGAGCACGCGCGCATAGCGGCCGCGCGCCTCGGCCAGCGTCAGCAGGTTGTCGGCGACGACGCGCAGGCCGCCACTGAAGTCGTCGCGGCTGACCTTGCCTTCGACGATCAGCAGTTCGTCTTCCTTGATCTTGCCGCGCGTGGCATCCCACAACTCGTTGAATACCGAAACCTCGACCTGCGCACTGGCATCGTCGAGCATGACGATGGCCATCTTGCCGCGCCGCGACATCTGCGTGCGCACGCCGAGGACGACGCCGCACAGCAGCGTCGGCTCGCGCTGCGGTTCGAGGTCGGACAGGCGCCGGCGCACGAACGCGGCGACCTCGTCGGCATAGGCGTTGAAGGGGTGGCCGGAGAAGAAGTAGCCCAGTGCCTGCTTCTCGTTGAGCAGTTGCTCGCGTTCCGTCCAGTGCGGCACGTCGAGGTAATGCGTTTCCGGTGGTGCGCTGTTGTCGGGGGCGTCGAACAAACCACCCTGATGCGCGTTGCGCTCGGCCTGGTCGGCGGCATCGAGGGCGCGGCCGACGGAGGCCAGCAGCTTGGCACGGTGGTCATCGATGCTGTCGAAGGCGCCGGCGCGGATCAGCGCCTCGATGACGCGGCGATTGACGACGCGCTTGTCGACGCGCCGGCAGAAGTCGAACAGGTCGGTGAACGGCCCACCATCCTCGCGCGCCGCTAGGATGACGTTGAGTGCGGATTCGCCCGAACCCTTGATGGCGCCGAGGCCGTAGCGGACATGCCTGGCATCGACCGGCCGGAAGCGCACGAAGCCGCTGTTGACGTCCGGGGGCAGGAAGACGATGCCGTTGTCCTTCGCGTCATTGCAGAAGAACTGCACCTTGTCGGTGTCGGCCATTTCCGACGACAGCGTCGCCGCCATGAAGGCGGCCGGATGGTGGCGCTTGAGCCAGGCAGTGTGATAGGCGACCAGCGAGTAGGCAGCGGCGTGCGACTTGTTGAAGCCGTAGCCGGCGAACTTCTCCATCGTGTCGAAGATCTCGTTGGCTTTCGCTTCGCCGATCTGGTTTTCGGCTGCACCCGCGACGAAGATCTCGCGCTGCTTCGCCATCTCCTCGGGTTTCTTCTTGCCCATCGCGCGGCGCAGCAGGTCGGCGCCGCCGAGCGTGTAGTTGGCGGCCACCTGCGCGGTCTGCATCACCTGCTCCTGATACACCATGATGCCGTAGGTGTTGGCGAGCACCTTCTCGAGGCTCGGATGCGGCATGACGACGCGCTCGCGGCCATGCTTGCGCGCGATGTAGGTCGGGATGAAGTCCATCGGCCCTGGCCGGTAGAGCGCGTTCAGGGCGATCAGGTCCTCGATGCCGTCGGGGCGCGCCTGCACCAGCGTGTCCTTCATGCCGCGCGATTCGAACTGGAATACCGCCGTGGTGTTGGCGTTCTTGAAGACGGCGTCGTAGGTCGGCGTGTCGTCGAGTGGGAGGTCTTCGAGATGGACCTCGATGCCCTCGACTTCCTTCACGAAAGCGACGGCCTCTTCGAGGATGGTCAGCGTGCGCAGGCCGAGAAAGTCAAACTTCACCAGGCCAGCTTTTTCCACGTCGTCCTTGTCGAACTGGCTTACCGTGGCGCCGCCGTCGGCAGAGTAGAGCGGGCAGAAGTCGGTGAGCTTGCCCGGCGCGATCAGCACGCCGCCGGCGTGCATGCCGACGTTGCGCGTCAGGCCTTCGAGTTTTTCGGCCAGCGTCCAGAGTTCGACGAGCTCTTCTTCCTGCTGCAGACGTTCGTTGATTGCCGGCTCCATTTCGCGGGCTTTCGCGAGCGTGATGCCGAGCTCGTTGGGAATCAGCTTGGCGAACTGGTCGACGAAGTTGAAGCCGAGGTCGAGCACGCGACCGACATCACGAATCACCGCCTTGGCGGCCATCGTGCCGAAGGTGGCGATCTGCGAGACAGCGTGCTGGCCGTAGCGCTGGCGCACGTAGTCGATGACTCTATCCCGCCCCTCCTGGCAGAAGTCGATGTCGAAGTCGGGCATCGAGACGCGCTCGGGGTTGAGGAAGCGCTCGAACAGCAACTCGTAGCGCAGCGGGTCGAGGTCGGTGATGCCAAGGCTGTAGGCCACCAGCGAGCCGGCGCCGGAACCGCGCCCCGGCCCGACCGGCACGCCGTTGTTCTTGCCCCAGTTGATGAAGTCGGCAACGATCAGGAAGTAGCCGGGGAAGCCCATCTGCACGATGGTCTTGATCTCGAATTCCAGCCGGGTGCCGTATTGCGAGCGCCGACTTTCGCGTTCCGCTGGGTCAGGGTAGAGATGCTCCAGACGCTTCTCCAGTCCGGCATGCGCCTGCTGGTCGAGATATGCCTCGATCGATTCGCCGTTGGGTGTCGGGAACTCCGGCAGGAAGCTCTTGCCGAGCGGCACGCTCAGGTTGCAGCGCTGCGCGATCGCCACGCTGTTGGCGACCGCCTCGGGCAGGTCGGCGAACAGCGCGTCCATCTCGTCCTGCGTCTTGAAGTACTGCGCCTCGCTGAAACTCTTCGGGCGGCGCTTGTCGCCCATCACGTAACCTTCGGCGATGCAGACGCGCGCTTCGTGCGCACGGAAGTCGTCGGCGCGGATGAACTGCACCGGATGCGTCGCGACCACCGGCAGGTCGAGTTCCGCGCCCAGTCGCAGCGTTGCCGCGATCAGGCGTTCCTGCGCGGGATTTTCGTGCGTGCCGTCGGGACGCTGAATTTCGAGATAGAAGCTGCCGGGAAACAGGCCGGTCCAGTAGCGTGCGCTGGCGACAGCCTTGTCCATCTTGTCGGCGACCAGCCACTGACCGACTTCGCCGAACTGCGCACCGGAGAGGGCGATCAGTCCGCTGTTGTCACCGTGAAAGGCGCCGCGCGAGATTTCAGCGCGGCCATGACGGCGCGGCCGCAGGTAGGCCGAACTCAAGAGTTCGCACAGGCGCAGGTAACCGCTGCGGTTCTTCGCCAGCAACAGCAGACGAGAGGTGATTTCGCGTGATGGATCAGGTGTTGCGCTTTCTTCCTCGGCGATCCAGACATCGCAACCGATAATGGGTTTCAAGCCACAGCCGCGCGCCGCCGAGTAGAACTTGACCATGCCGAACAGGTTGGCGAGGTCGGTCAGCGCCAGCGCCGGCATCTGGTCCGCTGCCGCGCGCGCCACGGCGTCGTCGAGCCGGGTCAGGCCGTCGGTGATCGAGTATTCGCTGTGGAGGCGGAGATGGATAAAGCGGGGTGAGGACATCGCCCCGGAATTTTACCCCTGCAACCAGATCAGCAAGCCCTGCGCATTCAGGTCGATGTCCATGCCCCAGAGCGTGAGAAATTCTGCGTCGGACAGTGCGACGCCGTGCGCGCGTGCCTCGGCCAGCATGAAGGCGGCGAGCTTTTCCTTGAGCAGCGGCAACGGATCGTCGGGTTGCGCCTTGCGGGCTTCGCGCGCCAGCCGGACGAAATCGTCGAGGCGGCGCAGCATGACTTCCGCCAGCGGTCGTGGGGGTGCGAGCCGGCTGAAATGCGTCGGATAAACGGCTTCCGGCGCAAGCGCAATCATGTGCTCGACCGAGTCGCGCAGATCGACCGGGTCGAACTGCGACGGGGTGGTGGAAGGCATCAGAAAGGGGCGGCCGTCCACATCGCATTCCCGGTAACTGATGCCGAAGGTGTCGCCCGTGAAAATGCCGTTCGCGGCCCGGTCGTGGATGAAGACATGATGCTTGGCGTGGCCGGGTGAATCGTAAAACGCCAGTTCGCGCTGGCCGAGTTTGAGCAGCATGCCGTCGGTGGTTTCGATGACGCGCTTGGCCGGGGTCGGCAGCAGCTCGCCGTAGAGCTCGTGTGCCCGTTCATAACCGTACACCTGTTCGGTCGCGGCCATCAGCTTGGCCGGGTCGATCATGTGGCGTGCGCCGCGTGGATGGACGACGAGTTTGGCGTTTGGAAAGGCGGCCATCATCGCGCCCGCGCCGCCGGCGTGGTCGAGATGGATGTGCGTCAGCAGTACGTAATCGACGCTGGCGGGCGTCAATCCGAGTTGCTGCAATGCGTCCAGCGCATTCGGCAGACTGCTGTTGCTGCCGGTATCGACGAAGGCGGCGCGACCGTCATCGACGATCAGGTGAATGGCTGCGAGTTGATGGCGGACGTAGCCGGCATCGAAGGCGTGGATGCCGTTGTTGAAATCGAGCAGGGTGACGGGCATGGCAAAAAGTCGGCGCTGGCAGGACGGCAATGATACGCGCCGCCCGCCGCCGCGAAGCCGGCCGAGCGGCTATCAGGCCAGTCCAGGGTTGCCTGCAATGCCGATCAGCTTCGGGGTGTTGAGCTGGCGCGGTGTGACGGTCTTCTTGTCACGCAGCCACTTGCTCACCACGTCCCAGATCGGTTCGCCCTGCGCACCTTCGGCAACCGGCGCCCAGCCGGCGACCTTGTACTTCTTGCTCGCGTCGAGCGGCTTGCCGCCGAGACGCATGTCCTGGATGCGGTTGCCGATCTTGGCGTTCGGGTCGCAGGCATAGGCGAGCCCGCCGACGCGCACCATGTCGCCGCCTTGCTGGTAGTAGGGATCCGGGTTGAACAGGTTGTCGCAGACATCCTCGAGGATCACCTTGATCTGCTCGCCGGTCATCTCGGTGAGCGTCGACATCGGATAGGTGATCGCGGTCTGGTCCATGACGTGCTCGAAGGTGATGGCCTGACCCGGCAGGATCGAGGTGCCCCAGCGGAAGCCCGGCGAGAAGGCGAGGTCGGCGCCTTTCACCTCCATCATCGCGTCGAGGATCAACTGGTCCCAGCTGCCGTTGAAGTTGCCGCGGCGATAGAGCAGGCCCTCGCTGACGGCCAGCTTTTCTTCCAGTCTGTCCTTGTAGGGCGCACGGATCCTCTCGATCAGCGCGGTCATCTCCTTGTCGGCCGCGAGCAGGTTCGAGAAGACGGGCAGCAGCTTGTAGCGGAAGTCGGATACCTTGCCGCCCTTCACATCGAAGTCGAGCACGCCGAGGAACTTGCCGTTCGAGCCGGCGTTGGTCACCAGCGTGACACCGCCCTTGTTCCGCACCTTGACCGGCTGCGGCACGCCGTCGTGCGTGTGGCCGCCGAGGATGGCGTCGATGCCGGTGACGCGCGAAGCCATCTTGAGGTCGACGTCCATGCCGTTGTGCGAGAGCACCACCACGACCTTGGCGCCTTCCGCACGTGCCGCATCGACGGCCTTTTGCATCTCCTCGTCCTGGATGCCGAAGGTCCAGTCCGGCACCATGTAGCGCGGGTTGGCGATCGGCGTGTAGGGGAAGGCCTGGCCGACCACGGCGACTTTCACGCCATTCATCTCGCGTATGGCGTAGGGTTTGAAGACCGGGTCGCCGAAGTCGGTGGTCTTGACGTTCTGGGCGAGGAATTCGATTTTCCCGGCGAAGTCCTTCTCGACGATTTCCTTCACGCGTTCGTGGCCGAGCGTGAATTCCCAGTGCGGCGACATCATGTCGACGCCGAGCAGCTTGCAGGCATCGACCATGTCCTGACCTTTGGTCCAGAGCGCCGTGCCGGAACCCTGCCAGGTATCGCCGCCATCGAGCAGTAGGGCGTTGGGGCGTCCGGCGCGCAACTGCTTGACTAGCGTGGCGAGATGGGCAAAGCCGCCGACCTGGCCGTAGGTCTTGGCGGCCTGCGCGAAATCGAGATACGTGAACGCGTGCGCCTCGGCCGTGCCGGGCTTGATGCCATAGGCCTTCAACAGTTTTTCGCCGACGATGTGCGGCACCTTGCCAACCGCGCCGCCGATGCCGATATTGACGTTCGGCTCGCGGAACCAGATCGGCAGCAACTGCGCGTGGCAGTCAGTGAAATGCAGGAAGTGAACATTGCCGAAACGCGGCAGGTCATACAGCTTCTCGCCACCCTGGGCAGCGAGCAGTTCGCGGCTGTTCAGCATGAAGCCGGCGGCGGAAGCGGCCGCAAGAATCTGCATGAACTCGCGACGGTTCATGGACATGGGTTTCTCCTCGGGGTGGAAAAAAGCCCGGCAGAGCCAGGCTTTTTTCGTGCGGATTTTTATTTATTGACCGGCGATTCGGGGTCGAGCAGCAGGGCGACCAGATCCTTGATCTGCTCGGGCTTCAGCGCGCCGACCTGACCGAAGCGCGGCATGTCGGAACACAGATTGAACGCCTTCGCATTGAAAATCTTGTCGTAGGTGTATTTCTGGATTTCGGGCGAATTGCCGCGCAGCTTGCCGTACTGCAACAGGCTTGGTCCGACGGTGCCGAAAGCGGTTTCTTTCGGGCTGATCTGGTGGCAGTTGTAGCAGTTGCCGCCGACCGGCAGGCCAGGATTGTCGCTCCAGGTAAAGCCGCGTCCGCTTTGGGCCAGGCTTTCGCCCTTCTTCCAGTCGCCCATCAGCTTGCCATCGGCCGGGTACTTGACGGTAGCAAGCTGGTCGGCTTCCAACACCTTCACGATGCCGCCCTTGGGGTCATTGCCGGTACGGTTGCAGAGTGCCTGCAGTCCGTCTTCGGCCAGGCGGTCAAGGTCGGCCTGACCACGCGGCTGGAAATCCTGCTTGATGGTGGCGATGGCCTTGGCCCGGGCAGTGGCGTCCGCCAGGGCGGGGGTGGCCGCCAAAGCAACGAAGGCGGTCGCGGCGGCGAGGATGATCTGTTTTTTCATGTTGTCTCTCTCCCTGTTCAGCGCTTGATGCCCGGACCTTTGTAGATCTGGCCGTTCGATGTTCCGGTCATATAAGTCAGCAGATAGGTGACCGTGTCCGAAGCGTATTTCGGCGCGGGGAAGCGCTGCTGACGGAAGCAGTCGTTCATGCGCCACTGCGAGGTCAGCATGACGCCGCCGGTCATGCGATAGCCGGGCCAACCCAACACGCCCTTGATCGCGCCTTCCGGTTTCGCGAGATTCGGCAGGTTCTGCATGCGGATGCGCTTGCCGTCATTGCCGTGGCAGGTATTGCAGGAAAAATCGTAGGGGCCGGCGCGATAGGCGGCGATTTCCTTGCCGATTTCCCAGGCTTCCTTGACCTTTGGATCCTTCATCGGAATCGCGAATTTCATGTTGCGCGAATGGCCGGCGATGAAGGTAACCAGGCTGGTGATGTCCGGGGTGAAATTGCCCGAGGCGAAGGGTCGCTTGGCGATTTCGTCGAAACTGAAACCCTGCTTTTCCGTCATGCACCACACAATGCGGCGCTCGGCGTCCATCACCTTGTCGGCATCGGCGAAGTAGCGTGGCATCTGGACATACGCCCCATCGAGCTTGCCGATGCCGATGCCGAGGTCGCAGCTTTCGGCGAGCGAAACGTTCTTCGGTCCGCGTTTGGCTTTCCAGAGCTCCTCGCCCTTCATTTCAAATAGCTCGGCCGGGTTGCTGTCCTCCATTTCGGCGCGGAACTTGGCGAACTCGGCGTCCGCCTTGGCGTGATCGACGCCAGCGCTCTGGGCAAACGCCATGCCCGTAGCAGCCAGTGCCGCCGCGGTGCAAGCCGCACCGATGATGCTCAGTTTTCTCATAGTCTCCTCCTGTGGCTAATTGTGATTTACGCGACGGTAGTTTCGTCGGTGCGTTTATCGCCCTTGTTATCGACCCAGGAGACGGCGACCTTGTCACCGGCCTTGGCGCCCTTGACCTTGAAGCCGAAGACGGGGTTGCGGGAGACGGA
>Ga0209835_1000505_pt1 | contig 25639 bp, 26 predicted proteins | sample LakKivwa52mmetaG_FD_184138 | JGI IMG/M metagenome (GOLD analysis project Ga0209835, IMG submission 184138) | Anoxic lake water microbial communities from Lake Kivu, Rwanda to study Microbial Dark Matter (Phase II) - Lake Kivu water 52m metaG... | ecosystem: Environmental > Aquatic > Freshwater >... | reverse complement strand
AAAGAAATAACGAATAAACATAAGAGCGATTCCAATTGGAACCGCTCTTTTTCTATTTGATTGTCTTCTTGATTAATGTGAGATGTTTCTGTTCAGATCCTATTTGATATGCATTTTGAACTAGGAATGACGCTTCTTCGATGCCTTTATCTTTCACATAAAGCATCGCGATTGGATCTCCATTGTGAACTGGATCACCAATCTTTTTTAAGAGATCAATGCCGACATCCAAATAAATGTCATCATCTTTTGTTTCTCGACCTGCTCCAAGTCTCATTGCTGCTTTACCGATTTCAAGTGCATTGATATCTGTGACATAACCATTTGCTTTGGCAAACACTGGAATCAGATGTTTCGATAACAGCAATTCTGGATGTTCCATGGCTTTGGAATCTCCACCTTGAGCCTTGATCAGTTCAAGGAATTTAGCATATGCTTTTCCGTTATTTAATGCTTCATGAAGCCGTTTCTTGGCATGATTGAAATCTGATTCTAACTCTGCATCTAAAAGCAAGTGTGCACCAATCTCAACCGTGACATCAACCAAATCCTTAGGTCCTTTGCCATGCAAAGTTTCAATGGCTTCAAATACTTCAAGACCATTTCCAATCTTATGACCAAGCGGTTCATCCATACCTGTCAAGATGGCAGTCATCTTTTTACCAGCCAAACGGCCAATCGATACCATGAGTTCAGCAAGTTTTATCGCTTCACTTTCAGTCTTCATGAAAGCGCCATGTCCAACTTTGACATCAAGCACAATCGCATCTGCACCACTTGCAAGTTTTTTAGACATGATTGAAGATGCAATCAAAGGAATCACATCAACTGTCGCTGTAACATCACGAAGCGCATATAATTTTTTATCTGCTGGTGCAACATCCCCGCTTTGACCAACGATTGCAATCCCGATATCATTCACTTGACGAATGAACTCATCTGTCTTCAGAACAACCCGATAACCAGGAATACTTTCAAGTTTGTCAATGGTGCCCCCTGTGTGACCTAAACCACGACCACTCATTTTAGCAAATTTGACACCTAAACTTGCGAGTAAGGGTCCCAAAATCAAAGTGACTTTATCGCCAACTCCACCAGTTGAATGCTTATCAACTTTGATACCGGGTATGGATGATAAATCGATTGAATCGCCTGAATCTCTCATGGCCAATGCGAGGTAAGTTGCTTCTTCATCATTCATTTTTTGGAAATAAGTTGCCATTAAAAAAGCACTCATTTGATAATCTGGAATGTTGCCTTTGGTGTAAGCTTTGATGAGATAATTGATTTCTTCTTTGGACAACGCCATGCCGTCTCTTTTCTTAGCGATGATGTCGATGATATGCATATGATCACGTCTCCTTGACTATTATTTTATCATATATGATAAGGTTAAGATATCAAACTGTGTTATAATCATACTTGATGAAATGAGGATTGTCAATGATTTTAGCCATCGTCCGTCACGGACAGACTTCTTACAATGCAGGCGGACTTGTCCAAGGACGCATCAATATACCCTTAAATGATCACGGTCGGAAACAAGCTTTAGAACTTGGTCAGCAACTCAAATCCAAAGGTGAGCATTTTGATCTCATCGCTTCTTCTCCTTTATCTAGAGCACTTGAAACAGCGTCTATCATAGCATCCGAACTGGGAATGAAAAAGCCAATCTATGTGGATCATCATTTTGTTGAACGTGATTTTGCATCACTTGATGGAACTTCAGTTGAAACAGCAATGCCACTGGTTAGAATTAAGAACTATCAGTTTGAAGGATATGAACATGATGCGATGATGGTGAATCGGATTCATCGAGCTGTCTTAAATTTTTATAAGATACATGGCGATAAACGTGTTTTATTGGTTGCCCATTCGCATGTCATTAAAGCGTTGATGATTCACACGAATCCTGAAAAATACACTTTTGCAGATCTCATCCGACATGTCGATATTATTTACTTTGAAATCACACCAACTTCGATGAAAGTGCTCGAGCCAAAATAAAAAGGCCGGAGCCTTTTTTTTATAAGTCTTTTGATTCAAGTGGTCCATTGATGATTTTAAACATCATGTCAGCCACTTCAGTGGTTGTTTTTGCTTTCACTGATTCATAGGTGACTACTGGATGAATGATGACATCAATTTTCGTAGAACGCCATGGTGCACGATGCTTGATTTCAGTTGATCCTTTGATTGAAACTGGTAATAAATCAGCACCAGCCTTCATTGCGACACGATATGCACCAGCACGCATCGCAACCATTTTGACATCATCACGATCTTTGATACCACCTTCAGGGAAAATGGTCATTGCCATGCCTTCTTTGACCACTTTGATGGCATCAACCATAGCTCTAGCAGTATTTCGATCTGAAGACCGGTCAATCGGAAATGCCCCTAAATATTTCAACCAAAGACCAATGAGTGGTGCTTTATAGACACTCATTTTTGGTGTAAATGTTGTCGGTCTTTTCATGAAAGCAAAGACGATGAATGCATCTGCATAGGATTTATGATTGCCATAAATGGTTAAGATACCATCCTTTGGGATGTTCTCTTCACCAATCACATTGATTTTGAGTCTCATGAAGAATCTAATCAACCATTGGGAAGTACTTCTGGTTAAAAAATACTTGTACTTGTTGGTGATTTTAGTGAACTTCATGATTGGAAAGTTGAGGAGTACAAAAATGACTGTCAAGATGAAGGATACAAGTATACCCGTAACCAACCATAACGGTATAAAGTAAAGATTTTCAACGATGGTTGTCATGATATAAATAAATAGTCCCCAAAACACGACGAAAATGATGGAAATCATGGTTGTATCCTTTCGTAGACAGAAAAGATCAGTTTCTCTTCAAGTCTCTTTTCAATCAATTTAAACTTGGATAAGTCAAAGTTTGGAAAATAAACGTTACCTTCGTGTGTTCCTAAAATATAGGTGATAAAAAGTTTGTCCGCATAAGGCAATGCGAGTTGATAAATCGTCTTACCGCCAATCACATAGATGTCTTCTTTGGTATTTTTTAAGAATTCAAATAGATCTTTGACATGAATAGCATCGGGATAAATCGCATCATTGATGTTAGCAACATAACTTTTTCGAAAAGGTAGTGGTTTTGTTTTATAATATGTTTTCAAAGATTGATACGTCAAATCTCCCATCAATACTGCCTGATTGAATGTGTGATCCTTAAAGTATTGTAAATCCTTGGGATAATGCCATGGTAATAAATTGTCCTTACCAATCAGTCTATTTTCATCCATCGCCCAAATGAGTGCTATCATACAGCCACCTTACCTTTGATCGCTGGATATGGATCGTAATTTTCTAGCTTGATATCATCATAGGTGAAATCAAAGAGTGAATCAATATTTGGGTTTAATTGGAGTGTAGGTCTTTGTTTAGGTGTTCTTGTGAGCTGCAAACGAATTTGATCAATATGATTGGAATAGATGTGTGCATCACCAAGGGTATGCACAAATTCACCGGGTTTCAAGTGAGTCACCTGAGCAACCATCATTAATAACAATGCATAGGATGCAATATTGAATGGTACACCTAAAAAGATATCTGCACTTCTCTGATAGAGTTGTAAGGATAACTTACCATCAGCAACATAAAATTGAATCAGTGTATGACAAGGGGGTAATGCCATATGTTTGATTTCTGCTGGATTCCAAGCAGATAAAATCATACGTCTGGAGTCTGGATTATTTTTGAGTTCATCTAAAATATACCGTAATTGATCTACACCATTGAAATTACGCCATTGTGCTCCATACACGGGGCCTAAATCACCGTATTTTTCTGCAAAAGATGGATCATTCTTGATTTTAAGAATATAGTCTTCCATCGATTCGCCTTTGTAGTCAATACTCTTTTTAAAGGCTTCATAAGGCCATTCATTCCAGATTTTGACATCATGATCCACCAAATATTTGATGTTAGTATCACCTTTGATGAACCAAAGCAATTCATGAACAATGGACTTGAGATGTACTTTTTTTGTTGTCAGTAAAGGGAATCCTTCTTCAAGATTATAGCGCATTTGATAACCAAATACACTTATAGTTCCCGTACCTGTACGGTCTGATTTTTGAGTTCCATGTTCAAGGACATGACGGCATAAATCCAAATAGGCTTTCATGTTGCCTCCTTATTTTGCGAGTTCGTATAATGCTTCTGTATAGATGATGGTCGCTAGAATCAATTCATCAATGCCGATGAATTCATTCTTCTGATGAATGAATGTTGGCTTGTCTAAGAAATGAGGGCCAAATGCCACACAGTTTGGCATTGCACGGGCAAAAGTACCTCCGCCAATGTTGATCGGTTTGGCTTTTTGATCACCTGTATGTTTAACGTATACAGACATCAATTTCTTGACTAAGTCTGAATTTGGATCTTTGTAGAGTAACAATTGGTGCTTATCAACAGTAACGGTTGCACCGTATGGCTTACATTTTTCTCCAAGTGTTTTGACGACTTGATCAAATGAAACTCCATTGGGATAACGTAGATTGAGATGAATCTGATATTTGCCATTTTCAGCAACAATGACTCCAAAATTATTGGTTAAATCACCCATTTCAACATCATGGTATGCAACCCCTAGTTTTTTACCAAGGTGATCATGAATGAGTAAATCCTTGACAAGACTTACTAATTTTGAATTAATATTGGTTTCGATGAAGAATTCGAAGAGTCTATCGATTGCATTCTCTCCAAATTGAGGTGTAGAACCGTGTGCACTCTTACCAACAACTTTCACAAGAACATTGCCTTTTTCTTGTGTTACTTGTCCTTCATATCCTTTTCGACTCAAGAATTGAGTAAATAATGTTTGATAATCGTGATTGGGATGAAGCAATGCAGTTGCATAATCAGGAACCATATTGTCTCTAAAACCACCATGGATCTCAATGATATCTTTCCCATCTAGATGTCCTTCTACAAAGATTCTCGATATACCTTTTTCGGCATAAATCAATGGGAAATCTGCATCAGGAATGAATCCAGAAACTGGAGATTCAGGATATACACTGAAATAATGACGAACACAGCGCCATGCTGTTTCTTCATCATTACCTAAAATGAGTTTGATGCGTTTGGATAATGGAACATTCAGTTCTTTTAAGATTTTGAGTGCATAATATGCTGCAATCGTTGGACCTTTGTCATCTTCAGTGCCACGTCCATACATTTTGCCATCATGAATCTCAGCACCATATGGAGGATAAGTCCAGTCATTACCAGCAGGTACAACATCAAGATGTCCAATCATGCCGACCCATTCTTTTTGTGTTCCATATTCAATATGGCCTGCATAACCTTCAAGATTCACAGTTTCGAAACCATCACGTTTTCCGATGGCTAGCATCAGATCAAGTGCTTCTTTTGTACCTAAACCAAAAGGTGCACCATGACGTTTAGAATCAAAGGTAGTGAGTTCTGAATTGATTCTGACCAAATCTTGTAGATCCTTAATCAAAAGTTCTTTTCGCTTCAATACTTCTTGTTTAAAATCGATTGACATGTTTATCATCTCCTTTTTTTATTGTAGCATAATTTATTTCAATAGACCATGAAACTGTGTTTTTCTTTATTTTTATAAAATAAAAAGCATAGGTGATTAACCTATGCCTTAATGGTGATTGTGCCTGTAGATACTCTTACTTTGATGAGAATTGAACCAGTTGTTGTGATGTGTGTTGTGCCTTGATTGACGCCATCTACCTTAACTACACCTACATCTGTTTTCAAATCCAATCGGTACAAGGCAAGCGTACCGACGGATACAGATACATCACCCGTTGATGAACTGATGTCAAAACCATCCGCAGTAGTTGATTGAATCTCGATACTTCCAGTTGAACTATCCAAGATGATATCACCACTGATTGAAGTTCCTTCTATCGATATACTACCAGTGTCACAGTTTGCTGATAGTGATGATGCTGTAAGATCATCGATGTTGATTTCTCCTGTGTTGGAATCTAGTTCTACAGATAGAGCTGTTACACTGGATAAATGAATATTCCCAGTATTAGAATTTGCAATCAGATTCGAATCTATGTTTACATTGACTAAACTTACATTGCCCGTGCTGAGTGAAACGTCGAGTTCATTCACATCTACATTTTCGATATTCACGTCTCCTGTTCCAGAATTCAAGAGAATATCTCCATGACTTTCGACTTGTTCCATTTCAAGGCTGACATCGCCAGTTCCAGTTTGAATATCAAAGTCAAAACTAATTCCATCCGGTAATGCGATGTAGAGAGTTTTCAAACTTCTTGTGGTGAGCTTAGGCCAAAAGATAAGCCATAGTGTTTTTTCATCTTGTTCTATGGATAATATCCCATTTTCTTCTATAATCGTCCATGTATCTTTATCTTCATGCTCATGATATCTGATACGGATATTTGTTCCTGAATGCTTTTCGAAAACGATATGTCTAGTGTCAACTTTGATATCAAATGCATCGATCACTTCTGTCGTATCATAGATGATCTCCTCACCATATGCTTCATCATCGTTCAAATAATTCGTGATCTCATCAAAATCCAAACCCATAGTGAATGCAGCAACCACCAGTCCAAATCCTATGACAAAGACCAATACCAATAAAATTTTTAATCCTTTCATTTCTATTCACCTCTTTTTGCAAGCTTACTGAATACTATCAGTAGTTTTTTCGATAGATACCAAACAACTTTATATAACCATACCGATACCAGAATGGCAAATGAGAATCCCATCAATGATGCGCCAATCAGACCAAACATTTCAGCCATCCCCAATGTCGAAGTAGAAATTTCGATAGCTAAAGCTACGATTCCGACAATGCTAGAAAACAAGATGGAAACACTGGCAATAATCAGCGATATCGCAACGATGATCATTGCAATATATAAAATCCCTAAAGGCAATAATATCGGTGTTGACAACAGCAATAACAATAACTGTCTCATTGACTTGGTTGTTTTGCTGTAAGTATCATTGACACGCTTCATCAAAATATTAGGTGTCATCGATTTGACAATATCTTTGATGTTGTAATCCGATAAGATGTCATCCATAGATTCACCCTGTGCTCTACGGTCCTCAATGATTTCTGTATAGAAACTGATGATGTCTTTGACTTCATCCTCATAAAAATGCTTTGAGAGTGCTTTCTCGAGTTCTCTGATCCAAGTTTTCATGGTTTATTTCATCAGAATATCGTAGATTTTTCGGACATCTTCCCATTCATCCAAAAATTCATCGATATGCTTTTTCCCCTTTGGTGTGATTTGGTAATACTTTCTGTTCCGACCTTGAAACAGGACATTATAGGTTTTGAGTTCTTCCGCTTTCTCAAGTCTCCTCAAAATTGGATACAGGGTTGACTCACTGATTTCGATATACGTCAAGAGATCACTCACGATCTTGTATCCATAGGATTCCCCTCTCATGAGAATCGCAAGAACAAAGATTTCAAGTACTCCTTTTTTGACTTGCTGTTTCATACGTCACCTCCAATACTATCTTACGACTTATATTATACAATGCATAGTATGATATGTCAATAAAAAAAGTTCATTTTTCTGAACTTTCTTCACTAGACTTGAACTCTGCTTTAGCAGAAGATGATAAAAAACTAATACGTTCTGCAATCACTTCAATCATATTGAGTTTCCTTTCATCTTGGAGCTCGTATTTCCAAGTTTGAATACGTGCTTTAACTGCTACTAAAACCCCTTTGCTGCAATAAGATTCAATCGATGATGCAAGGCCTTCCCACACTGTAATCTTGATGAAGTCTGTGTCATAGTTACCATCCATATTTTTGAACGGTCTTTGAACTGCTAAAGTCACATAACTCACCTTTCGCCCATCATCCAAAACTTTGACTTCTGGATCATGCGTTAATCTTCCAATCAGAATCACTTGATTGAGCATACATTCCCTCCTCATTGCACTCATTATATGAGATGTATTCACGCATTCAAAACAACCAATTGATTCATCAATCCATTGGATGAACTGATTATTACTATAAATCTGAAATGACACTTCATATGAGAAAATAAAACAGAGTTGTTAATGAAATGAGATAAAAAAAGCCTAAATTAGGCTTTTTGATTGATCAATATGCTCATGTAAGGTTTCTTCATTTCATGAAATGAATTTTTGACCTCCTCAAATGTCATATCCGAGAGAAGGTCAACCACTTCGAATAATGAAGAGCCCATGTGGTGATATTTTCCATACAGATATGCTTTATTCTCCAGATTATTGAGTGCAAAAACAAATTGACCTAGATACGCTTTTTTATAGCGATCAAATGCATCTTTTGTGATGAGTTCATATCCATCTTCAGTCAATAAACGAACTAAAACAGACTTCAGTCTCTTGATTTTCTTCGTTTCAGCATAAATCATGATACTTTCCGCCTTATTTTCAAACGTGGTTTGAATTGAAAAACTTGAATTGATGAGTTGCTCTTCAAGTAATTTTTCATACGCTTGTGAAGACGAACCCAACAGAATGTTCAGCATCATGGCAATTGCCATTTCACGTTTGATTTGATCTCTTGGTGTCAAACGTCTTGGTGTGAGTTTAATTCCAATCAACAACTTATCAATATTGGTGGATAGATTCATCACATCCATGCGTTTGAGAGGTTTTTTAAACTCTTTTGGATACATTATCTTTGGTTTATGAACTTTGATGGGATGTGTTTGATCATAGGCTTTAAAATAGGCTTTAAGAACCTTGATATCCACTTTTCCAGCAATCGTGATCAATCTGTTAGACGGCTGATAAACCGTTTGATGCATCATCTCAAGTATTTCAGGTGTCATCTCCATGATGGACTCGAGTGTTCCACCGATATCATAACGAATGGGATGCTGATGATAAAGGTTTTCCATCAGCCTGTTTTGAAGGACGACATTGGGATCATCTAAATACATTTTCAGTTCTTCAGCAATGATAGATTTTTCATTTTCGACATTTTCGGTTGTGAAATAGGTTGTATCAATCATTTTAAGCAAATGATCAAGTGCTTCCATCACGTTTTCGGTTGCAGTAAACAAATAAGAGGTTTGATGATAGGAAGTCATCGCATTTGCATCAACACCGAGCATCGAGAATTTCCCAAAGGCATCACCATCTGGCATAGCAAAAATCTTATGTTCAAAAAAATGAGCACTCCCATATGGTGTTTTTAGAATTTGATTTCCAACACGATAACTTAAATCGATTGCACCATAAGGAACTGATAACTCCACATACGTTGTATAATATGGATCTTCTTTAGGCAATATATGGACTTGCATGCCGTTTCTTAATTTCAATATATAGACTGTTTCGTGGAAACGCTCATCGACTCTTTTAATCATACAGTATCTCCCTTAAGCACATAGACTGTATCAAGGATGAGACTTTTGAGAGCATGCTTGACATCTTCAGTTGTCACTTTTTGAATTTCACTAAGTCTTTCTTCCACAGATTCATTGTAGTGAAGCAAATCACGAATGAAGGCACGTTTGGTGAGTACAGATTGACTATCGAGTGATGATTTGATTTGGTGTGTATAAAAAGCTTTGGCATGTTTCAGTTCATCCTCCGAAATGCCTTGATCAATCATATGAGCTACCAATTTCTGTATTTCATCGATTGCAAATTGAACTTGTGTTTGGTCAACACCAGCAGCAATCATTAAGACACCTTTATAATAATCATAATTTGAGCCAATATCATAACACAAACCTTTGTCTTCGCGGATTTGTTTGAATAATCTAGATTCAGGATATCCACCCAAGACAGTTTCTAAAATGACTGCAGCGTTATACAGTGAATCATGTCTGAAAATTCCAAAGTGATATCCTAGTTTGATGATTGCTTGCTGCAAATCACTGGTCATTTCTTCAATCACTTTCACTGGTCTTGGATCTCTAAACTTGGTTTCAAATGGAATTTGACAAGGTCTATCGATATCTAAGTATTGCTTGATGGTTGTTAGTGAATGTGGATCAATCGGTCCATTGACAACCACTTTGATGGGAGAATGCTTAATCACATCTTGGTAGTATGTCATCATCTGATCTAAATTGATTTTTTCTAAATCGTTTTTTGTTCCAGATAATGGGTATCCATATAGATCACCTTCGAAAAAGTGTTCATAGAATCTGGTTTGTGCAAAGAGTCTCTTCTTATTCTCTAAAGTTTCCCATTGCTCTATGAGCATTCTTTTTTCTTCGTCAAAAATATCTTTTGAAAAATGTGCGTGATCAAAGAGGACTTCCTTGAGTAGAGAAAGGGCTGATTCTAGTAACTCTTTATCTTTGACAATGCCTGGATCGACAATGGTCAATATGATTGACATCACAGATAGATTTGCAAATCGCTCAACACGTATTTTAAAATACGCACCATAGAGATTTTCAAGTTCTAAGCTCATTTTCATTCTAGAATCTAGGCGATCCGTGTGAGAAGTCATCAGTTTCGGCAACAAAAAACGATACACGCTTGTATCTTTTTTGTCCAAATCCGATAGATATAATGCGATTTGTATCGTTTTAAAATCGTTGATTATCGTAATCATCAGATACTGTTCAGGGCAATTTCCATCATTTTGGTGAATGCTTCCTGTCTTTCTTGAGCAGAAGTCGCTTCATGAGTGATGAGAGAATCAGAAACAGTGAGTAAGCATGCTGCTTTCTTATTCAATGCTTTTGCATTTGCAAATAGAGCAAATGATTCCATTTCAACGGCATCAGCACCATATTTTTCATGGATTTCTTTGAATTCTTCATGTTTCAGGCGATAGAATACATCCGAAGAATGCACAGTAGCAACATGAATATCATAACCAAGCTTAATGCCTGCTTTGAGAATGCGATTATCGAGAGACTTCGATGATGGTAGAATCTTTCTGGAACTAACACCCATGGTCTTTGCATAGCTTGACTCAGAATAAGCATCCTTAACCAAAACAACATCATATAAATTCAAATTCTTTGTGTAAGAACCACAAGAACCAATTCGAATGATATTTTCGACACCATAAAATTTGAACAGTTCAAATGAATAAATACCAATCGATGGCATACCCATACCTGAACCCATGACCGTCACTTTTTTCTTACCATAATATCCTGTAAATCCCCACATGTTGCGGACATTATTGATCTGAACGACTTTGGTTAAAAAGTTATCAGCAATATACTTCGCACGCAGTGGATCTCCAGGCATTAATACAGTTTTCGCGATTAATGATGGATCTTTTAACTCAATATGAGGTGTTGGAATCATGGTTTACACTCCTTTTAACGATATCGACACCATTTGAGGTTCCGATTCTTGTCGCGCCTGCTTCGATCATTTTCAATGCATCTTCATAGGTTCTCACGCCACCGCTTGCTTTGACTTCGGCTTGTGATCCCACTGTGTCTTTCATCAATTTGACATCTTCAATACGAGCACCATAGGTACCAAATCCTGTTGAAGTTTTCACAAATTGCGCTTTAGACTCGACAACGAGTTTTGATGCAACCACGATTTCTTCAGGTGTTAAATAACATGTTTCAATGATGACTTTGACAGTACGTCCAGCAGCTTGTTTGACAACACCTTCGATTTCTCTTTTGGTGGTATGATAATCTTTTGCTTTTAGCGCATGGACGTTGATGACCATGTCGAGTTCGTCTGCGCCGTCTTTGACAGCTTGTTCAGCCTCAAAAGCTTTCACTTCAGGAGTATGCGTGCCATGTGGAAATCCAACAACTGTACACACTAAAACATCTGTTTTCTTCAATTGGTGTTTTGCGTATTTCACCCAGATTGGATTCACGCAGACACTCTTGAAATCATAAGTCTTCGCTTCTTCAATCAGTTGGTCAATTTGTGCTTTATTCACTGAAGCACCCAGTTTTGTATGATCGATCATTTTATGAATGAACATAAATCATCACTCCTTTATTTTTTTGTATAGTATGTATTTTTTGTACAAATAATCCAACCAATGGTCCATTGAGTAAAACCATGAGTAGAGAAAACACATGAATTTGCTCAAATAATCGATTGGTCAAATACCCGATGATGATGGCTAAAATGAGAAATGTACCTTCAATGACCATCTTGGCTTTTCCAGGACTGCCAACTACTTTGCTTAAAATCATCATTAAACGTTCAAATGGAGACATTGCAAGACCGGATGTGATGGTCAATGAAGTACCAATCGAAATGATGACGATACTGATCGTCGCCATCGGGATCCGAACGATCATTGAATGAAACCACGTTTCAGGTAATAATTCAAAGAGATACTTCCATAAATCGATGAAGATACCCACTGAAAACAAAAGTCCGATTGAAATCAACATATCCCAACTCTTTTTACCGAAAACAAATGCAATCAAACTGACAGTTAACCCTGTAATCACAGTCATCGTACCTAAAGATAAAGGTGTAATCATATAAACGAACCAATTGAATGCATCAATTGGAGATGCACCTAATCTGGCATTGATGATGCCAACGATGCCTAATGCGACGATCATAAATCCTGAAATATGTTGGAAAATCCTTGTTTTCAATGCTACTCCTTCAATCCAGCAGTTTTTTGACGTTGACTTTCGTGAACGTATGGTCGATCTTGCTGAATTTTTGTTTCTTCATGACCCTGAATACTTTAGATGCTGTTTTCTTTGAGATGACCTTTGTTCCTTTGATGAATCCTGGCACATCAAATAAATATTTGTCGACAAGTGGTAAAAATTCTGTATAAGACACCACTTGAATGGTATTGTTTGCGCGATAAAAGATGTAATCGATGAAAGGCGGAAACACAGTTAATGTATGTTCTTGCCATTCTATACCAATCTTAAACTCTTTTTTCTCTGTGGTGAGTAGATGATACTTTGGTACATAAGTTTCCATTTCTTTATAATAATTTTGGAGTTCTACAATATCATCTAAATAACGTAAAATGGAATGCAGTCGTTCTTTGGGAAGCATCTGATAATCCGATAACAAAACAGGATTTTTTGAAATGTATGCTTTTTTGACCATATCGAAGACTTTCAAAACGACATCCATCTTGAATGGAAGCACATCTTCAAACATTTCATTATAGACATGAAAATCATAAGCATCACATACTTTTTTCACGAGTTCGAATAAATGTTTTGCAATATAATCTGGTGATAAAATCGGCAATTCCAAATGAAAATTCAAATCCAAAAATTTTGGACTCAGTCTATAGATATCTGGTACTTGAGATTTCGGTGTAATGACAAACATAGCATCATAAGACAACCTTGGATGCACATAACGAAAACGGACAGATGATTCATCCATCTCGACGGTGATACCTTCAATACGTTCAAAAAAGTTGATCAAATGATCCAAATCAATTTTTCGGCTTTTTTCTTTGAAAAAATGGATATTAAAATGTGCCATATGCTCACCTACCTATGGTTCTAGTTTATCATAAAATATCTATTCTTAGACGGATTCCTTACTCATGATCTTCTTGAACCACTTATGGTCTGTACGATCAATCAATAAAGGTGTAATGGAAATGTAGCCTTCATCATAAGCTTTGACATCAGAATCATCTGATTCTAGATAATTGATGACAGAACTCTTGATGTGAAAAATATCTGGGCGTTCGCTTTTCACGAATTCAGCATGTCCCATCCGTTTACCCATGGTTGTGATTTTAACACCTTTGGGTCTTGCATGCGTTTCTTTAGGGAAATTGATGTTTAAGATGCCAGGTCCTTCATAAAGTTTCGCTTCAATAATTTCATCCATCAGTTTAATGGTTTCATCATAGAGATACGGTAACTTCGTGTTCGGTGCAGAAATCGCAATCGCATCAATGCCGAGCACTTTAGCTTCAAGTGCTGCTGCAACCGTTCCTGAATATAAGACATCTTTGGCGATGTTCATGCCGTAGTTGATGCCTGAAACAACCAAATCAAAATCAACATTGAATACTTTCAAACCTAAACGTGTTGCATCCGCTGGCATACCATCGACAACAAGTGTCGCTGTAGAACCAAAAATGGGTTCAGTAATGAATGTTTCGATTCTGCTTTTGATAGTAATGGCATGCGATTTTGCACTTTGATGATCTTTAGGTGCTGAAACATACACATTTCCAAAAGGTGCGAGTGCTCTCACTAAAATGCCTAAACCATCTGCTTGGTAACCGTCATCATTAACGACTAAAATATTCATCTATATCCCTCCGACTACGGTATTGCATCGATCGCACAATCCGTTTTCATGAACATGATCAACCACATTCCAACATCTATCACAAGTAATGCCTGAAGCTGGAGTCACTATGACACTTGTTTCACTGCCTACACTTAAATTGACTTTAGATACAATAAGCACTTGATGAATCTTCATATCCAATCGCTTGATTGCATTCATCTGCTCTTCTGTGACAACAAGATCCACTTGTGCTGCTAATGATTTTCCAATGATTTTCTGTTCTCTTGCTTCTTCAAGTTTCTTTAATACAACATCTCTCAGTTCCGAAAACACATCGAATGCTTTCATCAACTCAGGATTCTTAGGTCCGACTCCATGTGGTAAATTCTCTAAATAAACATCCTCTAAATGCTCAAATGGCAAGAGTTGATATGCTTCTGATGTTGTATGAGGAATGATTGGTGTGAGCAGTTTCAATATACCTGTTGTAATGTCGTAGAGTGTTGATTGAACTGCTTTACGTTCAAAATCATTTTCTTTTTCGATGTATAAGATATCTTTCGTGTAATCTAAATAAAACGCTGATAAATCATTGGTCATGAATGGGACAACCATTCGATAGACTCGATCAAACTGATAGTTTTCATATGCTTGGATAGATTCTTCAATGAGTCTAGAGTATTTTTCAGTCATGACACGATTCAATTGACCTCGCATCGAATATCCGATATAATCCGTTTCAGGATTGAAACCATCTAAATTACCAAGCATGAATTTGAAAGTATTTCTGATCTTGCGGTAACCTTCTGCGATTTGATTCATCGTCTCATTGGAGATTCTAACATCGCTTTGATAATCGACAGTTGCAACCCAAAGTCTAAGTAAATCTGCACCTTGTTGTTTCATTACAACCAAAGGATCGACAGTATTACCTAAAGATTTACTCATCTTTCTGCCTTGTCCATCCAAGACAAATCCATGAGAGACCACAGCCTTATACGGTGACTGTCCGAAAACAGCAGTTCCTGTGATTAAGGATGAGTTAAACCAACCGCGATACTGGTCTGAACCTTCAAAATAGAGATCAGCTGGATAAGGGAGTCCTCTGGATTCTAACACACTGTGTGTAGTACCTGAGTCGAACCAAACATCCATGATATCTGTTTCTTTTCTAAAGATACCATTCGGTGAGGATGGGTGTGTGTATCCCTTGGGTAATAAATATTTGGCTTCTTTTTCATACCAAATATCAGAACCATGATCATTGAACAATTGTGCAACATGCTCTAAGACGTCTTGATCGAGAATTGCATCACCATTTTCAGCATAAAAGACAGGGATGGGCACTCCCCAAACTCTTTGACGACTGATACACCAGTCTTCTCTGCCTTGAATCATATTTGAAATTCTAAGTTCTCCCCAAGTGGGTAACCAAGAAACTTTTTTAACTTCATCCAAAAGTTCTTGTTTAAGCATCTCAATGGAAGCAAACCATTGAGGTGTTGCTCTGAAAATGACTGGTTTTTTGGTTCTCCAGTCATGGGGATAGGAATGGGTAAAACGTTCTTTTTTCAAAAGAACACCTTGTTCTTCCAATGCTTTGACGATTTCTTCATTTGCATTTTCATAATAAAGACCTGCAAACTGTCCTGCTTCAGCCATCATAAAACCACGGTCATCCACGGGACATAGAATATCAAGATTATATGTTTTACCAACTCTATAGTCATCTTCACCATGACCTGGAGCGGTATGAACGAGTCCAGTACCATCGGTATCAGTCACATGTTCACCAACAATGATCGGAGATACTCTATCATAGAGCGGATGCTTGTATTGTTTAAGTTCTAATTCACTACCTTTAAACATGCCTAAAACAGTCATATGAGACCATGAGAGCTGTTGTGCAATCGAATTCAGGAGTGTTTCAGCAACCACATATGTCTTCCCAGAGACTTCTACAACCACATAATTGAATCTTGGATGGACAGAAATCGCTAGGTTCGCTGGTAAAGTCCATGGTGTTGTTGTCCAAATGAGGTAAGATGCATCGTTTAGAATGCCTGTTTCTCCAACAGTTTTGAAAGCGACATAAACAGAAATCGATTGTTTGTCTTGATACTCAATTTCAGCTTCAGCAAGTGCAGATTCCGAAGATGGAGACCAGTAAACGGGTTTAAGTCCTTTATAAATGAGTCCTCTTTTCACCATTTTAGCGAATATTCTGATCTGAGCAGCTTCAAAATCACCCGTTAAGGTTTGATAAGATTGATCCCATTCACCTAATATGCCAAGTCTTTCAAACTGCACTTTCTGTTTTTCGACTTGTTCCATCGCATATGCTCTACACAATTTTCTATAGTCAGCTAAAGACATTTCCTTACGATTGATCCCTTTTTTGGTAACTGCGGTTTCAATCGGAAGACCGTGAGTATCCCAACCTGGAACATATCTGACATGTCTACCCTTCATGGTCTGGTATCTCAATACAAAGTCCTTTAGGATTTTGTTGAGGGCATGACCAATGTGAATATCGCCATTGGCATATGGGGGACCATCGTGTAACACGAAGGGGGTATTGTTTTCATTCTTTTTTAAAACTTTTTGATAGAGATTGATTTGTTTCCAACGTTCTTGGAATTCAACCTCTCTGACACCTAAGTTTCCTCTCATTTGAAAATCAGTCTTTGGCATCAATAATGTGTCTTTGTAATCCATGTTCATTCCTCCTGATTAAAAATAAAATCGTCCTTAACAATCTAAGGACGAAAAATGACTTTTCCGCGGTACCACCTTAGTTCCGGATGAATCCGGCACTCGATTTTAAGCATTGCTCCAAGGTGATACGCCCCGATGAGTGGTCCTAGGCTTTCACCATCCCTAGGTCGCTTATACATCATTTGGTTTGCTTGTCCTTTTCGACGCAATATTCTATTCTACAATTTCTTTCAAAAATTCATCCATAGTTCCATCATCATAGACATCCTTAGATGCAAACATGAATACTCTTTCTTGTACATTCACGATTTCACCTGAAATGGCATACACCACACCAGAGAAAAATGCAATTGCTTTATTCGCTTGATCAATATCTAAAGGTTCAAAATTCAAAATCAGTGGTTTACCTGATATGAGTTGGTCAGCAAGTTTGATCAAGTATGGATCATCATCCGTCATCATTTTTTCAAAAACGATTTGTTCTGACTTTGGAATCACTTCTTGTTCAATTGGTGTCTTTTTCTTGTTCTTGGATACACTGAAGAGTCCCATGATGCCTCCTATTCGAGCAGTTCTTTAAATTTTCTGCCAAGTCTTATGTATGTTGCACCATGTTTGAGTGCAATTTCATAATCATCAGACATGCCCATCGACTTTTCTTTGAGTCCATGAAGCGTTGCCAAATGATTCAATGATTGAAATGCTTTTTCGGTAATTTCTGGATCATGATCTTTACCAATGGTCATCAAACCGATTATCTCTATTTTATCATATTTTTTAATTTCTATGAGAAATTGTGCCAAATTGTCTGGGTTTATGCCACTTTTTTGACTTTCATCTGTCAAATTGACTTGGATGAAACATTGGAGTGGAGTCAATCGATACTTCTCAATGCTATCTGCTAGTGACATCCGATCTAATGTATGTAAATAATCAATCTGATTGATCATATCTTTGACCTTATTGGTCTGAAGATGGCCGATAAAATGCCAAATGATGGGTAGATCATGCAAGATTTCTTGTTTTTTTAAGAGATCTTGTGCCCTGTTCTCACCAAAATGGACAACACCTTTTTGGTATAGTTTGATCATTTGTTTTGAATCAAAGTATTTAGATGCACAAATGGTTGTTGCACCTTTAAAAAACATTAGACATTGAACCTAAAGAGCATAATATCTCCGTCCTGGACGACATACTCTTTTCCTTCCAGTCGAACTCGGCCTGCTTCTTTAGCAGCCTGTGGTGTGCCATATTTGATTAAATCTTCATAGGATAACGTTTCTGCTTTGATGAATCCTCGTTCAAAATCGGTGTGAATGATACCTGCACACTGAGGAGCTTTCATACCTTTTCTAAAAGTCCATGCTCTCACTTCTGGTTCACCTGCAGTGAAATAGGTTTTTAAGCCCAACAATTGATAGCTTTTTTCGATGACTTCATTGAGACCTGATTTTTTTAGTCCATATGCTTCAAGGAAATTGAGTTGTTCTTCAGGTTCAAGAGATGCAATCTCCATTTCGACTTGCGCTGAAATGAGGACCACTTCAGTGCCTTCTTTTCGAGCGAGTTCAAGTAGTCTCTGGTAATGTTTATTCTCAGCTGGATGATGCAAATCTTCTTCACTCACATTCGCGATATAAATCATCGGTTTCATTGAAAGAAGATTATAATTCTTGATTAATTTCAGTTCTTCTTCAGTAAAAGGTATGGTTCTTGGTGAACCATATGCATCCAAAACTTCTTTGATTTTGACGAGAACATCATATTCTTCTATGGCATCTTTAACTTTGGCTTTCGCCTTCTTTTCAAGTCTTCCGATACGCTTATCAATCGATTCGAGATCGGCTAAATTCAATTCAATTTTGATGGTCTCAATATCACGGAGTGGATCAATGCTACCTTCAACATGAATGATGTTGTTATCATCAAAACATCGTACCACCTGGCAAATCGCATCGACTTCACGAATATGGCTTAAAAACTGGTTTCCCAGTCCTTCACCTTTGGAAGCACCTCTGACGAGTCCAGCAATATCAATGAATTCATATGCTGTTGGGACAACTTTTTTGGGTTTATAGATCTTTTCGAGGACATCGAGTCTTGGATCTTGGACATAAACAATGCCAACGTTTGGGTCAATGGTTGCAAACGGATAGTTTGCAGCCAAAGCCTCTGCCTTGGTGATGGCATTGAATAATGTGGATTTTCCGACATTGGGAAGTCCGACAATACCTGCTTTTAACATGAATGGTTCCTTTCCAGTAAAAAAGGCTTGCGCCTTTTAAAATTTTCCTTTTTTGGTCAGCCACGATGGCAGATTGCGTTTCGAACCCTGTGAAGGCTCGTGCATATTCTCAAAATCTGAATCCTGGTTTTTCAGTCCAGATTTTGTGAGTCTCATCTGTTCGTCTGATGTCTTGTTGAAGATTTCAGTTGCTAAATTTTCAATCGTTGAATCTTTTGCTTTGAGTTCATAACCTGTAGCAATGACAGTAACAATCAATTCATCATCCAAATCCTGATTAACTGTTGTACCGTAAATGATATTCAAGTCACGATCGGTTGCATTTCTGATTTCAGTGAGTGCTTGTTCAGTTTCAAATAAGGTGATATTGGTACCTGAAGTGATGTTCACGATGGCATCTGTTGCACCATCAATGGATACTTCGAGTAACTTCGAATGTATGGCTTTTCTTGCTGCTTCAATTGCGCGGTCTTCACCAGATGCAATACCGATACCCATCAGTGCAGTACCTTTATTTTCCATGACGGTTCTGACATCTGCAAAGTCAACGTTGATGAGTCCTGGGATCGCGATGATTTCTGCGATACCTTGAACACCTTGGCGGAGTACATTATCGGATTCACGGAATGCATCCAAGAGTTGTGTGGTAGGACCCGATGTTTGTAATAATCTGTCATTGGGAATCACGATTAAAGTATCGACATGAGGTTTTAATTCTTCAAGTCCATAAATCGCCGCTTTCATACGAGCAGGACCTTCAAATGTAAATGGTTTCGTGACGATACCAATCGTCAAACAACCCATTTCTTTTGCCTTTTTAGCAATAATAGGTGCAGCTCCTGTTCCAGTTCCACCACCCATACCTGCAGTGATGAAGACCATGTCTGCATCCTTTAATACTTCTTCGATTTCATCAAGAGATTCGATGGCTGCTTTTTGACCCACTTCGGATTTAGCACCTGCGCCAAGTCCTCTAGTTAAATATTTGCCAAGCTGAACTCTTGTTTCAGCTTTCGATACCTTAAGTACCTGAGCGTCAGTGTTCATGGCAACAAAAACAACGCCTTTAACATCGTTTTCGATCATTCTGTTGATTGCATTTCCACCGCCACCACCGACTCCAATCACTTTGATGATCGGTTTTTGGTTGAAATTGTCTGATTCGCCGAATACCATAGGTAACCCCTCCTGACACTATATTCATTTTACAATAGATTCCATTGAAATGGAAGATACATTATCTGGATTTGAAGTAATTCGTCGTTTTCTTCATTTCCTCTTTGAAGTCTAGTAATCGATCTTCAGAAATTGCTTTTCTGATTTCTGCCATTAAATGCTTTAGGTAAGCCAGATTTTGGTAAGTGACCAAACGCATACCCAGAATCTCTTCTGCTTTAAATAAATGTCTGATATATGATCTTGTATATTTTGATATGGGTGTTTTTAAATGAGGGTCAAGTGGTGAAAAATCAGATTCATACGTTTGATTTTTGATGACAATCTTACCTTCAGTGGTGAGTGCTGTCCCATGTCTTGCGATTCTCGTAGGGAGTACACAATCAAACATATCGATTCCATTAATCACGTTTTCGACCAAGTCATCGGGCGCACCAACACCCATCAAATATCTTGGTTTATCAAAGGGTAAAATAGGATTTAAAAACTTCGTCATCTCATACATTTCATGCTTGGTTTCACCCACAGAAAGTCCGCCAATCGAATAACCCGGGAAATCCATTTCAATCAGTTTTTCTGCACAGTATTGTCTCAGTTCCTGATTGAGTCCTCCTTGCACGATACCGAAAAGTGCTTGGTCTGTCGATAAGACATCTTGTCCTCTTTTTGCCCATCTTAAGGTGCGATCCACAGAGGTCTTCATGTATTCATAGGATTCGTATGGGGGTGGACATTCATCAAAGCTCATGATGATGTCAGCTCCAAGTTTTTCTTGAATTTTGATGGAATCTTCTGGTGACATGAATAATGAAGATCCATTCTTATGATGCTTGAAATGGACACCTTCTTCTGTGATTTTTCTCATTTCCGTCAGTGAAAACACTTGATATCCACCACTATCGGTTAAAACAGCACCATCCCATTGCATGAACCCTCGAATGCCACCATGTTTTTCAACCAAATCAGCACCTGGTTGAAGCCATAGGTGATATGTATTGCCTAAAATGAGACCTTCAGACACTTCATGAATATCTTCAGGTGTTAATGTTTTAACGGTTGCTTGTGTACCAACAGGCATAAAAAAAGGTGTTTCAAACACACCATGCGGTGTAGTCAGACGGCCCAATCTGGCACCACTTTGTTTACATACATGTAAGACTTCAAATGTTATACTCATTTATTTACCTCTACGCTTGCTATTATAGCATAACTTTGTTAAAATGATTGCGTCATATGAGCTGTACCCTAGGAAACCAGCGCATAAAAATGAAAACAGGGAGTTTGAACATGAATCGTTTTGTTTTAAAAACCGTCTTGATGCAGGCGATGATTGCATCCATCTATGTCGTTTTAGTCTATGTGTTTCAATTTGCAAGTTTCGGCTTAATCCAATTTAGGGTTGCTGAAGTATTGATGATTTTGGTGTTATTTGACCGAAAATCTGTTGTTGGTTTAACCTTAGGATGCTTTGTTGCCAACTTGGTTGGAGGAGCAATCCTTATCGATGTCATCATTGGTCCAATGGCTACATTACTTGCCGGAATCGCCATGATCATGACAAAATCATATCCGAAAATCACAATGATCTGGCCAGCCGTTATGAATGGAATCATCATTGGATTCATCCTGACGTATGGTTATTTGCTCGGACCCCTATACATCACAATACCTTCAGTTTTCATCGGTGAAGCACTCGTTATGTACTTGATTGGTTTACCTGTCTATCTTGTTTTATCCAAACATCAAGGATTCAATGAATTATTCAAGAGCTGATTTATAGCTCTTTTTCATGAAAAAAAGCCGTTTGGCTTTTTTTTATAGTTCCATGATGATTTGATGAACTGCTCTAATCCCTTCAAAATCAAGTTTGAAGACGCCTGAATCGATGAGTACTCGTTCAAACTTCTTCCCGACTTCATCTAGTAAAATTTTTGAATCGAGTTTCGGTAGTTTTTGCAGATAGGTCATCCAATTTGAATGCTTATCTAGCATGGATTCATAAGGATGTCCATGTTTCAATACTTTTTCAATCAAATCAAGTTCTGCTTTCAATCTACCTGGCAAAATCGCAAGCCCCATGGCTTCAATGAGTCCTATGTTTTCCTTTTTGATGTGATGGACATCAGCATGCGGATGAAATATGCCATCTGGATAAGCATCTGTCGTTCGATTATTTCTTAAGATGATGTCAAGTTCATACCCATCTTCAGTGAGTCTGGCGATTGGAGTGATGGTATGATGTGGTGTTTTTCCTGTCGATGATAAAATCATTAATGCAGGATTGTTATAATGTTTCCATAAATCATAGAGATGACAACCATATTCTTTGACGAGATCTTGATTCTTTGACTTGAATCGAATCGTCGTCATTGGCCAGTTCAAATGCTCAATCACCAAATTGGGTACATGCGTGAAACTGCGAATCGGTTTTGCATCTTGTATCGGAAAACGATGTCTACCAGCCTGAAAGTGTTCATGGCTTAGAATTGAACCACCGACAATGGGTAAATCAGCATTTGATCCAATAAAATAGGTTGGAAATTGATTGATGAAGTCAAATAGGTAGTCAAATGTCTTATGCGAAATGTGCATCGGTTTATGTTCATCATGCAAAATGATGGCATGCTCATTGTAGTATAGATAAGGTGAATATTGAAAATGCCATAACTCACCACTGAGTGTGAATGGAACGATACGTAAATTCATGCGTGCATTCCAATAATTTTGTTCATTTTCTTTGCATATCACACACAAAGGACGTCCTTCTATCGATTCTTTGGGCTGATGGATGGCATTTGCGATATCTCTAGGGTCTTTTTCTGGCTTGGCCAGATTGATGGTCATTTGAAGCTTTCCATACGGGCTATCATGAAACCAATCAATATTTTCCTTCAATCGCTTCGTTTTGATATAATTGACATCCTTGGATAATTGATATAAATAATCGGTTGCTTCCCAAGGTGCTTGAAGGTATAATTGCTTAAATCTTTGTTTGACGACACTTGGTGATGGCATCACCAAATCCATGATCTTTGCTTCAAAAGCATCACATTCATCCACTGTATTCCAAGCAATCAATCCTCTGTTATACGCAAGATCCAAACATTCTGTCATCAGTTCATGGTATGGCTTTTTGACTTGATCATTGAACTCGAATGTATCATATTGAAAAAGTTCACACAAAAGAACGAGCCTTTTGGATATCTCGTCTCTCTCAATCAAATCTTTTTCTAATGCATAGGATATCAATGCTGATAACAGTTCTGATGGATGCATACGTTAAGCCTTGTCAACAAACTGATAACGAATATAATGATGATACTTTTCGTTTTTTCTAAGAATCGCAGAGTTTAAGAAAGGAAAATGAATGCCACCGGGTTCAAACTGGCATTCTAAAGTAAATGCTGAATGTTTTCCATCAGTCTTAAACTGAGGTAATCCATCTGGAGATGGTTGATTGTGCGTGAAAATGACCACTGCTGGATAATCCGTTTCACAGATCAATTTGACTGGGCTTGAGGGTTCATCAACAACGACACTCGGTAATGCACCTGATAATAGCCATGTGTGATCAAATCCCTCAAAAGATGTATCTTTCATGAGATTCATTTGTTTACCTAGATGTTTTTCAATTCTAAAGTCAAAGGGAAGTCCATTCACATTTGTTTTTTGTTTAGGTTTCAATAAATCATCGATTTCTAGATACTGATTTGCTGATATTTGCATCACATGATCAAGCACATCGGATTGTTTGGTTGATAAATTGAAATATAAATGATTGGTGATGTTGCACAACGTATCTTGATCAGTTGTTGCATCAAAATCAATGAGTAATCCTTGAGACTTCGTTAAATGGTAGGTGACAAAAAGCGTCAAATTCCCAGGATATTCTTCTTCCAAATGCTTACTTTCATACTTAAACTGAACCATGACTTCTTCAGATAAGATGCGTTCTTTAACAATTGAAAAATTTCTAAAAGAAAAACCTCTAGGTCCGCCATGTAGTTTAACACCCTCTCCGCGATGCTCACTGATTGGGTAAATATTTTGGTCGATTTGAAAGTCAGGTAAAATCAGTCTTCCAGAAGTACGTCCAACGGTTTTGCCATAGTAATATTTGGCAGACAAAAATGTGTTTAAATCCAAAGGTTGAACAGATACTAAGTGTCCATGAACCCAAATTTGATACACTGCTGCACCATATGAAGTCAAAATCACTTCCATCGTGTCAGTTTTTAATGTCACTAAATCAATGGTACCAACACTCGTTAACTTCTTGTCTTTAATGATATCCATCATTGTTCTATTCCTCCTACGCCATTTGTAAAGTTCACTTCATAAAAAGACACTTCAAGTCCTGTAATTTTCCGATAATCTGTTCTCACTGATTGTTTCATGGTTTCTACAAATTCATTGTTCACCAATGCAATCGCACATCCACCAAAACCTGCACCTGTTACTCTAGCCCCAATTGCACCATGCCTGATTGCAGAGATGACTAGCGTATCTAGATGCACACCAGTGACCTCATAATCATCTTTTAATGACTCATGAGACTGATTGAGCAATTTCCCAAACCATCTTGCATCATTTTGGGTCATCGCTTTCACAGATTCGATGGTTCTTGCTTGTTCTGTGATGACATGCTTGACTCTCCTAAAAATCACATCTGATGCAATCAAAGATTGGATAGTCGGTAATAAATCAGGTTTCAACTCACACAAGTGATTGAACTGAAATGATTCCTTTAAAATTTTCCGAGCCTCTGCACATTCTGCGACGCGTTCGTTATATTTGGAATCTGTAGTTTTTCTTGCATAATTAGTATTCATGATGATGAATTGATAGCCATCAAAGGTTGCATCATAGGGTTCCATGTGAAGCGTTGCAGTATTCATCAATAATGCTTTATTTTTGATACCACAAGCAATAATTAACTGATCCATGATGCCACAATGCATCCCCATATACTCATTTTCGACACGCTGAGCCATGAGTGCAATATCAATTCTTGAAATGTTTAAGTGATATAAATCACTTGCAATATAAGCAACCAGTACCTCAAGAGAGGCTGAAGAAGATAATCCAGATGCAGTGGGTAAATTACCACTGACATAAAGATCAAAACCAACAGGCAGTTTTCTACCTTCACTCAGTAAAAAAGTAATGATACCTTTCGCATAATTTGCCCAACCATGCTCATATTGATATTGCATATCACGAAGATTGACTTTGATGATTCCAGTGTCAGGATAGTTTTCTGAATAAAG
>Ga0209835_1000504_pt1 | contig 25639 bp, 22 predicted proteins | sample LakKivwa52mmetaG_FD_184138 | JGI IMG/M metagenome (GOLD analysis project Ga0209835, IMG submission 184138) | Anoxic lake water microbial communities from Lake Kivu, Rwanda to study Microbial Dark Matter (Phase II) - Lake Kivu water 52m metaG... | ecosystem: Environmental > Aquatic > Freshwater >... | reverse complement strand
CGAGCAGTTCGCTGAAGGCCGGGTTGACCAGCGTGACCCGTCCCTCGCTGTCCATGACGTAGATGCCGTCGGCGATGGTGTTGGTGATCGCCTGCAGGCGCTGCGACTGCAGGGCCAGCGCCCGGCGCTCGCGCGCCACGCGCCAGGCCAGGAAAAACAGCAGCAGCAGCGCGGCGCCGGCCACCGCCAGCTCGCGCACGAAGGCCGTGCGCAACGTGGCCAGTGCCGGTGCCGGCGCGTAGGCGACCAGATAGGCCGACACCTGGCCAAGCAGATCGTGCACCGGCACGAAAGAGACCGCCCAGTCGCCGTGCGCATCGAGCCAGGTAGCGCCGGGGCCGCCGTCACCCAGATAAACCGGCAGGGTGAAGCGTTCGCCGGCCGCCATGCCAGCGCGCACGCGCGGCAGGCCGGCCAGCGCCCGGTCGAGTGCCCGCACGCGCGCCGAGGGCGGCGGTGGCGAGTCCGGCAGCTTGAGCTGCGGGTCTTCGACATACCAGTCCGGGTTCATTTCCCAACGGCCGTAGAGGCCGCGCTGCTCCTCGAACAGCACGGCATCGACGCTGGCACCGAGCAACACCAGCGCGTAGTCGCGCTCTCGATCATTGCGCATGATGGCTTCGCGCAGGCTGCGGAAGGGGATGGTGGTTTCGACGCTGCCCAGATGGCGTTGCCCGTCGGAGAGCGGATAGACGTAGCGGAAGCCGGATGCATTTCGTCCGGCCTCGAAGCCGACCACCGCGCGCTGCTCCGCGTTCGCGATGCGCAGGGAGGGGCGCAGATCCCAGAGCGGATCACCGAACTTGTCGATGGCATGGAAGCGCAGATAGCTGTGTGCCGTCGGCGTGTGGAAGTGAAACTGGCGGATACCCTGCGCCACCATGCGGTCATAGGTGAGCGCCAGCCGCCGGTAGAGCTGGCCGCGCGCCGCCGGGTCGCCGTCGATGCCGGCGGCGAAGATGGCCAGCACGTCCGGACGGCGGACGGTTTCGTTCACGATCATGTCTGTCGCCAGGGCGAAGCTATCGACGCTGGCGCGGTAGGTGGTGGCTGCCACGGCGGCATGCTGGTCGAGATACTGCGCCTCCTTGGCCTTCCAGTTGGCGTGCAGCAACCAGGCCGCCACGCCCCAGGTCAACACCAGCGCCAGCGGCCAGAGCAGGCGGCAACGCCAATCGGAACCGGAACAGGTAACCATCAGAAATTCCCTTTCGCCGGAATCTTCGCCTGCCCGCGCAGCTTGCGCACCGGGTCGTAATCGGCATCGGCGGCCGGCACGGCGCCGTGGCGGATGTTGTCGCCCCAGCCGGCGCGCGTGGCGGAATCCGCAGCGACCAGCGCGGCGCGCAGGCGTTCGATGGTGCCCGCCGACAGGCGCGCGCCGTTGGCCACCAGCGCGAAGGATGGCAGCGGCGGCGTCTCGGCGATCACCGTCAGGCCGAGGTGGGCGTATTTGTTGCCGATGGCGGTTTTCAGGCCGCCGGCGTCGAAATCGCCGCGCGCCACCGCCAGCGCCACGGCGTCGTGCTGGTCGAGATAGCGATAGCGGTTCGCCTCCAGCGTGCTGCCGGCTTGGCGCAGCAGGCCATCGGTGGCCAGATAGCCGCAGGTGGACAGCGGCTGGGTCAGCGCGACGGTCTTGCCGCGCAGGGCCTTTGCCGTCAGCTTGCGTTCGTCCAGCGCGACCACGGCGCAGGTGTAGAACGGCTGGCCGTTCTTTTCGTTGAAATGCACCAGCGGCACGGCGGCGGAAAAGCCGTCCTTGAGCGTGACGTAAGGCAGCGGGCCGAGATAGGCCAGATCCAGCTTGCCGGCACGGAATTTTTCAAGGATTTCGTCGTAGCTCCGCGAATACTCGATGCGCAAGCGAATGCCCAGCGTGCGCTCCAGATGCCCGAGCAGCGGCTTCCACTGCCCGGCCACGGTTTCCGGTGACTCCATCGGCAGGGGCGCAAAGGATAAAAAGCCTTCTTCCGCCTGGGCGAGACCGATCACCGCCCCCGCCAGCAGGGCCGCCATCATTCCGTGAAGCTTCGCTCCCATGTCGTCGCCTCTTTCACGCCTCTTTCACTGATTTGCTATTCCACACTGACTGTGCGTTCATTCTATATCCTGATTAGAAAGGATCGTCAGCTACGTCATTCCGGCGAACGCCGGAATCCAGCATGTGACGCAGAAACCCACTGGACACCGGCTTTCGCCGGTGTGACGGGGAGAAGGAGCCCGTGTAGCTGACGTTCATTGCTAATCAGGTTCTATATTGCACGGCGGTTTCCAAGCTTGGCGGGGTCGCTTTGCGCTATCTGTCAGGCGGCTTGGGCCAATGGAGCGGCCATTTCACGGTCGGTAATCCGGGGTGGGCGCATTTCTGCTCATGGCCGAGTGCCGTCCCACCAGCGCCGACTTTTCAGGCTTGCCCATCAACCGTTTGGGCAAGCGAACCGAGCGATTATTTTTCCTGGAAGCTCGCTTCTTCGACTATGACCTTGTAGACATAGCCCGAGCCGAAGTCTTTGTCGGTGCGCACGATGCCATTCGCCGTCACGACATCCCCGACTTTCACCGCATTCATGCTGGTGATCAGCACGTCGTTGGTATTGGCGGCGGCCGACCCCGATCCATCGCGCAGATGAATCCAGTTTTTGCCCATGATGCCGGCGTTGTACTTGACTACCTTGCCACGCACTTGCACGGTCTTGTCTTTCAGGCTGGCGGCCTGGGTGATGATTTCCGCGACGGTTTTTGCATTCGGCCCACTGGCCTTGGCGACCTTGGCATCTGGCGCAACTGACGCATCGGCCGGTTTGGCCATGCCGGCATGCGGATTCGTGCCGACCAGGTTGCCGAAGACAATGGTCTGGAAAGTCTTCTTCATCACCCGGCTTTCGAAGTTGTTCACGACCATCGCGTTTTCGATCGTGACGGCGGCCCCCTTCGTGACGGGCGCCCGGTTGATCGCCGCCCAGGTTTCCCCGTCCCGGGTCTTGAGGCGCAAATAGGTATAGCTTTCGACTTGCTGTACCTCCAGGACTTCTCCGCTGAAGACCGTTGGTGCCGAGGTGGCAGAACGATCGGTCGCCCAGGCAAATGGAGCGATGAGGACAAGCAGAATCGACAACAGGTTTTTCATGATGCTCATGGGACACGTGCTCCTTGGGTTTGATTTGTGTTTGGAAATGCTTCGCCGCCGGGAATGAAAAACCGCTCGCGCAGATCTTCCAGTCCCAACTGGCTCAACAATGTTTGCAAGCGTTCCGCGGGCACGCGGCCGGGGCGGCCATCCTGCCGGGGCTGCCGGGCGACGATCAGTTCGTTCTTCATCGAGTGTTCCCAGCCGACCAGTTCAGTGACATTCACGTCGTAGCCATGCGCCTGCAATTGCAGGCAGCGCAGCACGTTGGTGACATGACTGCCGAATTCACGCGTATGGATCGGGTGGCGCCACAATTCGGCGAGCGGATTGGCCAGCATCCGGGTTTTGTGCTGTCGCAGCATGGCAGCCACCTCGGCCTGGCAGCAGGGCACCAGCACGATGAACGGCGCCCGGCGCGTCAGCGCGAAGCGAATGGCGTCATCCGTCGCGGTATTGCAGGCATGCAGCGCCGTGACGATATCGATGCGTGCGGGCAAAAGGCCGCCGCCCAATTTATGTGCACTTGCAGCATTCAGATCATAAAATCGCATTCCGGCAAAGCCGAGCCGCGTTGCCAGCGCCAGCGATTTTTCAACCAGTTCAGCCCGGGTTTCGATGCCATGGACGCAAGACTTTCCCGGACGATTTCTGAACAGCAGGTCATACAGGATGAAGCCGAGATAAGACTTGCCGGCACCGATATCGACAAGCTGTACATCTTCTTGTTTTTCTAATATTTCTTTAATTAATGGCTCGATAAACCCAACCAGATGATAGACCTGCTTGAGCTTGCGCCGACTGTCCTGATTCAGCCTGCCATCGCGGGTCAGGATGTGGAGCTCTTTCAACAGATCGATCGACTGACCAGGACGAATTTCGTGTTTTTCTTGCATGGGGATTAACGGTTGGTGTTATCCTGTTGCATCGCAGCATAACGGCTGCTTTGAACGGGGCTTGACCACAAGTCTATCTCCTATGAACTACGAACAGCACTATCTCACTCCGCTTTTCGAGCCGAAGTCGATCGCCATCATCGGCGCCTCGGAAACCCAGGGCTCCGTCGGCGCGACCCTTGTCCGCAACGTCATCGACGGCGGCTACAAGGGCAAGTTCTTCCTCGTCAATCCGCGCCACGACAAGGTCTTCGGCCAGAACGCCTACGACTCGGTCGAGAGCATCCCGCAACGCCTCGATCTCGCGGTGATTTGCACCAAGGCTGAAACAGTGCCCGGCATCGTCGAGGCCTGTGGCCGCGCCGGCACACGCAACGTGATCGTGATTTCAGGCGGCTTCGCCGAAATGGGGCCGCGCGGCGCCAACCTGCTGCGTTCCACGCTCGATTCCGCGCGGCGCCACAGCGTGCGCCTGCTCGGCCCGAACTGCCTCGGCATCATGCGCCCGAGCAGCCAGATCAACGCGACTTTCGCCCACGGCAGCGCCAACCCCGGCACCATCGGCCTGATCTCGCAATCTGGCGCGCTGTGCACCGCCATCCTCGACTGGGCGCTGCCCAACAACGTCGGCTTCTCCAATGTCGTCTCGCTCGGCGCCGAAAGCGATGTCGACTTCGGCGAAGTGCTCGACTACATGGTTGCCGATCCGCGCACCGAAAGCATCTTCCTCTACATCGAGGGCATCAAGAACGCGCGCCGCTTCATGAGCGCCCTGCGCGCCGCCGCGCGCTGCAAGCCGGTGCTGCTGATCAAGGTCGGCAAGCATCCGGCGGGCAAGCAGGCCGCGCTGTCGCACACCGGGGCATTGGTGGGTGCCGATGACGTCTTCGACGCCGCGCTGCGCCGCGCCGGCGTGGTGCGTCTCGGCAAGGTTGGCCAGATGTACGCCGCCGCGCAAGCGCTGTTCTCGCATTTCCGCCCGCGCGGCAACCGTTTGATGATCGTCACCAACGGCGGCGGCCCGGGCGTGATGGCGGCCGACCACGCCTCCGACATCGGCATCCCGCTCGCCGAGATGAGCGAAGCGACCCTGCAGAAGCTCGACGCTGCCTTGCCGCACACCTGGTCGAAGGCCAATCCGATCGACCTGGTCGGCGACGCAACGCCCGAGCGCTATGCCACGGCGATCACCGCCTGCGTCGAAGACGACAGCGTGGATGGCGTGCTCGCCATTCTCACGCCGCAGGCGATGACCGACCCGACGCAGGCCGCGCGCGCGGTCATCGAAGTCGCCAAGAAGACCGACAAGCCGATCGTCACCTGCTGGATGGGCGAGGAACAGGTTCGGGAAGCGCGCCTGCTATTCAAGGGCGCGGGCATCCCGTCATTCCACACGCCCGAACCTGCGGTCGAACTGTTCTCGCACATCTCGAACTACTACCGCAACCAGCAATTGCTAATGCAGGCGCCGCCTTCGATTTCCGATCACATCGCGCCACGCCTCGAATCGGCCAAACTGGTCATCGAGACCGCGCTAGGCGAGGGCCGCAGGTCGCTCAACGAGATGGAGTCGAAGGCACTTCTCGCCGCCTTCCGCATCCCGATCGCGCAAACCGTGGTGGCGCGCTCGCCTTCCGAGGCGATGGTGCTGGCCGAGGAAATCGGCCTGCCGGTGGTGATGAAGATCGACTCGCCGCACATCACCCACAAGACCGACTCCGGCGGCGTACGCCTCAACCTGAACTCGCTGGCCGCCGTGCGCGACGCCTACAACGAGATTCTCGAAGAGGTGAAACGCAACCGTCCCGACGCGATCATCCACGGCATCGCCATCGAGCCGATGATCCAGAAGGCCAATGGCCGCGAACTGGTCGTCGGCATGACGCGCGACCAGATTTTCGGGCCGACCATCATCTTCGGCGCCGGCGGCACCGGCATCGAAAGCGGCAGCAGCGAACGCGCCGTCGCGCTGCCTCCGCTCAACCGCTTCCTCGTCGACGACATGCTCGCCTCGACGCGCGCCTCTGCCCGTCTCGGCGAATTCCGCAACATGCCGCCGGTCAGCATGGAAGCGCTCGAAGCCGTGCTGCTGCGCGTCTCGGAAATGGTCTGCGAACTGCCGTGGATCCGCGAGATGGACATCAACCCGCTGATCGTCGACGAACACGGCGCCGTGGCCGTCGATGCGCGAATCGCCATCGAGAACATCCCGCTGACGGCCGGTCGCTACGATCACATGGCGATCCACCCCTACCCGTCGCATCTCACCACGGAATACCAGACGCGCGACGGCCTGACCGTGACGATCCGGCCGATCCGCCCCGAAGACGCCGATCACGAACAGGAGTTCGTGCGCAATCTTTCCGCCGAGACGAAGTATTACCGCTTCATGAACACGCTCAAGGAGCTGTCGCCCGCCCAGCTGGTGCGCCTGACGCAGATCGACTACGACCGCGAGATGGCCTTCGTCGCGATGACCGAGATCGAGGGCAAGGAAGTCGAGATCGGCGTCGCCCGCTACGCGATGAACCCGGATGGCGAGTCCTGCGAATTCGCCATCGTCGTCGCCGACAGCTGGCAAGGCAAGGGACTGGCACGCCGGCTGATGGGCGTGATCATCGACACGGCGCGTTCGCGCGGCGTCAAGTACATGAACGGCGATTTCCTCGGTGAAAACCGCCGCATGATCCAGTTCGTGACGAGCCTCGGCTTCGTGCTATCGCCGCACCCCGAGGACTCGGGCCTCAAGCGCGGCGTGCAGGTGCTCAACTAGATGCCTGTGCCGTCCTGCCAGCGCCGACTCCCGATCGTTGGCGTTGGCGGACGGTTGCTGGCCATCCTGGCCGGCCTGCTGATTTTCGGCCTGGCGCACGCCAATCCGCTGCTGGATGGACTCGAAGCCGCCCTGCCTCTTTACCGCGAGCTGGCCGACGACTCCAAAACACAAGCGGCGTGGAGCGAAACGCTGCCCCCTCCTGACAAACCGGGCAGCCGCAAGCTGGAACCCGGCAAACCCTGGGCCGGACTGGCCCTGCTGATAAGGCGGCTTGCCATCCTCGGCGACCTGCCGGCCGATACCGAAACGCCCCCGCGGTACGAAGGCAAGGTCGTCGACGGCATCATCGCCTTCCAGCGTCGCCATGGCCTGGATCCCGACGGCGTGATCGGTCGGGAAACGCTGGCCCAATTGAACATCGCTCCCGCACTGCGCGTGCGCCAGATCGAACTGAACATCGAGCGACTGAAACAACTGCCTCATGTGCCGCGCCGGCTGCTCGTCAATGTGCCGGAATTCGTCCTGCGCGCCTTCGAGCAGGACGAGGAAAAACTGCGCATGCGCATCATCGTCGGCAACGCGCTGAAGACACGCACGACGCTGTTCGTCGCGGACATGCGCTTCATCGAGTTCAGTCCCTACTGGAATGTGCCGCCTTCGATCGCCCGCAAGGAGACGATTCCCAAGCTGCGCAGCGATCCGGCCTATTTCGACGATCAGGGCTTCGAGTTTTATAGCCGTGCGGGTGGCATCGATAGCACGCTGTCGGAGGAAAACCTGGCAGCGGTATTGGAGGGCAGGATGCGCATCCGCCAGCGACCCGGGCCGAAGAATGCGCTCGGCGGCATCAAGTTTGTGTTCCCGAACCACGACAACATCTACCTGCACCACACGCCCGCCGTCCGGCTGTTCGACAAGGCACGGCGCGATTTCAGCCACGGCTGCATCCGCGTCGAAGAACCTTTGGCGCTGGCGCAATTCGTCCTCGCCAATCAGCCGGAGTGGGACGAGGAGCGCATCAAGGCGGCGATGGCGAAAGGCGTTTCGGCCACTTTGCGCCTGCGGGAAGATCTACCCGTGGTGATCGCCTACCTTACCGCACTGGTAGGCGACGACGGTCGCGTCCGTTTCTTCCCCGACCTGTATCGACTCGACGGGATACAATAAGCCCATGAAACATCAGAAACATTCCCGTCGCTTCTTCCTGCGCAACACGGCCGCGCTGGCCATCGGCGGCATGATGCTGCCCTTCGCCCGGAAAGCCACGGCCAGCATTTCTCCCTTGCCCAATGCGCGCAGCCTGGCTTTCCGGCATACGCATACCGGGGAGCGGATCGCGCTGACCTTTGCGGTAGACAATCTCTATGTACCGGATGCGCTGACTGCGCTGAACCACTTCCTGCGCGATCACTATTCCGGCACGGTTGGCCGCATCGACCCACAGCTCTTCGATCTGCTGCATCGCCTGCAGCTGGAACTCGGCAGCAACGATCCCTTCCACGTCATCTCGGGCTACCGCTGCCCGGAAACCAACGCCAACCTCAAGGCCACCCGCGGCGGCGGCGTCGCCAAGCGCAGCCTGCACATGGATGGCAAGGCGATCGACATCCGCTTGCCCGGCGTGCCGCTGGCGGATGTGCGCGACGCGGCGCGGCAGTTGCAACTCGGCGGCGTCGGCTACTACCCGCGCGACCAGTTCGTCCACGTCGATACCGGGCGCGTGCGCCACTGGTAATCCCGCAAGCAATGCAGCGCTGCCCGTGGTGTGGCGACGACCCGCTCTACGTCGCCTACCATGACACCGAGTGGGGCGTACCCTGCCACGACGAACGCACGCTGTTCGAGTTTCTGATCCTCGAAGGCGCGCAGGCCGGGCTGTCCTGGATCACCATCCTGCGCAAGCGCGAGAACTACCGCCGCGCCTTCGACGGCTTCGACCCGGAGAAGATCGCGCGCTACGGTGAAGCGGATGTCGCCCGTCTGCTCGGCGATGCCGGCATCGTGCGCAACAAGCTGAAGATCGCCGCCGCCATCGACAACGCCCGCGCCACGCTGGCACTTTATGAATCCGGCGACAGCCTCGACGAACTGTTCTGGCAATTCGTCGATGGCAAGCCGGTGGTCAATCGCTGGAAGACACTTGGCGAGGTGCCCGTGTTCACGTCGGCAGCCGAGGCCTTGTCAAAGGAACTGAAGCGCCGCGGTTTCCGCTTCGTCGGTCCGACGGTGATCTATTCGCACATGCAGGCAACGGGGATGGTCAACGACCACCTCGTGACCTGCCCGCGCCACGCGGAAATTACTGCCGGCTGAAGCTCAGCTGACCACCCTTGGCATCGACGCGAATCCTGTCCTTCGCGCCGAACTTCCCCTCCAGGATCGCCTTCGCCAGAGGATTCTCGATGCGCTCCTGGATTGCCCGCTTGAGTGGCCGCGCCCCGAACACCGGATCGAAACCCGCCTCCGCGATGCTGGCCAGTGCCTTGTCGGTGACTTCGAGCGCCATCTCCAGCCGCGCGAGGCGCTTCTCCAGATACTGCAACTGGATCTTCGCGATCCCGGCGATGTGCTTCTGATCGAGTGCGTGGAACACGACGATCTCGTCGATGCGGTTCACGAACTCGGGGCGGAAATGCGTCTTCACCTCGCCCATCACGGCGAGCTTGATGACCTGGTAATCGTCCCCGCTCATCTGCTGGATCATCTGCGAGCCGAGGTTCGAGGTCATCACGATCACGGTGTTCTTGAAGTCCACGGTGCGCCCCTGCCCGTCGGTCATGCGGCCGTCGTCGAGTACCTGCAGCAGCACGTTGAACACGTCCGGATGCGCCTTCTCGACTTCATCGAAGAGGATCACCGAATACGGTTTGCGGCGCACCTGTTCGGTGAGGTAGCCACCCTCCTCGTAGCCGACATAGCCGGGCGGCGCGCCGATCAGCCGCGCGACCGAGTGCTTCTCCATGAACTCGCTCATGTCGATGCGGATCAGGTGGTCTTCGGCGTCGAAGAGGAAGCCCGCGAGCGCCTTGCACAGCTCGGTCTTGCCGACGCCCGTCGGACCGAGGAACAGGAATGACCCATACGGACGGCTTTCTTCCGAGAGGCCGGCGCGCGAGCGGCGGATGGCGTCTGACACCAGCCGTACCGCCTCGTCCTGCCCGATCACGCGCTCGTGGAGCTTTTCCTCCATCCTGAGCAGCTTTTCGCGCTCGCCGGTCATCATCTTGCTGACGGGAATGCCGGTGGCGCGCGAAACGACCTCGGCGATCTCTTCCGCGCCGACCTGGGTGCGCAGCAATTTGTTCGCGGGTGCCGTCTCGCCAGCGCCGACTTTCTCAGCCTGCTTGAGCTGGGCTTCTAGTTGCGGCAGCTTGCCGTATTGCAGCTCGGCGAGCTTGTCGAATTGGCCCTTGCGCTGCAACTCCGCGATCTGCGCGCGCAGCTTGTCGATCTCTTCCTTGACGTGCTGGGTGCCATGCACCTGCGCCTTTTCGGCCTTCCAGATTTCCTCGAGGTCGGAATACTCCTTCTCCAGCTTGGCGATCTCGGTCTCGATCAGCTCGAAGCGCTTCTTCGACGCCTCGTCCTTCTCCTTGCGCACCGCTTCGCGCTCGATCTTCAACTGGATCAGGCGGCGGTCGAGCTTGTCCATCGACTCGGGCTTGGAGTCGATCTCCATCTTGATGCGCGCCGCCGCCTCGTCGATCAGATCGATGGCCTTGTCGGGCAGGAAGCGGTCGGTGATGTAACGGTGCGAGAGTTCGGCCGCCGCGACGATGGCCGGGTCGGTGATGTCCACGCCGTGGTGGATCTCGTACTTCTCCTGCAGGCCGCGCAGGATGGCGATGGTCGCCTCGACGCTCGGCTCGTCGACCATGACTTTCTGGAAGCGGCGCTCCAGCGCGGCATCCTTCTCGATGTACTTGCGGTATTCGTCGAGCGTGGTCGCGCCGATGCAGTGCATCTCGCCGCGCGCCAGCGCCGGCTTCAACATGTTGCCGGCATCGATGGCGCCTTCGGCCTTGCCGGCGCCGACCATGGTGTGGATCTCGTCGATGAAGACGATGATGCGGCCTTCGTCCATGGCCACTTCCTTGAGCACGGCCTTGAGGCGCTCCTCGAACTCGCCGCGGTACTTCGCGCCGGCCAGCAGCGCCGCCATGTCGAGCACCAGCACGCGCTTGCCCTTGAGGGTCTCGGGCACCTCGTCATTGACGATGCGCTGGGCGAGGCCCTCGACGATGGCCGTCTTGCCGACGCCCGGCTCGCCGATCAGCACCGGGTTGTTCTTGGTGCGCCGCTGCAAAATCTGGATGGCGCGACGGATCTCGTCGTCGCGGCCGATCACCGGATCGAGCTTGCCCTGGCGGGCGCGCTCGGTGAGGTCGAGGCAGTATTTCTTGAGCGCCTCGCGCTGACCCTCGGCCTCCTGGTTCTCGACGTTCTGGCCGCCGCGCACCGCCTTGATGGCGTCCTCCAGCGACTTGCGCTGGGCGCCGGCTTCCTTGAACAGGCGGCCCGTCTCGCCCTTGTCGCCTGTCAGGGCGAGCAGGAACATCTCCGAGGCGATGAACTGGTCGCCGGCCTTCTGCGCTTCCTTGTCGGTCAGGTTGAGCAGGTTGGACAGGTCGCGGCCGATCGACACCTCGCCGCCGTGGCCCTCGACCTGCGGCAGGCGGTCGATGGCGGCGTCGAGCGCCTTCCTGAGCGGCGGCACGTTGACGCCGGCGCGCTGCAACAGCGAGGCGGTGCCGCCATCCTCCTGGTTGAGCAACGCCAGCAACAGGTGCTGTGGCTCGATGATCTGGTTGTCGTGGCCGATGGCGATGCTCTGGGCGTCGCTGACGGCCTGCTGGAACTTGGTGGTGAACTTGTCGAAGCGCATGGCTGACTCCTCAATGTGGTTATTGCCAACATAGGGGTGCGTCTGGCGTTTTCAACAGGCGCATAATGCGCGAGCTCCAGCGACCAACCCGGCCAACGATGCCTGCCTCGACCTCCCCCGTAAATAATCTGGGTTTCCTGTCCGAAGCCGAGCAGTTGCGCCAAAAGGCGACCGGCTCGCTGCTCGCCCACTTCGCCGAAATCTGCGACGGCGTGGTGGTCGTGGACAAGGAAGCGCGGATCGCCTGGATGAACGACAAGTACCCCAAGCGCCTCGGCATTCCCGATGCGGCCGCGGTCATCGGCAAGCCTATCGAGACAATCATCCCGAACAGCCTGATGCGCGAAGTCGTCACTACCGGCCGGCCAATGATGCTCGACATCATGGATTTCGGCAGCGATACCTTCGTGGTCATGCGCTTTCCGCTGCGCGACGATGTCGGACAGATCATCGGCGCGGTCGGTTTCCTGATTTTCGACGACGCACAGCGGCTCACGCCCATCGTCTCGCGCTACCAGAAGTTGCGCACCGACCTCGCCGATGCCCACCGCAAGCTGGCCGAGGCCCGGCAAGCCAAGTACACGCTGGCCAACTTCATCGGCACCACACCGGTCTGCGCGGCCCTGAAGCAGGCGGCGCGCCGTGCCGCCCGCACCAACTCCTCGGTGCTCATCCTTGGCGAAACCGGCACTGGCAAGGAACTGCTCGCACAGGCCATCCATGCCAGCGGGCCGCGCGCCGATCGCCCCTTCGTCACCGTCAACATCGCCGCCATTCCGGAAACCCTGCTCGAAGCGGAATTCTTCGGTGTCGCGGCCGGCGCCTACACTGGCGCGGATCAGCGTGGTCGCGACGGAAAATTCAAGCTGGCCGACGGCGGCACCCTGTTCCTGGACGAAATCGGCGACATGTCGCTCGCCTTGCAGTCGAAATTCCTACGCACATTGCAAGAGCGCGAGTTCGAACCGGTCGGCTCGAATCGCCTGATCAGCGTCGATGTGCGCGTGATCGCCGCGACCCATCACGATCTCGAAGCCATGGTCCGCACGGGCCATTTCCGCTCCGACCTCTATTACCGCCTCAACGTCATCGTCCTGAAGACACCACCGCTAAGGCAGCGTCTCGACGACCTGCCGATTCTGGCCGAGCACCTGATCGACCAGATCTGCCGCCGGCTCGGCATCCCGCAACACGGCATCAGCCCGGGCGCGGTGACGCGCCTGCGCCAGCACGACTGGCCCGGCAACGTGCGCGAACTGTCGAACGTGCTGGAACGTGCGTTGCTGATGTCGGACAGCGACATGCTCGAAACGGACGACCTCGAAGCCGTGATGCCACCACCCCTGGCGGATGCCCCCCCACTGCAAGCGGCCCCTACCGTTGATCGCGGCATCGCCCATGCCGTCGCGCTTGCGGAAGCGGATGCGATTCGCGACGCGCTGCGCACCACCGGTGGCAACAAGTCGAAAGCCGCCAAGCTCCTGGGAATCTCCCGCGCCGGACTCTACGAAAAGATATCTGCACACGGCATCGCCCCGCCCTACGATCCGCGCTGACCCTCGTTTCGATCATTTGTAAAGTGTCCGCCCTGACAGACACTTTGTGCTTTTTTTCAGGCACACAATCCGGGTGCCGTCCACCCAGCGCCGACTTTCTTCATATCTTTCATTGAGTTGCCAATCTGGCGCGAGATTTGCGATCAGACGCCAAGCTTTGGGATCCATTCCCAAAGCCCAAGCTGAAAACAATATCAATGAACATCAAATTTAGGAGGTCTTCATGTTAGGCGTTATGGGTATTCTCATTTCACTGGGCCTGTTGATGTATCTGGCCTACCGCGGCATCAACGTGCTGATCCTCGCACCGCTGATGGCCCTTCTGGCTGTTCTGCTGAGCGGCGATGCCGCGCTGCTGTTGCCGACTTACACGCAGCTGTTCATGAAGGAACTGGGTGGCTATCTCATTCGCTTCTTCCCGCTCTTCATGCTGGGCGCGATCTTCGGCAAGCTGATGGACGATTCCGGCTCGGCGAAAGCCATCGCCCACTGGATCGTCTCCAAAGTCGGCAAGGCTCACGCGCTCACGGCGATCGTTCTCTCCTGCGGCATCCTGACCTACGGTGGCGTCTCGCTCTTCGTGGTCGCATTCGCCGTGTATCCGATCGGCGCCGCGCTGATGCGCGAAATCGACATGCCGAAGCGCTTCATTCCGGGCGCGATCGCGCTGGGTTCCTTTACCTTCACGATGACCGCCTTTCCCGGCACGCCGGCCATACAGAACGCCATCCCGATGCCCTTCTTCGGCACCAACACCTTTGCCGCCCCGGGGCTTGGCCTCATCGGCGGCATGACGATGATGATCCTCGGCATCATGTGGCTGCAAACGCGCGCCAGGCGTGCGATGGCCACGGGCGAAGGCTACGGCGAGCACAAGGACGAAGGACTCAACGAGCATGCCGACAGTTCCGGCATGCCGTCGATCATGCTGGCCCTGCTGCCGATCTTCCTCGTCATCGGCCTCAACGCTTTGTTCACCTACCAGATCTTCCCGAACATCGATACGGGCTACCTCGCCGACAAGAAATACGGCGCCACCAGCATCAAGTCCGTGGCCGGCATCTGGTCGATCATCGTCGCGCTGGTGATCGCCATCGTGTTCATCATCATCGCCCACTGGAAACGCTGGAAGAGCGTCGTCCAGTCGCTGAACTCCGGCACGATGGGTTCGCTGCTGCCGATCTTCAACACGGCATCGGAAGTCGGGTACGGCAATGTGATCGCCTCGCTGGCCGCCTTTGCCATCGTCAAGGAAGCCGTGCTCGGCATCTCCACCAACCCGCTGATCTCCGAGGCGGTCGCGGTGAACGTGCTGGCCGGCATCACCGGCTCCGCTTCCGGCGGCATGAGCATCGCGCTCTCGACGCTGGGCACCAAGTATCTGGAACTGGGCATGGCGGCCGGCATCAGCCCCGAACTGCTGCACCGCGTTGCCGTCATGTCGTCCGGCTGCTTTGACTCGCTGCCGCACAACGGCGCGGTGATCACTCTGCTCGGCATCTGCAAGCTGACCCACAAGACCTCATACTTCGACATCTTCATGGTTTCGATCGTGTTCCCGCTAACTGCGCTGGTGGGGGTCATCACGCTGGGAACGATGTTCGGCAGCTTCTGAGCATTGAGCAGGACAGGCGTTACGCGGTAATCTTGGCAAGTCCTTCGCCCGTCACGGCGAAGGACTTGAGGCCGCAGACCCTCCGCATGACGGATGGCACAAAACAAAAGGGGAGCATCATGAAAAACGCACTTCTCGCCGAGTACGGCATCACGAACGCCAACAAGGTCGTCAGCGCCCGCCAGGCCGTCGACCTGATCCGCGACGGCGACACCATCGCGACCGGCGGCTTCGTCGGCATCGGCTTCGCCGAAAACCTCGCCGTGGCGCTGGAAGAACGCTATCTCGAAACCGCGACGCCGCGCGGCGTCAGCCTTGTTTATGCCGCCGGCCAGGGCGATGGCAAGGATCGCGGCCTCAACCACCTCGGGCATGACGGACTGGTCGGCCGCGTCATCGGCGGCCATTGGGGACTTGCACCACGATTGCAGGAACTGGCGGTCGGCAACCGCATCGAGGCCTGGAACCTGCCGCAGGGCGTGATCGCCCACCTGTTCCGCGACATCGCCGCCGGCAAGCCCGGCACGCTCTCGCGCATCGGCCTCGGCACCTTCGTCGACCCGCGCTTCGGCGGCGGCAAGCTGAACCAGATGACCATCGACAGAGGAGCCGACATCGTCCGGCTGATGGAAATCGATGGCGAGGAATACCTTTTCTACAAAGCCTTTCCGATCAACATTGGCTTCATCCGCGGCACGACGGCCGACCTCGACGGCAACATCACGATGGAGAAAGAGGCGCTGACGCTGGAAGCGCAGGCCATCGCGATGGCCGTGCACAACTCGGGCGGCATCGTCATCGCGCAGGTCGAGCGCATCGCCGCGCGCGGCTCGCTCAATCCGCGCAACGTCAAGATTCCCGGCATCCTCGTCGACTGCGTGGTCGTCGCCGAGAAGCCCGAGTACCACATGCAGACCTTCATCGAGCAGTACAGTCCGGCCTTCTCGGGCGAAATCAAGGTGCCGCTGTCGGCGATCCCGCCAATGGCGATGAGCGAGCGCAAGATCATCGCGCGCCGCGCCGCGCTCGAATTGTCACCCGGCGCCGTCGTCAACCTCGGCATTGGCATGCCCGAGGGGGTCGCGGCGGTCGCCACCGAGGAAAAGATCCTCGAAACGATGACGATGACCGCCGAGCCCGGCGTGGTCGGCGGCATCCCGGCTGGCGGATTGAACTTCGGCGCAGCGACCAACACGCAGGCGATCATCGACCAGCCGAGCCAGTTCGACTTCTACGACGGCGGTGGACTGGATATCACCTTCCTTGGCCTGGCACAGGCTGACCAGGCCGGCAACCTCAACGTCAGCAAGTTCGGTCCGCGCCTCGCCGGCGCCGGTGGCTTCATCAACATTTCCCAAACCGCGCGCAAGGTTGTGTTCGTCGGAACCTTCACTGCGGGCAACCTCGACATCGCAATCGAGGACGGGCGACTGCACATCGCCAAGGAAGGGAAGGCTCGCAAGTTCGTCGCGGAAGTGGAGCACCGCACCTTCAGCGGCGCAGAAGCCTGGAAGCGCGGCCAGACCGTGCTGTACATCACGGAGCGGTGCGTGTTCCGACTCTGCGCTGAAGGCTTGGAGCTCACCGAGATTGCACCGGGAATCGACCTTGAGGGCGACATCCTCGCACATATGGATTTCAGACCGGTCATGCGCACGCTGCCGGTGCTCATGGATGCGCGCATCTTCGCTCACGGGAAAATGGGACTCGCTCACCAAAAATGACAAATTCTTGATTCCAGTCAGATTTCCGTCAGGATGAAATGCTACATTTAGCATTCGGACTAAAAAAGGAGGAGCGGATCATGGCCGGAAAAGTCGAGAATCTGAACGAACTGAATCGCAAGAACATGGAAGCTGCGATGCGTCTGGCGCAGTTGTCGATCGAGAATTCACAACGCGTGATGGCCCTGCAGAACGAGTTGGCGCGCGAGTTGTTCAATGACGGCGTCCAGAATGCACGTGCCCAAAGCGGCGCGAAGGATCCGCAGGAAGTGTTGCGCCTGCGCGCCGAATACGCACAGGATACCGCGCGCAAAATGATGTCTGTCGCCCAGCAGGTTGCCGAGATCGGCAACGATTCACGCGTGGCTTTCTCACGCATGCTGACCGAGCAACTCGCCTCCGGCAGTCAGGAAATGGCCGATGCCTTCCAGGGCTTCTTCAAGAGCCTGCCTGGCCAGAATCCCAACATGATGGAAATGATGCAGCAGGCGATGAGCACCGCGAACAGCGCCTTTGAGCAGATCGCCAAGGCAACGACCGCCAGCATTGCTGGCATGACCGAGTTGGCGCAGAAGAGCGCCCCGAAGAAAAAGTAAGCAGTGAAAGGCTGATTCGTCGCGAGGGGACCGCTACTTCCAGCGGTCGGCGGCGCGATCGTCCGATTCCCGCGCATCAACCCAACGCCCGCCTGCGGGCGTTTCTTCTTTTTTCCAGAATGGCGCCTGCGTCTTCAGGTAGTCCATGATGAACTCGCAGGCCGCGAAGGCATCGTGGCGATGCGACGAACTCACGCCGACGAAGACGATGCGCTCACCCGGCAGCAGCTTGCCGACGCGATGGATGACGCGCACGCTTCTGATCTGCCAGCGATCACGCGCCTGCGCCACAATCTCTGTCAGCGCCTGCTCGGTCATGCCCGGATAGTGTTCCAGCGTCATCGCGGCCACCGCCTCTGCGTATCCTTGGTGCTTGTCCTGCCTGACGAGTCCGACAAAGCTGGCCACCGCGCCGGCATCGACGTCGCCCGCCGACAGTGCGGCGATCTCGGCACCGACGTCGAAGTCGCCCGACTGGACGCTGACTTCCACCTTAGCCACCCGTCACCGGTGGAAAGAAGGCCACCTCGTCGCCATCGGCGACCGGGGCGTCCATGCCGCACATCTTCTGATTGACTGCCGCACGCAGGTTCTTCGCGGTCAGCAACGCTTCGTGACGCGCGCCCAACGCGGCGCGCAGTTCGCCGACCGTGGCCACGCCGGCCGGCAATTCGATGCTTTCCGCGCCAGCGCCGATGGCCTCGCGCAGATTGGCGAAATAAAGGACTTTCAGCATGGCGTGACTATATCAAGTCGGCGAAGGCGATATAGCGCACCGGATCGCCCGCCTTGAATGATTTGTTCGCCTCGACATCCACCAGCCCGTCGGCCCACGCGCAGGAAGTCAGCACGCCCGAACTCTGGTTCGGATACAACTCGACACGCCCGTCCGGCGCGATGCGCGCGCGCAGGAAACTGCGCCGGTCCTCGGGCTTGCTCCAGTCGGATGCGGAGACGAGTTGGCGAGCCACGGGCAAGGTGGTGGCCAGTCCCATGCGCTTCAGCACATAGGGGCGCAGGAACAGCAGGAAAGTCACGAAGCAGGAGACCGGGTTGCCCGGCAGACCAATAAAGGCTGTACATGATGCCGTCCCGCCAGCGCCGACTTTTCGTACATGCCCGAAGGCCAGCGGCTTGCCAGGCTTGATGGCGATCTTCCACAGCGACAGCGCACCCTCGGCCTCGACCGCCGGCTTGACGTGGTCCTCCTCGCCGACCGACACCCCGCCCGAGGTGACGATCAGGTCGTGCGCTTCCGCCGCCGCGCGCAGCGCCGCGCGCGTCGCGTCGAGCGTATCGGGCACATGGCCGCAATCGGTCACCAGACAGCCCATCTGCTCGAACATCGCGCGCAGGAAATAGCGGTTGGAGTTGTAGATGCCGCCCGGCGGCAGCGGGTTGCCCGGCTCGGTCAGCTCGTCGCCGGTCGACAGCAGCGCGACGCGCAGATGGCGCCGCACCGACAGTTGCGCGACGCCAATCGAGGCCGCGAGGCCTATCTCCGCCGCGTCAATGCGCGTGCCGGCCTGCAGCACCGCGGCGCCGGCCATGATGTCCTCGCCCGTGCGCCGGATGTTCTGCCCCGCCTTCGGCACCTGATTGACGATCACCTTGCCGTCGGGTCCGTGCTCGCAAAATTCCTGCATCACCACTGCGTCCGCGCCCGGCGGCACCGGCGCGCCGGTGAAGATGCGCGCCGCCGTTCCCGCCGCCAGCGCATGACCGATGCTGCCCGCCGGAATGCGCTGCGATACGGGCAATGCCGCACCCGCCTGCGTCACGTCGGCGCAGCGCACGGCATAGCCGTCCATCGCGCTGTTGTCGAGCGGCGGCACGGTCACAGTCGAGGCGACCGCTTCAGCGAGGATGCGGCCGCGTGCGACCGCGAGCGGCAACAGTTTCGTTTCCGCCACCGGCTCGGCGGCAGCCAGCAGGTGGTCGAGGGCTTCTTCGTAACTCAGCATGGGCGATCCAGATAATCGAGGATGAATTGGACGATGGCGTCCGGGTCGTTGAGGTCCAGCATGGGAAGCGGGCACTCCAGCGGCGCATCGGTCGCCACCGCGACGACGCTCTTGTTCTCGGGCCAGATCGGCGGCTTGCCGTAGGACGGGCGATGGATTTCGAGCTTGGAAATCGGCGTCTGCTTGAACCCCTCCACCAGCACAAGGTCGCAGGGCGACAACACCTGCAACTGCTCTTCCAGTGTCGGTTCCGGCGCACCTTGCAGTTCGTGCATCAGCACCCAGCGGTTATCGCAGGTGAGCAGCACCTCGCCCGCGCCGGCCGCGCGGTGGCGATACGAATCCTTGCCCGGCTGGTCGACGTCGAAGTTGTGGTGCGTGTGCTTGATCAGCGACACGCGCAGTCCGCGCGCCGTGAAGCGCGGAATCAGCTGCTCGATCAACGTCGTCTTGCCCGAACCGGAATAGCCGGCAAATCCGAATACTTTCACTGTGTCTCCACGATGGCGAAACCGCCGCCCGGCGTCCTGAAATTCGTCGTCTGTCCCTGATACAGCCGCGCCGCCACCAGTTGGACCGCGCCACGATACACATAGTTGCGGATGTCGGCCTTAAGTTCGATCAATTCGCCATCCAACTCATGACGCACCGTCGACGGCAGCGCCAGCGCCTGCGCCACATAGTCGCCCGCGAGGATTTCCTCGAACACGCGCTTGGTCAGCTTCTCGCCGCGATACGAACCCTTCGAGCCGAAGCCCGCCGCCGGCTTGAAGAACAGTTGCTTGCGGCGCTGCCAGAAATCCTCGGACCGATCCGGCGTCACCCGTTCGGTACGCGGAATGCCCGTGAGCAGGATGCGGCGCGTCTCGGCATCGACGCCCCATGCTTCCAGTTGCGCGGCATCGGTCAATGCGACCAGATTCTTCTTGTCGGCGTAGCGCGCGTGGATGGCCGGGTTGGGCGTCACGACCGCCGCGCCCTGCCGCCAGGCGGCGCGCAGCGCGGTCTGCGTGGGGGCATCGAGCGTGAAATCGGTGAGCCGGTTGTAGACGAGGTCGATCCTGGTTTCCTCGCACCACAAGCCACCGTGGCACATCATCAGATCGACAGGATCGCAGATCAGCGTCTTGATGCCCTGCGCCTCGAACAGCTTCTGAAAACCGAGGAACTCGGGATAGAGATACTGGCTTTCCGGCTGCTCATCGACGATCGCCAGCGCCTTGAGCTCACGCGGGCACTCGGCGCGGAACATCGCAACGTAGGCGTCTAGCACGTCCTCGCGCTCCGCCTGCAAGGCCGCCAGCAGTCCGCCGCCCGCGTTGGTATTGATCTCGATAAGCTGCGGCCCGGCGGGCGTCAGGTGGAAATCGTAGCCCATGAAGACGCCATGAGTGGTTTCGGGTGCCGTCTCGGCAGCGCCGACTTTCAGGGCAATCGCACGCTCCGCCGCCGCGATGACTTCCTGCATGCGTTCCAGATCCTCCGCCTTCACAGGGACGGTGGCGGACGAGAACAGATGCGGCCGGTGGGCCAGCAGTTCGGCAGGCAGATTGTCAAAAGACAAGGTTTTCATGGCACCCAGTTTACCGTGCCGGTGCCGTCTCGCAGGAGCCGACTTTCAGTCCGCCAGCGCCGGGTAGTCGATGTAGCCCTTCTCCTCTCCTACATACAGCTTGCCGTAGTCGGGCACGTTCAGCGGCGCGCTGCGCCGGAAGCGCTCGACCAGATCGGGATTCGCCAGCAGCAGCCGGCCGAAGGCGATGGCATCGGCCTGGCCCGCGGCCAGCGCGGCTTGCGCACTGGCGAAGTCGTAACCGTTGTTGAGGATCAGCTTGCCCTCGTACAACTCGCGCAGCCGCGCGTAGTCGAAGGGCTCCCACTGTTCGCGCGGCGCCCCGCCCGTGCCCTGCAGGATGTCGAGAAAAGCGAGGCGGCGCGGGTTCAGTTGCGTCACGACGTAATCGAAAGTCTCCTGCGGCGCGTCGTCGCGGATGTCGTTGAAGGTCGTCACCGGCGAGAGCCGCAGGCCGACGCGGTCGTTGCCGATCGCCGTCGCCACCGCATCGAGGATTTCCAGCAGCAGGCGCGCGCTTCTCCTTGCTGCCGCCGTAGGCATCGGTGCGCTGGTTGGTCGACGAACGCAAAAACTGGTCGAGCAGATAACCGTTGCCGGCATGCACCTCGACACCGTCGAAGCCCGCCGCCAGCGCATTCTTCGCGGCCTGCGCGTAGGTGGCCACCAGCCCCGGCAGCTCGGCGGCATCCAGCGCGCGCGGCGTGACAAAGTCTTTCATGCCCTGCCCGGTGAAGGTCTGCCCGGCCGCCTTGATCGCCGACGGCGCGACCGGCAACTGGCCGTTCGGTTGCAGGTCGGGATGCGAAATCCGGCCCACGTGCCACAGCTGCAGGGCGATCTTGCCGCCGGCGCGATGCACGGCCTCGGTCACCCCCTGCCAGCCGGCGATCTGCGCCTCGCTATGGATGCCCGGCGTGCGCGGATAGCCGTGCGCCTCGGGACAGATCGGCGACGCCTCGGTGAGGATCAGACCGGCGCTGGCGCGCTGCCGGTAATACTCGGCCACCAGCGGCGTGGGCACGTTGCCCGCCCCCGCGCGATTGCGCGTCAGCGAAGACATCACGATGCGGTTAGCCAGCTCGATGGCGCCGAAGCGGGCAGGTGAAAACAGATCAGTCATGCTCGGGCACTCCTCGAAAATCGGACGCTCATCTTACTGCCGTCCTGTCAGCGCCGAGTTTTCAAAAGCGTGACGGCTTTCAATAAACCTTCGAGGACTAACGTCCGAGGTGAGGAGCGGCCAACCGAAGGGTAGTCACCCAGAAGCGCAGCTTCTGGCAGTCCCCTCGTAGCGATGGGAAACCCTCACGCGGCACCCAGTACCTACTGAAGCGTTTTTGCGCCAGTTGGTGAAAACAGCCAGACGAGCACACCGCAGTTGAGAACAACGGTGACCCAGAAGGTGACTTGAAAGGAAGTTTTCGCCGACTTGTGCCGAAGCAGCCGCTGAGCAGCTAAGGCGCCGGGCCAACCACCGAGAAGGGCAAACAAGTGCAACGTGCTTTCCTGGGTTCGCCATTGACTTCTTAAGGCAGCTGACTTATCGAAGGCGTAAGCGAAGAAGGCAACGAGACTTGCAAGAATGTAAAGCGCGAGAACAATAATCGGGAGGCGTCCGGCGATAACTGCCCCAACCACAAATGCCAGAAAGCAAACAGCAAAAAGCGGGGGGATGTTACTGCGACCGGGTGGGACGGACGAAGTGGGCTTCTCACCGACAAAGGCAACAGTATTCGCTTGCGCTCGGCCCTTACCGTCGACTTTAAGCTCGTAGGTTACGAGTTCGTTTCCTTCCGGTCTGCGCTGGCGATTGGAAAAGGAGCTGATGTGCACGAAGACTTGCTCTCCACCGCCATTGGGAGTGATGAAGCCGAAGCCATTGTCATCCTTCCATGTGGTGATACGACCCTGGTAGCGCATAGCATATGTTTAAGTTGGTTAAATATAAATCACCGTCCGCGCTGCTTCTCGCGCAGGTCCGGTGGGATGATGGGTTAGCTCTCTTCGAGATCTTTGAGGGACTTGCCATTCGTGTCTTTCCAAGCGGTTAGGCCATTCGCTCCCCCTCCATGAATTACGGCGGCAGCAGCACTAGGACTACCGAACTCCACATCCTTGCTAAATGTGAGAACGCCATTTGATTCGACAAGCGTCCCGTCTTGAATTAGCTTCTTTCGAAGAGCGACGATATACGGGTGCTGTCCTTCAGCTGATGGTCGCTCAACTAGAACCGCTGTTGAATCCTTGTACACCACGAACCCACCTTCAGTTCGTTTTCCGCGAGCGGCTGCACCCTTGATTTTGCACAACAGCTCACGCTGCGGTTTGGTCGTCTTGTGCGAGCCCGAGATTGGTGTGAGCAGGTCTGACCCTAGCACCGGTAGGACTTGCTGGATGCGCGCAAGGAAGACTTCCATATCCTCACGATCTGACTCGGGAAGCTTGGGATTACTCGTGTTCGCGTTCTCAAGGCGATAGCGGCCGGCCTTCTTTGCTTCCTGAAGAAGTCGATTCTCAAGGTAGCGGATGTGGGCCTTAGTCAGATTTTCGTCTTTGCTCACAAAAACGACTACGGCGTTCCAGAAGTCTTTGGCCTTGTGCTGCTTCAGTCGTTCGCGGATTACCTCAGCTTCACCGATGTATGCCAAGGCATCACCGCTCTCAGGATCAGAGCCGAAAAGAAAGTAGATGCCCGCGCTCTCCGCTTCCTCGCGGAGAAGCAAGTCATCAAGTTCGGTTCTTGGGGCGGCAAGGGCTTTGCCAGTCCAGTTTGAAACCTCACCAACGCGCAAGCGCTTTGCGTCGCCGTGTGGGAGAAAGAGTTTGATAGTGGCAGATGTCATAAGAGAGAGCGCCCAGGATGAATTCCGTCATTTAGGAGGTAATTGAAGATCGTGTGCTCGCCAAGTGATGTAGTTTGTATTTGTTAGCGCCATTTTGTACATCATTGATGTCCTTGCACGACCGGCAGCAGCGCAGAATGCTTTAATGACCATGTCAGTTGGGCATCGTGCCATTACTCGTATGGAATGGCAAGCGCGATGACACGCAAAGTGCCGTCACGCAGAAGCTGACTTTCGCGTCAGCGCCGCAGGCCGCGCAACTGCCGGTCATGCACGCCCGACAAGGTCGCCAGCGCGGTCAGCGCGCCGACCAGCGCCATGAACATGTCGGTCTGCGTGTCCCACGGATCGCCCTGCGTGCCAAGGAATTCGTCGGCGCCCTGCCCGAGCGCCAGCGCGGCGGCCCACTCGATCAGCTCGTAGCTCGCGCTGATCGCCAGCACGATGCAGACGACGATGAAGGCGAGCATGCGCCGGCCCTGCACGTGGCGTCCCCGCAGCAAGATTTCGCGCGCGGCAAGCGCCGGCACGAAGCCCTGGAAGAAGTGGCCGAGCCGGTCATAGGGATTGCGTTGCCAGCCGAACCATTCGGCCACCTCGAAGCCGAGCGGCACGCGTGCGTAGGTGTAGGCGCCGCCGACCATCAGCACGATGGCGTGCAGGAAGATCAGCACGTACAGCACGGTCGTAAGCGGATAACGCTTGCAGGTCGCCCAAAGCACGGGCAGCACGATGACGACCGGCGCGACTTCCATGATCCAGGTGGCACGGTCGAATGGCCGGATGCCCGACCAGACGAGCACCGCCAGCGTGACGAGCGAGCCCGCGAGCAGCAGGCGCGCAGGCGGCAGCGCCGGCGCGTTCATGCGGGCGTCGCCAGCTTCAGCCCGACGATGCCGGCGACGATCAGGGCCAGACTCAGCAGCCGGCCCGCCGTGGCCGGTTCGGCGAAGAGCACGATGCCGAGGATCGCGGTGCCCACCGCGCCGACGCCGACCCACACCGCGTAGGCGGTGCCGACCGGCAGCGACTTCATGGCAATGCCGAGCAGCACGACGCTCGCCACCATCGCCGCCAGCGTCAGCGCCGAGGGGATGGGCCGCGTGAAGCCTTCGGTGTACTTGAGCCCAATCGCCCAGCCCACCTCGAACAGCCCTGCCAGGAAAAGAAGGATCCATGCCATTTCAATTCTCCTGATTCTCGAAAAACGCTTCGACCTCGGCGATGTCGCGCGTGCGCCGCATCGGCGGCAGGCTTTGCCAGATGCGCCGACCGTAGGGTTTGTCGACCATGCGCGGGTCGCAGACCATCAGCACGCCGCGGTCGGTTTCGTCGCGGATCAGCCGCCCCGCGCCCTGCTTCATGCTGATCACCGCGCGCGGCAGCTGCACCTCGAAGAAGGCATTGCGGCCTTGCCTCTTGAGTGTGTCGATACGTGCCGCGAGCACCGGGTCGTCGGGCGGCGCGAAGGGCAGCTTGTCGATGACGACCAGCGAGAGCGCCTCGCCGCGCACGTCCACGCCTTCCCAGAAGCTCTGGCTCGCCACCAGCACGGCATTGCCGAGGCGACGGAAGCTGTCGAGCAGTTCGGACTTCGAACGCTGGCCTTGCAGCAGCAGCGGCATGTCGAGGCCGGCATCGTCGATACGCACTTCCAGCAGTTCGTGGATGCGCCGCATCGCGCGCAGAGAAGTGCAGAGCACGAAGGCGCGACCGTGCGACGCCTTGATCGCCGGCCAGCAAGCTTCGACCACGGCTTCGGCATAGTCGGGATGGTTCGGATCGGGCATGCCGGTCGGGCAATAGAGCAGCGCGTTGACCGGGTAGTCGAAGGGACTATCCCAGCGGCCGGTGGCGGCCTCCGTCAATCCGAGCGCGTTGCGGTAATGCGAGAAATCCTCGCCGACCGCGAGCGTTGCCGAGGTGAAGATCCACGCGCGCGGATGGCCTTCGAGCTGCTTGCGGAAGATCGGTGCGACGGACAGCGGCGTTAGGTTGAAGCTGACGCCGTAGGTCGTCACCTCGACCCAGCGTACCGGCGGAGCATCTTCTTCACTACCCTCCTCGTCATCTGGTGC
>Ga0209835_1000503_pt1 | contig 25675 bp, 20 predicted proteins | sample LakKivwa52mmetaG_FD_184138 | JGI IMG/M metagenome (GOLD analysis project Ga0209835, IMG submission 184138) | Anoxic lake water microbial communities from Lake Kivu, Rwanda to study Microbial Dark Matter (Phase II) - Lake Kivu water 52m metaG... | ecosystem: Environmental > Aquatic > Freshwater >... | reverse complement strand
TTCTATCATCTTTACCTTCTCTATCTTGAAAGCCTCACTGAAATGTCTGATCTTCTTTTGCTCTTTCATCTTGTTGACAATTTAGTTATTAACAAAACTTTGCGTCAACCTATTTCATGATAAGACATTCCATAATCTGTTTTTGCAAATGTAAAAAACAACCCTTATCAAAGTACAAAATCGGTTGATTTTTTCCTTTCGGTGAAAACAAATTATACTATTTGCCCTCTTCTAAAGCCCTGTTAAGGAACCGGATCAAAGGATGAATAGCCCTAAAAGCCTCAGATACAGTTCTTATCAGTTCATCCTGTGTGAGATTTTCCTGCGGCAGATTTGCTCCAACGGTGTAACTCTTGAGTTTCAATAATTCAATATGCCCGAAATCAGCGGGAAAGTCCCTCGGTGGCTTTTTTAATTTTTCACCGCCAAGTTCACCGAATTTTGTCTTGAAGTCTGATTTGTTGATGATTGAAAGGAAATCTTCGGGGAAGTGATAAATTTCCAACCTGATCAGTTTCAATAATTCCGCTTCCGGCATCCATTTTCCACCCCCGACAAAGGAAGCGCCTGGTTCGAAGTGGATGTAGTATCCTGCGTAACGACTGTTTTTACCGCCTCGGCTAAAATATGCCCCCATGTTGGTTTTGAATGGTTCTTTGTTCGGACTGAAACGTACATCCCTGTAAATCCTGAAGGTACAGTCCTTTGCCGTAAGCCGCCCGATCTCAGAATCAAAGTCAGAGATATGCTTAATCAAATCACTTACAATGAGTTCAAATCGGTGTTTTGTGTCCTGGTACCATTTTTTATTGGCCTCAAACCAGTACCGGTTGTTATTTTCTTTCAAAGCATTGAGGAAGGAGAGTATTTGTTCCATTTTCATGACTTTTGGTTGGTAGATGCAAAAGTAAATTGTTTTCTAAACTGGGCGTCCGTTAATGTTTATTTGAAGCGATTTTTTGCCGTAATGAGAAAAGAGATTTCAGTGAACCACCTCACAAATGGCTTTATTAGTTAATGCCGTGAAAATTTTATTTCTCAAGAGTTGGTGCATTCCAGCCCTGTAAAAGTCCTGGTAAAAATTTCAGGAATGCTGTAATTCAGAAAACTAAAACCATTTCCAAAGAAGATCAGTGTGAGAAAGAATAGCCAAATGAGATTGTTGATTGAAGCAGCAGGTTGTTTTATGGCAGGCAGTAATTTGAGATCTTCCGGGAGAAAAATTAGGCCGGGTATGTTTATTTCGCTGAAAAGTAATACTTTTGCAGCCGGAAATTTTTTGGTTTGCCTCAGGCAACGCCACATTGCTGAAAGGAGTTGAGGGGACTGAGTCCCCTATTTTATTGATACAAACTGATGATTAAAAAAGCATACATACGCGAATTGGCTGCAAAACACCTTGAGGGTACTGATAAGTATGTGGCCGATGTGATCGTGAAAGCGGGAAATGTAATCACCATCGTGATTGACAGTGATACAGCGGTTTTGATTGATGACTGCAGCCATCTGAGTAAGGCTGTGGAATCATCCCTCGATCGCGATGCGGAAGATTTTGAACTCAGAGTTACCTCCTATGGCGCCGATAAACCATTGATTCACAAGCGCCAGTACGTCAAGAATATCGGCAGAGAGCTACAGTTGCTCACCGCCGACGAACAGAAAATCAAAGGCAAACTCGTACGGGTTGATGAAGAAAGCATCACCCTTGAAATGCCGCCAAACAAAAAGAAAAAAGAGACAGACCCAACGCACTTCAACATGCCGTTTTCAGGCATTGCCCAGGCCAAGGTCGTCTTATCGTTTAAGTAAAGTTCAGAACAAATACAAAGTTGAAAAATGGATAATATAAATTTGGTCGAAACCTTTTCTGAATTTAAGGATTTCAAGAACATTGACCGCGAAACGATGATGCGCATCATCGAAGATGTTTTTCGCTCGATGTTGGAAAAAAAGTACGGAACAGCCGAAAATATTGACATCATTGTGAATATTGACAAGGGTGATCTTGAAATTTACCGCCTTCGCGAAATTGTTGAAGACGATGAAATTGAAGATCCAAACCTCCAGATCGCCTATTCTGAAGCCATCAAGATAGAACCCGATTTTGAGGTAGGGGAGGAGGTATCGGAGGAAATCAGAATGAAAGATTTTGGACGCCGTGAAATCCTCGCCATCAGGCAAAACCTCGTGGCAAAAGTGCAGGAATACGAGAAAGATAATGTTTACCACAAATACAAGGACAGGATAGGCGATATCATCACCGGAGAGGTGTATCAGGTATGGAAAAAGGAAATACTCGTACTTGACGACGAAAACATTGAGCTGATCCTTCCCAAATCGGAGCAGATTCCTAACGACCATTACCGCAAGGGCGACACCATCAGGGCTGTTGTTCTGAAAGTTGACCTGCGCAATAATGTGCCACAGATTATCCTTTCGCGAACGGCACCTTTATTCCTGGAACGTCTGTTCGAGCAGGAAGTGCCTGAGGTTTACGATGGGCTTATCACCATTAAAAATATCGTCCGGGTTCCGGGCGAAAGAGCCAAAATTGCCGTCGAATCCTATGATGATCGGATTGATCCTGTTGGCGCATGCGTTGGAATGAAAGGCTCCCGTATTCATGGCATTGTAAGAGAACTGAAAAATGAAAATATCGACGTCATCAATTACTCGTCCAATGTATCGCTATACATCCAGCGAGCACTGAGCCCGGCCAAAATTACCTCCATCACACTTGACGACAAAAACAAAAGAGCTGAAGTGTATATGAAACCCGACCAGGTTTCGCTGGCCATCGGCAAGGGAGGATTCAATATTAAGCTTGCCGGAAAACTCACAGGTTATGAGATTGATGTTTACCGTGATACTGGCGGCGAAGCCGAAGATGATGTGGATCTTGAGGAATTCTCAGATGAAATCGAACAGTGGGTCATTGATGAGTTCAAGGCAATCGGCTGTGATACAGCCAAAAGTGTGCTTAACTTAGGCTTCGAAGAACTCGTTAAACGTACCGATCTGGAAGAGGAGACAATTAGTGATGTAATCAAGATTTTAAAAGCCGAATTTGAATAAAAAAAGTATTTTTAGCGCAATATTTAATTTCTACCGGAAGAGGATAAACATGAAAGAAAGCGGTACAATAAGGCTTAACAAAGCTGCCCGTGAGTTCAACGTGGGTCAGGGTACCATTGTGGAGTTTTTGCACAAAAAAGGCATCCACATTGATCCAAACCCCAACACAAAACTCACCGAGGAGATGTACGGACTCCTTACCCGCGAATATATGGGTGAAAAAAGTGTAAAGGAGGAATCGAAGAAAAAAGGCCTTACCTCTGTCAAACGCGAAATTCTCTCAATTGACGACCGTAAAAAAATGACTTCTGTCCCCGATTATGAAGATGAAGAAGAGGACATCATCATCAGAGGGGTTGCCGTAGAAATTGATGAAGATTTCAAAAAAGCCATCGAATCTCCGGCATTCAAGAAATCGGAGGTAAAGGATTTCGATGAAACCGTCGAGGAACTGCTGATTGAGCCACCGGTTGAAACCGATACTCTTCCCGAAAAGGTGATAACCGTGAAAAAAGAACCTGCCGGCCCCGAAGAGTTTGTCGAAATTAAGTCTCCCGAAATTCAGCCCGAAAAAGAGCCGCAGCCAGCACCGACTGAGATAATCCATCAGCCCGAGCCACCCCGTAAAGCAGAACCGGAAGCCGTTCATGAGACCGATGGTGGGAAACGCCATCATAAGGAAACGACAGCTGAACAGCCCGATTCATTGGCTGAAACTCTTCTGCTGCCATCAGAAGAACCAGTTGAGGATCAGGAAAAGGAAACCGGGCTGAAAATAATCGGAAAAATTGATCTCGGTTCGATCAACGAACGAACCAAGCCCCCAAAGAAAACTGCTGAAGAAAAAAGGAAAGAGCGGGAAAGCAAACGAAAAGCTGACCAGCCCAAAAAAGAAGCTCCTCCTCAAAAGCAGTTAAAAGACAAAACGGAATCGGTAGCTGCAAAGCCTGATACTTCTTTGCCTGTTGAGAAAGAGAAACATAAGCTTATTAAAGCGGATGACAGGGAAAAAGAGGTTGAAATTTACAAACCAAAAGTGGAGCGGCTCACCGGCCCCAACATCATTGGCAGGATTGATCTTCCATCAGATACACGCACCGAGAAACAAAAACCAGTGGCATCATCCTCGGATAACAAGCTGAAACCGAAGAAGAAAAAGCGCAAGCGCATTAAATCCGAAGAGACACCTTCCGAAACAACGAAACCGGTATTAAAACCCGCTGAAGATAAAAACAAAACCAAGGTCAGGCTGCAACGTCATAAGCGACTTAAAAAGGATGACAGACCTGAACTTACCCAGGAAGAAATCCAGAAACAAATCAAGGAAACGATGGCCAGGCTCACCGGAGCAGGCAAATCAAAAGCCTCGAAGCACAGACGTCAGAAACGAGATCTCATAAGCAAAAATAAAGAACGCGAACTCCTCGAGATCGAAGAGGAAAAGAGCATTCTGAAAGTGGCCGAATTCGTTACAGCTAACGAGATGGCCACCATGATGGAAGTGCCGGTTACCGAAATCATCTCCCTGTGCATGCAATTGGGGCTGGTGGTGTCTATCAATCAGAGGCTTGACGCTGAAACAATTACCATTGTTGCAGAAGAATTTGGCTTTAAGGTAGAATTCGCCAGCGTCGAAAGCGCTATTGATGAAGCCGACCGCGAGGAAGACAAACCGGAAGACCTTGTTCCCCGCGCTCCAATCGTCACCGTGATGGGGCATGTTGACCATGGTAAAACCAAACTGCTCGACTACATACGCCGAACCAACGTAATCGCCGGTGAAGCCGGAGGAATAACCCAGCATATTGGCGCATATGAAGTTAACCTTGACAATGGCAAAAAGATCACTTTCCTCGACACTCCTGGTCACGAAGCTTTTACAGCAATGCGTGCACGCGGAGCTAAAGTCACCGACATCGCAATCATTGTTATTGCTGCTGATGATAGCGTGATGCCTCAAACGAAAGAGGCCATCAACCATGCACTTGCAGCGCAGGTTCCGATTGTTTTTGCCATTAATAAAGTTGATAAGCCCACCGCCAAACCGGAAAAGATCAAGGAACAACTTTCCCAGATGAATATTCTGGTGGAAGATTGGGGTGGAAAATACCAAAGCCAGGAAATATCAGCAGTTACCGGCCTTAATATTGACCTGCTGCTTGAAAAGGTACTCCTTGAGGCTGAAATGCTTGATTTAAAAGGAAATCCCGCTCGCCGGTCTTACGGTACGGTTATCGAGTCCTCGCTGGATAAAGGAAGAGGCTACGTAGCCAAGCTCCTGGTGCAAAACGGAACCCTCAAAGTTGGGGATATCGTTTTGGCAGGATCACATTCCGGGAAAGTTCGTGCCATGTACAATGAACGTAATCAACGCATTACGCAGGCTGGTCCATCAGCGCCTGTGCTGATGCTCGGTATTACCGGTGCACCTCAGGCCGGTGATATTTTCAGAGTTCTGAGCGATGAGCGTGAGGCCAGAAATATAGCCGCAAAACGAATGCAGCTCCAGCGTGAACAAGGCCTAAGAACCCAGAAGCATATTACTCTGGATGAGATTGGTCGCCGTATCGCTATCGGTGATTTCAAAGAGCTGAATATCATCGTAAAAGGTGATGTGGATGGCTCTGTTGAAGCATTAAGCGATTCACTGCTCAAGCTTGGCAACCAGGAAGTTCAGGTCAATGTTATTCATAAGTCAGTTGGTCAGGTTACCGAAACCGACGTTATGCTTGCATCTGCTTCAAACGCCATCATCATTGCATTCCAGGTTCGCCCTTCGGCCGGAGCTCGCAAACTGGCTGAACGCGAGCAGATTGACATCAGGCTCTATTCGATCATTTATACCGCAATCGAAGAAATCAAATCTGCAATCGAAGGTATGCTCTCGCCTGATATTGAAGAGAAAATCACTTGTAACCTCGAGGTCAGAGATGTCTTTAAAATTGTTAAAGTAGGCGCAATTGCAGGCTGCATGGTTCTTGACGGAAGCATCACTCGCAACACTCAGGTTCGGCTGATTCGAGACGGCATCGTGGTTTATACTGGTAAACTTGCTTCATTAAAACGTTTCAAAGACGATGCTAAAGAGGTAAGTAGCGGATACGAATGCGGTGTGAGCATCGAGAACTTTAACGATATCAAAGTTGGCGATATCATCGAAGGTTTTGAGCAGGTCAAAATCGCCCGAAAATTGGATAAATAGCGTAATCAACTAAAAAAGTTATACTTTTGCAGCTATCAAAAAACAGGTATCTATGAAGACAAAAATTATTAAAGTTGTATTAATTATCGTAATTGCATTTCTCGCCTACCAGGTTTGGGAAACTATTCAAACCCCGGTTAGATTTAACAAACAAAAAGACTATCGCACTGCTTATGTTGTTCAGAGTTTGAAAGATATTCGCTCAGTTCAGCAAATGTATCGTGCCCTTAACGATACATTTGTCCCAAGTATTGACCTCATGGTTGAGTTTCTAAAAACTGCCCAGATACCTGTTGTTAGCACGGCTTACGATCCTACTGACTCCCTTTTGGTAAGAACGATCAGTGACACCATCGGCTTCAAACCCGTTATTGACTCACTGTTTGGCCAAAGACCAGACTTTAAACTCGCCGAATTTGCCTATATACCCTTTTCAGGTGGGAAGAAGTTTGAAATGGATGCAAAACTGATCAACAGGGGAGGTGTTATGGTACCAGTATTTATGGCATCTGCCAAAAAAGAGTACTATCTTTCCGGCCTTGATGAGGTTATGATTAAAAATGCTATGGTGAAAGACCTCATAGTAGGCTCCCTCGAGGAACCATCAACCGACGGCAACTGGGAGTAGTTATATGAAATCCTCATGCTTCATAGGGTTAAATTAACCACAAGCGTTTTTGATAAAGCTTTTAACAGAGAAGCTTCACAATATCTGGGATTGTCCATTCAGTTGTCGCTGAATGGATTTTCTTTTTGTGTGCTCGATCCTGCGCAAATGAAATACCTTGCGCTTGAATCCCGGGAGTTGAATAATTCAACTAATTATCAAGATATAAGTCAGTTAATTCCTGAAATAGTCCAATCATCCGATTTGTTGGGTTTACCCTACGAAAGCATAAAAATAATAATCGAAACCCATAAATCAACTCTCATTCCACACCCATTCTTCGATCCATTAAAAGCAAAAGAGAATCTGTCATTACTTTTTAATCCCGGGAAAGGAGACAGCCCGTCGGACGATTACCTGCCGCTGCTTGAAGCCAGGAATGTTTGGTTTGTTAATGATGAATTGCGTAAGACGATTGCCAGGTTTTTTCCGCTTGCTTCTGTGCATCATCATGGCAGTGTCTTGATTGAAAGCCTGCTGGCCTCTTCTAAAAACACTGATCAGGGCATTGGGGTGTATGTTTACGTTCGCAAAACCTGGTTTGATATTGTTGTTTTAAAAGATGACAAGCTATTGTTTTACAATAGTTTCAGGTACACCGCCGGTGAGGATTTTATATATTACCTTATCTATGTTTTGGAGCAGCTGAATTTAGATCCTGAATCCATCATGCTGCGAATGTTGGGAGAAGTCCTGAGAATATCCGAAATCTACGATATCACCAGAAAGTATGTCAGAAATGTAAGTTTTGGAGACCGACCTGCGGGATTCCGTTACAGCTATGTTTTTGACCAGATACCGGGTCACTACTATTTTAACCTGTTAAATCACTACCATTGCGAATTATAGGCGGCACACAAAAAGGCCGGCGCATCAACCCTCCGGCAAATTTACCGGTGCGACCCACAACCGATCTGGCCAAGGAGAGTTTGTTCAATATTCTGAATAATGTCATTGATTTTGAGGGTTTGAGGGTTTTGGATCTCTTTGCAGGAACAGGAAGTATCTCCTACGAATTTGCCTCTCGCGAAGCATCTCTGGTTAATGCGGTAGAGTTGAATTTCAAGTGTGTGGAGTTTATCCGGAAGACGGCAACAGAACTGAAATTTGTCAATTTGACAACGATCAGGGCAGATGTGTTTAAATTTCTGAGCAGGCAACCTGCTGAAGGCTACGATCTTATTTTTTCTGATGCTCCTTATGACCTTGACCAGATCGTTGAACTGCCGGGACTGATATTCGACAATGAATGGTTAAAAAAAGATGGCCGGCTCATCATCGAACATTCACGCTCGGTTGATTTTGCTGGCCATCCTCAATACTTTGAAAACAGGCGTTACGGCAAAGTAAATTTTTCGTTTTTCATCAACAGTGTTTAATACTCGTCTTCATGAAAAAAGAAGTCATCTTTGGTCGGATAATCGGGCCAGATGTCCTCAATACGTTCATAAACTTCGCCTTCATCCTCTATTTCGTTGAGGTTTTCGATAACCTCCTGTGGCGCTCCTGATCTCATTGCGTAATCAATAAGCTCATCCTTGGTTGCGGGCCAGGGAGCATCCTCAAGTTTTGAAGCCAATTCCAACGTCCAATACATAGCTCGATTTTCAATTATTAAATTTTGAACAAAAGTAATTTTTTACAACATCAAATTGAGTTTAAAATTGCGCAGCTATTAAAATCTTGCCTTCCAGGGAATCTCAACAGCGTTCAGATCCTTTGTAAGTTTTCGAGATAAAACAAACAAGTAATCCGACAGGCGGTTCAAATACTTTATAACCAATTCGTTTACCGGGTAGTTTTCTCTGAGGCTGATGGTGATTCTTTCCGCCCGCCTGCAAACAGTTCGTGCCACATGACATAACGAAACAGCCTGGTGCCCGCCCGGAAGCACAAAATTGGATATCGGTGGCAACTCTTCGTTCATCTTATCAATTTGATTTTCAAGGAACAAAATATCATCCTCCTTTAATTCGGGTAGCTTCCTGAGGGGTGGATTTTCAGTGTCAATTGCAAGCTGCGACTCGGCGGTAAAAATCCGGTCCTGAATTTCGATCAGCACCAATTTGGATTCCTCATCAATATTCTGATCGCGGATGAGGCCGATGAATGAGTTTAGCTCGTCTAAAGTGCCGTAAGCTTCTATCCGCTGGTGATATTTAGGGACACGCGTTCCTCCGATAAGAGAGGTTTCGCCGGCATCCCCGGTTTTGGTGTATATCTTGAATTCTGTGCTCATTTTTCTTTTTTATTTTCAGATTAAGTACTGCTTTCAGGACACTTCTGTGGCTACCGGAATCTCATAGTCTTTCATTGTCCTGATGTTTTTATTCATGTAATCAAGCTCAACAAGACCGTCCTTAAGTTTAATGATCCTGTGGGCATGCCTGGCAATGTCTTCTTCATGGGTCACAATGATGACTGTGTTGCCCAGTTGATGGATTTGCTCAAAAAGCCCCATAATTTCCAGAGAAGTCTTGGAATCCAGATTTCCGGTGGGCTCATCAGCAAGGATAATCGAAGGTTCGTTTACCAAAGCTCTGGCGATTGCTACCCTTTGCCGCTGACCTCCGGATAACTCATTGGGCTTGTGTGTTATACGGTCGGAAAGTTGAACGCTCTCCAGAACCTGGTTGGCTCGTTCAATTCTTTTGGCTTTGCTCAGCCCTGCATACACCAGCGGTAACATCACATTTTCGAGCGCTGACTGACGGGGTAACAGGTTGAAAGTCTGGAAAACAAATCCGATCTCCTTGTTCCTGATTTCGGCCAGGTGATTGTCGTCCAACTTGCTGACATCCTTTCCGTTGAGGAAGTATTGCCCGCTGGTAGGGGTGTCAAGACAGCCAAGAATGTTCATCAAAGTAGATTTTCCCGATCCGGAAGCCCCCATCAGCGCTACATACTCGTTTTTCTGAATATCGAGCGTTATGGATTGCAGCGCCTTGACAACCTGAGTGCCCACTTTGTAAAACTTCCTGATGTCTATCAACCGGATGATTTGTTGCTTTTCCATATTCAAATTCTTGTGTTTTGATTTGATAAACAAGTGTTTTTCAGAACACAAAAGAAAAATTAATATTGTTACCGCTTAACATTATTTTGAACGTTACAGATGATGGTTTTCCAATAAAAATCAGAGCTTAGGGAATTTGCACGTTTTGGCCATCTTTATCCGGGTTCGTTTCAGCGCTGTCAGCTGCCAGTCTTCTCCTTGTTTGGTGAAAAGCGTCTGCACCAGAAAGCGTTTTTGATCAACCTGTGAAATGAATTCATAAATCACCTGATTGTCTTTGGGTTGCATCAATGTAACCAAAGTCACAAACTGCTCTACATTGTAAAAACCAATTTCACCTGCTTTCCATAAGAATAGTTTAAATCCCTGATCTTCAATTGGCTCTTTCAAATAGAATTCATCGAAAGCCGTCACATCAACATAGAGATAGAAATTTTGCTGTTCATCAATCATCGAAAATGTTTTGGTGATTTTTGGATGTTTGGCAATCTGCATAGCGTGGTAGCGGAATATCTTTGGATCTACATCCTGCGCAAATGCGCCGATGGCAAATAAACAAATCGAAAAGAAAACTGCTAAACGTTTCATAATTAATAAATTAATAAGAAATCTTCTTTTTTAACTTCCCCAATTTTCACGGTCGAGGCTGCGGTACTGAATGGCTTCGGCGAGATGCTCAGGATAGATGCTCGCTGAGTTTTCCAGATCTGCTATTGTTCTCGACACCTTCAGAATCCTGTCGTAAGCCCTGGCGGAAAGGTTGAGTTTTTCCATTGCAGTTTTGAGCAATGCTTGTCCAACCGGGTCAATTTTGCAGATTTCCCTCAACATTTTGCTGCTGATCTGAGCGTTGCAATGGATTCCTTTGTTTTCGGCATATCTCTGTTCCTGCAATTGCCTGGCTTTTGTAACCCTGTCTCTCACTTTTTCGCTGTTTTCGGATGGCCTCGCATCAGCAAGCTCTCTGAAAGGCACCGGAACCACTTCGACGTGAATATCAATGCGGTCTAACAATGGCCCGGAGATTTTGTTCAGGTATTTCTGCACAATTCCAGGTCCGCAAACGCAGTCGTGGTCGGGGTGATTGTAATAGCCACATGGGCAGGGGTTCATGGCAGCTACAAGCATGAAACTTGCAGGGTAATCCACCGTGAACCTCGCACGCGAAATAGTAACAATGCGGTCTTCAATGGGCTGGCGAAGCACTTCGAGTACTGTTCGTTTAAATTCGGGCAGTTCATCAAGGAAAAGGACACCGTTATGAGCAAGCGAAATCTCGCCCGGCTGGGGGTTACCACCTCCACCAACCAGAGCAACGTCGCTGATAGTGTGGTGTGGCGCCCGGAAAGGGCGGATGGATATCAACGATGAGTTCCGTCCCATCTTACCGGCAACGGAATGTATCTTAGTTGTTTCGAGGGCTTCATGCAGATTGAGCGGTGGAAGAATGGATGGTAGCCGTTTGGCAAGCATAGTTTTTCCTGAGCCGGGAGGTCCTATCAAAATTACATTATGACCACCGGCGGCCGCAATTTCAAGTGCCCTTTTGATATTTTCCTGCCCTTTCACGTCCGAAAAATCGAATTCGTATTCGTTGAGCCCTGCATAAAACTCATCGCGGGTATTGACAATCGTTGGCTGGAGTTCCAGCGTTCCATCGAAAAATTCGATGGCTTCACGGATATTTTCGATTCCATAAACTTCCAGATCGCTTACTATGGCTGCTTCACGTGCATTTTGAACGGGCAGGATGAAGCCTTTGAATCCCTTTTTGCGGGCTTCGATGGCAATGGGCAATGCTCCTTTTATTGGCTGAAGACCGCCATCCAGAGAGAGTTCGCCCATTATTATGTATTCGCCCACATGTTCGGCTTTGATCTGCTCACTAGCTGCCAGTATTCCGATGGCAATCGTTAGGTCGTAAGCAGAACCTTCCTTTCGGATATCAGCAGGCGCCATATTGATCACGATTTTTTTTCCGGGAAGGCGATAATCGTTGTAGCGCAAAGCAGCCTCAATTCTTTGCTGGCTCTCTTTTACGGCGCTGTCGGGAAGGCCGACAAGGAAAAAATTGACTCCCTGGTCAATATTGACCTCGACCGTTATAGTTATGGCATTTACTCCCTGGATAGCGCTGCCGAATGTTTTGACAAGCATGATTTTTCGGAAAGGGTGATAGATTCGTATTGGACTGCAAAATAAACATTTTGACCTAAGCCACCCGAAGTTTTCGAAAAAAAAAGCTGATTTTGGGAAAAAGAATGGGTTTTCTTTACAAATCAAATGTGTCGCCCGGAAGCAGGACGCTGAGCCTTAGATTTGGCGCTCCAAGTTTTTGGGTGCTGTTGATGATTGATTTACGTTCCGGATTCTCAAGCACAAGCACCTGCGATTCGCCAACGACCTCAGCCTTTTTGCCGGTTACGAGTATAGCCGTGGCTTCGTCAATCCCGATGCCTTTAAGTTCCGGATTTTCAATAACGGCTGTAATTAGCCGGTTGTGGCGGCTTCGCCACACAAAATGCTGATCCACAATGGCTGTGGTGATAAGTCCTAGCCCTTTTCCCAGTTCGATGTTGGCGGCTTCGATAGTCCGGAAAGTTTCGCGGTAATCGGTTTGCCGGAGTTCGTTGCCAGTGATCATTTTTTCGCTCATTACCGCAGCACCTGCGCTGGTTCCGGCGACCATACCGCCGTTTTGGTAACAAATTTTAATTGCTTCTTCCACAGGGCTTCCGGCAACTATCTCCATAAATGCATTCTGGTCTCCGCCGGTAATGTAGATTAATGCTGCATTTTCCAGAGAGTCGAGCTGGGTGGGGGTTGCGGCAGTTTCTTTGGTAAATCTGAAGTCTGCAATATTTGTAACTCCCAGCTCCATGAATTGGCGTTTGCTGTAGAAGACTGCTGTATCCGGTTCGCTGCTTGCCATTGGCAGTATTACAATGTAACCTGCTGTATCCAGCCCGGCTTCCTGAATCATTCGCTGAACCATGCCAGAAGGACGTTTCCCACCGCCAATGATAAATAGTTTTCCCGAAGCCTCCCCGGCTTTTTCCAGATCAGAGCAACCGCTTAAAAGCCATGCAATTAAAAGAACAACACCCGCGGGTTTTTTCATAAAAATGAATTTTTCGTTAAACAATGCAATCAGGCCCTTGAGACCTGATTGCAATGAGAAAGTTTTGTAAAATGCTGATTTTTTAACTGACGATGTGATCTTAAATGGATCTAACTTCCTGATAATTATCTGCTTACGTTGATTTTCCTGGTAATTACACCTTCATCACTGAGCATGCGCAGGAAGTAAATTCCACTATTGAACTGGCTGACATCCAAACTATGGCTGGATGAGTAGATTTCTTCGGTGAAAACAAAAGCGCCAAGCATATTCACCAGTTCGATCCCATGCAGTAAAGATTCACTTTGAATGGAAAGCAGGGCAGATGCCGGATTAGGGAAAACATTGATCGCTGTTTGTTGAATTTGATTTATGCCAACGGTTCCAAGAAATACGAAAGGCGTAATAAGATAGTTGTCCGGAGTCAGCGGATCGTTGTCCCACGACATGCTCCTCATGGCGCCTTCGCCCTGCCTTTCGCCGAAATACCATTTGTTGCCATCGCCATCGGCATCAACATTTGTCCAGCCAGTCGGTAGCCAGTCTTCTCCCTGAGGATTTCCGATACCAGACTGAAAGTCTTCCAAAAGGTAAACAACTTCATCCTCAGCGCTATCAGCCCTGTAAAGCTTAACATTGTCAATAACGATGCGATCCATATCGGTGATGTTGTGATGCCTGAAAGCCACGTAAACAGAGGCTCCGGCATAGGTGTCAATATTTACCTGGCGGTTTTGGTAAACCCAGTTGGTGTGTTCTGTTGAGATCGTTTCTTCGAACAGCATGGTAGTAAAGCTGCCGGGCGTGTTGCCGGTTGTCGAAATCCAGACGCTGTAATGCTCAGCGCGGTATGCGGCTGTGTTGGCAGTAGGGCATACATCCCAGGATAGCAGGTACTGGGCATTGACGGATTTAGTTTGTGACTGGCTGTTCATCGAAAAGAGAAGCGTTACCAGCACGGTGGAAAGTAAAAATAACTTCTTCATAGTGATTTGATTTTGATGTTAATTATTTGATTTAGTTAGCTTTATTCAATAACAAAAAGTTCGGCTTCTTCAACAAACATTCGGTCCATATCGGTAACATTGTAGTGCCGGATAGCCAGGAAAACCACTTTACCGGCATAAGCCGAAATATCTACCTCGCGCTCGAGTGGAGTCATCCTTGGTGTTTCTTCGGTGAAAGTTTCCTCCATAAGAAGTTCAAAAGCAGAGAGTTGATCGCTTCCTACTGCAATGAAAACTCCATAATGCTCTTTCCGGTACTGCGGAGTATTGGCTGTAATTCCAACGGTAAATCTGAAAGTTACGCTTGCATTTTCGTTGTAAGATAAAAGGTTCACTTCGGGTGTGATGAGCCAGTTGTCGGGTGTGAGTGCGCCTGTGCCGCTGGTATAGGATTGGCTGCGTAACGAAAATATGCTGTCACCATCCAAAATCCGGACACCTGCATACCAGTTAAATCCATCGCCATCGCTGTCAACGGCTTGCCAACCATCGGGTGCCCAAAAATCATCATCAAGGTGAGGGCCTGCTGAACTAAAGTTTTCGTAGAGCAGCACCTGTTTTCCTAGTGCCAGCAATACGCTTTTGGATAATCTGTTGTAGTGAAGACCCTCGTTTACAGCAGTTACGTTTAAGGAAATCGTGTATCTGCCCGAACTCGTGTAGACGATAACCGGATTTTCCTCGGTCGAAGTTTGTCCGTTGCCAAAATCCCAAAGGTAACCTTGTGCCATCAGGGATTTATTGGTTAATTTGACCTGAAAATGTGTTGTGTCTTCACTAACGGCTATTTCGGTAACTTCATAGGTGAAGTTGGCTTGTGTACTGGCCGGTGGGACGGCCATCTCATCTTCTTTGCATGCCTGTACAAAGAAAAGCAGCAGAGTCAGGCTGGCTACAATGATAAATCTGAAGTTTACTGATTTCATATTCAATAAATTATATGTTTTTAATAACCGTCATTTTGATACATACCAGGATTGTCGTTGGCATTTAACTCAGCTTCAGGGATTGGGAAAAGGTACTGATTGCTGCTGTTAACATTTTCCAGAGTTTCGATTGCCCGGCCGGTTCTCACCAGGTCGAACCAGCGGTGGCCTTCAAAAGCAAATTCAAACAGGCGTTGTGACTCAACTTCCTGCATCAGGCTTGAATAACTTGTCAGGTTAACAGGTTGTAAATTAGCTCTTTGCCTGATGATATTTATATCGCTCTGAATGTTATCAACACCTCCCTGCTGAAGAATCAGCGCTTCTGCACGGATAAGGTACATTTCGGCCAGGCGGAGTACATACACAGGATCAGTGCCGGAAGCCACATCATTCGACTTTACCGCATAAGGGGCCGTTCCTGCCATTTTAACCGAAACATCTTTTCTAACATCATCAGGATCAAAAGCGTTCAGATAGGAATCTGTGGGAGCAAACTCGTATCGCCCTTCCACCGAGGTGTGTGCAAAATACCGGGCTGTGAGATTCCTGTCCTGGTCGTTATATGCCACCTGGAAAATGGATTCACTGTTGCCGGAGATTTCAACATTAAAAAGCGTGGCGTAATCCGTAACCAATTGCAGCGAGGGGTGATTAATCACTTCGGAAGCCAGGCTTACAGCGGTAGTCAGATAAGACGCATCGTTTGTAAGGTAATACTGATGCAGTGCAACGCGAGCTTTCAACGCCCGGGCAGCGGGTTGGGACGCTCTGCCCGTGATAATGGTCGGGGAAAGGGTAGAGATGGCAAAATCAAGGTCGCTGTTAACGCTCTGCAAAACATCAGCAACGCTGTTCCTTGCAGGATTCAGGCTCTCTTCGGTTCCGTCTATAGCCTGGGTGCGGATGGGCACAGGACCAAACAACCGCATCAGGTCGTAGTGAGCCAGTGCCCGCATAAACCTCAATTCGGCCATTGCCAGGTTTTTTGCTTCGTCGCTCATTTTATCACTGTCAACAAGAGGAATCCGGTATAGTGCGCTGTTTATCCGGTTGAGCGCCCTGTAAATAGCTGCCCATGTGCTTTCGACCAGGCCGTTGTCGGCCAGTATCGCATTGTTATCAAACTGAATCCAGGTAACGGTAACGCCAACGTGTTTGAGGTTATCGGCCGGCAGATCGCCAAATACCGTGTAGTTAAGTCCGTAATATCCATCACTTTGCAGTGCGTCGTAGCAGCCCAGGATAGCGCTTTCGGCTTGTTGTGCATTAGTAATGGCGTCATCGGCCGGGATGGAATGGTATGGTTCAACATCCAGTACTTCACAAGCCCCGAAAATCAGGGTCATCAATATTGAATAGTAAAATATCTTTTTCATCTCTCTTCTTTTTAAAGGCCTAAGTTAATTCCAATTGTGTAAGTTCTTGCCTGGGGATAGGTAAAAAAGTCCGTTGCTCTGAGCAGATTGCTGTCGCCGCGATAGTTTACCTCAGGGTCCATTCCCGAGTAGTTTGTCCATGTAATAAGGTTAGTTGCACCGACAAAAACACGTGCGCTTCTCACACCGATGCGCTCAATCAACTGGCGGTCGAAAACATACGAAAGCGTTATGTTTTTGAAGCGGGCATACGAACCATCCTCGACAAAGCGGGTGGATATCCTGTTGTTTTCGTTGGTGTTGTCACCATCAGCCCTGGGAATATCGGTGATGTCGCCGGGATTTTTCCAGCGCCGGAGTATTTCAACGCTTTGATTTTCATCAGCATAAGTCATGGCTTCCGTAAAAATCCGGGTTGCGTTGAATACATCATTGCCGTAACTAAACTGAATGAAGAAACTCAGATCAAATGATTTATAGGTGAGATTACTGGTAAATCCGCCGATAAATTTCGGGTTTGGATTGCCGATTACCACGCGGTCGTCGCTGTTGATTACTTTGTTGCCGTCAACGTCGTCAAATACAAGGTCGCCGGTTGTGGGGTCAACGCCGAGGCTTCGGTAGCCGTAAAATACACTCAGCGGCTGGCCGATGATTACCGCATTGGGGCTGTAACGGTCAAGATCAAGAAGGTTTTGATCGTTGTAGAGCGACAATACTTTGTTGCGGTTGAAACTTATGTTGAATTTGGTATTCCAGTTAATGTTTGGATTGGTTACGTTTACCGTATTGAGCGCCAGTTCGATACCTTTATTTTCTATCTCTCCGATGTTTGAGGTGATGGAATAGTAGCCGGAAGTCATCGAAATTGGCCTGCTGAACAGCAGATCGCTCGTAACATTGTGGTAGTAGTCAAAAGTAAAAGCTATTCTTTCCTTAAAGAGTTCGATATCAGCGCCAATGTTGAATTGTTTTGTGGTTTCCCATTTCAGGTCGGGATTGGGAAGAGCAGCAGGGGCGATTCCGGCGCTGGAGAGGTAGTTGGCTCTGCCAATGTAAAGATCCATGTAAGCAAAGTCTGGTATTCCGTCATTTCCGGTGAGTCCATAGCTGGTTCTAAGCCTGAATTCATTAACGGGAAGGCTAAGGTTTTTGAAGAATTCTTCTTCGCCTAACCGCCAAGCCAGCGAAGCAGCAGGGAAAAACCCGTAGCGGTTGTTGGTTCCGAATTTTGACGAACCGTCATAGCGTCCGCTGAAGGAGACGATATATTTATAGTCGTAGTTGTATTTTACCTGTCCGAAAATTGAATTAATACCGCGGTCGGTTGCGGTGGCGTCGGCTCTGCGAATGGTTCCTGCATCGAGTAGATATTGAAACTGGTCGCCGGGAAAGTCAATACCTTCAGCGTATTGGCTGCGTCTTTGGAATGTTTCAAACGAGTAACCTGCCAGCGCTTCAATGTTGTGAAGATTGTTGATGGTCTGGGTAAATCTCAAAAGATTATTCGAAACCACGTTTAAAACGTTGGACTGAGCTTCGATGCCTAAACCGTTGGTTGTGGCTCCCTGTCTTGTGGTTACGGGGTCGTAGCTGTGCTCGCGCAGGCTGAGGTAATCCATTCCCCATTTTGTACTGAAACTGAATTTCTCTGAAAGACGAAGATCTGCGTAGATATTTCCAAGGGTTCTGAAGGAGTGAGCCTCATTGATAGCTTCGTTTCCGATGGCGATAGGGTTGGCAAAAAAGCCATCCTGGTTGTAGGTTCCATCGGGGTTGTAGATAGGATAAACCGGAGGTCTTGAGATCGAGTTGGGCAGCACGCCGTGCAATGAACGGTCGCCTTCAACCCTATTGTTCAACGAATAGCTCGTTCCCAGGCTGGCGCCGATTTTGATGTTTTGGTTTAGCTGATGATCCAGGTTCATTCGCCCGTTGATTCGCTCAAAATCAGTCCCGAGCAATGTTCCGGTTTGATTGAAATAGTTTCCGGATATAAAAAATCTGGTTTTGTCATCTCCGCCGCTTGCCGACAACTCATAACTCCCCATCGGCGCTACGCGGAAGACTTCATCAAGGTAATTCACATCAACCGGATTTTCAGGATCAGGCTCTTTCCCCATATATTCGAGCCATTGATTTGCATTGAGCATCGGCAAAACTTTTTCGACTTCCTGAAACCCCCACGATCCGTTGAAATTTACGTTTGTACGTTGCTGGCTGCCACGGCGGGTGGTAATCAGGATAACTCCGTTGGTTGCTCTGGCGCCGTAGATGGCTGCAGCAGAGGCATCTTTCAGTACCGTCATGGATTCGATGTCGTTGGGGTTGATATCTGAGAGTGCATTGATTCCCTGCCCTGAAAAACCCACCTGACCATAGTTTCCGGTTGTCATCGGAATACCGTCAATAACATACAGAGGTTCGTTGCCGGCAGTAATGGAACTGGCGCCTCTAACCCTCACGGTGTTTGCACCTCCAGGTGTTCCGGAGTTCTGGCTGATATAAACACCCGGTGAGCGACCCTGCAAAACACCGTCAATGGTTTTCATCGGAACATCTCTGATTTCTGCTTCGCTAACAACCCCTACTGATCCTGAAACCAGGCGACGGGATTCGGTGCCGTAACCAACCACCACAAGCTCGCCTAAATCAAGAGAGGCCAGTTCAAGAACCACATTGATCAGGGTCCGGTTATTGATGGCGACCTCCTGGGTTATCATTCCCACAAACGAAAAAATCAGGTGGGTGCTTTCCACAGGAACCTCAAGCTCATAAGCCCCGTTGATGTCGGTGGATGTCCCCAGCATAGTCCCTTTCACAACAATCGAAACCCCGGGGATGGTTGCTCCGTCTTCGGTAGAAGTTACAACGCCGCGAATAATTCTCTTTTCCTGCGGCACAGTAGTTTTTGAAGGCGATGTTGCAGGTTTTGCCTCCACCCGTTTAATGACAATGTAATTTTCGATCAGCTCATACCCGAGATTACTGTTCTTCAGGACTTCTTTCATGGCATCCTCTAATTTGGCCGAATTCAGGTTGATGTTGATCTTTTGGTTGTCGAGATCGTCGGTTTCCTGAAAAATAAAAAGTAAATCCATCTGCTGGGCAATCTCACTGACGGCATCGTAAACAGACGCATTCTGCAGCCTGAGAGTGATCAGGTTATTTTGTGAAAGCACCGACCCTGATGCCTGAACAATCCCCGCAAAAGTGAGTAAAATGAAGAGTTTCATACCAACTGCAATAAGTTTGAAAGCTGATCCCGGCAACGGGATACATTTCCGTAAATTTTTATTCATAATTTTGTAATTGGGTTGATGATCATTTGTCGTTGTGATTTTGCACTTTCAAGTCATTGATTATTAGCCTTCCGGGAGATGTTGCTGCATTTCCCGGTTTTTTATTTTACATAAATCTGTTTGTCAACAATCTCAAATTCTACATTGGCAGCCTGCCCAATCAGGGTTAACAGGAATCGGACATCGCGCGAATTTTCCATTGCACCGCTAAAGAGCAACCCCGAAGTCTGTTCATTGGCAAATTGAATATCTACATCATACCAGCGCTCGAGTTTGATGGCGAGTTCCTGCAGTGTTATCTTGTTGAAATGCAGGATGCCATCCCGCCAGGATGTGTATAGCCTGGTATCCACATAGTTAATCGAGATTTCCTGGCCTTCATGGTTAATCATAGCCATTTGGCCGGGGTTTAGATTGTAAGCTGTTCCTTCGCGGTTATTTACCTCTACTGCGCCAGTTACCAGTGTGGTTTGAATAAAACTGTCGCTTGCATAGGCTGAAACGTTGAACGATGTGCCCAGTACAACTACCTCGTAGCCATTGGCCTCGATGGTAAAAGGAGCGGAAGGATTTCTGGTAACTTCAAAATAGGCCTCACCCGAAAGTTTTACTTTGCGTTTCTGGGCTGAAAAGGAGACGGGATATTCAAGTTCTGACAGCGAATTCATCCACACTTTGGTTCCATCGGCCAGTTGAATTTGATAGCGCGCTCCGGCAGGAACGATAAGCCGGTTGGTGCGATTTTCAATCACTGGCTCTGTTGCTTGCTCGTAGCGTAAAACTTCACCGGGCAGATTAAATATCTGAACGCCATTTTCTTCGGACACTGATTTGTTGTCGGATTGGTCAAGATCCACTATAGCGCCATCCGACAACACCAGCACAGCACGGTTCTGTCGCTCAGTTAAAGTAGTTTCGGTATGGGCAGTTTTAATCTCTTCATTTTTGGCAAAAAACAAAAAGTACCATAAAAAACCCGCCAGGAAAATTACCGTAGCTGCCACCGCGAGATAAGGGTAGATTCTGCTGATTCTTGCACGTGTTTTCTTTTTGCCTTCAAAATACCTGTTAATCAGTGCCTCAGGATCGGAAGTACTATTATACAAGGAAGCCCAGTACATTTTTTTTACCGAATCAAGAAAGATCGCGCAATCCTCCTCAGCTTCGGGGTTTTCTGACATCCAGCGGGATAACTTATCAGCCCCGGCCTCATCGAGTTTTTTCAATGCTTTCAGGGTCAGAAAGTGCAAAACCTCATCGGGAATGAAATATGATTCTCTTTTTTCTTTCATATTAACAGTAGGACAAATTTTTTTGAAAAATGGGTGAGTGCGAATCAGAATTTTTTTCTGTCGCTGTAGTAATTGTTCAGCAGGGTGCTGTTTTTCAGTATCCGGAGAGCGTTCTTAAGGTGAGATTTTACCGTGTTGATGGAAAGGTCAAGCGAACGGGCAGTTTCATCATAAGACCGATTGGAGAAATAGACCAGTTCAAACACTTTTCGGCTTTGAGGAGGAAGTTCATCATAAGCTTGCTCGAAAACCTCTGATTCCTCTTTGCGGAGCAGGAAATCTATTGCATGGTCAACTTCCACTTCCCGCTCAGGATCATGTGCCTGATTAGGCCGGTTTTTATTGCGATGAAGATGATTAAAACAGGCGTTGCGGACAGAAACCTGCAGATAGTTCCTAAGGGAGGTATTGATGGTTTTGAATAATTTCTCTTCCCAGAATTTTGCAAAAAACTGCTGGACAATATCTTCCGACTCGGGATGGTTGTTGGTGTAGATGCGGGCAGCCAGCACCATGGGCTTGTAATAGCGGATGAAGAGTTCCCGGAAGGCTTTCTCCTGGTCGCTCCTGAACATCTCCGACAATTTTACATCTTCTTTGTCCATTGTGAAGAGGTGCTTTCGTTCCCGTGGGTTAATAAGTTGACTGCAAAAAGGCTGCTGCTGCTTCATTTCATCGAAATTCGCCTGAAATTTCAATGTAGCAAAAGTAGCAATTTCCCGATGGTTTTGCTCCGTTTTGTGTGCTGTTCAATTGGAGAACCGTTATCTCTTTGAATGTTGCGGGGTTTGAAACTACCTGATTAAAGAAAATCAAGCAACAACCTAAGCATTTGAAACAAGGATAATGCTCAGATGGTAAAATGCAACTGGCTGCTACCTGCTGATTATCAGTTTTTGCTTGTAATTCAAACCTTTTTCCGGGTCAGAAGCAATTAACAGGTAAAGACCATTTTGCAAGGCACTTACATTGATCTGACAGGATTCCGGGAGTGTTTGTTGCAGGACAACCTTACCTTCAATTGAGATGATTTTCAAATGGTAAGAACCCTTTTTGAAAGTAATATTTACAAAACTGTTAGCAGGATTTGGATAAACGAACAATCTTCCTTCTCCTGGAGTTTCATTCACGCTGCTGTAATAACCGAGTGTTTTTACCATGCTTTCATCCATCAGCGCCATGTTTAGTTTTTCGAAACCGGCCACGTTTCTTGGCCTTCCGGAGTTGACCGCAGACTGGTCGGAAAATCCCCCGTAAGTCCCACCCGATTCTAGAAACATCATCGGGTAACTGCCAAACGAAGTAATTGTGGTTTCGTTCAGGCTATTGACTTTGTACTCCGCAAAAGCATTGTCGTGCAGCCAGATTCCGTATTTCAGACTGTCGAGCAACATTCCGAACGGAACTCCGGCGGCCGCATTTTCTTCAATATCAGAGTTTTCAAAAGTTTTCGGCATTACGATCATGCTTTTTAAAAGGCCAATACCCTGATCAAATTCCAGGAGCCCGTCGTAGGAGGCATATTGCTGATTGTAGTTAACCAGCACGGAACCGCCGGCAAAACGGCTATTGTCGCCAACAAAGCCAATAGTTTTTTCACTATTGAACATCTTCTGTATCAGGAGTGAGCCCGCATCACTGTTTTCAAGAAAATCCATCAGTGTCGCGTAGGTATTATTCACAAACAGGATTTTGCTGATTCGTTCAACTTTGCCTATAAAGTAAGCGCTGCTGTAGTTTTCAGGGATTGCCTGCAGTACCTCCGAAAAGGCGTTTATTTGCTGGAACTTTGTCCTGAATTGTTCTGCCAGTGCGGTGCTGGCGCCGGTAATGATAAGAATTGAATCAGCAGAGATGGCTTCGGCAAACCGTTCGATAAACTGCTGATTTTTATTTACATTATCGCTGCCCGATATCAATACGTAGCCACCAAAATTTTCACCAACATATTTTGTGGGAAAGTAATCAGTGTAGCCCTGCACTTCCAGAGTGTTAAAGTTGATCGTACACCCATTAAGCAATTGAATAACTTCAAGATTGGTGGCAAGCAGTTTTGTTCCTCCGAGGCTGAACTGGTTGTCGGCAGCAGCTTTGTAAATGTTGGCAGCGCCGGTACCAAAGGCATATCCAATAAGGTTTTGATCAATGCAAAAAGCTGTTTTATCGTCAACACCAATCCCGATAATATCCTCATTTTTATTTAGTTTCCAATTGCCCAAAAAGCCGATTAACCTCCCAAACCGGCCACGCTCAACAAAGTGAGAATCAAAAATATACCCCGGCATCATGGCTAAAAAGTCATCTGCCAGCGTCATATACTGGTTGTTGGGATTGGCAATGGCTTCATGCGAATAAACAGTTCCGTTCTGCGCCGTAAACAATACCTTGGAAAGCACCATTTCGCCGGCCGATGTGCCGCCAATCACTCCACCCTGGTTAAAAACATGCTCCACTGCTGCGTGAGTAAGGGTGTTTTTGTACATGTTATAATACTGTTTTTGATCGCCACCTTTGAAAAAGATAACATCGTAAGTTATCAGGCTGTCGTAAGTCTGCTGTTGGTTGGCAACGGAGGCGCTGGTGATGGTAAAATTGTTCGCTTCTGCAGCACCTAGGCTTTTAAAATAGTCAGGAAGCCACTGCGTTGGATTGGTTTCGTAGGTGATAATGGCCACTCTTTTATTGGATGATTGCTCCACTGCCCAGCCATACGGGGCATCGCTCCATTTGCCCGGATTTTCGGAACCGCCTCCTACAAGCAGAAGTTTACCGGGTAGAGTTTGCGTAAATAAAGGATTGATGGAAAGCACCAAATAGAGAAGGATAAGTTTAGCTACCGTTTGCATCGTTTTTACTTTTTATTTGGAGGAAAATCAGTTTTCATTGACCATACTTAATCAGGTTGTTGAGATGTCGAAGGATAGAATCTAAGTCAGAAATGACTAAAAACCATTGCTTTGGTGGTTCTCCAACTCTTGATTAAGTTCTTCCCAGGTTGTCATCTCACGGGCTAAATCATTTTTCCTTGTTTCGTACTGATTGTAGATCTCTCCGGATTTAATCAGGGGATGCGTTGGGATGGGATTGGCGAGCAATTCATCAAGCATCGAAATCTCCTTTTCCAACTGGCCGATCGTATTTTCTGATTTTTCTATTTTGGTTTGCAAACGGCGCAACTCGCGATCAAACTGCTTGCGGCGCTCAAAATCGAGTTTATTTTGAGATGGAGAATCTTCGGTAGCTGTACTGGCCTGTTTTCCCGATTTTTTTTCCAACTCGTTCAAATGCTCCATCTTCCGCGAATCAAGGAAGTCGTGAACATCGCCGATGTATTCTTTGATCCCTTTATTGCGAAACTCGATCACCTTTTCGGTTAAACCGGACAGGAAGTCCCGGTCGTGCGAAACGATGATAAGGGTTCCGTCAAACTGCAGCAGTGCACTTTTCAGAATATCTTTCGATCGCATATCGAGGTGGTTGGTAGGCTCGTCAAGCACCAGCAGGTTGACTGGCGTGAGCAGCATCCGCGCCAGTGAAAGCCTTGACTTTTCGCCGCCCGAGAGAACTTTGACTTTTTTATCGAGGTCATCCCCTCTGAATAAAAAACCACCCAATAATCCTTTTACTCTTGTTCTCCAGTCGCCGGTGGCCACCTCGTCAATGGTTTCAAAAACAGTTTTGTCCATATCAAGCATTTCATGCTGATTTTGAGCGTAATAACCTATTTTGACCAGGTGACCCAACTCCATAGTTCCAGTATAGGGCAATTCCCCTACAATAACTTTGGAGAGTGTCGTTTTTCCCTCGCCATTTCGGCCAACAAAGGCAATCTTTTCTCCTTTTGCGATAGAGAAATTCAGATTTTTCAGTACAAGGTGTTCGCTGTATGCTTTTGAGAGATTTTCGAGCCTCACGGTAACTTTTCCGGAATGTGGCGCTGGTGGGAATTTGAATCGTATAGATGAGTTGTCGGTCTCTTCAATCTCGATTTTGTCCATCTTATCGAGCATTTTGATCCGCGACTGCACCTGGCGGGATTTGGTGTTTTTGTAGCGGAACCGTTCGATAAAACGCTCAATCTGCGCAATTTGCTGCTGCTGGTTGTTAAAGCTGGCCATTTCCCTTTCGCGGCGTTCGGCCTGAAGTTGCTCATACTGCGAGTAGGAGGCTTTGTAGTCATATATTTTGCCAAGAGTGATCTCGACTGTTCGGTTGGTTACATTGTCCAGGAAAGCGCGGTCGTGTGATACCAGCACCACTGCTCCCGGGTAGTTGATCAGGAAATCTTCGAGCCACTGGATGGATTCGATGTCGAGATGATTAGTAGGCTCGTCGAGGAGCAGAATGTCGGGCATCTGCAGAAGTATCTTGGCAAGCTCCACCCGCATTTGCCAGCCGCTGCTGAATTCATTCAACGATCGGGTGAAGTCTTTTCGTTCAAACCCGAGTCCCATCAACACTTTCTCGGTGTTTTCATCCATTTTATGGCCTCCCAGCAGGTTGAAGCGGTCGTTGATGTCGTTGAGGCGGGTTACCAGTTTCAGGTAATCGTCCGAATGAAAATCCGTTCGATGAGAAACTTCGTCGGTGAGCTGGGTGAGTTTTTTTTCGAGTTCCAGCATTTCGCTGAAGGCCTGCCGTGCTTCTTCGATCACTGTCCGCTGACTGCCGGGGTTCATCTCCTGCTT
>Ga0209835_1000502_pt1 | contig 25690 bp, 39 predicted proteins | sample LakKivwa52mmetaG_FD_184138 | JGI IMG/M metagenome (GOLD analysis project Ga0209835, IMG submission 184138) | Anoxic lake water microbial communities from Lake Kivu, Rwanda to study Microbial Dark Matter (Phase II) - Lake Kivu water 52m metaG... | ecosystem: Environmental > Aquatic > Freshwater >... | reverse complement strand
TGCTAAACCACTGTGCACAGTTACACCACCAGATGCTGTGATAGTAGAAGCTAAAGATGAAAGTAAGTATTGTGGATGGTCGTTAGCGGATAACCCTTGTAAATCACTATGAACAGAAACTCCTCCTGTAGATGGGTCGCTAATTCCTGCTAACTTATTTGCTAAAGATAATGATGATCCTGCAGGTACTACATTAGGATGCAGAGACTCAGACGAATCTCCAACTCCACTTAAAGTACTCCCTGGTGGTACAGGGTTTGTATTTAGCGAATTCTTTCCTTGTTTTCCTGATAATCTCATTATTCATATTCTATTTGAACAGATGAACTTGTTACTTTATTGAATAATTTTATTATGTTCTGAATATCTTCTTTTGTTAATATGTCTTTAGTTTCATCTCCTTCTTGTCTAAGTAAACACTTATAAAGTCCTCTAGCAAAAAAAATATCCCTTCTAGGATATAAACTATCTGCCCCCACTATCGCACGTTTAGCTAAATCATAAGTGAAATTAGCGTATGCTTCGTTTATTATAAGTTTTAATGAACTGTATGTCATAAGTTTGCAAAGATATCAAACACATAATATATTGCACTACTATTACCAAATCTAGTATTTGACTCTATAGTAGTAATTAAAGTATCTAACCAGTTAGCATAATCTTTATCTTCCCAATCGAGGTTATCTATATAATTAGCCTTCCTAGCAAAATATTCATCTAAAATTCTTTGAGCATTAAAGTAAAAAACTTCCTCTGATGTATAATTATAACCACTTGTTAGAATTTCACCACCAGAATTAAACAATGACATCTTTATTCTATAGATACTATCTTTCACTGTTTCAGTATATCCTAAACCAAATAATTCTGCTCCAGTTATCTCATACTGAAAACCTTGCTCAAACTTAACAATTACTCCATCTATTACTATATCTATTGTCTTAGTAGATGGTGTAAATACTACACCTGAGTATAAAGATGTTACTTCAAACCTCACAGTCACAACAGTTTCAGATTGAGATGCCCAATCAGTACTGTTATCGTATATCATAATTGATTTACCTTGATCATAATCAGATGTAGTAAATCCTAAATTAAATGCCATGTTATATTCCTGATTTAGCTATATTTACTATAATCATTACTGCACCGAATATTACTGATACTGCTGCACTTATACCTGCGGCTGTCCATAAAATCTTATTTACTTTATTTGTTACAGCATCTAAGTTTTTTTCAGTACAAGCTTGTCTATATATTAATCCTCTGTGAGAACTATATTCGTTTCCCAACAGAGCACTTTTAATTTCTGCTACGTCCTTTTGCAAATGTAACAACACACTATCAGGAACATTAGCCATATCTTTTCCTTCCATATTAAATTTTAGTTTTTCAGACATTGACTATTTTATATACTCTTTTTACTTTTTCAAAGTTCTCATCCAGAAATTCTTTAAATTCCACAGGGTTAATTTGCCAAGGTTTTTCTATCATACCTGGAAAGATATGATTAATAGCTTTAGCAGCATATTCTGTACAATAAAGTTTCTTATCAGATTCTTCTTCTTGTTTACCAGTCCAATCACCAGTAAATATTCGTTTAGCATGGTGCCAGAAATTAGATACTTCATATTTAGTACCTTCCATCTCTAAACAAAAATCTTTTAATTTTTCTTCTTGTTCTTCTGTTAGTTTTAAATCATATACTGCAAAAGACCTAGCTTTACCGTCTTTGTAGAAAGCGTTAGCCCAACTCCTATTTGAAATACCTTTACCTATAGCTCCTGATACGATGCCGTATTTAGGTAAGAATACTTCTGAATGATTATAAACGATAGAAGTAGGTCTTCTAGTTTTGATATTAAATAACCACATTCCAAAATGTATCATTTTTGGAAGCAATCCGTCTGATCTAACAAGTACAATCATAATCCACAAAATTAATAATTATTAATATACTATCCAAATATTTAACAATATATTTTAGTTACTTATAGACTTTATTGTTTTCTAAACTAAAATATCATTATACCTCAATACCATTTCACTCATTCGTTTTATCGTTATACAATTATCGTATCAAAGCGTACCGGCGAAACAAATTATTTTAAGTTATTACTATTTCTTTAATTGACAATCCTGTTATTGTGCCGTTAAATACTGAAGAATATATCGCCAACCATGTCTGTACACCACCAGTCATATTGTAAGTTTGAGATGATATTTGCCCCCCTATGTGACCCGTTGAATAAGGGGGGACAACAGCTCCTGATGTTCTTGTAATTGTCAATATAACCTTATACAACTTTCCTGTTGTCCAAAAACTATCCCTACCCAAAGTGCCATTAGACCCATTGGACGTTAATTTAGTGCCATCAGCAGACCAATTAGCGGAAGAATATTTATCCCAATAAGACGAAACAGGTGCGGTCTTCCATGCTGACTGGTCAACCAATTCACTTCCTAATGTTGCTGTCTTGGTTAAATACTCAGTGGCATTAGTCATTGCATCAACGCCCCGAACTCTGTATGATACAGACGTATTAATTACAATAGACCTTGCGTATGTTTGCACACCTGCCGCAGTCGTGTGTATTAGACTATACTCACCGCCATTAATGGACTCCCATATTTCATATAGTGCATAACCACCAGAATTGTCAGTCCACCCCAGGGTCACTCCAGATTGCCCATGTGCCGGATTTGTTGTTATTGTCAAATTAGTTGGGTCTGCAATCGCAACATAATAATTAATTGTAGCGACTTTACCAGCGGCAACATATTTATTGATTATACTCGTTCTTGACGCAAGCCCCGCAGCTGAAGGCGCTGACATCCCTGCCCCAGCTAAATTATAAGTGCAATTCGTCAAAGGAACCACGCCACCGTCAAAATATGCATCAACGGCGGCAAGAAAAGCATCTACTTCTGCTTCATTACAATTACACCCGTTAAAATTAAGAGTTTTAAAATGCCTAAACGCACCTCTTGGCATTTTTGTAATATTACAGCGTGTCATATTTAAAACATTATATAACAAAGCTCCCACTCCACCATCATTGGGAAGTAACCATGAACTTAAATCCCCTGTAATATTTAAGTCTTCAAAATCCATTTGAAAGCCTTCATTATCTCTTACGGTTGTAGGCAATACCCAGTCTTCAATGTTACCATAAGCACCACTTCCCCTTAAATATATCGAACCAAGTGTTGATGGCAATACCCAATCGGCTAAATTTATTACTACATTTGGACTTGTCATTCTTATCCATGATACGCCTTCTGGTAAAGTCCAATTATATCCAGTACCAATAAAGTTGTTCCCAGCAAGATTTATATGCCCCTGATCGGGAACAAAAGGAGACGGAAGTTCCCACCTAAAAGGATTTCCCGTAAACAAATTGCCTTCCAAATGTATATCAGAAATAGTGGCAGGCCATTTAATATTATCAACGCTTCCCGTAAATTGTACTGATCCGCTCTTCCCTACATGGAATATCTGAAGTGTAGTTGGTAAATACTTAAACATTATAGATAAATCGCCACTACAATCGTTGTAATAGAAATGAAACCACTTAAGCGCAATAGGAAGCCTTTTGCCAGTAAAATCTCCATAGAGCCTGCCATATGCCCCCATCCACTCCCAATACTCAATACTATCTAAGTCTCCGCTTAGAGTTATGTCGTATTGCCCTTCTACTGAGTAGTCTTTAGTTATATTTAAGTTCTCGCCAGTCAGTTCTGTTGTAGTTTCATCTCCCCAATCAATTAATACAGACTTGCCCGGCAGAACAGTAATTCTTTGTATTATTAATTGTGTTAGAGTAGACTGGTCTGTTTTAAATTCATTTAGTGGAGCCCAGCGCTGGCTCCATGACTGACCGCTGCGGCGGTTAAGTCCTAATCCTTTTCCTAAACTCCTAGCCATATTGCTTTAAGTTTTATAACAGATTAGATTACCTGCAGATATAGTTATACTTTTAAATCTAACAAAATATGTATTTCCTTCTACAAACGGAAAATCTTTAAGCGCATCTAATCCGTTATATAATGATGCGTAATCACCAAAATCTATAGCTGTTACAGTTACCCCGCTCGCACCTACTTCAAAAGCATAGTAATCCCCGTCCGGAGATGCAGCAGCAGTGTTTATTACGACGAATCCGTTTTTAGCGAAACTCTTATTGTCTATGCTATTAATATCTTCGAATATATTCATAGTAGTAAAATATTAAAAAAGGGGAGGAAACCCTCCCCCTTTAATTATTATTTATTAAAGATCTGTTCTATGAACGGAATATTCAATATGAACCTTTACAGTTCCTACACCTGCTGTAAATGCTGCAGATGCGTTAGTAAGTACTAAAGCTGTATTTACTGGCATAGTTAAACCACTATCAGCGTTTAGTTTTTCCATATTAAATACTTTATCACCGGTACCTGTTAAAAAAGTAACGGCTAAGTTACTTGACTGAGCAGCACCTCCAGGATAGTTTATTGTTATAACACCACCTCCAGAATAATCTGCACCGTTATCATCATAAATTAAAACAGCACTTCTAAAAGCTAATGCATAACCAGCACCTGGGGCAGCAACAAGAGCTTTTGGTGTAGCATACATTGCCTGAAGTTCGGCTGCACTTACATCCACAACAGCCGTCTTTATTACAAAAGCATCTGTCGTACCAAGATCTATACCACCATCTTTAAGTTTTACACTATCAATTATTACACCTGTATTGTTAGTATACTCTGCTATACTATTAAGTTTGGCAGCACCGTCTGATGGTATATGAGCATCAAAGTCATCTTTAAGATTATTGTAATCTAATGCTTTTACAACTTTGTTATTAACTGCACTTGGGAATGGATTATTTGACGTAATTTTACTTGATTTCATCTCATTTAAAATTTTAAAAGTTAATAATTAGGATGAGTAGGGGGTTTCCCCCCTATCTATCCATTATTTCTAGAAACCAAACAACGTGTCAAGAGCAGCTGTCAGTGTACCACCAGCAGAAGCAACCATAACTTCGATAAACGAATCAGCTGTTCCAGTGATAGTTTCAGTACTATTGTCTTTAAACCTTAAGTTATAAAGTGTGTAAGTTTCACCTGAAGTTGCGCCAAGCGCAGGAGGTGCTAAAGGATATTCAGCTATCCTATAAGCTTCCCTACGGTTTCCTAACAGTTCATATTCAACCTGTCTTACCAGGTTAAAAGTACCAGCTCCTTCAAATGCAACAGCTTCAACAGTAGTGATAGTACTTCCAAAAGCATCGCTAAGCCCTACATCAAACCTGATAGGTGAGTAGAAAAATAGTCCAGGAACAATTGTTTTAGCTGCATCGTTAGCTACGATCCTTAAACCATAGTCACCTTCACTAGCTATAGGAATAACCCCTGCGTTAGCAGCAGCAACTGAACCACTCGGACCTACATAAGGTTGGTCAATTACTATTATTGCATCATCAGTTCCACCTCCAGTTATACTAACTACTTTATAAACACCATTGGTTTTAGTTGTAGCGTGACCTATCCTAAGAATATCACCTGCTACAATAGTAGCTGCATCAGCATTGTATTTACCTGCATCTGCGGCTGCTCCAGCTGATTCTACAGTTGTTATAATTGTAGAACCATTGGTTACAGTGAGAGCTCCACCAGAAGTAGCTAAACTAGTACCAGAATTTAATTTCTCCATGTAGAAGAGATTATCTTTCTTAGTATTAGCTACAAAAGTAGTATGAAGACCATTAGCTATCAGATACTGTGTAGCTGAAGTTGTTGAAGCATACTGAGCATATTTGTAGAAGGTTTTGTTACCAAACTGAGCCAGCTGATCCCTATAACCAACATTAATCAAATATTCATCAGAGTTACTAACAGCTATAGAACCACTAGTTCCATTATAACCAATTACAACCTTCTGATTAGTAGCTGCTGAATGAGTAGTTTTAGCTTTCGATAAAAGATTACTCCATTCAAGCGCTGGACTTGTCTGAAGAGTTCCGTTTACATCCCTATATAGAAGTTGGAACTCGTTTCCTGCGGATAAAGCACCTGCTTCGCAAGCTAATCTACCTACAAGTTTTTTACCCAGATGCCTTGCAGTAGTTGGCGCTTCAGCTATCGAAAGAGCTGCATCTGCGCATACAAACATGTGAGTAACATTTTTTTGTGCGTACATTTTTTTAAATTTTTAAATTTAACACTTATTTTAATTAACTTTCTCTTTCAACTGCAGCAACCTGATATCCTTCATCATTTAATGCTGCTACAATTATTTTTATAGCTTCCGCTATTATTTCATCTTGAAATCCTTGATCTATTATTTCACAAGGACTTTCTGTTGCTCCAATAGAATCTACAATAATATCTTCTGGATATTTTAGATAAGTAACACTATAATCATTAATAGGGTTTACTCCATCTGTTATTATTTCTACATAATATAATTCATTCACCTGATCATAACCCGCATCTAATCTCCACACTAATTCTGAATATGGTTTTTTATATCTATTTTTATAATTTTTAGTGTAGTAATCATAAGTAATAGGATATACTATTACAGGGTCACTTATTACTGGAGGAGGACCAACTTCTTCAACAAATGTTACATATTCTTCTACTAGATAAGCTGCTTGCTCAGGCAGAGCATAAAACCATCCATTAAGATGAGTGTATGTATTATCTATAGAAGGTGTAATATCAGATTCAACTAAGCTAGCCCTTACAAGTAAAGGAGATAATATTTTTCTTACCTTTTCATCTTTATCAAACTGTTCTCTATACTTAGCATAAACTCTTCTTTGAGCTCTATTAAGAATAGCACTTATCTGAAGATCATTGTAACCAGGGGCGGCACCCTCATAGAGTTTGTCAACCCCTAGTAACACATGATATTTTAATTCTGTAGGTGTCATTTCCTATTGTTAGTTATTCTGTCTTCGATCAGAAGCTTGGTCTGTTGATTCTTGGGATTATTAAAGTAGCTTATAGCCTGATCTTTATCAAATCCTATTGTATCACCTGATCTAAGTTTATAAGTTGTACCTTCGACATAAACTTCTCCTATCTCTATAGCATCCATCACAAATACTTTAATATCAAAGTCTGGGTCTTTAGCTACTTGAATAAATTCATCCATGCTAGGTATTCCTGGAACTTTTGTTTTCTGATCAATTATTTTTACTAATTCTGATTTTAACCATCCTGATTTAGCATCTGCTGGTACCTGTTTACCAAGTAACCTCAAGACACTTATCATTTTCTTATCTGATTTAACGATTGTGTTAAACAGTAATTTGTGTGCTTCTTCAGATCTATCTGCAAGTTTAATTGTCTCTTCTTGCTGTAGGTCTTCATCTACCATATAATAATCATGAATTAATTCATTTATCATATTTTCAGATTTGGCTATAGTATTACTATGTGATAATACTTTCCAAGCTATATAATCCTCAGCGTCTAAAAGATTCAAAGTACGACCTGTCTTATCCAAAGACACTGTATATTCCCTCCAGAAGTTCTTTTCTTTTTTATTAAAGTTTAATGAGTTTTTTTCTAAACCCATGATCTCTTCAAAGAACCTTTGTTCGCCTTCATTAAGTATAGGTATAAGTCTATCTTGGGTATTTGTAGGACATTGATAAACTCTTTTACATCCATCCCATATTGTATTACCTGCTGATGCTTTTGGGAAACCCGACCTATACTTATTTACTAACTTAACTACAATCTTTTTGTTCTGCAAAAAATTTTTTTCTTCCATTTTAACTCCGTTTAAATATGCTCTTCTTCCGTTTTAAATTAGGTGTAGGGGGGCCTTTCAGCCCCCTTTCAACCTATTTGTTTTTTGACTACGCTAGTGCAGTCGGTATCCATTCACCCATCCTCATTGGATTATGTACTCTAAGACCGAGCCAGTCAGCCTTATGTATTTCATAACCATCAACAGGGGTTACCATTACTTTGGGTTTTCCTTTTCCACCAGCTGAGAACGGATCACGGAGACCAGGTATATAACCATGCTCTTCTGCCTGACCTTTAATTCTCACAAGCTGTACGTTAGGATTAGCACCTGCAGTACCAAGGTCCATGATAGTGAGCCTACGTGACTCCCATGTTCCACCTTCTGGATGCTTAATCTTATTCCTAATTTCATTGTCATAATCAGGAATATGTACAAACTCAAACCTGATACCATTTATGTCAGCCATGCTGGTATACTGCGGTTTTGTGTATGAAGCTTTTGCTCCACCAGTTAAAGCCTGTACCCTATTGTATGTAAGAGCTGAAGCACCTGCATAAGCCTCAATAGCTGCAGACACCATAGCTAAACCATACTCACCAGATCCTATAACAAACCTTCTTTTATCTTCAGGAAGTTTACCTACTGATAGACCCAGAGAATACTTAACTAAAGATTCAATATTGAAATTGTTATAGTAGAAGGTGTTTGAGGGAGAGATCTGCTCTCTTAAACCAAGACCAGCTTTGATCTCGTACCCAGACGAACCAAACTGACCATAAGTTCCATCTTCCCTTCTATTAGACGTTCCATAAAACAATAGCCTTGCTTTTTCCCTACGGAAAGCTTTCATAAACTCCCAATCAAGTTTATTAAGCCAACTAGTATGTTTTACACCATCTTGATCTTGGAAAGTAAATGCTAACGGGTTGTTAACACCTTTCATGATCATGTTACCAGGGATAGTATGCTTCTTACGAATCATCGAAAGCCTAGTGCTCATCTTAAACGGTGAGGTAAAGCTGATGTCAGAAGCATCTTTCGAGAGTGTCTGCTCACTGATTGAGTATTCAACACTCCAGAGGGTTCCAGCTGCTAATTCCGTTCCAGGAATAAAAGCATTAGGATTACCAGTAAATAGTTCGCATTCGTAGAGGTATCCAACATTATAAGGTTCAGCCTCTTTCCTGATACGTACCTTGTACAGATCAGGTTTCATACCAACTATGATATGAGTTACAAAGAACATCTTCTCAGGGAACCACATATAAAAAATTCCACCGTTCCTACCTACAGCATCAGTTGTTGCTACTTCAGTTAGAGATCCAGAACCATTTCTTACATAAGCTTTGCTGAGAGGAATATTCTTTTCATCTTGACCTTGAAGCATCCATTCAAACTCCCTATCGTCCTCAATTTCATGAGTAGGATATTTGTTAATAAGAGTAAGCATGTCGTCAGGCAAGTTTACTTCAAACAACCTGTCAATGTAGTTTGATATTTGTATGGGTTTTTCCTGAAACATCAGACCCAGGTTGTTTTCAGTAATAAGTCCCGAAAAATCTTTCGGTTCATACACTTGATTTGGAAATACTTTCATTTTTATTTAGATTTAAGTAATTTGCTTTTAAATATTAAAAGTCTTTTGGACAGCTGTGAAGAAAGCAGCATTCCCTGCTTTAGACCTCTGATTTGTATTGTTTGTATACTTTCCTTCGTTGTTATCTAAATTTTCAACAGCTTGTTCAAATTCTTTCATCGAATCTTTTCTACCTTTTACAGTTAATTTGGAAAAATCCGTAAAACCTTTTGTTATTTCAAATAAGTAATGCAATTTAATTTCAAAATCCATTGGATCTTCCATCCTTTTAGCTACTATCCTGTTAACAGGGTTTCCATATTGATCCTGTCCAGCAGGAGTAGTCATAGATGTTAATACTGCATTTTTAACTTTATCATTCAGAGGGATTCCAGAAATTATCTCTTTAGATTCAAGAACAGTTTTTTTAAGTGATTCTAATTCTTTCTTTTTCTGTGCTACTAATTCTTGTTCTTTTCTTTGAGCTAATTGTTTTTCTGATTCTTTTTTAGTTTCTACTAATGATTTTAGTTCTTTTAATGAGTTTGTTGCTTCTGATTCAAGATCTCCACTATCTTCATAGTATTGAATCATTCCTTCTATTTTTTTATCTGAGAATTTTGTAGTTTCTTTTAAGTATTCTTTTATTATTTTTTTCTGTAGTTCTTCATCATCTGCAAGCTTATCTTCTTTAATTGAGGACAGTTCAAATTCCTGTCTTTCAATCTCGATAAGTTTGTCAAGAGGAACCCCCTCTTCATAATTATTAATAAGATTTTTGACTTTCTCAGGTAATGAATCTTTATACATTTCTACGGCAGATATTATTTCATCCACCATTGCTTGTTTTAATCCATCAGCTGTTCCATCAAATTTTTCTAATTCTAGATTAGGAAGGATGCCCTCGTCCTTCAAAAGCTTAGCATACGGAGTTAACGGAGAAGATTTTTCAGAATTTGTATCGTCGGACGAGGGCTCTTCCTTTTCATTATTTTCATTCTTTTCATCATCATTCTCCTCAAGATCGGGATCGTCTTCATCCTCAGTATCTATGAAGTCAGCTTTTGTTTCTTTTATTTCCTTTCTAGACTTAGTTTTCTCACCAGTTTCTTTTTCTTCATTATCAAAGAGTAGCTCTTCAGGATACCCGTCGCCTACTCCATCCACCTCAATAGGTTCTTCACTTATTAAGGAATTTAAATCATTCTCAAAAATATTCTTCTCCATTTTTCACAAAATTATAAATTATATACTATACACTCCAAATTTTAGACAATCTATTTTCAAATTTTATAATCTTTAAAACTCTCCGATCTAAAATTTAATTTTAGATTACCTTCCTACACTAAGTAAAATATCATTTTTTTTCTCCTTTGGTACTACTGATTTCCTCTCCCTTGAAACAGCACCACACTCTTCACATCTATGAACAACATATACTCCCACACTTGTCATATAGTGTTTATCTTTAATAGGTGCGGTATGATCACTACCACAATTAGGACATGTTGGGCCATCTGTTTCCATATATAATGAACAAGAAGGATGTCCTTTTATCCAAGGTCTAAGTTTAAGATAAACCTCTTCAAGTAATTCTACATCCCCTCTGTTATATTCTTCCATATACGCTAAGGCTTTATTATCACCATTTTTACAACGTTTCCACAAATTGAAATTTGTTTCAAGCTTAGGTTCAAATCCAAATACTTTAGCTAATGCATTTAAACTATTGTGGGTAAACCCAAATTGTTTAGCAGCTATTTTTTTGGTATCTACTGTTTGATATGGACTAGTTGGTGATAAACCATTAACTATAAATCTACTATTTATATTAGGTACATCAAAACTATCTCCATTATGAGCTATTATAATATCTGCTTCATCTAACAATTTCCAAAGCTCTTTTACTATTCTCTTATCGTCTTCTCTAAGTACTTCAGTACCTGTTAATCTCATTGACATTATTTTATCTGAAAATAACCATTTTGCAGACCATGTCAACATAAACCATTCTGATATGACGTTTTCGGTTGGAATTCTAGCTTTCCATACCTGAGTCTGAAATACATAAGCTTCTAAAGGAGTAGTCTCGATATCAAAAATTAATATCTTTGGTAATTTTGGTTTACTACCACCTGCTTCCTGTTTAGCTTTATATATCTCTTCTTTAGTACACTTAAATCTTTTTGCCAGTTTACCGGCTCCCATTCTAATAAGATATGGTTTCTCAATAATTCTCTTTACTATATCTTCGTATTTCATTTTGAACTAGTTGAAGTTTTTTTACTTTCCATTGCTCTATTGTGCCTTGTTGCTTCTTCTTCTTTCTTTTTATTAGATCTAACACTCTCTTCAAACTTATCTCTTTCGAGTTTCATTTTATCTTCATGTTGTTTTATTTTCAAAGAAAGTTCTTCAGAATCATCTTTTTCTGTTTTAGACATTAAAGCTTCCATATACTTCATGTCTATCTCATATCTCTTAAGTTCTCTATCTTTATCTCTCTCTATAGAATCTCTTTCTAATTCCATAGCTCTAGTTTCTTTCTGTATCTCAGCCATCTCTTGTTCTATTTGAGCTCTCATTTCTTCATCTTCTTCTAAAAGATTGGTCATTTCTGCTATACTCTCAGATTTAAGAACGTTAATTAAAGTAGATGCACTAGATCCGTTTTGTACAAAAGACTGGGCTAATCCTTCAATAGATTGTCTTATCTTTTGATCTTCTGAAGAAGAACTTACAAATACTTCTAAATCTTCATATGCTATACTGTCACCTTCTATATCCATAAGTACTCGTGACATGTCATCAAGAATAAATTCTGATTTCATGTTCTTTCCTTTGTATATCTGTTTAGCTACATCTATACAGGCTTGAAGTGTTCTACGTTTTACATCCTCATGTAATATAAACCATTTTTCTGTTATATGACTAGACTGTGTAACAGCCCTTTCTACACCACCTACTGTCTCTCTATTGTCAACTTGTCCTTCTCTCTGTTTCGTTACCCCAGAGATAGTACCTATCTGATTTTCAATATAAGACAACATTTGAATATTTTGCTGTATGAAACTACCTACTTCTGGGGAAATAGCTTTTCCTGTAGTATTGAAGTTACCTGCTAATTTTCCTTGAGCAGCACCTTTTTTCCCCTCATTCCAAGGGTCTACCACCATATATCCAAGTACGTGTAAATAATACATCCATTTATCCAGATCCCAATCATCAGGTATCTTAGATGTATCTAATTCAACGATTGGACCACCAAATCTAGCAACAAGTAGTTCCAGCCTACGCATATACACGTTATATGCGAATTGGAATGGCATCATTCTAGACATCATTGATTTACCACAATCAATACCAACAAATCCTAAATCACATTTAGATTTGTTGTTTAAATGTCTAATTTGCACCTTTCTAGGTTGCATCTTAACATATATCTTACCACCAATTTTTGTTCCTTCGTTAGCTTCATTAACCCATTTCCATGAAACAGATTCTCCGAGTTCTCTGTTAGGCTTATAATGTTCAGAAACCCAACGTTCTTGCATATCACCAAACTCATCTATATAGCTAAGTTTACCTATCTTCTTTCTACCTCTCCATCTTACTCTTACTACTCTCACGTTTCCATTTCTATCAAATGGCCCAACAAATCCGTAATTAGCTGCAGTATCATCTACATCTATTAGCATATCCTCTCCATCTTCCGATTGTATGGGATAATATAATCTTGGATTTATATACGAATAGTTTAATACAGATTTACCTTTATCTCCTGCAGTACCACCTTCTAAGAAGGCAATATCCTCTTTCTTTAGATGTTCGTAGAACTCATCAACTACTTTACCTATAGGTAAATACTGTACTTGTACAATTACATCTGAATCTTCTACATTAAAATTCTTACTAAATCCTAGAGGAAAAACTGTAGCTGGTTCGCATTTTTCTATACTAATATCTCCAGCAACTTCATCTATTCTATAAACAACTCTACCTTCTCTTAGTATGTTTAACATTCCTTCGTTAAACTTCTTTTTAAGGTTTTGATACTTATATACATAATGAAGAAGTCTAGATGCTGTTAATTCTGTAAGATCTTTCCAGGAATACTTTAAAAACTTACCAATTTTTTGAAATCTTTTCTGAGCATCTTCTTCATCAAAAGATGTACTACTTATTTCTTGTTGGATGGCTTCCATCAGTATTTGATGTTGTACATCCTGCTTATTAGAAATAGCTGATTCACTTACACTTCTAACCATAAACTCATCTCTCCTTAGATATTCCTCACCAACAATGAGATCTATTTTAGGAGATGATATAGGATAGTTCTTAACCTCAGATGGGAAACTTACTCCCTCTAACCCCATAGGGTTAAATATTTTTTCATAGTCTTCTGGAATAGCTTGTCCATCATAGACTTGCCTACAGAGATCCATTTCCTGATACCTCTCTCTATCAGATAAATTACGATTATACAGCATTGATTCTGCTGCATCAACGTTTTCTTTAAACCAATCTTGTGATTTCTGAGATGTGGGTATTTTTTGTTTAGGGAATGATATTTGATTATATACGCCTAATGTATCCATTTCTTAAAAAGTATAACTGCAAATATATTAATATTCTTATTATCAACCTAATTTTTCAGTAATTATTTTAATTACTTATGAACTTTTTAAACTTCCTCTATAAAATCTAGTATTAGGATTACGGTAAGCTTTGTCCCAAAAACCATTTTGGGTAACAGTTCTAACCTGTTTTAAAAAAGCATTTTTTGATATTTGTAATCTATCTTCTCTAAGTATCATTAGTAATCCGAGAGATGAAACCCTATCTGCGTTTATCTGACTATTGTAAGCTATTAGTTCTTGAATTAACGCTGGAGATTTTAAAGTAGTTAAGTTTGTAATCGTTGTTTGATTTTCATCTTGTTCTCCATTCATTCCATAAGCTGGGGCAGATAACCAAGAAAGTATTAATTCTATACCCCAATTTATTATAGGTACGGTTGCATGTGTACCTTTTAATTGGTTTCCTATTTTACTACTACCCCCAGTAAGTCCTTTCTCTTTAAGTATTTCTGGTTCATCACACAAATACATAATAGAATTATTGTGTTTCATGTGAGGATAAAACCCCTTTAAGTTTCTTTCATAATTACAAATAGCGTTGTAATAAATCAAACATCTTCTCCACTGTTCATAAAACTCATCAGTAATCTTTGTCCTACCTGTATATTCTGCTACAATTCTATCTGTCCAACTATCCATTACAAACCCAGATAATAAAGAATGTTCTACATCATCTCCACCATCATTATCCACTGGGTCAAGAGAAGCTATATACCTACCAAAAGGTGGCCTACCACTAGAATCAAATTTAGGTAGCTCCCACATCTCTATTGCTGTGTCCAATACATCCCCTCTACGATGAGGGAAATCTCTAAGTACCGGCTTATTTGATAATGTCCAGTCAATCTTTCCAGATTTAACATAGAACTCTACTTTCCAAGATGCTTCAAGTATTCTTTTATTTGACTCTATTTCCCCAAGAACAATTCTAAGATCTTCTATTGGAAAGAAATTACCCTCTACTGTTAAGAATATATCTGATGGTACAAGAGGTTTATTAATTACCTCGGCCATGTATTTTCTCCTATTACCAGACTTCTTCGCTTTATCTATCTCGTCTAATACGTACTCTTTAGCGAGTACTTCATCTGTTAAAAGGTTAGGTCCTTTTTTAAACTTGTTGATGGTGTGAGTTGCAGGAATGAAAAATCCTATTTTGCCTTTATTCTCCCATATATCATCAAACGATAAACAGTTGAATTCTTCTGGATTATAAAATATCTCTTTAGTATATGTTACAGCTCCGTGTGAAGTTAAACCTCCTGTACCTAACATATAAATTACTAACGACTTATTGTCAGAAGAAGCTTGTGTTGACTCAAGTGCTCCAACAACCTCTATTACGTTATTCATGAAACCCACCTCTTCTAAGAATGCTCTGTTAGGTCTAGTACCGTTAGCAGCGAGCGGATCATCCATGAACGTTCTATGATTTATAACAGATCCAACCGTAGAGGTAAGTGTCTTACCTGAAGCTAATGAACCTGTATAAGCAGTGGATAAAGGAGAAGGATATATCATCCCGTTGATATTTTGTTTATCTGGGAGATGTTCTATTGCAAGCCTAGATTTCTTAAGTAAATCATCACTATATTTAGATTCTATTGCACCTACAACAGTATCAGAAGTTAATGATTGAGAATTACTTTTATTAGCCAAGTACATATCATAATCATACGCACCATCAAATAAAAAATTATGTAGTATCAGCGAAGAACTCCAGTACGATTTACCCCCACCTCTAGATTCTAAGTCAATAACGTTTTTAGCCTGATTTTTATATGATGGTTTTCCTAGATTAGTAGGATGTAGTTTTCTAAGATATTCCCTAGCAGAAATATATATTTTACTTTTTATTTCATCTTCAGTTATCCAGCCATATTTAATAGCTCTCTCTTTTTCTGGACCATACTTCCTATCACATGTATATAACGTATCGCCTGTAAATCCAGAAAATCCCATAGCTTCCTCATAAACGTATGCTTTCTCCCACTCTATGTCTCTAAACCAAGGTCTACCGAGTCTCCTAGAGGCTCCACCTTCATCTTCAAATCTAATAGTATGAAAGTTAACATAATAGTACAAAGTACCTGGAATCCATTTACCTCCTACCCAGTAGCCCTCTATACAACGCCTCTTCTGTTCTCTCCAATAAGTAAGCCTGTCATAATGTTGTGAAACAGCATGAAACTTTGGTATTTCTTTTACTAAGAACTCTGAATTATTTATCATAACTCCCAAAACCTCTTCATATAGTAATTAGAAGCAAGAGTTATAAAATCTTCAAATAACTTCTTTACTTCATACTCATAATTCTCTTTATCTTTTATTTTTCTTTCGAGTTTAAAATTACCTATTTTAAACCTAGAACACATATCATTATTTAACATTTCTTCTTCATAAGAAATGGCTTTCATATCATTTTTGAAAGCCTTTACAAACCTGTTAACACGTTCTTTTTTCATATTTGATTTGAGTCTCCTAAAGATAACATTTTATCTCCTTTACCTTTTTTCATTATTTCTTCTTCCTCTAATGATTGTTTGATCTTTATAAAATCAAAAAACATTTTTGGTGTCACTGCAAATGCTTTATCCAACTGCTCAGCTGTACCTTTAACAGTAATAAAATTACCTGATTTAGAAAGTACATTGTCTCCTGTTTCAGGATTTACTAGATACTGATCAAAATAATAATCCTGTTCTTTAAGATACTTATCCCTTTTAGCCATTAACTCTTCCCACGACAACAGAGATCGTTCAGATTGGCTCATAAAAGATGCCTTAAAAGCAATTATTAAATCTTCATATTTATCCCACTTAAACTTCTCCTCTTTTACTATATCTCTTATAGCAAGCTCCCACTTATCAGGTAGATTGTACATAGGGGATTCTTTTCTTAAACAGAAAGATATCGCCCACATCACATTAGAACTAAATATTTTATTTTTAGTTTTATCTTTTAAATAAAAATCATTAAATATTTCTAATGCTCTAAATTCTGGGCATACGTCCCAAAATATATTTCCTTTATGATATTGTTCTATTATCATAATAAAATTAGATTTTCATACTTCATTGCCCCAAACATCCCAGCCTTCTGTCTTTTGGCGAGCAAACAATTCTATTCTTGGTAAATCACCTAATAACCCAATAATCCTTTTCTTTACTTCATCGGGTTTTTTACTATGTTCTTCAATCGGCGTGTCTATGACTGACAAAATACCTGCGTTTATTCTTTTTGGATTTCCTTTAGTTGCAAGTAAACACAATTCAGCGTTTGCTCTTGTCCAGCATCCCATACCCCAAAACCAACTATTACTTTTTTTGTTTCTTTTTACCCAAGTAAAAGCAACTGTTTTATATTCAAAACCCCATTTTTTTATAAGTTCCCAACATTCATTCAGTTTTGGCATAGTAACCCACAAGAAAAGAACGCAATCTTTATCTGCTATGTCTGAAACAGGTAAATTATCTATCCATTCTTTCTCTTGAACTGGATATTTGCATCCAGCACCACGATTACCCGCCAAGGCTTTATCTCTATAACTCCAAGGCGGGTCAGCATAGATAATCTGATACTTCTTATTTGGAAATGGTATTTGTTCCATTACTATTGTGCTTTTCATCTATACTCATCATTTTTTTAACACATCCTTTACTAGCTATAAAAGAACCTAAATGCCTAAGATATATGTTCTCAAATTCCTCATAGCTTTTAAATTTATTTCCTTTCTCCATATTAAACACAACAAATTCAAACTGAGTGAAAAATATATCTTCCACCAGTTCATAATCAGTGTCATGTTCTTTAGCTACTTTTTTTAATATCTCTCTAACTGACTTCTGGATATTCCTCATAAATTTTGTCTATGAATTTCTTTATATCATTTATATCAAATAATATATCCTCTATGTTTCCTCTAGAGTCTAATATTTGCAACAATACTTTCTTCATGGGTTTTGTTTCTTCGAAATCATAATCACCCATTTCGAATTCATCGTACATCGTCTAATATCTTAAAATTAAATTCTACTTTATACATAGATGAAGGATATATCCTAAGAAACTCTACTAGAGATCCATCGTTTCCTATCAATCCTTTTTTACGAATAATTGATAAGTTATTGTTAAATATATCTTCTGTCATATTAATCATATCTCTCATCTCTTTACGAGTTGAGGTATCATTAACTATTCTCCACTTTATAACATCTTCTATGTTTTTATATCTGTTATTAAAATACATGTATGCTGCTACTACATCTAATTCTCTAGGTCTTAATTTGTCAAGAGGAGGTATACTTTTAAATAACTCCAATAGTTGCCTATAAAACTTTTGAGATGTAGTATCTATATTAAGTCTCATAATCTACTTCTTTTAATTGTTTAACAAACTCTATTAAAAATGACTTCTCATCTTTATTAAACATGTTTCTAAATCCTTTTTTCTTTGCTTCTTCTAAACATTTATCCATTATATCGTTAAATATACCAATTGAATCTACCTCCGGATCACTAGTAATTTTAAACGTTATACTATTCTCCCTGTATATCTGAACTGTCATACACCTTGTTTTTACATATTGTCCAATATAGTTCTAACTGTAAGCTAGTAAGATTCTCTACAACATTGTTTTCGATTTCGCTAGAGAGGGGAGATACTATAACTGTAATGAATTCTCCGTTTCCGTTATACTTTACAATATCTCCTCTACTGCTAGCATACAAATCTCCGTTGTTTAAAGTAGTTGGTAACTCTAATGGACTTACTCCGTATTTATAAAGATTTTCTACTTTTTTCATAATAAAATAATTTAAGGGGGAGATTACTCCCCCTCTAATTACACTTTAATAGCTCTACTTGCAACATCAGGATTTACAAAATTATCAGGTTTAACTGCAATATTAATATTACCCCTGTTCATAATTGAGTAAACCTTCTCTTCTCCACTAAACGGTGTTTTTAAAGTATAACCGTAAAGCTTTCCTCCGTACTTAATTACTATATCACCTACTTCCAAATCAGTCACTTCTTTACTTTTCGCTATGATTACCGCATAAGAATCATCATCTTCTGTCCCGTCAGGAAGAATAATTTTCCTCTTTGGTTTTATAATCTCTGCTAACACCGCATACTCCGGTATAATTACTTTACTTAAATCTTTAATCTTATCCATATTAATAACTTCTTATAATTTGAATTATTCTATTTAAAGGCACTCTTAATCTTTCTCTATACACGTGTCCTTTTCCCCAAAAATTACCTTTTCTATATATTAAAGCATCTTCTGGACACTCCATATATATTTCAATTTTTTTAACTACTGCCATCTTACACCTGTTTTTCTCTCCACAATAGAAACACTAAATTACACATTGCATGAGATAGATGATTTAATCCTGATTCATTATCTGTTTTTTCTCCAGTTCTCCAAGCCACTAAATGTCTCATGAGTGCTGCATAATATCTATCCTCAAAATGCTCTAATTCTTTCCAATTATTAGGACCATATTTATCTGCCCCAAATGTCAAGATCTTCACTACTTCTTCTACACATTCAATTGGAAGTAAATCCCACCTCAGTTTATCTGAGTCAAACTTTAATCCTTCACTCATCACTCTTCTTGCTATCAAAATAATCTCTCATTGATTCTACATCAAAAAACACCGGAATGTTTTTACTTTTAGCAAGCTCAATCTCCCTTATTGTTCCTGAAGATTTCTCCCACCCAGGTACAAGTAGTACTGCATCTGCAACTACAAGCCAAGGTTGACTATTATCAAAATAATCCTCATAACCAAACTCACCATCTACTAACCCCTCTAAGAAATCTATACATGGCACATAAACACTAAACCCCGCATTCCTGGCAGTCTTAGCCACTTTAATCATTTTATAGCAGTTCTTAATGTAATCTACTGCCATGTCATTTAACTTTCCCGCTACGTAAACTTTTACTTTCTTCATAATTTGTTCTGATTTTACTTTCTCTGATATTAATCCATAACATAAGTTTATCCACATAAACTCTTTTTCTGCTCCAACTTTACTATATCTCAAATAACTTCGTAATAGTCCTATTGAATAATCCTTCCATTTAATAAATTCATCATCTGTTAAGACATAATGCCTATACCATGACTTATCCCCTAGTATCTCTGGAGAATCAATTGTTAAATTATACTTCTCTAATTGCCAGTTAAGAATCTTTTTTAATGCTTCTGTATTTTTATCTAATTTTCTCATAAACACTGTTCAATTATATCTTTCCCTTCTTCTGGTATAGGATACGATTTATATAAAAAATCGTGATAAAACTTATCTTGTTCTTTTTGATATTCTCTTAACATGGCTTCATATTCTGCCCAATACTTTCTTGTTGTGAAATATTTAAAGTCAGGTATTTCCCCATACTCTCTTATAACTTCTCCTGTATCTATATCAATTATTTTCATTATAAAAGAGTTAATTTATTTAAACATTTAATATCTATTTGACTAAGTAATCTATTAATATAGAAATCCTGTATTACTTTGTGTATATTTGTCCAACCTTCTAACCCAGTCTGCACTGTTATACTATAATTACTTGTATATCCCCACATATCATATATATTTAAATTCAGTGCAAAGATAATACATATTTCATTATTTTCCAAACATTTTGTTATTTATTTTAAAAAATAATTTAAATATAGATGGATTCCAAATAAAAAAGGGAGACTTGATTTACCTCCCTTTTAAAAAAACACTAAGTTTGACAACCAGACAAGATTGTGTTGCGGGGGGAGGATTCGAACCTCCGACCTTTGGGTTATGAGCCCAATAAGCTACCTCTGCTCCACCCCACCACTTTCCAATAGTTTTTTGAATAAATAATGAGCTCTAGAATAAGTATAACTATTTACTATTTCTTGTACTACTTCCAAGTTTATATCCAACCCTAATCTTTTAGCTAAATTAATAATCTTATCTTTTTTCTTTGTTTTTTTCTTTTGTCTTTTTTCTTGTTTATTAGGTTTGTATTTTGCATTTTTACACCAAACCTTCTTTCTTATTTCTATTTTAAACTTTTTATGCCATTCTTTATGACACTTTATACATAATGTTATTAATGCATTTTCTGGATAATCCCAAGCCATATTACCACTTATATAATATAAATGGTGTACATGTAACTCTAGATCATTAACTTTACAATTAGTACAAGTATATTTATCTCTTTTTAAAATCTTAGATTTTTTATTAATCCACTTACTAGTTTTTAACTGTTCTGCATACTTCATTTACATTACGTTTTTGCAAACCAGCTCCCTTAGCCCAGTAGACTTTTATCTTTTTTAAAAGACTGTTTTTGTTAAAAGTGGATCAACCCTGGTTCTTGTTTATACCCCCCTAAGCCCACTACTTCCCTGCACATTGGCGGTGGTTGGAAGATTTACACCTTTAACTATTTGCCGTTGAAGACCTCACTTAAAATATACTTAAGATATACAACTTCAACCCGTCTTTTCAGATACATGCCTTACTCAGAGAAGGACTGGCTTTTGTTAATTATTAGTGCAAAGATAATACATGAATAAGTAACCTCCAAATATTTTTACATATATTTTCATTGCTTATTAACTTTAAAGCCTATGATTCTAAAATTTAATCATATATATAATATCCCCCTAAATTCCATAGTTTATAAACATACCCCCGTCAAATGAGAGGTAGCGGGACTCTTCCCTTTTTACACCCCTCTTCAATGGGACATTGGGCCCTACGGGGCTATTATTAACTAAATACAATTCATTATGCAACTTGATTTCAACAAGTACAAGAAAAAGGATGGTTCGCATACAGCATGGCTGTGCGAAACCAGTATGGGGCTCATAGTAGCCCATAAAGACTTGGCCGATGGCAATGCCATCAAGGCCGAGATTGAGGCGAACGGTGTTCGCCAGGGTGGCGAGGGTGGCAAAACCCTCTTTGTAGGATACGGCAATGTGCCTGTCGCTACTGCAAGTATCGAAATTAGTACTCTGGCTGTTACCGCAGCCAGAACCAAAGTTGAACTCCCTACGGGGTTTATCAACTTTAAATAGGGAATAGGGGGCTTCGCCCCCTTTCCTATTTTTTTCCCCTCGTAAGAGGGGTGGGGCGTAAGCCTTATAAGGGGTGGGCATAGAAATAGGAATAAGCCTGATTCGACTCAGCGATATGAATACGTTTCTACACCTTTATTTTTTTACATAATATCAGAAGATGCTCAAGATTGAAATTGAGATAGATAACAGATATAAGAGTCTGTTTGGTGAGTATAATGAAGCTCTATTCTTAAAGAGAATGAGAGTTAGAATTGGAAAACCTGAAGTCTGGGATAGGTACATACGTATCTATTTAACAAAGAGAGAGTTAGGGTGAGATAACTCCTGCTCTCTATCTTTTTCCACTTTTCCAATGTATCTCATTTCACGTCTTGTCTTAAATAATATAATCTTTGTTGTTATTTAAAAAAACTTAATAACTTTCCAAGTTGTTGAGGACACCAGTTTCTTTGATACTTTAAAGTTCCAGTTATCCAAACCTCTCATAAGAAGTAATTAATCTTATTGTAAGTTAGTAATCGGTAATTAGTCATTGTAGATAATAACAGGTAATGCTGATTGTAGATGAGGTTAAATCAAAGTTTTAGGTGTAAAACACAAACTAAACTGCTGTGGTCTATTAGCAGTATAATCTGAACGACTTTTTGGTTATGACACCAGCAATCATTAACACTAAAACAAAAGAAGTGGTATATGAAGGTATTGATTATATAGATTGTTTTGATACTTTACGTAATCACTTTATGGCTAATATTTCTAATCCTGGTAATTATCAAGTAATTGATTTAGATACAGGAGAGAAAGCAAATTACTCTGAAATAAAGAGAATTCAAAATGCTGCTCGAAATATGCTAGCATATGGAGGATAACTATGGGGTAAATTTTAATTAGATAATTATTAAGAGACTAACAATCCTGAACTCAGACTAATTCATAGGTAATATTCGCTCCTTAATGGATTTGCCATCTTCGACTACACAGAAGTAAGGTTTAAAGAACTTGTACCCAATCAAGGACCAAACGATGCAGGTAAGATTTGATGTGCTCCGAATTACATTTGAAGGGTTATTGGTTTATCTGAGCTGTTAGAAGTGACCTAAGGATATTTTATTAACCAAAGAGATAGGAATGGAAGGCAATCCTAATAAAGCAAACCTTCCTTATGTAATGCATCATTCTCACTTCCCAAGGGTGAGCAGTTGTAATTAAGACTCAATAGTACAGAGCTTTTGCCCGACAGAAATGTTGGTGCAGAGTGTATTGGTAGCTGAAAAATCCAATATTACAAACTGAGTGCAGAGGGGTTATTAAAGGTGAATCTTACTACCTCTAAATGTAAGAACAATGAAAAGCAACTGGCAGGTTGTAAAATATGCACACAAGATGGCAAATCCAGCTCAATACTTAACAGCGTTTAGTTTTTACTGTAATTCTTTTGAAGAATTACCAGCTAAAATGGAACAAGAAGTGGGTTATAAAGTCCGACCCAAAGACATTTGGACTATTAATATAGAACAAAAGGTTAGAGACCACAACATCTTTGAAATTGATAGATTAAGAGTTGTTCTTACAATTATCTATTGGAAAGATGGCAAATAATCAACCCGTCTATTGGAAACAACGTAATGGTAAATTGGTGTCTGTCGATGAGATGGACACCAATCATATCAAAAATGCTTTTAAACATTTAATTAAGCATCATCAAAATGTTGTTCAACAAGCTAATGAAGTTGTTGATAAATATAATGCTTTAATTAAAAAAAGAAAAGCTGAACGTGGTGAAGCATCATTTAATTTAAATGGTGATATTGCTCAATCATTTAATGATGATATGGAGCAATATGAAATGGAAATGGAAGTAGGTATGACTGATATTGAAACAGGCATACTATAAAATTAATCTCTTTGCACTAACCGTAAGGTGAGCAGTTGTGATACAAACCTATTCCAGATGTATCTGTACTTATAGGTGGTGTTAGAGTCTGACTGTAATACACGGACTTAAGACTGCCTGTATTACAACTGGTTGTAATGGCTTAGAAACTTTGTGATAAGGTTTGTAGATTTTATACAAGTTATCATATTGTAAGTATTCCCATTACAACTGAATGCAGAGGGATTAACACATTGATAACCGTACAGTCGGTCCAGTGAGCATAGTCATATCAGCTAATATGATAAAATGTCCAATTTGGTGTGAGTCAACCAAAGGATTGCGATCGTCAAAGAGCTTGAGCCACTATCAATGTGTTTTCTTTTGAATATTAATTAATAACTACATATATGATAATACTATCTAATGGAAAAAGAGTTGCAAACTTCTCTTCTCCACATCCATTTGAATTTACTGATGGCTCAATATTAGAAGCTGTTAGTAATGAGAAAGCTGAAAATCTGAAGATAACCTTTCATGAATCTGTTGATACTAATGGAGATGTTAGATTATCTTTTTCTCTTTCTGTAGACGTTATAAAAGAAGTTGCTATATGGCAACAAATGTGGAATAATAATTCCATAGATGTTGTATTTTGTCCACTTCCAATGATAACAGCTCTCAGAGAATCAGGTTACGATCTTAAATTCTCACCTTTCAGATCTATAAGAGTCGAAGATCGTATTAAGAAACTTGTTTCTATTGAGAAACAATGTATATAGGGGAATATCTGATAATAGATGATGCAAATAGTCTAAAAACAGATAATAGGTGTTTTGCAGCCTATGTGATAGCACTTCAATAGAAAGTGTTCACGGTGTAACGAAAGTTATTCTGAAAATATTTAATTTTAAATAACTAAAAGTTATGAAATCTATCCATGTACTATTACAGATTGTGTTTTCTTTTGATTATTAACTAAAAACTATATACATGAAAACATTTTTAGGAACATTAATCGTATTAATTGTAATATATTTCATACAATTAATTGGGTTTCATATTTTTAAATATTTTAGCCCATATGTTGTTGATGAAAATGACTTAAGTGATAGAGTTATTGGATTCTTTTTAGGGTTACTAATAATAGCAATTATCGCATTGATAATAATAATTGGTTATGATATTGGTATATACTTAAAACTATAAAATTATGACAGGAATAATTATTGGAATGATACTAATTCTTGTATCAGTATTATTAGCTAATTATGCAACCACCGATGATCAGAAACACTCTAGAGCCGGAGTATTAGTCGTGTGTATTATGATTGCATTTATATTTGGAGGAATAACTATGACTCGCATAAGAATACCTGTTCTTAAAGGTAAATCTTATAACATTGAGACAACCATCACGACCGTAAACAAAAACGGGGTAATCGAATCAGATACCCTGTATACAATACGGGTAGAATAATAATTTAATCAATATAAAAATGATTACTGAAAAACAAGTCGTCCTGAGTGTTAATCTCATAGGGATGCAGACATCTAAGGGTGTCTATTCACATTTCTGCAAACAAGGCGAATCTAGTAAATTACTGGAAGGTATTGTAGTAGAAAAGAGACCTAAATTCAGTATTACCACAGAAGTGGTAAGATTGAAAGAACAGTTCGTACAGGGAGCTTTAACAGAGATTCCTGTTCAACTACAAGGGAGAATTTCAGGGAAAATCTGGAAT
>Ga0209835_1000501_pt1 | contig 25727 bp, 25 predicted proteins | sample LakKivwa52mmetaG_FD_184138 | JGI IMG/M metagenome (GOLD analysis project Ga0209835, IMG submission 184138) | Anoxic lake water microbial communities from Lake Kivu, Rwanda to study Microbial Dark Matter (Phase II) - Lake Kivu water 52m metaG... | ecosystem: Environmental > Aquatic > Freshwater >... | reverse complement strand
GGCGGTCAAGGGGAAGATGGCCGAGCTGGCGCAATACTTCCCCAAGGGCATCGACTGGGTGGTGCCCTACGACACCTCGCAGTTCGTCGAGATTTCGATCCGCGAGGTGCTCAAGACGCTGGCCGAGGCGATGCTGCTGGTCGTGCTGGTGATGTTCCTGTTCCTCGAAAACTGGCGTGCCACCTTCATTCCCGCCATCGTCGTGCCGATCGCGCTGGTGGGCGCGACGGTCGGCCTCTACCTGTTCGGCTATTCGATCAACGTACTGACGCTGTTCGCCATGGTGCTGGCGATCGGCATCGTCGTGGACGACGCCATCGTCGTCGTCGAGAATGTCGAGCGCATCATGAGCGAGGAGGGGTTGTCGCCCCGCGACGCCACGCGCAAGGCGATGGACCAGATCGTCGGCGCGATCATCGCCATCACGCTGGTGCTGTCGGCGGTGTTCATCCCGATGGCTTTCTTCGGTGGCTCGACCGGTGCGATCTACCGCCAGTTCGCCGTGACGCTGGTGCTGGCGATGGGCTTTTCGGCGCTGATGGCGCTGACACTGACGCCGGCGCTGTGCGCGTCGCTGCTCAAGCACGAGCCCGGCAAGGAAGTGCTGCCCTCCACCGGCTTCTTTGGCTGGTGGAACCGGACCTTCGGCACGTCGGTGCGGCTCTACCTCGCCGGCACACGCCGCATGCTCGGCAAGCCGGGCCGCTGGCTGCTCGCGTATGGCGTCATCGTTGCGGCGACCGGCTGGCTGTTCATGAAGCTGCCCGGCAGCTTCCTGCCGGAGGAGGATCAGGGCTACTTCATCAACGTCGTCCAACTGCCGCCGGGAGCGACACGCGAACGTACGCTGGAAGTGCTGTCGACCGTGGAACAGCATTACCTTGCGCAGAAGGAAGTCCAGCATGTCATCGGCGTGGCCGGCTTTTCCTTCTTCGGGCGCGGCCAGAACGCCGCCATCGCCTTCGTGCGGCTCAAGGGTTGGGACGAGCGGCCGGACAAGGACAGCAGCGCTTCCGCGCTGGTGCGCAAGGCCAACATGGCCTTTTTCCGCGTCAAGCAGGCGATGATTTTCGCCATCAACGTGCCGCCGATTCCCGAGCTGGCGGCGGTGGGCGGCTTCGACATGCGCCTGCAGGATCGCGGCGGACTCGGACGCGAGAAACTGCTCGAAGCGCGCAACATGGCTCTGGGTCTGGCTGCGCAGAATCCGGGGCTGCAGGGGGTGCGGCCCGAAGGCCAGGAGGCCGCGCCGCAGGTCTTCCTCGACATCGACCGTCTCAAGGCGAGCGCGCACGGCGTCAACCTCGCCGACCTCAACGAGACGCTGCAGTCGGCGCTCGGCGTTGCCTACATCAACGATTTCGTGCGCCAGGGCCGCATCCTGCGCGTGCAGATGCAGGCCGAGGCCGATACGCGCCGCACGCCGGAGGACATCCTGCGCCTGCCGGTGCGCAACGCGCGCGGCGAGATCATGCCGCTCGCCGAGATCGCCAGCGCCAAGTGGGTGGTCGGCGCGCCCAAGCTCGACCGCTACAACGGCCTGCCGTCGATGAAGATCTCCGGCGGCCCGGCGCCGGGGCGCTCGACCGGCGAGGCGATGGCGGCGATGGAGGGCATCGTCAAGCAACTGCCGGCGGGCGTCGGCTTCGAGTGGTCGGGCACTTCCTTCGAGGAGCGCCAGTCCGGCGCGCAGGCGCCTTTCCTGTTCGCCATCTCGCTGATCGTCGTCTTCCTCTGTCTCGCGGCGCTGTATGAAAGCTGGTCGATTCCCTTCGCGGTGATGCTGGTCGTGCCGCTCGGCATCTTCGGCGCCGTGCTGGCGGTGATGCTGCGCGAACTGCCCAACGACATTTACTTCAAGGTCGGCCTGATCGCCATCATCGGCCTGTCGGCGAAGAACGCCATTCTCATCATCCAGTTCGCGCGCGAGTTGCACGACCAGGGCAAGGAACTCGTCGAGGCCACGCTCGAAGCCTGCCGGCTGCGCATCCGGCCGATCGTGATGACCTCGATCGCCTTCATCTTCGGCGTGCTGCCGCTGGCGATCTCGACCGGCGCCGGCGCCAACAGCCGCCACGCGATCGGCACCGGCGTAATGGGCGGCATGGTCACGGCGACGCTGCTCGCCGTCTTCCTCGTGCCGGTCTTCTTCGTCGTCATGCGCCGGATCTTCCCCGGGCATGCCCGCCACCGCAAGGAAGACGCTCATGAATAAGCTGCTGCCGCTGGTCGTGCTGCTCGCCGGCTGCTCCTTCATCCCGCCCTACGAACGGCCCGCCGCGCCGATACCTGAACAGTGGCCCGCGAAAGTCAGTTCCGGCGAGACGGCACCTGGGGCACCGGTGGGCGACTGGAACGCCTATTTCGCCGATCCGCAATTGCGCAAGCTGATCGCCGCGGCGCTTGAGCACAACCGCGACCTGCGCATCGCCGTGGCGCGCGTTGACGAGGCGCGTGCGCTGGCCGGCATCGCCCGCGCCGACCGCTTCCCGGCGCTGGATGTCGCACTTCAGCAGCAGGCGGCGAAGGTTCCCGGCGACCTGAATACCTCCGGTCAATCCGTGATCAGTCGGCGCTATGACGCCAACCTCGGTGTCGCGGCCTTCGAACTGGATTTCTGGGGGCGCGTGGCCAGCCTCGAAACCGCCGCGCGCGCCAATTTCTTCGCCAGCGAGTTCGCGCAACGCGCTTTCCGGTTGGCGCTGATCGGCGATGTGGCGTCGGCGTTTTACAGCCTTGTCGAACTCGACGCACGTTATGCGCTGGCCGAGGCAACGACACGTACACGCGGCGACAGCCGGCAGCTGATCGAGCAGCGTCGTGATGTTGGACTTGCCACCGATCTCGATTTCCTCGCCGCCGATGGCGCGTATCAGTCGGCGCGCGCCGAGGCAGCGAATCTGGGCCGGCAGCGAGCGGCGGCGGAGAATGCTTTGAGATTGCTGGTCGGCGATGATCCCGGTGCCGTCTCGCCGGAGCCGAGTTTCGAGATACCAGCAATTGCCGTCGGACTGCCTTCGGATGTACTGCTGAATCGTCCCGATGTGCTCGCTGCTGAACAGAGGCTGATCGCCACGAACGCCAACATCGGCGCGGCGCGCGCGGCCTTCCTGCCGAAAATCGCGCTGACGGCGACCGCCGGCACCGCGAGCCGTGCCCTCTCCGGCCTGTTTGGCGGCGGCAGCGGGGCGTGGAGTTTCGTGCCCCTGCTCAGGTGGCCATTGTTCGATGCCGGCCGCAGCGAAGCGAGTGTTGATCTGGCCGAGGTCCGGAAAAATATTGCTGTCGCCGAGTATGAAAAGACAATCCAGCAAGCTTTCCGCGAGGTCGCCGACCTGCTGGCCGCGCGCGAGCACTACACGGCACAGCTGCAGGCGCTGGAGGCCGCGGAGCATGCGCAGTCCGAACGCCTCAAGCGGGTCGGGCAGCGCCATCTGGGCGGGGTGGCCAGCTATCTCGAACTGCTCGATGCGCAACGCGAGCAGTTCGCAGCCCAGCAGGCGGTGGTGGCGACGCGGCGCGCCCAGGCAAACACATCGGCCGGTCTTTTCAAGGCGCTGGGTGGTGCTATTTGATGGTCGACGCTGGCATACCCGACCAAAATCAGCTACATTTCCCCTACTTTTCTTATAACCATAAATGGTGAGGCCATCATGAGCAATAAAGGGCAGATGCTACAAGACCCGTTCCTCAACGCACTGCGACGCGAGCACATCTCCGTGTCGATTTATCTGGTCAACGGTATCAAGCTGCAGGGCCAGATCGAGTCGTTCGACCAGTACGTCGTGCTGCTCAAGAACACCGTGACGCAGATGGTCTACAAGCACGCCATCTCCACCGTCGTGCCCGCGCGTCCCGTCAGCATCGGAACCGAAGCCGAGTGACCGCCGCCAATACCCGGTGGTTGGCCGATGTTTGAACGGCCGGCCGCCGGGGAAAATGCCGTTCTGGTCCAGCTGGATCTTGGCGACGGCGACTTCGCCGAACGCCTCGAAGAGTTCCGCCTGCTGGCGACCAGCGCGGGTGCAGAGCCCGTTGCGACCATTACCGGGCGACGCGGTCGCCCCGATCCCGCTACCTTCGCTGGGAAGGGCAAGGTCGAGGAAATCCATGCCACGGCTGCCTCGGCCGGCGCCGATCTGGTGTTGTTCAACCATGAACTGTCGCCGGCCCAGCAGCGCAACCTGGAAAGAGCGCTGGAACGGCGCGTCATCGACCGCACCGCACTGATTCTCGACATCTTCGCGTTGCGCGCGCGCAGCCATGAGGGCAAGCTGCAGGTCGAACTTGCCCAACTCGAACACCTGATGACGCGGCTGGTGCGCGGCTGGACCCACCTCGAACGCCAGAAGGGCGGCATCGGCTTGCGCGGCCCCGGCGAGAAACAGCTCGAAACCGACCGCCGCCTGCTCGGCAAGCGCGTCGCCCTGCTCAAGTCCCGCCTCAAGTTGCTGGAACGTCAGCGCGCGGTGCGCCGCAAGGGGCGCAGTCGCGGCGAGGTGCTGTCCGTCTCGCTGGTGGGCTACACCAATGCGGGCAAGAGCACGCTGTTCAACGCGCTCACCAAGGCGGGCGCCTATGCCGCCAACCAGTTGTTCGCCACCCTCGACACCACATCGCGGAAGCTGTATGTGCCAACCTGCGAGCTGGAGAGTGGGCGCTCCGGCTGCCAGGTCGTGCTGTCGGATACCGTCGGTTTCATCCGCGACCTGCCGCACGCCCTGGTGGCAGCCTTCCATGCGACGCTGGAAGAGACGATTCGCGCCGATCTGCTGCTGCATGTGGTCGATGCCGCCAGCCCCGACCGCGACCAGCAGATGCAGGCCGTGGCGAAAGTTCTGGGCGAAATCGGGGCTGCGAGTGTGCCGCAGGTCGTCGTCTGGAACAAGATCGATCTCATTGGCGATGGCGACGGCGTTGGCCCCGGGGTCGAGCGGGATGAGTGTGATAACATCAGACGCGTTCGTGTCAGCGCCCGTACCGGCGCCGGACTTGACCTGTTGCGAGCGGCCCTGGCGGAGATGTCGCGCAAGCTTGCAGCCCCTGTTGAAGAAGAGATTAACCACCCCCATATCGATAAACATGATTACCGGCATAATGATGTCGCTCAATGACCACGGCTGGGGCAACGACCCCAATCGCGGCGGCGGGCGCAACAACAATTCGGGCCCGCCCGATCTCGACGAACTCTGGCGCGATTTCAACAAGCGACTGACCGGCATGCTCGGCAAGAAACGGCCGGGCAATTCGGGCGGAGATGAAGGCGGCGGCGATGGCAATGGCGGCGGTCCGCGCCTGCCCACGCTGACCCCTGGCCAGTTTGGCGGCGGCATCGGCCTGCTGCTTGGCCTGGTCGTCGTGGTCTGGATGGCCAGCGGCTTCTACATCGTCGATGCGAGCCAGCGCGGCGTGGTGCTGACGCTCGGCAAGTACAGCGAAACCACCGATCCGGGCTTGCGCTGGCGCCTGCCCTGGCCGGTCCAGACACATGAGATCGTCAACCTGACTGGCGTGCGCACCGTCGAGATCGGCTATCGCGGCTCGGACAAGAACAAGGTGTTGCGCGAAGCGCTGATGCTGACCGATGACGAGAACATCGTCAGCGTGCTGTTCGCAGTCCAGTATCTGCTCAAGGATCCGAAAGACTATCTGTTCAAGAACCGTCACCCCGACGAGTCGGTGATGCAGGCGGCGGAGACGGCGATTCGCGAAGTGGTCGGCAAGAGCAAGATGGACTTCGTGCTCTACGAAGGCCGCGATGTGATTGCGGCGAACACCCAGAAGTTGATGCAGGACATCCTTGATCGCTACGCCACCGGCATCCAGATTCGCGCCGTGACGATGCAGGGCACGCAGCCGCCGGAGCAGGTGCAGGCGGCCTTCGACGATGCCGTCAAGGCTGGCCAGGATCGCGAACGGCAGAAGAACGAGGGCGAGGCCTACGCCAACGACGTCATCCCGCGCGCCCAGGGTACCGCGTCGCGCCTGATGCAGGAAGCCGAAGGTTATCGCGCCCGCCTGATCGCCACCGCCGATGGTGAGGCGACGCGCTTCACCAAGCTCTACAGCGAATATGCCAAGGCGCCGGAAGTCACGCGCCAGCGTCTCTACCTCGAAACCATGCAGCAGGTCTTTGCCAATACCAGCAAGGTGCTCGTCGATTCCAAGGGCGGCGGCAACCTGCTCTATCTGCCGCTCGACAAGCTGATGCAGCAGGCGGGAGGAGTCGTCCCGCCGGCCGTGGATATGACCGAGCGTTCGTCCGCGCCGGCTTCGGCCCAGGATAATCGTGACGTGCGCACGCGCGGGCAACTCACGCGCGAAAGGGGAGAACGCTGATGCAACGCATGCCCCTCATTCTTGGCGCTGTTTTCGCGCTCTTCATCGCCGCTGGTGCGATGTTGTTTACCGTCGATCAGCGCCAGTACGCGATCGTCTTCCAGCTTGGCGAAATCAAGGAAGTCGTCAATGAACCCGGCCTCAACTTCAAGTGGCCGATGATTCAGAATGTGCGCTATTTCGACCGCCGCATCCTGACCATGGATTCGGTCGAGCCGGAGCGCTTCCTGACCGCCGAGAAAAAGCCGGTACTGGTCGACTCCTTCATCAAGTGGCGCATCGCCGATGTGAATCAATACTACATTTCAGTCAGCGGCGACGAAATGCTGGCGCGCACCCGTCTGTCGCAGGTAGTAAACGCCGGTTTGCGCGAGGAGTTCGGCCGGCGCACCGTGCATGACGTCGTCTCTGGCGTGCGCGACAGGATCATGGCCGACGTGCAGCAGAAGGCCGATGCCGATGCGCGCGCGATCGGTGTCGAGATCGTCGATGTCCGCCTGAAGCGCGTCGACTTGCCCCCGGAAGTGTCGGAATCGGTTTATCGCCGCATGGAAACGGAGCGCAAGCGCGTCGCCAATGAACTGCGTTCGCAAGGTGCCGCCGAGGCCGAGAAGATTCGCGCCGATGCCGACAAGCAGCGCGAGGTGATCGTCGCCGAGGCCTATCGCGACGCTCAGAAGATCAAGGGCGAGGGCGATGCCAAGGCTGCCGCGACCTACGGCAAGGCATTCGGAGAAAACCCCGAGTTCTATGCCTTCTATCGCAGCCTCGAAGCCTATCGCCAGAGCTTTGGCAACAAGACTGACCTGCTTGTGGTCGATCCGAGCGCCGATTTCTTCAAGTACCTGAAGAGCGGCAGCCGGGGTGGCGGCAGTAAGTAAGCAGTTTCCTCCGGCATCGTCATGTCCACGCTGCTGATGGCCTTCGGCCTCATGCTGGTGATCGAGGGTCTGCTGCCTTTCATGGCGCCGCGCCTGTGGCGCGACACCTTTCGTCGCGTCACCGAGATGGCCGACGGTCAGTTGCGTTTCGTCGGCCTGACCTCGATCGTCATTGGCTTGGCGATGATCCTGTTCTTCAGCTGATGTCGATGCATACCTGGTTGCTGCCCGAGGCCATCGAGGATCTGCTGCCCGCCGAGAGCGCGCAGGTCGAGGCCTTGCGCCGCCGCATGCTCGACGAGTTCGCACTTCATGGCTACCAACTCGTTGCGCCGCCGCTGCTCGAATTCGCGGACGCACTGCTCGATGAAAATGCCGCCGATCTGAACTTGAGCAGTTTCAAGCTCGTCGATCAGTTGTCCGGCCGGACTTTGGCGCTACGCGCCGACATCACGCCGCAGACATCGCGCATCGATGCGCATTTGCTCAATCGCGTCGGGGTGACGCGTCTGTGTTATTGCGGCAGCGTGCTGCACACCCGCCCTGCAGGGCTGTTCGCGACGCGGGAACCCTTGCAGATCGGCGCCGAGTTGTACGGCCATGCGGGACTGGAAGCCGATCACGAAGTCATCCGCCTGTTGGCGCGCAGCTTGCAGCTTGCCGAACTGCCGCCCAGCCGCATCGATCTCGGCCACGTCGGCATCTTCCGCGCGCTGGTGGCTGGTCTGGGGCTGACGCCGGTTGCCGAGCAGGAAATCTTCGATACGCTGCAGGCCAAGGATGTGCCCACCTTGCGCGAGTTGACCGCAAAACTGCCCGAACCGATTCGCAACGGCCTGCTGGCACTACCGGAGTTGTATGGTGGCGTCGAGGTGATCCGCGGCGCGGCGGCCTGCCTGCCGATGTTGCCGGAGATCTCACGTGCGCTCGGCGACCTGCAAAGGCTGGCTGGCGAACTGGTCGATCTGCCGCTATCTTTCGACCTTGCCGATTTGCGCGGCTACCACTATCACAATGGCGTGGTGTTCGCCGCCTACTGCGCCGACAGTCCTACGGCGCTGGCGCTCGGTGGCCGCTACGATGCGATCGGCGCGCGCTTTGGTCGCGCGCGGCCAGCAACGGGTTTTTCGCTGGACCTGCGCACGCTGGCGCGCCTGGCAAAGCTGAGGAACATGCCGGGGGCAATTCTCGCGCCCTGGCCGGAAAATGCCGTGTTGCAGGCGGAGATCGAACGCCTGCGCGCGAACGGAGAAATCGTCATTGCCGCCTTGCCGGGGCACGAGGGCAGCTGGCGGGAGGCCGGCTGCGATCGCCAGTTGGTGCGGAGCGGCGACCAATGGATAATCGAATCTTTAGGGGAGAACTAAGATGGCCAAGAACGTAGTGGTAGTCGGCACGCAGTGGGGCGACGAAGGCAAGGGCAAGATCGTCGACTGGCTCACCGATCATGCTCAGGGTGTAGTGCGTTTCCAGGGCGGGCACAACGCCGGCCACACGCTGGTGATCAACGGCAAGAAGACGGTGCTTCACCTCGTGCCGTCGGGCATCCTGCGCGAAGGCGTCACCTGCTACATCGGCAACGGCGTCGTGCTCGCCCCCGATGCGCTCATCAAGGAGCTCGATAACCTCAAGGCCGCCGGCGTGGATGCCGAGGCGCGCGTCAAGATATCCGAGGCCTGCCCGCTGATCCTGCCCTACCACCAGGCGCTCGATATCGCGCGCGAAGCTGCCAAGGGCGCCAAGAAGATCGGCACGACGGGACGCGGCATCGGCCCGGCCTACGAGGATAAGGTGTCGCGCCGCGGCCTGCGCGTGCAGGACCTGCTGCGGCCGAAGCGTTTCGCCGAGAAGCTCGCCGAGATTCTCGACTATCACAACTTCGTGCTGAAGAATTACCTTGGCGCCGAGCCGGTCGATTTCCAGAAGACGCTCGATGGCGCCATGGCCATCGCGCCGCGCCTGACGAAGATGATCGCCGACGTGCCGCGCTCGCTCTATGAAGCCCACAAGGCGGGCGCCAACCTCCTGTTCGAGGGCGCGCAGGGCACGCTGCTCGACATCGACCATGGCACCTTCCCCTATGTAACCTCGTCGAACTGTGTCGCCGGCGCGGCGGCCGCCGGTGCCGGCGTCGGCCCCGGAATGCTGCATTACGTGCTGGGCATCACCAAGGCCTACACCACCCGCGTCGGCGGCGGCCCGTTCCCGACCGAGCTGTATGACGCGGTCGACAAGCAGGATCCGGTCGGCAAGCACATGGCCGACAAGGGCCACGAATTCGGCGCGACCACCGGCCGCGCGCGCCGCTGCGGCTGGTTCGACGCTGCCGCACTCAAGCGCTCGATCCAGATCAACGGTGTCTCCGGCCTGTGCGTGATGAAGCTCGACGTGCTTGACGGCATCGAGGAAATGAAGATCTGCACGGGCTACAAACTCGACGGTCAATTCACCGACATCCTGCCGGTCGGCGCGGACGAACTCGAGCGCTGTGAGCCGGTGTATGAAACGATGCCCGGATGGACGGACAGCACGGTCGGCGTGAAGGCGCTCGACGGTCTGCCCGCCGCCGCGCGCGCCTACATCAAGCGCATGGAGGAAGTGTGCGGCGTGCCGGTCGACATGATCTCCACCGGTCCGGATCGCGAAGAAACCATCGTCCTCCGTCACCCGTTCAAGTAATAGTCGGCGCTGGCGGGACGGCACCGGCAGAAACGGTGCGTCCCGCCGCAACAATTCCTTACACTTTGCTTCCGCGCCGACATTGTCACGCTGTCGGCAGATGCTTCAATACGCTTATCGAATCGGGAGAGAGCCATGAAGCATTTGGGCAAAGCGAGTTTCATCTGCCTGTTGGCCTGCCTTCTGGTGGGCAACGCGTGGGCCGACCGCTATTACCGGTATCCGCGCACCACGTTCCACTGGGGCATCAACCTCGGGGTTCCGGTTTATCCGCCGTACTATCCTTATCCGTACCCGGCGTATGCGCTGCCCATCGTCGTGGCGCCAGCCGCACCACTGGTGTATATCGAGCGGCAACCGGAGGCGCCGCCGCTGGAGCCAGGCTGGTGGTACTACTGCCACGAGGCGCAGGCCTATTATCCGCATGTCCAGCAGTGTCCGGGGCCATGGCAGCAAGTGGCACCGCTGCCGCCGCAGCAATGAACGGAAAGGATGAACGATGAACGCGAAAACCAGGGTTATCCTGCCTGCGCTGTTGGGCATTGTGCTAATCGCCGGTTGTGCCAGCGTGCCGACCGCGCCAAACGTGATGGCGCTACCGGGTACGGGGCGGACGTTCGACGAGTTCCGCGCCGACGATATCTATTGCCGTGACTATGCCTACCTGCAGATCGGCGGCAAGGCGCGCGAGCAGGTTGCCACTTCTGCGGCTGTCCAGAATGCCGCCGTCGGCACTGCCATCGGTGCCGTTGCCGGTGCGGCCATCGGCGGGCGCAGTGGCGCCGGCGCCGGGGCGGGCATGGGCTTGATTGTCGGCAGCGCCTCGGGCGCCGAAGCCTCGGGTCGTACGGTCCATGGCAGCCAGCGCCATTACGACAATGCCTATGTGCAGTGCATGTATGCGCGCGGACATCGCGTGCCTGTCAGTGGCGCCTACACCCCGTCGCTGCCTCAAGCGACCGCGCCGGCAACCCTTCCGCCGTCCCCACCGGCGGGCAGTCCGCCCCCTCCGCCGCCACGTTGAATCGGGTAGTGCGGATCGCTTGACGCGTGAACGAACGTTCGCTACAGTAGTGAACATTCGTTCTGCTGAGGAGCATCCGCCATGTCTGCCGCCAATCCCGAACGCGATGCCGATTACCTAGGCCGCTTGCGCGACTACTATGCTGAAAACCGCCGCATTCCGTCGTTCCAGCGTATCGCGGAATTGATGGGCTTTGCCTCCAAGGCGGCTGCCAGCAAGCTGATGGATCGTCTGGCGCATGCGGGTTTTTTTGAGCGTGCGCCGGATGACGATGCCTGGATTCCCGGCGAGCGTTTCTTTGAGCGTTCGCTTGCGGATATTGCCGTGCGTGCCGGCGCGCCGGACATGATCGAAGGCAGTCAGGGGCAGCTATTCCTCGTCGACCGCTATCTCGTACGCCAGCCTTCGAGGACCGTCATGGTGCCGGTGAAGGGCGACTCGATGATCGATGCTGGCATTCATGATGGCGACATCGTCGTCGTCGTGCGCACCAAGGCAGCGAATGCCGGCGATTTCGTCGTGGCCATCGTCGATGACGAATTTACCCTCAAGGAACTCGCGCTGGAGAAGGGCAAGTTCGTGCTCAGGCCCCACAACCCCGCTTATCCCGTCATCCGCCCGCAAGGCGAACTGGAAATCTTCGGGGTGGTCACCGGACTGGTGCGGCGTTATCGGGACTGAGGAATCACTTCGCGGGCTGGCGTATCCGTTTCGCAGCCTTCGCCAGCAACCGGCTGACAATCTCGACACGTGACACCCGGAAATGATCGGTCAGGAGATCCAGGTCGGCGGCGATCTCGGGAGCGACCAGCAGTTCGATGCGCTTGACGCCCGCTTCGATACGGCGCTTGCGGCTTTCCGTCGCCCTGACCGTGGCCGGAACCGGATTTTTCGAACGCGGCCGACCGCGTCGCGAAAGTCCGGGCAAAAAGGCTTGCAATGAGGCAGGAGATTTCCCGGTGGATTTCTTTTGGGCTTTCTGCTTGGTTTGCGCGTATTCCGGCAAGGCCGGCCTCCGGATTTCGGTATCCGGATTCGGATAGATATCCTGGTCGAAAGAAAGCTGTTCTTTACTCTTGGTTGTCATCTCGCCTTTATACGCCGAAGCCTTCCCCCAGGCCCAGCAGGGTGGCGATGCCCAAGGCGAGAAAAATCACGGCAACGACGCCATGCACCAGCTTGACGGGCAGCTTGTCGGCGATGCGGTTGCCCAGCAGGACAGCCGGCACGTTGGCGATCATCATGCCCAATGTCGTACCGACCACGACGGCGACCACTGCCTGATATTGGGCAGCCAGCGCTACCGTGGCGATCTGCGTCTTGTCGCCCATTTCGGCAAGGAAAAAAGCAATGAAAGTTGTCCCAAAAATCCCGAGACGGGCCAGGCGTGCGTCATCGTCGTCGAACTTGTCGGGGACCAGAACCCATGCCGCCATGCCGAGGAAGGAAATGCCGAGAATCCAGCGCAGCGTCTCGGGCGTGAAGAAGGCCGCGATGCCGACGCCCAGCGCACCCGCGATCGCGTGGTTGGCGATGGTTGCGACGAGAATGCCCAGCGTGATCGGCAGCGGTTTGCGAAACTTCGCCGCAAGAATGAAAGCCAGCAGCTGTGTCTTGTCGCCGATTTCGGCCAATGCGACGATACCGGTGGAGATGAGGAAGGCTTCCATGCGAGTCTGGCTAAGACATCAGCCCCCGAAGAACTCTCTGACTTTATCCAGCCAGCCCTGCGCCTTGGGATTGTGCTTGGCGGCGTTGCCCTGGCTGATTTCCTCGAACTCGCGCAGCAGATCCTTCTGCCGTTCGGTGAGGCTCACCGGTGTCTCGACGACGACATGGCAGAGCAGGTCGCCCTGTGCGATCGAGCGCACGCCCTTGATGCCCTTGCCACGCAGGCGGAAGACCTTGCCGGTCTGCGTTTCGGCCGGCACCTTGAGGCGCGCGACGCCGTCGAGGGTGGGGATCTCGATTTCGCCGCCGAGCGCGGCGGTGGTGAAACTGACCGGCATTTCGCAATGCAGGTCGTCGTGGTCGCGCTGGAACACCGCGTGCGGCTTGAGGTGAACCTGCACATAGAGGTCGCCGGGCGGGCCGCCATTGACGCCGGGTTCGCCCTCGCCGGAGAGGCGAATGCGATCGCCCTCGTCGATGCCGGACGGAATCTTGACTGACAGCGTCTTGTGCTGCTTGACGCGCCCCGCGCCGTGGCAGGTGCCACAGGGGTCGGCGACGTAGCGGCCGCTGCCGTGGCACTTCGGGCAGGTTTGCTGGATCGAGAAGAAGCCTTGCTGCATGCGCACCTGGCCGTGGCCGCCGCAGGTCGGGCAGGTCTTTGGCTCGCTGCCTTTCTTGGCCCCGGAGCCATGACAGGTTTCGCATTCGGCCATGGTCGGGATGCGGATGCGCGTCTCGGTGCCGCGCGCGGCTTCTTCGAGGGTGATTTCGAGGTTGTAGCGCAGGTCGGCGCCGCGATAGACGTTCGATCTTCCACCGCCACCGCCGCGGCCGCCGCCGAAGATGTCGCCGAAGATGTCGGAGAAGGCATCGGCGAAGCCGCCCATGCCCGCTCCGCCACCCATGCCGGCCTGCGGGTCGACGCCTGCGTGGCCGAACTGGTCATAGGCCTGGCGCTTGGCGGCGTCGGAAAGGATCTCGTAGGCTTCCTTGGCTTCCTTGAAGAGTTCTTCCGCTTTCGGGTTATCCGGATTGCGGTCGGGATGGTGCTTCATCGCCAGGCGGCGATAGGACTTCTTGATCTCTTCGTCGGAAGCGTCGCGATTGACGCCCAGTACTTCGTAGTAGTCGCGTTTGGAAGCCATACGAGGATTACTTCTTGTCCTTCACTTCGGTGAACTCCGCATCCACCACGTCAGCGTCGTCCTTCTTCTCCTGCTTGGCTTCGCCGCCAGGAGCGCTACCGCCGGCCGCGCCGCCTGCCTGCTGCTGCGTTTCGGCGTAGATCTTCTCGCCGAGTTTCTGCGAGGCAGCGGCGAGCGCCTGCGTCTTGGCTTCGATGGCGGCCTTGTCACCATCCTTCATGATGTCTTCGGCTTCCTTGACGGCGACTTCGATCTTGGCCTTCTCGTCGGCGTCGATCTTGTCGCCATGGTCGGCGAGCGCCTTCTTCACGGAATGCACCATCGCGTCGCACTGGTTGCGCGCCTCGACGAGTTCGTGCGCCTTCTTGTCTTCCTCGGCATGTGCCTCGGCGTCACGCACCATGCGCTGGATTTCCTCATCGCTCAGGCCGGAGTTGGCCTTGATGGTGATCTTGTTTTCCTTGCCGGTGCCCTTGTCCTTGGCCGAAACGTGCAGGATGCCGTTGGCGTCGATGTCGAAGGTGACCTCGATCTGCGGCATGCCGCGCGGTGACGGCGGGATGTCGGTGAGGTTGAACTGGCCGAGGCTCTTGTTGCCGGCGGACATTTCGCGCTCGCCCTGCAAGACGTGGATGGTCACGGCCGACTGGTTGTCGTCGGCAGTGGAGAACACCTGGCTGGTCTTGGTCGGGATGGTCGTGTTCTTGGTGATCAGCTTGGTCATCACGCCACCCAGGGTTTCGATGCCCAGCGACAGCGGGGTGACGTCGAGCAGCAGCACGTCCTTGACCTCGCCCTGCAGCACGCCGCCCTGGATCGATGCGCCCACGGCGACGGCTTCGTCTGGGTTGACGTCCTTGCGCGGCTCCTTGCCGAACACTTCCTTGACCTTCTCCTGCACCTTGGGCATGCGCGTCATGCCGCCGACGAGGATCACGTCGGAGATGTCGTCGATCTTCACGCCGGCATCCTTGATGGCGGTGCGGCAGGGCGCGACGCAGCGCTCGATCAGGTCTTCGACCAGTGCTTCGAACTTGGCGCGGGTGATCTTCAGCGCCAAGTGCTTCGGGCCGGAGGCGTCCGCCGTGATGTAGGGCAGGTTGACCTCGGTCTGCTGGTTGGAGGACAGCTCGATCTTGGCCTTCTCGGCCGCTTCCTTCAGGCGTTGCAGCGCGAGCACGTCGTTCTTCAGGTCGACGCCCTGATCCTTCTTGAACTCGGTGACGATGTAGTCGATGATGCGCTGATCGAAGTCCTCGCCGCCGAGGAAGGTGTCGCCGTTGGTGGACAGCACTTCGAACTGGTGCTCGCCCTCGATTTCGGCGATGTCGATGATGGAGATGTCGAACGTGCCGCCGCCGAGGTCGAAGACCGCGATCTTGCGGTCGCCTTCCTGCTTGTCGAGGCCGAAGGAAATCGCGGCCGCGGTGGGTTCGTTGATGATGCGCTTGACTTCGAGGCCGGCGATCTTGCCGGCGTCCTTGGTGGCTTGGCGCTGGCTGTCGTTGAAGTAGGCGGGCACGGTGATGACGGCCTCGGTGACTTCCTCGCCGAGGTAGTCTTCGGCGGTCTTCTTCATCTTGCGCAGCACTTCGGCGGACACCTGCGGGGGTGCCATCTGCTTGTCGCGCACCTGAACCCAGGCGTCGCCGTTGTTGGCCTTGACGATCTTGAAGGGCATCAGGTCGATGTCCTTCTGCACTTCCTTCTCCTCGAAGCGGCGGCCGATCAGGCGCTTGACAGCGAACAGCGTGTTCTTCGCATTGGTGACCGCCTGGCGCTTGGCGCTGGCGCCGCACAGGATCTCGCCGTCCTCGGTGTAGGCGACGACGGAAGGCGTAGTGCGCGCGCCTTCTGAGTTTTCGATGACCTTGGGCTTGCCGCCTTCCATGATGGCGACGCAGCTGTTGGTGGTGCCGAGGTCGATGCCGATGATCTTGCCCATGTGTTTGTCCTTTAGTGCGAATTTCGTGGAGAAAACTTTACCTGCGCTCGATATGGGGTTATCCCCCCGGAGTTCAAGCGCTTATTTCGGTTTGGCGACGGTCACCAGCGCGGGGCGCAGGATGCGCTCGTGCAGGGCATAGCCCTTCTGCAGCACCGTGACGACCGTGTTGGCTTCCTGTTCGGCATCCACCATGGCGATGGCCTGGTGAAAATGCGGGTCGAACTTCTCGCCGAGCGGGTTGAGTTCCTTGACGACGGCCTTGTCGAAGGCGGCAACCAACTGCTTCAGGGTCAGTTCGACGCCGGACTTGAGCGCGGCGGCATCCTGCTGCTCGTTCGCCAGGGCGGCTTCCAGGCTGTCCTTGACGGCCAGCAGTTCGCCGGCGAACTTCTCGGCCGCGAACTTGTGGGCCTTGGTGACGTCGTCCTGCGCGCGGCGGCGGATGTTCTCGGTTTCGGCCTTGGCACGCAGCCAGGCATCGTGATGCTCTTCAGCCTTCAGTTCGGCGGTCTTGAGCAGGTCTTCGAGGCTGGGCATGACTTCCGGGGTGGCCGGCGTGTCCGAAGCTGATTCTTGTGCCGTCTCGCCAGCGCCGACTTTCACATCCAGCTCGGGTGTTTGGGGTGCCGGGGAATTCTGATCTTCCTGCATGGGGAAAAAGCCTTTGAAAATTAAACCTTAAGGACAATGGGGACACTCCGCCCGATTTCAAGGGCGGTGTGCGGGATTTCCGGAGATTCAGGTGCGGAAGCGGCCGACGGTGTTTTGCAGCTGCCCGGCGAGTGTTTCGAGCTGTTGGGCCGAATCGGCGGTCTGCTCGACGGCGTTGCTGTTGTCCTGCGCCATCGCGGCGATGGCCTCGATGTGCCGGAAAGCCTCGGTGCTGAGGCGGCGCTGCTCCTCGGTGGCGTTGGCGATCTCGTCCAGCCCGAGTCCGACCTGTTCGACCGACTGGTTGGCCTCGGCAATGGCGGCCGCGACAGCATCGAGCGAACGCTCGCCGGATGCGATATCGGCGAGGCCTTCCTCGATAGACACGCGTACGGCATCGGATTTGCTCCCCAACGTGCGCGTCACGGCATCGATCGCGCTGGCGGAGGTTGCCGACTTCTCGGCCAGCTTGCGTACCTCATCCGCGACCACCGCGAAGCCACGGCCCTGTTCGCCGGCGCGCGCGGCCTCGATGGCGGCGTTCAGGGCGAGCAGGTTGGTCTGGTCGGCGATATCGCGCACCTCGCGCGTCATGTCGGTGATCGAAGCCGTGCTGTTCATGAATTCGGTGACAGCGTCGGCCATGCCGTTTACGGTCTGCTTGACGCGGCCGATCTCGGCGATCAGCTGTTCGAGGGTTTGCGTTCCCTCATGCGAGCGTTGCAGGCTTTCGCGCGATTGCGCGTGGACCTTGTCGGTGCTGACCGCGACCTCGACGATGCTGCGTACCATGGTCTCGACGGCGGCCGTCGCGGCGCGGGAGTTCTCGGATTGCCGATGCGAGCTGTCCGCCACCTGCTTGGCGCCGCCGACCAGTTCATGCGCGGCACCCGACACCTGACCGGCCGAATCGCTGACCTGCCGGACGAGGCTGCCGAAGTTGGCCATCATGTCGTTGAAGACCTTGCCGGCCTGGCCGATCTCGTCGCCGCTTTTCACTTCGAGCCGGCGCGTCAGGTCGCCTTCGCCGCTGGCGATGGCACGCAGGCCGCTCACCATCTCGTCGAGCGGCCGGGTGACGACGCGCGTGACGAAGAAGTAGATGAAGGCGAGCAGGGGGATGCTGACGACGATGGCCGCCAGCAGCGACTTGACGCGCTGCGCCGCAACCGCGGCATTCACGCTGTCGAGCGACACCTTCATGCTGACCGCGCCGAGCACGGTGCCTTCCGGCGTCTGGTGGCAGAGGATGCAGTCCTTGCCAAGGTAGTTCTTGCTCGCGAACGAGGGTCGCACCACGCGCAGGTATTCGCCCTGGGCGTCGCTCTGGATTTCGGAAAACTCCTTGCCGCTGGCCAACACCTGCTGCTCGATGGTGTCGGCCGCGGTTTCCTGGGCAGTGCCGGGCCCGAAAATCCTGATCACGCCTTCGCCGCGCAGCACCTTCAGATCACGAATGATCGACAACTGCTTGATCTGGTCGAGGAAGACTTCGCGCTGGGCAATCGTGCCGGTGATCATCATGCCGGTCAGTCCTGCCAGCGTCGCCTCGTGCATCGAGAGCGAGAACTGCCTGGCCTGCTCGATGGCGGTGTCGCGATTGACCTTGCTTTCCCAGACGATCACACCGGTCCAGGCGACGACCAGCATCAGCCAGATCGCGGCGGTCAGCTTGACCCAGATTTTCATGTCGGCGAAGCGTGGCGAAGGCATAAGTTTTGTTTCTCCCCTGTTAAAGAAAATTGTAACTTAAGGAAGGGCAAACAAGTCGAGTGTCCAAATCCGCTGCGTGGATTAAGATGACGTGACGATGAACGCAGACCTCAATATTCCCCTGTCCGACGATGAGCTCGACGAGCTTGATCGGTTCCTGATGTCCGATGCCACCGGCGAGGAGTCGATGGATATCGCCATGCTCGACGGCTTCCTGACCGCGCTCGCCATCGGCCCCAACACGCTGCCGCCCAGCCGCTGGATGCCGGTGATCTGGGGCGGGGAGATGACCTGGGAAAGCGAGGCACAGGCCAAGCGCATGATGTCCCTCGTGTTCCGCCACGCCAACGACATCCTGTTCACCCTGCGCGGCTATCCCGACGACTTCGAGCCGCTGCTCTACGAGCGCGAACACGAGGGCAGGAAAATTCCCATCATCGACGAGTGGTGCATCGGTTTCGTCCAGGGCATGGCGCTCGACGAAGAAGCCTGGCGGCCGTTGCTCGACACGGAAGAGGGCGAGGACATGGTCTTTCCGATCATGCTCTACGGCACCGAAGCGGGCTGGGAGCAGTTGCGCGACGACCCGGCGCTCGAAAATCGCCATGAGGAGTTTGTGGCCGCGCTGGGTGACAGCGTCATCGCGATCATGGACTGGTGGCTGCCGTCGCGCAAGGCCAAGGCGACGCTCCGCCGCGAGGAACCCAAGATCGGCCGCAACGATCCCTGTCCCTGCGGCAGCGGCAAGAAATTCAAGCAGTGCTGCGGCGGGCAGAAAACCCTGCACTGAGTCCGGCACGCCTGCCGGTCAGTTATCGAATCGCGCAGTGCAGAGGTCGGCGAGGGCTGCGATCCAGTCCGGCCGTTCGTTGAGGCAGGGAATGTAGTGGAAGGTTTCGCCGCCGGCATGCAGGAAGGCTTCGCGGCATTCCATCGAGATTTCTTCCAGCGTTTCGAGGCAGTCGGCCGGGAAGCCGGGGCAAAGGATGTCGACGCTTTTCAGGCCACCGCGCGCCAGTTCTTCCAGCGTCGGCTGGGTGTAGGGTTGCAACCACTTGGCCGCGCCGAAGCGCGACTGGAAGGTCGCCAGCCACTGGTCGGGCGAGAGACCGAGCGCGGCGGCGAGCGCCTGCGCAGTGGCATGGCACTGGTCGGCGTAGGGGTCCCCGCGGTCGACCGAGCGCTGCGGAATGCCGTGAAAGCTCATCACCAGCTTCTCGCCGCGGCCGTGTGCCTGCCAGTGTTCGCGGATCGAGGCGGCCAGCGCGCCGATGTAGCCGGGGTCGGTCGGGTAGTCTTTCACCCAGCGGATGGCGGGCGGTTGCTTCTGGCGCTTGAGCCATGCCGCAATGGCATCCTCGGTGCTGGCGGTGGTGCTGCCCGCGTATTGCGGATAAAGCGGCAGGATCAGAATCTCGGTCGCGCCCTGCGCAACGAGGCGGTCGAGTACCGAAGGAATTGATGGGTTCTGGTAACGCATCGCCCATTCGATCAGCAGGTCTTTCCTTCCCCGTTCCCCGAGCAAACCCTTGAGCAGCTTGGCCTGTCGCTCGGTATGCAGCTTGAGGGGCGAGCCTTCGGACGTCCAGATCGTCGCGTACTTGGCGGCCGACTTGGCCGGGCGCGTGCGCAGAATGATGCCGTGCAGGATCGGCAGCCAGAGCAGGCGCGGCAGTTCGACCACGCGCGGGTCGCCGAGAAATTCGGCAAGGTAGCGCTTGACGGCGGGGGCGGTCGGTTCGTCGGGCGTGCCGAGGTTGAGGAGGAGGATGGCTTGTTTGTTCAATTGGGACCTAATTGGGACTGAGGGCGGAAGACAGCAGGCGCGCGGTGACGTCGACGATCGGGATCACGCGCTCGTAGGCCATGCGCGTCGGGCCGATCACGCCGATGGTGCCGAGCACCTGGCCGTCGACTTCGTAAGGCGCGGCGACCACGCTGCACTCGTCGAGCGGCGCGATGCCGGATTCGCCGCCGATGAAGACATGCACGCCCTCGGCGCGGGTGGAGAGGTCGAGCAGCTGCATCAGGCCGGTGCGCTGCTCGAAGAGGTCGAAGAGCTGGCGCAACCGCGCCATGTTGGTCGACAGGTCTTCGCTGTCGAGCAGGTTCTTCTCTCCGGTGATCACGTATTGCTGCGTGGCTTCGCTGGCGGCCTCGGCGCCGGCATCGGCGGCGGCGCTCATCAGTTCGGTCATGTCGCTGCGCAGCTGCCTCAGCTCATCCTGCACGCGCTGGCGGATCTGCATGAAGTCGAGGCCGGCGAAATTCTGCGTCAGGAAGTTGGCGGCCTCGACCAGCTCGCTCGGCGTGTAGGGGCGCTGCGTGAGCAGGATGCGGTTCTGCACCTCGCCGTCGGCCGTGACGATGATCAGCAGGATGCGCGTCTCGGTGAGGCTCAGGAACTCGATCTGGCGGATCTTCGGCGCCTGGCGGCGCGGCGCGATGACGACGCCGGCGAAGTGGGTCAATTCGGACACCATTTGAGAAGCGTGGCTGATCACGCGCTGCGGAATGTCGGGCAGCAGCGCGCCCTTGATCTCGGAGAGGTGCTGCGGGTCGAGCGGCCGCACGGTGAGCAGCGTATCGACGAACAACCGGTAGCCGCGCGGTGTCGGAATGCGGCCGGCGGAGGTGTGCGGGCTGGCGATGAAGCCCATTTCCTCGAGGTCAGCCATCACGTTGCGAATCGTCGCCGGCGAGAGTTCGAGGCCGGAATATTTCGATAGCGTGCGCGAGCCGACAGGCTGCCCCTCGACGATGTAGCGTTCGATCAGGGTCTTGAGCAGGGTCTGGGCGCGCGGGTCGAGCATGGCGGGAAGATTGTAGCGAACCTCTCGATTACAATGCCGCACATTCATGCCGTCCCGCCAGCGCCGACTTTTTCCATGTCAAAACCACTGAATGTGCATGCCCTGGGTCAGGTATTCACACCGGCCGCGGTAGTGGATCGCATGCTCGCCTTGCGCAAGCGGCGCGGCCGCAGCCTCGATCCGTCGGCCGGCGATGGCGCCTTCTGCACACGCTTCAACGGTTGCGAGGCGATCGAGATCGACCCGGCCGTGGCGCCGCCCGGCGCGCGGGTCATGGACTTCTTCGCGCTACCGCCCGACGAGAAGTTCGACACCATCATCGGCAATCCGCCCTATGTACGCCAGCAGGACATTCCGACCGACACGCTCGCCCACCTCGACAGCGTGCTGTTCGACGGGCGCAGCAATCTCTATCTTTATTTCATCGAAAAGGCGGTGCGCCACCTGCGGCGCGGCGGCGAGCTGATCTTCATCGTGCCGCGCGAATTCACCAAGCTGACGGCGGCGCGGAAACTGAATGCCTTTCTCTACGAGGAGGGCGACATCACCGATTTCATCGAACTCGGCGACGCGCGCATCTTCGGTTCGCACAATCCGAACTGCGCCATCTTCCGCTTCGAGCGCGGGCGTCACGAGCGTCGCCTGCACGATGGCCGCCATTTCGCGCTGGTCGATGGCCAGTTGATGTTCCTGCGCGGCAACTATTGCGTGCCGCTCGGCGAGTTGTTCGATGTGAAGGTGGGGGCCGTGTCGGGCGCCGACGAAATCTTCGAGCACCCCGAGGGCAACGCCGAATTCGTCTGCTCCAAGACCATCGACGACGGCCGCACGCGGCGCATGATCTTCGGGGAGATGCATCCGCACCTCGAAGCGCACAAGGACAAGCTGCTGGCGCGGCGTGTGCGTCCCTTTGACGAATCCAACTGGTGGCACTGGGGACGGCTGCATCATGTCTCGGCTGCGCCGCGCATCTACGTCAATTGCAAGACACGCCGGCCGCGCCCTTTTTTCCTGCACGACTGCGCCAACTACGATGGTTCGGTGCTGGGGCTGTTCCCGCGCATGCCGGGCATGGATCTGGCGCTGGCGGCCGATATGTTGAATGACCAGGTCGATTGGGGCGAGCTCGGGTTCATCTGCGATGGTCGCTTCCTGTTCACCCAGCGCACCCTGCAGAACTGCCTGTTGCCACCTGCATTCGAGAGGTTCTTGCAAATGACGCAAGCCCAATTTCAAAGGAGGGCGACGGCATGAACGCGTATCGCCGGATTGTGTTGTTCGGCAAGGCGGATAGCGCCGATGCCGTCGCGGCTGTGGAGTTGATGCGTGGGCACTTGCAGGCGCGCGGGATCGCCGTCCTCGCCGAGGACGAGGCGGATAAGGCCGACGTGGCGATTATCGTAGGCGGTGACGGTACCCTGCTTTCCGTCGCGCGCCAGCTTGCCACGCACGATGTGCCCCTGGTTGGCATCAACCAGGGTCGGCTCGGCTTCATGACCGACATCGCTCGCACCGACATGCTGCCGGCGCTCGACCGGCTGCTGGCCGGCGAATTCACGGCCGACCGGCGCATGTTGCTCGATGCCTGCGTCTTGCGCGACGGACAGGTGGTGTTCTGCACCCAGGCGCTCAACGATGTCGTCGTGAGCAAGGGCGACCTCGGCCGCATGATCGAGATGGAGGTGCGCGTCGACGACGAGTTCCTCTACGTTCTGCGCGCGGACGGCATGATCGTCGCGACCCCGACCGGCTCCACGGCCTATGCCCTGTCGGCCAACGGGCCGATCCTCCAGCCCGCCGTGCCCGGCATCGCGCTCGTGCCGCTATGCGCGCATGCGCTGACCTACCGGCCGATCACGATTGCCGACAGCAGTCGCGTCGAGATCAGGCTGGTGCAATCCTATGATGGGCGCGTGCATTGCGACGGCCAGAGCTACTTCGACGCCAAGGCCGGCGACACGGTGCGCCTGTCACGTTCTGCCCATGCCGTGACGCTGCTCCACCCGCCGGGCTACAGCTACTTCGCCATGCTGCGCGAAAAGCTGCACTGGAGCGCGACCACATATAGGTAAGGCATGCTGCTGCAGCTGAATATTCGCGATTTTGCCATCGTCGATCGGCTCGAACTTGAGTTCGCCGGCGGCTTCGGCGCACTCACGGGCGAGACCGGTGCCGGCAAGTCCATTCTCGTCGATGCGCTGTCGCTTGTGCTGGGCGAGCGCGCCGATGCGAGTGTGGTGCGCACGGGGGCCGAGAAAGCGGAAGTCAGCGCCGAATTTGCCGTGACGCCCGATTCACCGTTCGCCGCCTGGCTGAAAGGCAATGACTTCGACACGGAATCCTGCATCCTGCGCCGCGTCGTCGACGCGTCCGGGCGTTCGCGCGCCTGGCTCAATGGCACGGCGGCGACGCTCGGCCAGTTGCGCGAGGCGGCGGAATATCTCTGCGATATCCACGGCCAGCATGCGCACCATTCGCTGCTGCGCGGCGATGCCCAGCGCGCCTTGCTCGATGCGCATGCGGGAGGACAGGCTCTCGTGCGCGAGGTGGCTGAACGCTTTGCCGACTGGCGCAAGCTGCGCGAGGCGCGCAAGGCGGCCGAGCAGGATGTTGAAGCGACGGCGCGCGAGCGGGAGTTGCTCGACTGGCAGGTGAAAGAGCTGGAGGCGCTCGGTTTCGAGCCGCAAGCCTGGCAAGACACGGAGCAGGAGCAGCGCCGGCTGGGCCATGCCGCCAGCCTGCTCGAAGCGAGTGATGCCGCTCTCGCGGCACTCGACGATGGCGATGCTGGCGCGCTGAATTCTTTGCAGCATGAGGGTGGACGGCTCACCGAACTGACCGCCGTCGATCCGGAGTTGGGCGAAGCCGCGCAACTCTTCGAGGGGGCGCTGATCCAGCTTGAAGAGTCGGCGCTGGCACTACGGCGCTACCGCGATCGTCTCGACCTCGATCCCGCGCGGCTGGGCGAACTCGATGCGCGCATCGACGCAGTGACGCAAATGGCGCGCAAGCATCGTGTGCCCCCCGAGGGATTGCCCGACGTGCTGGCGAGCCTGCACGCCCGTCTTGCCGAACTGACGCTGGCCGCCGATCCCGTCGCGCTGGCTGCACTCGAGAAAGCTGCGGCAGCGGCTTACCACAAGGTGGCGAAGCGACTGAGCAAGGAAAGGCAGCATGCGGCCAAAAAACTAGGTGAAGCGGTCACGCAGGCGATGCAGGAGTTGGCGATGCCCGGCGGTCGTTTCGAGATCGTCCTCGATGCACTTGTCGAGGGCGCGTCTTACGGCCTGGAAACAGTCGAGTTCCTTGTCACCGCGAATGCCGGGCAGCCGCCGCGCCCGCTGGCGAAGGTGGCCTCGGGCGGCGAGCTCTCGCGCATCGGACTCGCGCTGCAGGTCATCGCCAGCCAGTCGCACGCCGCCGGCACGCTGATCTTCGACGAGGTCGATGTCGGCATCGGCGGCCGTGTTGCCGAGATCGTCGGCCGCATGCTCAAGCAGTTGGGCAGCGATCGTCAGGTGCTCTGCGTCACCCACCTGCCGCAGGTCGCGGCCTGTGCGCACTGGCAATGGTCGATCCGCAAGGAAACCGCAGCCGGAAGCACCGTCAGCCGCGTCGAACCGCTGGATAAGGCTGGTCGCGTCGAAGAAATCGCCCGCATGCTCGGTGGCGTGAAGATCACCGAAACCACGCGCCAGCACGCGCGGGAGATGCTGGGCGGCTGAACGGCGCGCCCAAAGCCGTAACTCGGTCTCGGGTTTTGCCAAAGATCGTAGTGGCAGGGCGATTGCTAGCGGGATTTGCGGGCTGTCATTGACCGCCGGTGTTGGCATGTCGCCAAGCGGAAATGTTCTCGAGCATGGCGCGCAGCAGGGGAACGAGTTCTTCGCCGCGTGTCAGAGCCTGTTCGGCATTGCCGTCCTTGGCACTCTGTTCCGTTGCCAATGCCAACGCAAGAACTTGCGGGGCATTGAAGTTGGCGCAGATCCCCTTGACGCTGTGCGCCTGAAATCCGAGATTCCGCAAGTCGCGCTCGACGATCGACTGAGCGATCTTCTCCGGCAGATCGGCAAACGCCTGCAAGGCGATCCCGGTGAGTTTGGCGACGAATTCCTGTCTGCCGCCGAATTGGGACAGTACCGCGGTCCAGTCCACGACGTCATTTCCGTCGTGGTTCGTGGCCTGGATCATGGCGTTCCTCTCGACGGGAGGGTGCCGCGGCCGATATGGCTGCGGATGACTTCGAGCAACACTTCATACGCGACCGGCTTCGTCAATACCTTGATGCCTTTGGGTATCGTGCCGCGCGCCATGACTTCGTCCTGATTGAGCATCGTGACGACCACGATGGCCACCGACGGTTTCAGCTTCGCATGCAGTTCCTGAATCAGATGGTAGCCATCCATGCCCGGCATCATCAGGTCGGTAATGATCAGGTTGGGCGTCTGCTGCCCCGTGAGCAGGAGTCCCTCGAAGACGTTCGTCGCCATCACGAGGTTGATTTCGATCCCCAGGTCATGCGCCATTCTCGCGATTTGATCCTCATAGACCATGCGTTGCACGGGATCGTCTTCGATGAAGAGGACGGTGGGCTTACCGGGTTTTTGGGCGGCATCCAGTACTGCCAGTTGTTTTCGGCGCAACTCATCGATGCTGGCTACTGGTATGCGCCGATGGCCCCCCGCTGTTTTCCACGCGGGCAGGATGCCGGCCTCGACCCAGCCCTGCACGGTGCTCAGGCCTACGCCCAGCAGCCGAGCGGCTTCCCGGGTCGTGATGAATTCATCCTGCGGCGTTTGCGGCTTGTTCGACATGGCTCGTCCGTTGAAATGCAAGAAATACCTACAACTAATCCTATCT